>Ga0065711_1026955_pt1 | contig 56499 bp, 41 predicted proteins | sample Hoacrofraction12_FD_59098 | JGI IMG/M metagenome (GOLD analysis project Ga0065711, IMG submission 59098) | Hoatzin crop microbial communities from Cojedes, Venezuela - Epithelial fraction 12 v2 (version 2) | ecosystem: Host-associated > Birds > Digestive system > Esophagus > Crop | place...
CTTTTTTTTTTTTTTTTTTGCTCAGGGATTGCTTCCCTTCCCAGACTGCCACCTCTAGTTGAGCTCAGAGGGTCCTTGCCCCTCTTAACTCTGTCCCAGCTGCGGGGTTTCTCAAGGCTGTCCCATCGTACCAACAGCCACAGACCTCAGTTCCTGGAAACTGATACTACACAGAGTGGAGGAGGTGCTGGTTAATTATTCCTGCTCAAGCAGCTTTAAAAAGCAGGATTTTTAATCCTTTTCTCCCAGTGCAGGTACAGTCAGGTGAGACTGTTTTCCAATTTTAGAAGAAAATTAGGCTTTGTTGCCATACCGAGGGGGAATCAAAGAATTATTAAATGGTGGCAGCTGGGCAAAGCCCTTACATTTAGCTATTTCATATTTTTGCAGCAAAGTTGCATAAGTGACAGGTGACAGCTCCGTGCTTGTCTCCTTGGGGGCTGGTGAGAGCAGTAGGGAGATCTGCCTGGGGCTGCTGGTGGGGGAGAGGCGAGGTAGCTGCCCAGATACTGCAGGTCGGTGCTTTGGCAGTATTTTCTGAGCCATAATTGCTGGATTTTCCTGCTGGCGCAGAGCGATCTGCGAGCAGCGGCTTCCTGGCAGGATTCTGGGAATAGCACCAAACCCCACGACAGGCAGCAAGCAGGTTTTGTGCTCTGAGTCAGAAGCAGGCTGAGGAGATGCAGTCTTCAAAGCACCAAGGCGAGCCGGAGAAGGGGGCCTGTGCGAGAAGGATATTTCCAGCATGAGGTTCAGAGCCTGGGGGGACCTTCTTCTGCCAGCACGCTCGGTGAGTCTGCGGGTCAGCTCCTGGTTTTGGTGAAATCACGGGAGAAGGGAGATTGCTGCTGCCTTTCACTACCAGCACACAGAGCCAGCTCATCCTTCTAGCTATTTCTGTCTGCACTTATCTATAGCATCATCCCCTTGTGCTTGTGTACCTGCCAAGTATTCAAAACAGGCACTGCTGTGGCAGCCTCCTTCTCTTTCTCCAGCCTGGAGGATAAATGACTGGATTGCTTTTTTTTAATTGTTTCCCTGCATCAAGAATTTACGGTGGGAAAGCTGAGCTGGAGAAATGTTCTCAGGATCTGGTGGCCGGGTCAGCAGATCCCCGCTTGTTCTCAGCCCCTAGGGAGGTCCTGCAGCCTGGCCCTTGCCGGGCTCACTCGCTGCCCCGTGCGTTGGTGCGCCCTTTGAAAGCGATGGTTTCCTGGAGTGAGATGTGGTCTCGGGTAACGACAGCCAAAGTCTGGATGCGAGAGAGAAGACCTGGATCTGACTTGCTTGCAAGGGGACCCAGAACAGAAAGCTGAGTTCTTGGGTGAGTTCACAGCAGCCGGCTTGTCCAGTGCAGGTCTCTTCTTTATTACAGACTGTTATTCAATGTAAAAAATAACAGTATCAAAAATCCTAGCCTCTATATGCTGTATGCTGTCTGTATGTCATATGTTCTGTTTTGTTTAGTTTGGGCTGTGAAGTAGACTGGGCTCTGTGTTTAGTACAGCTCACCGTGGCTGGTGACTTTTTTCCCAGCTGGGAATCTCAGTGTTTGCACCTGGAGTCGTGCAAACACACGCAGACTTGCGGAACTTACATCCTGCTTTCAAGTCTCTCTTACAGCACTGGTTTGAGACAGCAAATTTCACTCAGATTGAAAAATTGGAATTAAAGCGTGTTTTCTGCCACTTCAGTGTATGCTTCAGAGGCACTGAAGGATAGACAACATGCATATCTGTAACACACTGCTTCTGATCCTTAACATACAAGGTGTAGACACAATGGGATACAGTTTCAAAGCACCTTCCCCACAATTACTTTATTGGAGATGTGGGCAAAAAAGATGGAATAGTGAGAATTCTCTTCTTTGAAATAACCAGTTTCTAAAGACAGGTTTGTTTTTTTTTTAAATAACCAAATTATGTTTCAATGTGAGGCTGTCAGGGCTCCCAGATATTTTCTTCTATCCTTTCACTGACTGAAACTGTCATTGAAACATTTGAAATAAGACTTGGATTCGGACATCCTGTATCAATGTTTCTGTTTGTCAAACCTGTAATTTACATACGGATTCCCTATGGCAGTACCTATGGTGGAAGTTTGAACAGCAAGAAACATTGCAGTATGTAGAGTATCTAAATATCTAAATCAAGATATTGTTTCTTTCAGTGTTTGTAAAACACTTCTATGCTGTATGCAACTATTGATTTACAAAACGCAACATTAAAGCATTAATAGTTTTTAGCACTTCTGCAACATTATAAAGATATTTGTAGTTGGCTCCTGCCCAGATGGGAGATTTGGGCTGAGATTGCTTTGCCCTGCCAGCTACGGTCTGGATGATGCTTCTGGCCCGAAGCAGAGTCCTCAGCTTTTTGGCTTAGTTTCCCACTGGACTACGAAGTTAAAGCTGGCAGGTCCAAGGAAGAGTATGTTTTACCCTGATTGTTGGAAATTATCCAACTTGACTTGGGATGAGTCAGGCAGGTTTCAATATATATGTATATTAAGGTTTTTTTTAAATCTGCAAGTAAAAAAGTTCTGTTTTTCTCTCAACCGGTAAGTACAGGTAACAAGTTCTTATGCAGCCCTTACCATGGATTGATGAGAAATTCCATTACAAATGAGATCACTGCCACTGCACCATTGCACACATTCAAGAATGACAGGCCAGAAGGTGGGAGTCATTTTCCCTCACTTTTAGATGGTAGAAGTTGAACTGGTCATTCAGGCTCCCACTGCATCAAAGGGAGAGGTGCACAGTTCACCACACCCCAGATGAGCTTCATTCCCTTTGAGTACATGATGTCTACGCAGTCAAATAGCTGAATTCTCCTGTTGAGTCCCAGGTCCTGGTCCCCTGGATCAGATAGGCTGGGTTTCTTTTCTTCAAATGCTTGTCTTTTGGAAACGACTAATTATTTTCCTCTGAGACAAAACCCATGTTAGTTCTGACGACAGCTTACCGAGGGGGCTGACGGTGGGGGAGTGAAGGGTTACACCACACCTGGCTGGCTCCCCACATCGTGTACGGTCCTCCAGTGCTGCCCCAGCAGGAGGGTTACCAAAAGCACCCACATGCCGGTGCCTTGCTCCAAGACACACCCGTCATGCAGTTAAATGCTGCTCTGGTGTGCTGCAACACAGACCTCACATTACATCAGACAATTCTGAATGAAGAAAATGATCCACTGCCGCATGGCACCTTGAGGTGTGGGCAAAGCGCTTAATGTATGGATGTGACCAGGTGGGCATAGACAGGGGTGGCTGTGTGGGTACTTTGGGGACAAGAGACCTGTCCGTGGGGCAGGTGTCTTTGGCAGGGTAGACGCTGTCTCTGTTGGCCAGGGAAGTGCTTACCTGCTGAGCTGGACTGGATACGTTTCAGGCAGCCGACAGATGGAGCAGATCTCACCTGGTGTGACTTGCACAAGGTCATTCAGCGAGCCAGTGCCAAAGCTGGATACAAAAACCAAGCCGGTGTGTTACTCTGTAGGACTCACCACCTCCCCAGCACACAAACAGCCCTGCTTTGTTTGCGCTTTCCTCATTCTCCTGTGGTCTGTGAAATGCTTGGTCTACACACCGGTGCCTTCGTGCCCCGTGGTGGGTCTGGGTGGGCAGTGCTTAGCACCATGGCTACATGAGGATATGAAATCAGCCATAACTGCTGGATCAGAGGAAAAAAACAAGAAAAAATGGTTCTTTTCGTAGATTTTGGAAGGCGTCACAGCTAAGATCCTGTTATGCAGCAAAGGCAGCAGGTGCCTGACGCTGTCAGAGTGGTCATGGTGGCCTTAACCAATCCTTTACAAGCCACTAAGCTACACAACATTTGTGAACAGTGCTGCAGTGTACTCCTTTGCATTCCAGTTCCTATGGAAACTTGCTGTAAGAATGTCTAAAATAAGTACAGTGGTTTGAAACTATTATTATTTTGATCTTTCCTTTCACCAAAAAATCTCCTTTATCACCTTTCTGGCTGAAATTTTAATACATTAAAAAGAAAGTTGTCAATATCTGGCAACAGTGTGCTACCTAGCTTACCCAGGTTTCTCCATCCTGGGATCTGGCGGATCCCAGGATCTGATATGGAGATCAGTGCTCCCTTCCCCCATCCTCCTCGCCCAGTGGGGTGGCAGGTTGTGGGTGTAAGTGTCAAACATAAATATATGTGTGTGTGTGTGTGTACACGCTGAAGGAAACTTGGCTCCAGCTCCCTTTCTTCCCCAGGTAGTGAACGGAACAGTGCTGTTTGTCACAACAAATGAAGACACAAGCTTATTCTCAGTTCCTTCTATGATCATGGCGTAGTGTTGGCTGGGAGGGAGTGCTGAAGGTCACCTAGTCCACCTGCCCATCAAAGCAGAGCCCTCTTCACTGGTGGTGCAGGAGGTGGTTGTGAGTCAGATGGAGGCATCCTGCAGGTCCCCTTTGCCCCACAGGAGGCTCAGGAGCAGGCCCATGGCCTGTTTGGGACAGCTCTGGCAAAGGAAATTACTTCTTCTCCCCAAAAGTACGCTCACGCTGGTAACTGAAAACAGGGATATGTCTGTAAAGAGCTTTTTCCCAGTGCTCCTGTGGTTTCATAGAATCATAGAATCATAGAATAGTCTGGCTTGGAAGGGACCTTATAGATCATCTAGTTCCCACCCCCCTGCCATGGGCAGGGGCACCTTCCACTAGACCAGGTTACTCGAAGCCTCATCCAACCTGGCCTTGAACACTGCCAGGGAGGGGGCATCCACAGCTGCTCTGGGCAACCTGTGCCAGTGCCTCACCACCCTCAGAGTAAAGAATTTCTTCCTTATATCTGATCTAAATTGACCCTCTTTCAGTTTAAAGCCATTTCCTTGTAAAGCTTTTGTCTCCCTTAGAACAGTCTCCCTGACCTTAGTAATGTCTAAGGTTTTCAAAATAGCCATGTCCATTTTCAAAAGCCACTTTTGATGGGAGAGCTAGGGCTAAATCCAGTAAACGGCTAAATAGCCTTATTTAAAGCTAGGTGCTAATTTTTGCTCATTCTTAAGCTTCTGGCCTCTTGCAGTACCATGCCTCAGAACAGTGTTACACAGCAGGAGAAGAGCTGGAGATGCATCTTTGGCGTTCGAGGGTGAAGCAGACACTTAAATCCAGAAAAGCAATTCAGGAATTTTTGGGCAGTGCCAAAACCCATGGCACCCCTCTGTGCTGGATACATATTTCCCTCGGTATCCGCATTCCCCAAGCGTCTTCAGGTCTGGGGATCTACACATCTGCTGTTTCTGTATGGCCCTGATGGACCCCAGCAGTGGAGGTAACAACAAAAGCAGGTTCAAAATAAAACCGAGTTGACACTGGAGCAGTATTTTTCATGACTGCACATCCTAGACAAAATATATTATAAGGAGTCATGATGGTATGGATCTAGCTGATGTTGTGCTGTTAATATTACACCATGTCTCAGCCATTTGAGAACTGTGGGCATCTGTTTGAACCCTATTCCAAATCATCAAGCCAAATTCTGCTCGCGGGGTTGCATCTGCAGAGCCAGCGAGCGGCTTGCTGTGTAATTATGCACCCTGCTTTATGTTGCTGCATGTTTAGTCCTTGCATGATGTTTTATGTGCGTGTGGCAAGTGTAGTGGCAACATCAGATCTGTTTTATTTTGGTGCAACACCAAAGGCCAGTAGAAGAAATACGACTCTAATCTTACGGACAGAAGAAAGCTTTATAGACTGATTTCAGGGTTGCTATCATAATGGAGTTAAACCACTCATTAACCAAGCAGACAAATTAAAATGTAAATGCTAGTCCAAAAAAAAGTATTGTGAAACTAAGCATTTGCATTTCATATCGGCGACGATCCTTCCGTACTTGAATAACAAGCATTGGCTCCAGCACTGAAGCAGATACCAAGAGAGATGAGAATTGTGAACTCTGGAGCAGTAGCAGATTATAAAGAGAAATTGATGTGTTTTAACATGGAAATGCAAGACAGATTTTGATTGCTAGGGCTCTTCTTGAACTGCTTTGGAGCTGGGCCACTGCAGATGTAACTTTTCTAACCCAACTGATAAGTTCATGTGTATGCACGGTATGTAGGTCATTCACATTTATCCTGAGTAGCCCAGAAATGAATGCAGCAAGACTTCAAAATATGTTGCCTTTCGACCCTTTCGTTGCAGCACATTTGTCTCTCCAACTTCTCCATGTTCATCTGTTCCTATTTCTGCTGGAAAAAATCCAACAAGAAATCACCTGATATGCACAGATAACTGAGAAATTAAATGCTAAATAAACAGCTTCACTGAAGAGAGAGTATGGGGCAGCTGGAGGTGCATATACATGCAAGTATTAGGGACAGGTACTCTGAAATAAGAAATTATTTACACCTTTACTAAATCCCTGCAAATTTGTTTATCAGTCATGAGAATTTTGGAAATACCTAGAATTTGAGAAGAGCAATATTGCAATAATTTAAAAGCAGTATTCTGGCATATGCTATTAGATAATGCTAAATCCCAACTGTAGTCAAGTAATTGTTAAAGTCTCCTAAGAGAAAAATTATAAGTTATCTTGAAGGTAATGGACTCATGAGGAATATACGTGTGAGATTCAATAAAGGAAAATCAGACTATATAAAAGTGATTTTTAAAGATGACATTTGCACATGTACAGTGCTATTAATTTTGTCCTTGTATTGATACATTTCATAGCCTCCTAGTCCTGCCAACCACACCAAATACATTTTCTTGGGCCCCAGTGATGTCTGACGTACAGAACGTGGCATGAATGGTAATGATAGATGGTCATACTTCAAATTGAGATGTAGTGTCCATTGGGTTCCCATGGGAATTTGCATTAAGTCTGGTTGTAACTAATGATCTGTGAATATAAAAATCAATTGAATGTGAAGGTACTACTGGACTGGGAGGCATTGCAAGTTCTTCTGAGGACAGGGAGAAGTTTATAGCTGGGGAACTAGAAATACTAGATTTCCTATCTGTAAGGTTCAAATAAGACAAATGTAAACAGACAAATCTGTGGAAAGTTATCTGAAAATATGTAAACAGTAGTGCTAGGAAAGAGAAGAGGTTCAAGTTGTCAGCCCGTAGCGCAGAGTCTCTTAATACTAGAAAAGGATTAACTCCTCAGCTGTCCCAGACTGAGCCAGCCACTGGCAAGTGGCACTCGGCAGTCAAGACAGTTGTGAAGGGAGCAGCCAAACCTTGCTTCCCTCTTGGCATGAGCCCTGCCGTCACCGAGGGTTCAGTGAAGGGCAGTGGCTGGCCTGTCACCACGCATATCTCCATCTGCAGCCACTCACCTTGTTCTGCATCATACGCCCATCCCTGTGTTCAGTCTTAGCCCCTGCTGGTGGTCAACAGAGATATAAATGGAATTAAGTATGAACAGAGTGGGTGGGCAACTGTGGTACGTGGGGTCTGTTTTACATTAGGTATCCAGGGCAGCAGGTTGAGTTGCTCTCTGCACATTTGCAGTTCTCCACTGATCATAGACCTGAGACTGCTATAGAAATTAAAATCACTGGATAAAACTGAGTGTTTAACTTTTAGATGGCTAAAGCTCTTTCAGATATGGATGTGCCATAGGGAAGAGGGAAGAAATTGCCAAATTTGCCACATGGCTTGGGACCCTTGGAAAGTCTGGTGGCCATTCACAAGGTCTGAATTTTCTTCAGAATAGTGCATCGAGTGTAACTTATTTCTGTTGTGTTTTAAGATGTGGACAACTGTATTGCTTATTTTTCAAAATGCCTTTGTTTTTTGTTTTGAAACAATCATTTCCTTTGCGCGATGTTGCAGCGCAAAACAAGGCCAGTGTGTAGCAGAGGGGTGAGCAGAAGGCTGCTGCCACGGAGTCCCGTTACAACAGATGGGGAGGAAGCAGCAGGAAAGGGGAACAGCCCCGTACACAGAACCACCCTCACTGAAGCACAGGTCTCACAGGTCATGTTAGTTAAACTGAGTAAGCAGAGAGACAGCAGTCAATAAAGGTTTTCATGTCGGATTAAATTTCTACCGATCAATACACTTTTACTAAGCAAATATCTATATGCCTTCAAGCATTAACACTTGTGTGTTTAAATTATCTGTCCCTGATTATGATCAGAGTCAGGGTAGATTATATAAATTTCCACTTTATCTTTGATTCTGCGTTTTCTCAGTTAAAACATGACATATGTTTTGTTGTTTCACAAAATGCTTTTGCGCACATACCTAGTGCGTGTGTTTGTGTGAACTTTTCCCCTCCTTTTCCAGCCGCAAAGAGCATCAGTTTTCGTAGAGGCCCCAGGGAATTACATTTTAGAGCATCATTGTGTTTGGAATTACAGATTTCTTAAAGTGAATATACAGCCTACTATTACATCAGCCACATAAGGTGCCTTTTTTTTTTTTGTAGAAGAAGGAAAGAAGGATGGGGTGCTTATAAGAAAGGGAGAATTTCTAGTAAACAGAGCATTAAACTGGGCATCAGGAGGCCATCGGCGCTTCCCTCATAATGTTATTTATCTGTCCGGTGACCTGGGATGAAGCATTTCACCGCTCTGCTTCTTCCAGATGACCTCGGATCTTCCCTACACTTTGTTTTATCTCATGCTACTGTCAAGTCTTTGAGGTGGTGTCCGTTTCTTACTGTGTGTTTGCAGCACTTGACTGTCTGCCTGTCAGCAGCTGAAGATGAGAGCATATATGGGGATGACAAAAAAGTAGAAGATGCATGTCTCAAGGGGTTAAACATAATAAGTAGTTGAGACAAGAAAATATTTTTTTTTCAGTTGGGCCTAAGATGCCTGGCCTACTTCTAGAAGGAAACTTTAATTTCTAGTAGCAGGAGCACATTGGCCAGAGTCCACAGAAATTCAGCTGGAGAGGAATACAGTTGCTGAGAAAAAACAATTTTGCTGAGTTGCTGTTCTTCACGTTAATATGATCCGCAATTTCTCACTGATCTCTCAGAAATGGTGGTTTTCTAATATACATAGTTAGTGTGTGTTGCTTCAGATGTCCCCGGGAAGCAAATGCAGTTTTGGACCAGCACTGTCTGGGCTTTACCCCCTATGGCAGGTCCATGTCCCCGAGCTGGAACCGGGAGATCTCTTTGGGAAATCTCCCCCCATCCCTCTTCTCTGCTGGGAGGCTGAGAGCAGTTACAGAGAAAAGATTTGAGGACTGCAAGAAGGAAACAGGGCCACCTCTGCATCCGGACTGGAGAGGCTGTAAGGGACCATGGTGATGGTTTTTACCTTCTTGTGTTTCTCCCAGACTTTGGAAAGGGTGTATCAGGATTCGTTGGATTGTGCTAGTTTTTTCAGAGGCCTGTGGGTGCTTCTGTAAGCATTCATACTGCATTCTGGCGTGTGGGAAGAAACTGTGGTACAGGCTAGTTGATAAGAGTGTCTTGCTTCAATCACATTGCAGTGATTTGCTCAAATCCACTTATTAAACTATCCTAAGACCTCCAAAGTGCCCATCCACCTCTCTGATTATGCCCACATCAAGTACCTCAAAGAGTTAAAAAATCTATAAATTAATTCCTCAGTCCGATTTCCTTCACAGAATCACAGAATGTTCGGGGTTGGAAGGGACCTCTGGGGATCATCTAGTCCAGCCCCCCTGCAGAAGCAGGGTCACCTAGAGCAGGCTGCACAGGACCTTGTCCAGGCAGGTTTTGAATATCTCCAGAGAAGGAGACTCCACAGCCTCTCTGGGCAACCTGTTCCAGTGCTCCGTCACCCTCAGAGGGAAGAAGTTCTTCCTCATGTTCAGACGGAACTTCCTGTGCTTCAGTCTGTGCCCGTTGCCCCTTGTCCTGTCGCTGGGCACCACTGAAAAGAGCTTGGCCTCATCCTCCTGACACCCACCCTTCAGATATTTATAAGCATTTATAAGGTCCCCTCTTATTCCCCAAGATATGTCATTATAGGACAGGTTGAACACAGGGGAGAGATTAGCAAGTTTTTGTAGTTTTGATCACATGCATATTTGGATCAAAGTGTTACAACTTTTTTTTTGTGAGATCTGCAAATTGCTTTTTTAAAGCAAATTTAATCTCTTTGAGCATATTGTGCACTTTATAGCTCTTAAATGGTGCTTAAGCTCCAAGTTCTGTCACTATTTATGAAAAATAGGTTGTCTTCATTTGTAATATCATGAGAATCTTTTAAGCCTGCTGGCTCTTGTTGCAGTCAATGGGATGTTTTTGCTTTGGATTCCAGCTGGAAGAGGATCAGCTCTTCTGCCACTGGCAAATGTACCTTTAAATTGTCCTGCATCTTACTTCATTAATCGATGCATTCTGCACTAAGCTGTGACATTTTCATTTTCTAAGCTGTTTATTAAGTCCCACGCTGAATAATTAAAAAGAAAAAAAAGGCACAAGGAAAATGTGTCATTGAAGACCCCCACAGAAGCTGTGTATACAAGAAAACATGCAGACCAGAGGGTGGGTTGCAAACAGAAATGAAGAGCTACATAAAAGCCAACCTAATCCAGAAGCTGTATCGCCAGTTCTGCATATGAAGTGTTTCTAAATGAGCGCTGCAATACCCTCATCCAGTGCTTGTTTGGTACTTTTAACTACAGAACTTGGTGTGGAGTTACAGGCTGACGTAGCAAAGCAGCATCATTAACCTGCTTTCCACTATAAATGTGGGACAGCGTGTTCTCTTAAAACGATTTTTTAAAATGCCATCTATGCAGATAAAGCATGCACTGGTGTCCTGCCATATTTCTGCAGGGAAATTGAATAATGACAAAGGAAAAAGAAAAAAAGGCAGTGCAATATGAGGGGCTGTGAGGAAGCAAACTGAAATTTTCGGGGTAGTTGCCAAAAGCCATTATTCTGTGTCTTTGGGAGAACAGCAAGCGTTTTACTCTCTCTTCTTCCCTAGGGTTTCACTTTTTGTAACAATACAAAACTACAGCAATGTGTTTTAATCTTTTGCTTCTCTGTATTGCCCTCATATTCCCCTCCTAAGTTTCCAGAGAAAGCAGGATTCAGAAACTTTGATAGAGGAACAGATCAGATAAATCTGTGCAGGTTTTCATCTGATTTGTACTGAAACAACACTATGTGCAGTGCTGTGGGCAAAAACACGGGGTAAAACTAAGACTACACAGCCCTCAGGAAGTATGAAGATTTAATAGCAAGACTGAAACTTGATGTGCCATTCCCAGCCCCGTTGAGCTTTACAGCGTGGCATTTGGATGCTATTGTATATGTTCTTCAAAATGAGTCTCTGCTTGGTTATGCAAATTATTCTTGTATCAAGAAACCACTATGTGCTACAAAATTAAAACTGGGAGGAAAAATAACCGCTGTGGGATAATAAATCCATTGAAGCTGCTGGTTCTGGTGAGGCAATGCCTTGTCCCTCTATGGGTGGAACATTTCTCTATTGAATCATTATAGTTTTGCTCAGAAACGTCCCACTGATTGAAGCGCACTGGGAAGAACAGTAATGTCAAGCAGATATCAAATTTTCCCAATAGGAGCATCCTGCTGGGAAATGGGGTGCGCTGGCGTGATGGTAGCTCAGCTGCGGCAGCTCTGTAATTGCTATTCCCTTCTGATTTCTTTGCTGAACGCACAAAACTGCTTCGAACAAACAGATCAGAGATCAAAATCCTTGACTTGTCACCAGTCTGCATGCTAGGCTGGGGTTTGTGGCTAGTTTATCTTCGTTGTTTCTTGCAGTCGCTATTTGATATTGAGTCTCTCATCTCCTGTTACGGTGCCAAAGTCGGACACTGAGAGCAAATGCTTCTGTTTCAATTGGTGATGTTTAATTTTTCATGATCAGTGCAGTTTAGTGCCTCCCCAGGTAGGAGGCTCTGATGCTAATTAGCAAGGAAATGTTTTCTGCCTGCACAAGACACATGTGCACTCTGCATTTTGGTTCTGTGAAACAGCTGAGCCGAGTGGAATCGGTGGTGGTTACTGCTGGCTGCACCGAGCAGCCTTTTACCACTATTGCTGCTTGAAGAAAACACTGCTCAGTTGTCTCCTTTAGCCCACAGAGCTGCAAAAGAAAGTCTTTTTTTACGTGGAGGCTGTTGAAGGAGATGTGCCTGGAAGCTGGTAAGCATCACATCGCAGAGAGGAGTGCTGTGTTTGTGTGGTGTGAACAAAGGGCAGGCTGGCTTTGGTTCTTGCGTGCATTCTGTAGTGATGAGGAGTTTGGTCCTTACAATATTAGATGGCAATTGGCTATAGACCTGCAGAAAAAACATCTCAGGCCTTCTATGATGTATTTAAAGTTTGGGGGTTTCTTTCTTTTGTTTTTGGTATATAGTTTAAACTGATTGCCACTTAAAATTTATTTTCTGTGGCTGTGTTGGGCTGAAAAGAATGGTATGATTTATCTCACTTTTTTTTTGGTGAGCTTATATCAAGGCATTTGGATAGCACAGCATTTATTATATCCCACTTAAAGGCTGTTACATGGAGTATTCTGGGCACTGCTTATAGGGGGTTGTTTTGAATGTACACTTACAGCTCGCACAATTTCCTAAGCTGTTGTTTAGCCCCACCACTAATTTTTGAACAACAATTCACACAGAATGCTGTTCTTCTCTTTGATCCTGTATTGTTTGCCAGGAGGATTTTCAGCAGCGGTGTTTTTTAGTCTACTGCATGCAGAGGGTAGAGCATTAGCAAAGAAATATAAGTGGAGGAATTAGAAATATCCAATCATGATTTTTTTGTGTCTGTGCTGAAGAGAGGTGTCTGAAATATACTAACACAGCAAAACCTGCCCAGTGTTAAAGCAGAAGGACAACTTGAGTGTTATGTGGACTGTACACTTTAACACCACAGACAGAAGAGTCTACAAAAGAGCTTGGACCTACACGGGCTGTTGCAGTGCTTTCCTCTGTGGGAAATTCCTGTTTCAGAGGAGGATGTCAGCAAATGGAAGCAGTCCTGGCAGAAACTGGGCTCGGAGCTTGCTTTCCAGGGTGTGCAGCCGGTTGCTCTCATGTCCTCATTTCCCCAGCCAGAGCAGGGCTGGTCCTGTGCCCATGGAGACTCCCAGCAGCCTTGGTGCCCGTGAGGCATGGGGTGTACGTTTGACTTTCCAGGGTGCTGTTGACATGTCCCACCTCTCAGGGGAGCAAGGAGGAGCAAGATCAGCAGCAGCAACCTGGCTGGGATGGATGAGCCCTCTGATGACGCTTTGAAGAGGGGCAGCGTGCAGGGCTCCTCTGTGTGCTCCGTGGCAGACAGAATGCAGAGCAGATCCTGTGAGAACATTAGTAGAGGGTCTAAGGTTTGTAGAGCTGGTGTAATTAAGTTGAAGAGATTCTTAGTTTGGAAAACAGAAGTTTAACCTCAGGGCTTGAATCAAAGGTTGGGATTGCTCACGGCAGAGACCCCTAAAATCACAGCAAATCCTAAAGCTGCGCCTTGAGCACAGTTAGAGGTGTTAAGGTCTGAATGAACGTAGCAAATGAAGCCCTTAGGACTTAAATGAGGCCCCAAAGGACTTACAGAGCTGCCAGGTTCGTATGTCCCCACTGGCTTTATGTGGGAGGTAGGTAGATACATTGACAGCCCAGTTTCTCAGCGCTCCAGACAGCAGGATTGTGAGTACTCAAGAAAATGTTTAGCAGAAACCTGCGTGTTGCATGGGGTGCTGTTGCCCGTACCTGGGTTGGTGAGAGCTTCTTGGATCACTGTCCTGTTGAGTATTGGTGCTAATTCCACTTAGGCAGCGCTTGTGTGCCTGTACGTGCTCCTCCAGGTCTTACTCTGGGTTTCTAAACAAAGTGAATTGCTCTAAAAATGTCTCTTCTTTCTCCACAAAGTTACAGGGAGCTTGTTAATGTTTCAGATTCTTTAGAGTGGAAAACTTGAACAGAAATTGCTCTTTTTTGCCAAGATAAAACACAAAGATTTTGTTAAAAATAGTTGGAGTGGCTCATTATATTTAACTTTCTGCAGCACTACTGCTGAGTTATTTTAGTGTGAAGTTGAGGGTCGTAGCTGAGTAATGTCAAATAAAGGTGCTGTGTGTTTATTTGAACAGGATGATACAAATTCAAGCTAAAGGGAAACCTGACTCTACGTGTAGAGAGATTTTAGCATTTGCTTTCAGATTTTGGATGGGTGTACATGTTGGATGAGCTAAAGAAACAGTCCACAATTTCTTGCCCTTCACAAATTTTGACCTAAACCTCGTTCTTAAAATGAATAAATGAGAAAAGCCCGCTGACACCTCACTTGTCTCAGTGAATGGCTATGAACGGCCACTTTCTTCCATCTGGGCAATGGTAATGTGAGCAGATCTTGCAGTTTTCTGCAAGTCCTGCAGTGTTTGGTGTGGTCTCTCCTGCAGTGAGACGTAGGTACCAGGGTTCCAAGTTTCACTGATGATAGAAACCAAAAGTCTAGTCCTCAGGGTGAAGAAATCAAAAATAAGATTCCAAGACACTCAAAGAGAGGGTGATTAAAAAACCTCCTCTGGCCCAAAGCATGGTATTAAAAATTGGTAAAATCTCATTTTTAAGCTAGGCTGTGATATTAGCAATTTTTATTGATAGGATGATGACATGCTGAAATGAGAGGTTTTCAGAGCTCTGGGGAGTGTTTCTCTGAAGCTGTGGAGGCTAGAATATTTTTTAAGTGAGAGTTTTCATTCTTGTTTAATCTCATGCCTCCTGGAGGCAAGTGCTTTAAGAAAAACACGAACATAAAATTCATCAGTGTGTTGCTGCTCCTCAGGGATTTTTTTTTTTTGCAAAATTGGTCTTGCTCATCCCATTTGTGTTCAGTCAAAATTAGTGAGCTGCACTTGCCATGGCAAATCATCAGGATTTGCTGAGCCCCCAGCTCCTTCTTTGAGTCAACAGAGTGCTGAGTCCTTATTTTGGGCTGTACGTACCTTTGGCCTGGTATGGGGGCAACAAAAATAGTTTGATATCTGTGTCAGGCCACTTCTAATCAGTTCAATATTTTCTATGCTTAAACCACAGGGTGGAAAGGTTGTTTTCAAACAAACATGACTTGAGCTTTTTGTTCCAGTCAGCTGCAAACGTTCTTTCCGAAGACAGTGGGCCAGCCCTACCAAGCTGCGTGAGGTGTGCAGCTGCCGGCCAGAGCCAGGAACTGAAACCCTTCGGTTTGTCAGAGTACATGTGTTATTAAGACGTCCTGTGCACGCGGCATACTTCAGCAGAGCTAAGCAGCCTGTGTGCTAGGGAAACACTTCCAACAGTAAACCTGAGCTGAATAAATTCCTGTTTCCTGTAGCTGGGGAATATCCATATGTCGCTGATGAATTCTGCCAGCTCACGTGTCGACGTTCTGGGTTTAATATTGAGATTTAATTTCCAAAAGGATTTACTAAATCAGTGCCGTTATAGATGGGGAAGCACGTAAGTAAACACAAATTAATTGATTCAGGAGAGCTGAGCTCCTTGCTTGGGAGAAGAATGTCAGGGAAGAATCCTGTAATGGATGTCTGGGTGTCAGGGTAAAATATTGATGTCAGTTCTGTGGTTCAGGTCACTGGGGTGCATGAAATTATGTCTTATAGAAGAGAACTGATTTGCATTCATTCGTGTTTGGGATGCATAATTGATGAAGAGCACTGTTTATCAGAAGACATAACACTGTGTCTCTTTGTTGCTTACTGTAATGTTTTGTGTGTTCAGTTTCAGCAGTATTTTACCTGGGACCTTTTAGAGATCTAGAAAATTGCTTTCATAAGTGCACAAGAATGAGCAGTAAAAAAACCCCAGCCCCTCATCTGATCTCATCTAGTACCTAATTTAGAGTGGCAAACCACCAGGAATTCAGAATTAATAACACTTCACAGTTAACACTGACGTGTTAAAGATTTGTGATTTTAGAGCATTCTACTCCATTCTACTCCATTACATAGTGAGGAACTGGAATTTAAGAATTTCCAGTTTGTCATCTATATATCTCTGTTTTTTGAGGCAAGAAAGGCAAAAAAATGGAGGGTCTTTTTATATGAATGCACAGAAAAGTAGTTAGGCTTATTTCCTTTTTAAGCATTTAATATTTCATGCTTACTGCCAGCCCAGCTGGGAATCTTTAAAAGCGCATCTTTACAAGAGCTGACCAAGATTTTTTTGGTGTAGGATTTTTTTTCTTTTTTTCTCAGAAAATGCTGATGGATCAAACTCAAACCTGTTCAGTTTTGATGAGTTTTTCATTTTATAGAATGTTCAAAAATGTTTTGAAATGTACAGGACACCCCTCCATTTTCAAGATAGAAGAATCTGATGTTGTTGTTTTGGGGGGGTTAAAATAAGGTAATTATTGTACCAAAAATAAAAATAAAAAGCAGAATCAAACAATATTTTGGTGCTATTAAGAATATTTTATTCTCCCAAATACTACGGATATCACTGTTCTTTTCTGAACATTGTAGGGTCTTATTCATTTGTGCTTAATGTATGGGGAAAAAAAAGGTCCTGTCCCCAGAATCAGAAATAACAAAGACTCAGTCCATTGGGACTCCAGTTTTGCCATTGGTTCTTACATGAAGACAGACTGTGACCACTGTGAGGGGTGGCCTCATGAAGCTTGTGACAATTATAATAAGTATGTGATAATGATAGATGAATATGGAAACATACAGATGGCAGCTGGTGGTGCATGAAAGATGCAGGAAGCCACATCCAATTTGTTTTATTGGTTAAGACGGGTTTATTGTCCATCAGCATACTGCGTGGAGTGTATCACGAGTATCTGTTTGCTGTGTGTTCCTTCCCTGAATAATTCTTGGACTTGTTCTGCTGGCGATAGCTTGTTTTTTAAATATGTGTCTTATTGGCAATGCATTTTTGTCATGTAGTTTTAGGCCATGTCCCATTTCCTGCACTGAATAGTGAACCTTTCTTCCCAGCCTTTTTCTCCCCTCCCTGAAATGAAACAACCATTAGTGTTTTCCAAGGGTTCAGACGCACCTAGGTATCAGATATTTTATGTTTTACTGTGCTTTTGGCAGCATGGAGCAGGAGGAGGTACTGTGAGCAGTTTTGTGAGTACAGATTGGAAAACCTGACACGGGATCCAGTTTAATGAAAATGTTTGTGTGGATAGTACTGGAAACCAAATCCCTTTCTCTTCAGCAGCTGGTTCAGGCTGGCTTGCCATGATGCCAGTGCACCTCAGCATCAGTCCTGCTGGCCTGCTTCTAAGTGCGAGGGGTATTTTGGGGCCAGTGGTCTTCCCATTGTACCCTCAGTATTTGCTGGAGAACCTCAGCTCTGCTGCTGCCATTTTGCTGCCAGTGGCTCATTTCAGACACAGCACCTGGTATTGATTAGAATTGATTAACATTTCTATAGTGCTTTTTCTTAGTGTAGAGCTGGGTTTCATTACATCCACTTGACAGTTGGTAATTTGCATCCTGGAAGGGCAGAAGGTCTCATCCTGGGTGATCGATGGGGTGACAAGGGTTGTTCTGCTAACATGCCGTGGTGGTACCTGGGGATCTGTGCAAAGCCCAGAGACCAGTGCCGCCACCCTGAAGGTCGCAGGAGACTTGCAAGGCAGAGAGGGGCAATGGAGGTACATCTCTGCCCGTGCCATGCTGGTGATCATCTGCTATATCAGAGCAGCATCTTGAGAAAGACCTTGTAAAAAAATAAAATGTGCTTTGGACTTCAGTCCTCTTCTAGCAACTTAGCGCTCATTTGAATAACTGAAGGTTGTGAGCTCCTGGAATGAAGCATTTGTAATGAAAGCAGTGATCCAGCGATACAGTTTGCAAGCTGGTTTTGACAAGACTTGCTACAACATTTTCTACATTTCTCGTTAATTTCTTCCTTTATTTGTATTTCTGATCTCTGCATAGAAAATAAACTCTTTGAGGCAACTCTAGCAGCAAAACAGAAAATGTGAGGTGCATAAACACAAATCCTTCTAGCTTGGGTAAACCAGATGACTTTTCCTTGACTTCCAGCTGTGAGGAAAAGAAAATGCTTTTGCTTTTCCAGGTCGGGTAGCAGTGGCAAACGTCAGCCTGGTTGTGTCACTGGGCAGAGGCAAGAGTGCCATGGCGGTGCCGGACTCCTGCGGCAGCTGCACTTGGATCCGCAGAGCCCTGGCACCGCCACCGCTCTGAAGGAGGGGCCACCTCAGGCATCCGTGGAAGTTGGACCTCTTAGGCAAACGTTTCCTCTCCCGCTGCATGAGAGGGCAGGGCTGGGGTGGAGGAGAGCGGGAGGAGGCACCCGAGGATGTGCGTGAAGAGAGGCCATGTCCCTCGCCCCGTGTCGGGAAGCCCCGGGAAGAGCTGGAGGCTCTGAATCCTCATCACACTCCTCTAAAAGCTGGCTCATACAGCAAGGTGATTGGTAGAGGAACTGAAAGACAGCACTTTTACTTAGTTTTCCTTCAGTGTGATTATTCAGGATCACTTGAAAGATTATTTTTTTTTTGTCTGCTCGATTTCTTTATCAAAAAAAATATTGGAAACATCCTGTCTTTTCTCCCCACTTTGAGATCTCTCGGAGGACTTAGATGTGAACAGCTAGGGTTTTTTCCTCCCTTAATTGAAAGCCTGGAAAGTTTTGATCCTTAATAAGCATATCTTTTCTTCCAGCTATTTATATGGTATCCATACAAAATAGATTTTAACGTTGCAGAAAAACAGTTTTAACACATTTGATCAAAATTATTTCTTTTCCTCAAGTAGAGGTCACTGTTCTGGTTGTCATAGTTCGCCTTGTTCCCCACTCATCAAGAGGGTCTTTCAAGTAAATAAGGCAGACAAGGGCTGAATTTAAAGAAAATGTGGCAGCCTGCTCTTTGAGGCCCTCTGTACTTTATAAAGAAGAAAAGGGATATAAGCAATTACTATTTTTCTGCAGGTAAACTATCTTTAATACAGTTGCTCCAAGTATCTAAACTGTGTAGTTGAAATCTCCTCTGTTAAAACAAATGGCAACACTCCCCTGGAGAGCAGGGACTAGGATTTCATCTAGTACTCCACGTGTCTGGGTTTCCCCAGGCTTTTGCTCTGCTGCTTTGGCCTTCAGGACACCTTGAGTGCTCACAGCTGGTCCCACGTGGCCCCAGTTTCCGAAAGGCTGTTGCCATGCTAGCTATCAGCAGTGGCTACACACGTGCTGTATGTCCACCTTGGGTTTCTGGGTGGCTGCGGGGAGACCTTCATTTCATCCCAGAACCATCAGTTCAGATTCTGTGAGTATCACTATTTGGGAAAATCGATCAAATGCTCCAACTCCTCTGCCTCCAGGGGCTCTGAGCCCCGACCAGGCAGGGCGTGCTTCCACCTCAGTCTCAGCTCTGCCCCTTGCCCTCTCATGGCAGCCTCTCCATCTCAGGGCAGCAGTCCTCTGTGCTGCGATTGCAAGCTCCTCAGGCAAGCCCTTAGCTGCCTACTTACTTATCCAAGTCACCCAGCTGCTTGAGCTGGTGAGGGTCTTACCACTGGTTGCTACTTCTGAACCACCGTGCTGTGTGCCTTAATAGGAAAAGAAATTTTAAGAAGTACTTTGCACTTAGATGGCATGTAAGTTTTGTGATAGTTAGCTAGTATTATTTGCCCAGCTTGGATGAATTATGGCATATTACATTCGGCTCTTCTTCAAATAGGGTGTTGTAGTACCATTAATAACATTTGCAAATACTATCTGCTGTTTGACTGGGCAGTAATGGAAGTGCTGTAGTGAGTCTGAACTGGGCAGCAACCAGGGAATCATCAAATGTTGCTCGTGTTAAAGGCCCTGCAAATTCATCCGGGAAGCATCTTTGCCGGGGAATGGACTAGCTGCAATTCAGTGAAATTGGCCTTGGATTTGAGAATGTGCAGAGGTTGCAGTAAGATTCAAATTCATTCACACCAATCGTTCAGAATGTAATAGTTTCCAATGCCACATATTCTGCTTAATACTGCTTTTAGCAAGCAGGTAGAGGGAAAGATTACCCTGAGGTGATGCCCACGTTTTCTTAGAGAACCAGACCACTCATTTAGCACAGGCGTCTCTGCATTTTGTGTGTGTGCGAGTGTAATCCATCACTTGCAGAGCCAGTCAACCAGCTATTATTCTCTGGAAAAGGCAGAAGCGAAAAACTGCTGTGAAATTATGTGCTGGTTCTTTTTTGTCTGACTGACTACTATCTAGGTTAATATATTATACATTTCCGTGTATTATAACTACGTCTATTATAAAGGATATAGGAGGCAACAACCATAGATAAGATTGCAAAATAGTTTTCATTACACAGTTTCCTGGATTTGGACGGCCAGAACTTTGCGAAACATCTGCCTTTCTGGGTGAAATATCCCAAACATGGCTTACATCCAAAGATGACAACCTGATTTTAGAAGTTTTACAGATGCACTTAGCAATATTTTTGAGAGAGAGAAAAGTGGAAGAGGAAACGTTTGTGTTTAAAGTAATTTTTGAAATGCTTCCTTGGGAAGGTGGGGATTCTATGAAACTTTTTAACCCTGATGGACTGATCGTGCTCATACAGCAAGGGGTTCAGTGTGCTGCAGATTTCAGGGAAGTTCTGTTAATGATCATTTGAAAACCAGGTGATGTTTGTACACAGCACAAACCCCATGAGCCCTGCTGTCAGTCTCCATATGAATCAGGTATGCATGCAAAGTCAGTCAATTTTATAATTAGCCACCTGATCCAGTGCGCTACTCCGAGCTGTTTCAGAAAGCTTTCCAAGCATTTCAGGGAATGCAGGGTCACGGCAAACAGACCTTCTGCATGTAGCAGCACGAGCCCTTCTGTGCCCTCTTGGCTGGAGGGGATCGATGTCCTCAAAGTAAATAAACTCAGCTACGTACAGGGAGTTCAGAGGAGCCTTTGAAGACTGGGGCCCCATCATCTCAGTGGGGATGTCAGAGCCCCAGGTACTTTCTGTAGATAAGTGTCCAAGCAGGCGTGCTCCGTTCCCCCCGAGCCTGCTGACGCTGCAGGCGTTTGCACGGATCCGTGTAACCCCACTGCAGGGAAACTCTATTAAAGTTGCATAGTGGAGCACTCAAAGCCAAATACGTGTCAAGAATAAGGTTAAAGACACAGTTTTACTCCCTCGCTGCCCTTCCCACCCTGTATTCATCCAGTTACTTTGCAGTTGCCTCACTGCAGTGCTTTTTTTTCCTGGGAAAGCGCAATTAGGTTGGAGAAGGAGAGTGCCCAGGGGAAGCAGAGACGCTGCTCTTGCGAGTAGGCGCTGTGCAAGAAGCTGCGCTGTCCCCAGGGACCACCCTCGGGATGGATGTGGAGTGGTGCCATCGCTTACTGAGTAGCGTGGTGGGGAGCTGGGCGCTCCCGGGTGTTTTTAAGGAGGAGGGAGCAGGTGGAGCTCCTGCATCTCGCAGAGAGGGCACGGCCAGCCGGTGTGAGAGCAGACCCTGGGTGGCCGCAGCTCTTGCAAGAACAGAGGCCGAGAGGAGCTCTGCGTGGGCAGCTGGGGGCTGGCAGCGTTGCCAGAAACAAAACCGAAGGGGAGGTGTAGCCGCAGGGCCCAAACCAAAATGATTGTTTGCTGGGAAGGCACAGCGCACGCTGCTTTGCTAGGGAAGGTTACTCAAAATTAATTGGTGTGTGGGTTGGGGGTGTCCTTACCTGTGCAGGAAGAGTGTGCAATAGTCTGAGGACAAGAAGCTGTGGAGCAGGGCGGGATGGATGCCGGGGCGGCTAGAGCACAGCCAGCATGTCTCTTCCTCACCAGACGCAGCCTCGTCACCTCTGCCCCATTCCCGGAGCTGGTGTGCGTGCCTTGCGCGAAGAGACGTACCTATGCACACCGTCGTTATTCTGCAGACTACAAAGATTACTTTACATACATCTCAGAAGCTGGCTCGCTCTTGGGCTCAGTGTATTGGTGGCTGCAGAGAAGAGAAAAGCACCTGGATCTTCTTTTTCCTACAGCCACATGGGTGGAAACCCTCAGACCTCAGGGCAGACTTCTCCCCAGCCAGCCTGGAGGTCGGGTGGTATTTGCTTCCTGCAGGGATGCGTTTTCCTGGCATTTACTCACCCAGGGCACTTGTTTCCTGTGAGAGCAGTGAGAAGGCTGGGCCCTTCCTCAGCTGCTGCCGCAGATGTGCTGGCGTGTCCCCGCCACAGCAAGTCCCGCAGGTAGTAGAGCTGCATTAGCAGGACGCTGTACCAAGAAGGAATAAGCTAATAAGTAATAAGCTGCTAAGTCCTTCATGAGATTCCAGAAGTAGCTTATGACTAGTTAACCTGAAGCTCTCTGCATCACTCTTGGTGTGTGTTTTAAACCTGCCTTCTGTCTCTTCTGACACTTGGTGCGCTGGTTCACCAGCCGTCTTTCTCCCAACCATTTCTCATCAGGCAGCAAGCTGCAGGGAGCCATGTGTGACCCGAGGACTTGCTCCAGGAGCAACAGCTACAATAATTCAGGTCACGTCGCCTCTGTTTCTTCCCTTTGCACAGTGTACATGCTGCCTTTTTGGGCCAAATGAGGAAATTTGCTATGGGGAAGCACCCCAGAGCAGGTGGTGAACTCTATAAACAGCACCTGCATTTTGCACTGAAGCTGACAGTTGTACTGCTGAAAACGTTAGGAAGTTAAACTCTGCAGACATCTTTTCAGAGGCTATTTCATATCATACAGATCCCGTGCCTGTATGGGATACTCGATACCGGCTCCAGCGGAACTTATCTTCTGCATCAGATAGACACGGAGTCTCCTTTAGGAAGCCCCAGCTAGAGGAAGAGGCATTGCTCACTTTCAGTGAGGCCAGTCAGCCTGAAGCAATCCACCTGGCTGCAGAAACCAGGTCTACGTGATGCCACTTTTGCTTTTTCCAAATATTTGCCTGTAAACTGAAGCATCTAGTGAAGCTGTAGCCAAAAGCTGATTGCGGTCTCTGGGTGCTAAGACCGCAGGGTAGCAGAAATAGATGCTTTTTGCCTTGCTTCGAGGAATTTATATCCTTGTTTTGAAAAGAACATAGAAAAGGTGTAGGAAGGAACCATGGAAATAAGGGAAGAAAATACAGTAACAGGCATTGAACACCTCAAAGAAAGCCTGAGAGGTGACTTGGTGTCATATATAATCTTGGCCATAAAGAAATAGTGACAGTAAAGGACCAGTGAAGAAAGATTGTCAAGGACTCATAGATGAAATCTGATACTACTGAAGTTCCAGTTGGAAGTAAGTCACCACTTCTATGGCTCAATAAAGAGGCTAATGAATGAAATTTAATAACTTGTGATATACAGAGGTCAGACCAGATAATTGGTTCGTTCCTCTGGGCTTAAGTTCTGTGAATCCAAGAATGGGTGTGACTTCTGCAGTTTCATCAAGGAGGAAAAATGTACTAACTAGCAGACATGGTTCCTCAACTCTGAATCAATTTGAAAATATTTTCTACAATCTAGAATGCAGTTTCAGAGTGTTAGGAGTTCAGAGATATTTTTGCTTCATGTTTTTTTCTTTGTAAAGTTATTCTGTGATCAGTTATCTCTGAATTATTACTGTATGCAATTTGGCAAGTATGTGTGATTTTAAATAAATTTAAGAAAATCTTTGGAAAATAATATGGATGAAGAATCCATTAAAAAACTAATGTTTCTGAACTGAACAGTATTTTTATCCTTTGGGAAACTAAACAAATTTCTTTGCTTTCCGACTGTTATAAATTAGGATTAATTAAATCGAAGTCAACAGAGTGACATTTGTCAGATTGGATGGAAGCAAGTTTATAGTGCAGTCCACCGACAAGGAACCTTGTAAGATGTGCTCCGTGTGGGTGTTTTGGCTTCAGCGGTTTATTAGCGCAGCTTGAATTATTCATGGTGTGTAAATTATCTTATAAAGTTGAATCTTTTCTGTCAGTGAAAAATTTACAGACTGCCTCTGAATGCTGGAAATGAGATATTTTCAGCCACTGGGTGTTTGTGGAGCTCACTTTGTCTATCTGCATTTTGCTACATGTGGGCTGGTAGCCAGTGGATTGTGTTCGTCGTGTTATTGTTGCAGCTTGGCTGAGGCACTGACATCTTTCAAGCAGGATGAATATAATGGAAGTCCCTTCAGGAAGTGATGGGGAGTAAGGTCCTCCATGTCGGTGCACGCAAGACCCGAAGGGTCAGCTCTGTCTCAGCCCCTGTGGTCATATGGTTCCTGGACTGCACCAGGGCCTCCCACCTGTCCTCTTTCCCCTCCATCCCCAGCAAAGCCACCTTATCACCTCTGGAGCACCTACCCCACGGTATCCAGCATGTGGAGTCAGGGTCACACTGGAGCGGGAGCCCTGCTGCCAGTCCTCTGCCCTGCAACCTGCCCATCCTCAGTGTCTGAGCTCGTGCATGGGGGTTCCCACCATGTGAAAGCAAAACACTAAAGTCTCCTTGTAAATGGCCTTTTTCTTGTATGCATATGTTAATTTATATGCATATATTCATATGCATATGCATGTATTCATAAGGAGTAATGGGTAACCAAAATCTGGGGAGAGAAGGAAAAGCCTCTTCTGCATGGCTCTCCGCTTCGTAAATTTTCCTCCTGTGTGAAGTGGAGAAAAAGCGTGGGAAGAGCATGCAATCATCAGTCTGTGCTTGGGGAATTAGCATTGCCTAGTGTGTTTGAAACAGTATATTGATAAAAATGCGGTTTTAATTGTTTGGAATGTTTACACTGAAGCACCGCTCTTTGTGTTTCTCTTGCACTAGCTTCTGTCAAGCTGGTTTTAGAATAGCCTCAGACTTGGAACGTCTGAATTTAATTACTGTGAACACTAGAGATATTTTGCCCCATTTAAAGGAGGAAAAAACCAGAAACTTTTGGGGGCAGAGATAGCTTGTAAAGATAGCAGCATTGAGAAGTTTGTTAGCTGGTTTGTAGTAATTAAACTTATTTCTATAGCAACATTATCAGTTCAGCTCCAGAATTTTGAGGTTTTTGTGTGCCCAGTAATTAGGTCTAATATCCTGATTTTAGCAGAGGTATCACATTTGTATTTGGCGAGAGTCTTGTAACTAAGCACACTGATTGGAGATGGAAATAATGTTCCATTTTCCTTTATTTCTCTTTCTTGGATCACTTTGGACTGCTTAACTAACTAAAAGAAAATCACTGCAGTCTGCTTTCTCAGTACATAAGACTAGTTTTACCTTTTGGGAGAACAGGTGCATAAATATATATATATAATTTACTTATTTATATATGTAGCTAAAAGCTTGCCTGTCTGTTCAACCCTCAGTAAAACACAAAGGCAGAGCCAAACTACAGCAATTCAGAATACCCATATAGCCCTCATCTAAGTTGCTCCAGTTTAACACAGTGATGGCCTCTCTCCCTGATGAGGGATTTGCATGGAATGCCGCTGAGCCCAGGAAGAGGAGGTGTCCTGCTTGCTCACAAGCCTTTCCAGCCATGGGGTCATGCGGCTGGGGTGTGCAGGGAAGGGAGTCCCCCATCCCATCTTGGTCTCACTCTCCCCACCAGCGCTTTGGGACTTCCCTGGGACTTCCCATTAAACCTCTCCAGAGGCCAACCTGCCCTTCGCAGGAGCCATTCTTCCGAGCTTCCCCATGCATAAACACCTGATGAGATGCACAGCAGACAGCAAGAGGTTTGGCAGCGCACAGGGGGCTGTTTGTGAGCCCCTCAGAAGTCCCCAAATACTGGCAGGTAGCACCCAGGGGTTGGGGAGGAAGGATGCCTGCCCCTGGTCTCCCCACTGCTGTTTCTGTAGAGCTTAGGACTGTGATCTTTTCAAGGGCAGACCAACAGCCTTTTTAGTAACAAAACAGAAGGACTACAGAAAAGCTGTAGCACCAAATTGCCGTATTTCCGCTGAATTCACTGCAATGGCGCCGGTTTATATCATTTAGACTCATACGACCAGACTCTGCCTATTTCTTATAACCAGCCTGGCAGTATATACTCTTTCACAAATATATACGCATTTGCATTCCAAATCAAAACATAAAGTTTTCTCCTCACTGATGTCATCTGTGAAAAGAGTTATGAAAAACCAAGCAGCCTCACTAGGAGAACTTGGGGTTATGTGGATTTGTGTCCTCCATCCCCTAATCCCTCTCAGCTCCCACAGCACGCTGTGCTTGATCTGGGTTCCCAGCCTGGTGGGCAGACGTCAGCCCAGGCTGCAGCTGATTTGGATTAGGTGTGTAGGGATAGCCAGCAGGCTGCTGCCTCCCAGGATGGGCAAAATAGTCCTCTCTGTCTTCTGTACCCAGCCTCTGATTTCCACAAAACTTGTCAGGACTTCTGTCTCTGAGGCCTCTATCTCCTCTGTCCCCACCTATCAAATTTTCTTAAAACTGGCCAACAGGTTGAAAGGTTATTAGGGAAGGATTGACAAATGTAGATACAATGTGATCATGTAAGCCTCAGTTTCCTTAGAAGCCAGGGTAAAAAACAAATCCGAAGTGTTTTGACAATAAATCCTTGTGTCTAGGCAGAGTGCATAAAGACCTGTCTGATCCTGATCATCTAACTACTGCGTCAACATTGTTTGGGTTTTCCTTGTAAAGATTTTTTTTCCCATTATATTCAATTTGTTTTTTCAAGTCACTTTTTAAAATAAGGCTAATGTTGGAAATACAACACTTTTGAGTGGCACAGCAGGTTCGGCATATGCAGTGGATATATAACGGAAAATCGCATCAGAAGATGTGTTCCTGTTGCTAATGAGTTCTGAAGGTAAGAGAACAGTTAATGTATTCATAACAGGCTTATACTCAAAGACTTGTAAATAATTTATGGCTTTCCATTAGTGGGAAGCCAACTACCATAAAGCTTGGACCCAAATAGAAAATAATTTTGTAGCAGCAAAGGACTTTGGATTTTGCAGATGCAGCAATTCATCTGTAATCCCCCTGGCAGAGAAAAAAAATTATTTAGTAGACTTACCGTAGAATATCTGGGGACTTATAATTTAGTCTTTGTGGCCTCCTGGGGTTCTATCATAGTTTGGCATCTACTTCCCCCTAAGGAAAACGAAACTCCTTGCAGTATGACCAGTATTTTGCCAACTTGTGTTTATCTGCAAAAATTCTATTATAAATCTAAATTAAAGGCAGTGGAGAAATATACTGTTGGCATATGAACCCCCCATCGGTGATGGATTTGTGTGTAAATTGGCAGATAGTAACTGTTCTTAGGAAATACTAGTGAAATAGGCAGACATACTTTACATGTGAATCATGGTGACCTTTGGGAGTCTGGAACACTGATTTCTTTTACCATGGACTTACATGGCTCAACTACTGTTTAAGTATGAAAATTTCTGTTCAAATACTTTTTTGTAAGATTGCAAGTAAAATGCTCAACAATAGGCAATGGCAAAGGGGACAGTTTATAGACAGGATCCAGAAGAATTGCCTTTGTTCCTAGTTGAGCTGTGTTTTTAAAGGTAAAACAAAGATGTGAGCTATGCACTGCTGTAACCAAGACCGGTTCCAAAGTCCGGGTAGTGACCACAGCCTTTCTAGTTACAATGAAGCAGCATTACTTACCCAGCACAAGAATAAAATGACTAGAATCTTCGTCCCTTTGCTTTGGCTCAGACTGGACAATTTTAGCTCTAAGAAAGGAAGCAGACAGAGGAAAGTCACAGCAGTGAGAGCCAAGAAGTGCTGGTTGCCTTCTCCATCGTTAGTAAGCTTGTGTGAGGACATGGCAGCTCTTTGGTCAGTTCAACCAAACTGTCTGCACTTGGGGAAGTTGTCCTGCCTGCTGGGAGCCATGCTCTTGAAGGAGGCAGAGGGTTTGAAGCCCCTTGCTAACAGCCAAGCTATGATCTCTTTCTTTAAAACGTATTTTGGGCTTTTGTACGCCTATTTTTGGACATATAACTTGCTGAATACTGCGTTTATCTACAACTCCTGTGGAAGTGGATAATGTTATTCAAATTCTTTAACTGCAGGAGAAGTTTTTTCCTTACTCTCCCTCGTTATTGTTCTCAATTTTAGTAGGTGATAGAGAGACCTTTTATTTTTTTTATTCCTTTAGGGTTTTTATTATAATCCTTCGGGTTTTGAGGACATTGATTGAGTTAATAGTTGGAGGTACATTTTCATGAGCTGTGATTCAATGTCCCTTGGCCCCAGGAAGAGGGTACAAGGAGGTTTCTTTCCACTGACCTCACATTTTGAGAAGGGCGTTATTTATGGGGGTATGGTAGAATAAGCAAATGATTCCTATGGATTTGTTTGGTCCTCTCTTCAGTGAAAGACTGAGATCTAGAAGAGGTGTCTATCACTGCCCATAAGCGTAATTTGCAACCCTCAATTTCAAAATGATTTTATGAACCATTTATGGGCATTTCCTGATTCACAGCAGGCAAGTAATTGCTGCTTTAAAAAATCTGCTTTCCTAGGAGACTGTATCCAAAGAACTGTTTTTCAAGCGCTGGTGCCCCTAGCAGCAATACATAACTTGCCGAAATGAAAGAATAGCTGAAAAAAATATATATTTATACTTGCAGCTATTACAAAAGAAGGGGGTCCACATGTGCTGTTTTACCCATGAAACATAGTATTTTTTTGCCTTTGTGATTAAGATAAATCACCTTGGCTGTCAGACTGTGATAACTATGTATTAGGAATGACATTTAGGTACAAACTGGTGGGAATCTGGCCTGCTGCATACTGATGAGGAGGCCCTAAAGCACAGGCATGTCTTTGGCTTCTCTTCATGTGATTCTTACACCTCATGCATGAAAAAGAGAATTGTAGAAGGGCTTTTAAAGGCTGCAGTATATTGTGGGATTTATTGCGAGGAGTTGCAAGAACTGTGAAGCCCAAGAAGTGCCCTATCATATTTTGTCTGATAAAGGGATTCATATGGCCTTCTGCTGCAAAAGGTAGAAGTGGAGCAGTGTTTCTGACTTAATGGATAGTGCGTAGTAGTAAATATGGAAAAGAGGAGACAGCAGTGTATAGTATCTTTATTTTACCCCCCCCTCCCCCTTAAAACTTTTTCCCTTTAACTTTATATGTAGGACATCATAATCTACAGTGCAAAATCAAACAAGGTCTCCCCCCAAGAAAGCTTCCTATTAACTGGTGGAGAATGTGAGGATTACTTCTGCTAAAGAAGTTTAGGTGTCATTATCCCCATTCTCTCTGTGGTGTGATCCAGTGGACTGAGTTAAGTTCTCCTGTTAGATGGGAAAGGTGAAGCATTAGGGACAGTAAATGTATCTGGCCTTGAAACCAAGGAACTGCGGAGAACTGTGAGAGGAAGTTCTTTGGTGATTTAATGGAAAACTAGTGACTGGCATTACCTTCTGGTACCAGGATCAGGATGGGGAACCCCTGGATCAGAGTTCAAAGCGAAGAGCAGCCTGCGATAGGGAGGCTGTCACCTAGAGAGAGAAGCTGCCCAGGAGGCCCTGAAACTAGGGGCAACTTACACTGGTAGCCATGGATGCATGTGGATGTTTTGCTTTTTTTTTCTTTTTTTTTTCCCCCCAAAATTCTTGGGTAAATCCTTCAATTTAGAAAGGCTGTCCTGCATTATTGCAAGTGACTTACCACTAGACAGGACCAAGTCTGCTCACATGTAACCACACAGTAGGCAGAAGGGTTTGCAAGCATCTGCTTTTGTCTTAGAAGAGATTAGAGGCATCCACAGTGTGTGTTGGCTGAATGGCTCTTACAAAGGGAACAAAGGGAAACTCATTGGGGTCTGCTGGAAAAGTGATACCAGGAAACCTTGATACCTGCTAAAGATAGGGATGTGGTCTGATAGTGAATATTTAAAACTTCAGAGTATGTGGGAGCTGTGTAATGGCTTAAATACTGTCCTTCTGGTCACCCAAATTAAGGACCTGAATTAAGAGTGTATTGTTGCTTATTGTTGTTGAGAATCTACTTGATTATCTTTCTGTTTATTTTAGTTTCTAGTCTCTCAAATACAACACTATCTGGCAGCTCTTTCATTGCAGTTCATTGTCCATGATAAAGTGGAAGGGAAGTAAATTGCAATGCTGGTTCAGTGCTTTTCATCCTGTGTGGCCTCGTGAGTGCTTGACATGACCATGACCCACTTCAGACACCACTGAAATATGGACACCGAGCAAATGTGTAAGGATGTGCAGGTGCACTTGGTAGGGTTGAGACTGCAAGTGAAAACACCTCATGAGTTTGAAATTCCAGGAAGCCTTTAGCTAAGCAGTGTGTCGATAACTCTGTTAGCATTTGTCTATGGAAGGAGAGCATCTCACAGCACTTCTGAAAAGCTAAGGAAAGCATTTTCAAACCAAAATAATACTCCCTTGTGGTCATTTAAGTGACCACACAAGATGGCTGTTCAGGTAACAGCTTGACTGGTTTAGTTTTAGAAATATTACACAACAAAATAGTTGGACTGGCAAAGATAGGCTAGAGGACAAGGAGGTTTGTCTTCAGCTTATTAGAAAATTGTGTGTTCAATACTGGAAACGTTACAGGTAAAACTGTGGTCATTGCTGTGGTTATAACTGCAGATCGATTACACTGCTATTTATAAAATCAGTAATGGAGGTAGAAAGGAACATCTACTGCCCAGCTATACTTAAATAAGATCTACATTGCTGTGAAATAGTTCTGCTATACTTTCATAAAAGCAGCAGTGCTTGGTAAAATCAGTAAAATAATTTAGAGGAATTAAAGTGCTGACAAGCTGATAGTGATTCTTCTCAATATTAAATAAATTAGCATAAAGGAAGTAAATGATGCCTTCTTCATTTTACAACTGCAGGTTATTTTATTAGAATTACAATTTATTGAATTGGGTTGTTTCTGAATATTCAGGTGTAATTTTTTTTTTAGCAGCACACAGTAAGAAAGATGCATAGAAATGAAAACACATATTTCAGAAAGTATGCTCTATAGAAGTAATTTTCATTTATTTTTCCAATCATATGGAGCTGGTCATGGGCTTTGTAGATTGCCTTTTCTCTGTGCTTGCATTAATTGCACAGCTGGAACTTATCCCTTTTGACAGAAGCTTTCTCTTTGATTCAATAAATATATTTACTTTCAAATAATTTATGAAGACAAGTGCATTTGTGGAAATTTTTAAAAGTTTACCTTTTCAAACTCGTATCACAACATTGTTTGGATTATTAGTGTACCCACATTCCAGAATTCACATCTTTTCCAATAAAAATAAATGAAGTCATGTTGACAATGCAGGGTGCAAGAATGTTCTGTGGAACTGTATTTCACAGAAGAAATTATAAATTAGAGGTGATAATTTAATTTTTTTTTCCAGTTTGCTCTTTTGTACGTTGACTGTTTTTCTATTTTGTGTAATACGTGGGCTTTGTAGGGGCTGACCCCTGTATGAGAAGGGATGTGTGCAGGGAGCCAGAGCAACAAGTTGGCTTTGGTAGCCAGACCATGAAAGTCTCAGGAATTTCAGATGTTTTCAGACTTCAACCATGCGCTGAAAGAGGGAGGGGAAATGAAAATAGATGAATGTTATCAGACTTGCCATTAGGTTCAGAGGACTCATATTGAATTAATCCAAAGTCTGTGCGCTGATCAGTCCTTGTTTTGGATGACTGGCACTGTGTTGTAAATAGCAGTAAAAACTGCTGAGCATATTGTCTAACCTTTCTTTGTAATGGCAGCATCAATCACTCCGTGATTAACACACTCACAGGCACTTTTTTCATCTTCTGCCGTAGTATCTCTTCCAGTAAAAGGATGGATTAACAGCTGAGCACTCGAGGAAAAGAGTCTTCTCTGAAGGAGACTATATGAAAGTCCAGAGAAAAGCATAATTTATGATGTGTCACTGGAATAATGAAGCACAGAGAGATACCCTCCTCATCCTGCAGAATCAATAGTTTTTTAAATATAAATGGAAATATGTAACTGAGAAAGAGGATGATTTGTCCATTGAATACTTGTAACTAAATTATATAGTAACTTTGATTTATAAATGCATTTTTTTCTAGACGGGAAAAGGTCAATCCTATCACAGTACACATTTCTCATTTTCACAGCCAAAATCTCATTCTTCTGGGATACCAGTCAAATGCTTGCCTCCTCTCACTCATGTCTGGAGTATGAATAGTTATCTAGGAAGATTCAGGAGCAGTATGTAGCAAAGGAATCTAACTGCAAATAATAAGATAAAGCAAAGAGAGAAAAAATGTTACCTGCCAACTAAAACAGAACTATTTGTTAAGTTTGCAGAACATCTTCTTGAAGAAGTAGTCAGTTTACATTACTGTTTGTACTCGAGTGAGTAAAGAATAGTGCACATGATACATAGCAGTGTAAGGTTTTTTTACTGTACTCTTAGAATATTTTATTAGCAATTAATCTAACATTGTTTTTTCTCAATACTGTCCTAGGAAAGGTTATACAATTATTTCTATGGCCATTACAATTTCCAAAGTATGTGCAAATTTCTCATCAAAGCAATTCTGAGAAACAGGAAAAGTGTTATTTACTTACACTGTCTCCAGCACACAGCCCTTCATCTAGCAACATGTCACTATCCCAAAAACTGCAGCCCTTAGGGGTTTGGAGTCACTAACCTTCTGAGCTAAAAACTTCATTTTCGTTGATTTCTAACATCCAGGAGTTCATCCTGCCACAAAAAGTGCTGCACCTACGTTCGAAAGTTCTCACAGTGTGTTCAATTTTCACAGCACTGCACAGGCCCAAAGCTTGTGCCTAATTGTGAGCAGCAACTCAGGTAACAAAGTGAATCGGAAATCTTTGGTAAGCTAGTTCAAACATGATCGAGATGGGTGCTTGTGTGAAAAAAATGAACTGGCATTTTAATAAATATTCTGTAATTTGAAGAACTTCGCTATTAACCTAGAGTGATTTTTTTTTCCCCATTTTTCAAGGCTTCTGATGAACAGAGAGCAAGAACCTTCCCCAAGGAGCATCTTCACCAGAAACCAAATAGTAAGTAATACAGTAGGCATGCAAGGTACACTTTGCAGACAGGTATTTGATTCCACATAGTCTACTAGGTGCCTCCAGAAATTACACTCACTTGTAACTGGAAAGTAGCATGTGATACCCAGTTTATGTATAGCTCCATGCTCTGTTTTTGGGTTTGCACTGGTGGGCCAGTAATCCAAATTTCACAGCTAGATTGCTGTGTCCTCTACTCTTTGTCAGATGTACAAACTGAACAGGAGATCGTAAAATGAAAATTTCTAAAAAGCTGATCTAAAGCGTTCTTTTCTGCCTTCAGTCAGCCTGGTTTTAGATGCTTCATCCTAGTTATTTCATAAGAAACAAGCAGCTTTATTGAAACTGAAACCAGGTGACTGCTACAAACCGACTTCTAATCCCATCCCTAGTTTCCCACCAGGGAAGCCTAGTCTTTCTGGAAGCCCACATTAAGAATCTTAGTGGTAATAAAGGACTTCTGAGAATGTTAGGGAAAGAGGCTTGAGTAAAATTGTGACAGTTCACCTAATTTCATAGCCAGAAAGTCTCAGTTTGGGGTCTTTATTCTAGTTCTGAAAGAGCTGGACTAGACATTCCACATGAGCTTTGCTTCACCTGTCTTTGGGGACTTCCTTTAGGCTGTGAATATTTGGTGGGAAATAATAGGTCTCTTGCAGAGATGTGCAATACACTCATCACCTAAGGTGCAGAAGGGACGTGATTAATTAGATTTTTTTGAAACTTGACGGTAAAGTTTTGTCCTACTTTGTGATTGACATTTTATGCAAATTATTTAGAACATTTGTGTATTCATTAGAAGATGTATATATTATCGTATTTATTATCTGCTTCTTGCCAATACATGTTCTGAGCCATGTGAAAAGGGTGGTAACTTGGCAAATTGGCTGTGTACTGAAAGTTGGTAAGGTCATTGGGGCAGAGTTGTTGGTAGGTGTTGGAAATGTTCATGTCCTTATGGGAAAGGGATATCCTCATTGATAAGTGTCCTGGGTTTGGCCAATAAGATATGGCAAAACTCCGGATATGTGTAGAAGGACATAGTAGGCATGAAGCCTATTCCCTGATAAGAGTAAGGGTTGTAGTTTACTGGAATGCATCTTGTATTCTCACTTTTCCTGCCTATCTGCTGGTTTACAGCCATGACCTAACATGGAGACAGGAAAAGAGATGATTCCTGGCTCATCAGCAACCACGGCAAGTGTCTGTCATCTTCTGTAGCTCAGTTGCCTGTACAGAAGTTCAGTCTGAGGGTGGGTATAATGCAGCAGAGCTGTTTAGTATAGCTTGATGCAGCATAATCTCTGTATCCCACTTAATACATTCTAGATGAGTGGACAACTACAAGGGTGAAAAACTGGCTAGTTTGTTGGCCTCACAGACTGGTAATTAATGGGTCACACTCTCACTGCAGCCAGTTACAAGCTGAATTCCTCAGGGTTCTGTGTGGGGACATCTCTTGTTTAATAGTTTTACCAGTGACCTGGAGAAGGAGACATCATGTTCCCCCATCAACTCCATGGATGACACAAAATTGGGGGTAACCAGGTGACATATGGGAGGGCAGGGCTGCTATCCAGAGGGACCTGGACAGGCTGGAGGCATGGGTCAACAAGAACCTCATGAAATTAAACGAGGACAAATGCAAACTCCAGTGTTGCTGATGGACTAAATGTCTGCATCAGGTCTGGTGGGCAGAGAATTGGGTATGAGCCAGCGGTGTGCCCTGGCAGCAAAGATGGGCAATAGCATCCTGGGCTTTGTTGTGAGGAGCAAACCCAGTAGATAGAGAGAAGGGATTACCCCTCTACTCAGCACTTGTTAGACTGCACCTAGTTATACTGTGTCCAGTTTTGGGCCTCCCAATACAGCAAAGACATCAACAAATTTCTGATGTTTGAGGGAGTTCATCAGAGGCCCCTGAGACGGTGAGGGCTAAAGCATTTCCCATGTGAGGAGAGACTGACGGAACTGAGTTTGTTCAGCTTGGAGCACAGACGGCTTTGTGGTGGGACCTGACAGCAGCTCCCAGTGCCTGCAGGATCATTGAGGAGACAGAGCTGGGCTCTTCACAATGGTCCATGGTGGGTGGACAAGACAGGAGGCATAAGATGAAACAAGAGAGATTCAGACTGGATGCAAGGAGAACAGGAGACTGTCCCATAAGGACAGTGAATCTTGTGCACTCTCCCCAACCTTGGAGGTTTTCAGGACAAAGCTCTGAGAAACCTGGTCCTGAATTCAGTGTTGACTCTGGACTAGAGACTTCTTGAGGTCCCCTCCAGCCTGAAAGGATCAATAGTTCTATAACAATGGGCCTTAAAATGACCCAAAAAGATGCTGAAGATGGGATCCTTGCAGAAAAGGGCAGGAGGAAGTGCTTGCTTAAGTCTGAAAGAAAGCAAGATCTTTTTTATGCCTGCCATCATCATGAGGTTTGGGGGTTTTTTTTCATAAAATTCAAATTATAGATGAGGTTTTGCACATTTAGGAGATGATTGCTTTCCAGTTTTGATAATTAGTTTATATACCAATTCTTCCAGTCATTAGACATAAATTGCAGTACTTCGCAAACAGAAGGTCTGATTTATTGTCTGACTTGACTAGTAATGAAGCATTTTGACAGTATCTGGGCTAATTCCCTGCTGTGTAAGCATATGTAGCTTCTTTGAAGTGAATGGCACTACATGCAATTGTACTAGTGGCAAGTTTGGCCCATTTTTAATAAAGTACAACAAATAGGTTTTGTGCTCGTAAATTATTTAAATGTTCAGACAAGGACTTGCTGATGAGCAATTATAAGAAAATCTTTCCTTGACACAAGAAATGTCACATATTGCCAAGAAAACCAAATGAATCTGATCTTCAAAGCTAAACATGTTGAACTCAAAGGTCATCTATTCAATAGGTACAACACCCAAATTTATGCACGATCCTACATCAACTACAGTGCTGTTAAAACACAAAAGCTTTAAGAGGTGTTCTCCCATCTGTATTCCAAAAACTAAAAACATCAAGATCATAAATAATTTCTTGAGTGACACCATAGAGCAGGATAGAAATATTTTACATGTTAGTATCTATAAGATCTTTTCTGTTCTGACACTTTTCTTTGGATATTCATTCCCACTTTAATTACCCAAGTAAAAATGCTTTCAAGATAGATTCAGCTTGTAAAACCAAAAATGTTTGGACCTCAGAGCTACGTAGGAGGAAAAGGCAGTCCAGCCTAAAAGGCTGTGGTGGTCTTTTCCTTCCCTTGGGAAGTGCCTCAATGAAAAACTCATCTTTAGGGTCAGATTTTAACTTATTTGGCAAGTAGGTTGCTCTGTGGGCTGAGAAACGTGATCTGTATTTTTATGCACAAAAATAGCAGGTTGGTTCTGATTTCTGATTTCTGAGTTTTACATGACATTCTGAAGGTTGAAATCTGACTCTCGTTTTGTTAATGATCCTGCTTTAAAATCAGTCAATTTTGTATATGTCACTTGCATCATTTTCATTGGTGGTAATTTGAGTATAACAAGAAAAACACATACAGAACTTGCCCTCATATCTGCAAAAGCATTCATGTCACTGTCTTTAGCTAATCATATCCAAATCACATCTCTGTGAGTGCATAGGAGAGGAATATCTCTCTGAATTACTGCCAAACCCTGTTTCATTTACAGCAGTGAGACTAATTGCTGAAATGTGCAGAACGCAAAGATTATACTGGTAAATTGAACAATGCCAGGGAAAATTTCCACTCAGTCACCTGTGGTGACACATTGATGGGACAGTCCTTGCACTGTTTTGCCATAGGCCAGCCATTTAAGGGCACAGTTTAGGAGAAAGGATATCCTCTTTGAGAAGTTCTCAGTGCCTAAGTGCAGACAAGGACTGGGACCATGCCAGTTATCCTCCATGTTAGCGAGCAGCTATGGACAGAGTGATGTGTGTTGAAGCGAGGAGCACTTCATCATCCATAACATTTTTAATGTCAACCCACCAGTCACCTTTTGTTTAGCTATGTCAGGAAGTTATTGCATAAGCATAGCACAAAACCTTTGAAATTGTGATTTGGAGAGGCTATAGTTACAGAGTGCTGCCAAACGCAATGCACTAATAGTAATTTTCTGATTGATGACTGGGTATAGAGGTTGCTGTAATAATGTAGATATATCAGATTTTCTAGAATAAACCTCTGAAAGATATCCAGACAACAGTTTATGATCATAGAATATGTTAAAAATCAATAGCAGATCTATTACCAATGCTGTTGTTTGTCTGTGTCGGTATTGCTAGAGGTACCAGGACTATCCGTGACTCTACTAACAAATGGCACAGCAGACTGATGTCCTCTTGAACACATTTGTCTCAGAGGTAGATGGAGCAATGCAGTCATTGACAGGGAGTGAACAAATGATTAAGCAGCGTGGGCTGCCGGGCTGGGTGCTTGTGCTCAAGCCCTGGTCTGTTCCTGCTTCGCAGAATAGAGGCAGCCTTTATTCCCAACAGCTGTTCTGTTGTGCCTCGTTGCATTTCATAGCCAAGAGACTGAGTGCCAGTACCTGAAGTGTTTCCACTTCACTTTTGAACTTTGTGTTTTGGTTTCCTTCAAAAGAAATGAAAGCACTTTTTTACTTTTACAGATATGTATTTGTCTCACCTAAATTTAAACCATCCAAAAGTTATGCAGCTACTCTGAGCCCATCATCTAGACTTTGGGAAGTCGAGGGAAAGTATTGCCCTGTTTTGGAGACCTATCTTAGGACTGGTTTCATCCCCTTTGGAGGTTGCTCGTGCTCTCTTTTCACTATATAGAGAGACCTAATGCGATTAGCTTGGACTAGACACCTGAGTTTCAGATTGCTAAAATTAGCTGAGATAAGTCCTACCCACAGCTACTACATTTATCTTCAGCTTCTCTTTTTCTGCTTTGTTTTTAATTTCATGCCTCTCTACTTGCCCATTTTCTATGTCTTCTGCAGCTTTTATCTGTATTCATTGTCCCACGTGTACATGCTATTTCCTTTAACTTTGCCATGATCTCTGATGCTGGAATGGCAAATGGGACTCTACTTCTGCTCCACTCTATTTGCTGAAACATTGATTTTCTTAAAGCATTTCTGTACTGAAAAAATCAATAAGGCTATATACAAGGCGGAAGCAATAATGTAAAGGCATGTTGCTAACTTATAACAAAAGAGCTGATAGCCAGAGTTGGACGTCATTCAGTGAAAGGGAAACCTCTGGTTTCTAGTTGAGGGCAAATGATAGCGTGATTCCCTGACACCCTGCATTACACGCCTGCCCATCAAGGGAAGTCTCAGCCCAACAAGCTGCCAGAAGAGTGAGCAAGGTCTGGAGAAAATAAGATGTTGTCACCTACAAGTTGTTGACCATTGTATTTTTCAGGCCATAGTTAATACACAGATTCTGTCTTTTTATATGCACACAAGTGTGTACTACTGTTGATTTCAGTAGAAATTTGCAGACATTTTCAGTGGAAGCTGACTTTTGTGTAAGGTCCCTCCCTCCCTCCCTGCAGGAGGGAAGGGCATACTAATTTTTTATTTGGTTGTGTAACAGTCGTTGAGTTTTGAGTGTGTCATCTGGAAAAATTATATTGACAGAATGTGTTGTTTTTCCAGATGAAAATTCATTCATTCAGGGATGAATTTTAGGTACGCTTTTCTGTGATGGATGAGCAGCAAAAGAAGTTTGTTTCATAGAAAGCTTATTTAATGCTCATTTTGGACCTCATTCACTAAAGTTGCTTAACAAGAAGTATCCATTTAACTGTATGCAGGTATGCAGGTTGCTGAGGAAGACTATACTTTGGGACTGAAGTTGCAGGTTTTCTTACTTCTTACCTATTTTTCATATGTTATCAGCCAAAGGCAATTAGAAAAAAAAATGGTTTGCAAAGTGTATAATGGAACTGCAACTGTAGTTTTGTATATTGCTACATTATGTACTTGTATTGGTGCTATATGTACCCATCCCTTATGTGCTTGTTGTTACAGCTTTTAAAGCAATCCTTAAGACATCTCACAGAGAAAGGAGTCATACTGTCTTCTGTGGTTGCTGATCGTTAGCAGGAGAAGGAGGGAACCCTGTGGAGGAGTTGTGGGGAGATTGCGTTACAGATGCATGTGTATAGGTGTTATAGATACTGCCTTAGAATGGTTGGTATCCAGAGAAAGGCTCTATGCATTGCGAGGGTTGTGTGTTGGAGACTGCAGATGCTGTGGTAACAAGGGATCCCAGCTGCGGTGGGTTTCCGAGCAGACCCCTGGCAGCGAGCGGGTGAGTCCCCACGAGAGGCAGTGGGTCGACAGGCTGACGGGACCGGCATCGCCCAGCCTGGGGAGCCAGTCTCCTCTTCCACGGTGGTTCTGCCTGCGCGCCCCGGCGAGACTGGTACCTGAGGCACAGCCTGCAGTGGGGTTTTCTTCCCAAAACGGGGTCCAGCGCCCATGCTGTCCTGTGCTCCCCCAAACGTCTGAGCTCAACAGACTTCAGCAAACCTGACAGAACACCAGGAGCCTCATGGACTTCATTTTGTACAAAACTTTCAGAAACAGCCAGGTGGGCAGAGGGGGGAGACCTCATTTGTGCTCCCTGAGCCCCGAGGAGAGGGGCGTCAGCAGCAGGATTGTAACCAGCAAGTGGAGCAGAGAGGGCATGGGGAACATCCCGGTCTCCAGAAAAAAATCAGCTGAGGTTCAGCCTCTATTATTATACCTTCAAAACCTTGGGAGAGAAGCCTGGTGGGGTCTGGCAGCACGAGTCCCTCTGCTCGCTGGGGTGTTGGCTGACGGCTGTGAAAGACCATTTGGTTTGTGAGCTCAGGCTGTGGCTCTGCTAGAGAAGTAACTGTCCCTGGGGCACTGCGGCTGGCTGGTGCGGAGCTTCCCTGTGCCACGAAGCTCCGTGTCCTCACCTTGTCCCCAGCTGCCGTCAAAGGGCAGGACAGGGGAGGCAACCTGAGGCAGGGGCCAGACTGCCAGGTTGGGCGGCCATGGCCTGGTGGTCTCCATCCTCCCATGGCCCCCAAAGCATGGCCGCGGTGTCCCGTGTCCTGCCACCGTGCGTTTGCACGTCCTGGGAATGGCAGAGGAGCAGGCTGGGTGGCACGAGCAGTTCCTCCCTGTCCTGTGCTTCTGTGCCTCCCCTCCTGCCCGGCGTCCCTCAGGGCTGCCGCTCCGTGGAGCGGGAGGGCCTGTGGCCCCTCTCAGGGGACGGAGGGGATTTCGGCGTCACACAAGGCCTCCTGCCAGGCTCAGGCTCATGCCGGCTGTGTGTGTCCACCGCAGCCTTCAGCAGGGGCTGCTCAGCTCCTCACGGAGGAGCTTGTGAACCCTCACAAATCACACGGCAAGGCTGAGGTGAAATGGGACCCAGGGGTGCCACTGCCACAGCCCGGGAGGTGGCCCCGAGACGTCCCTGCAGCAGAGGCCGGGTCCTGGGGCGAATCTCTGCTGTCAGCACCTGGGACGTGCCTCGTCCGCCGGGCCCCGTGTGCACCCGCAGGAAGACTTTGACAGATTTTGCTTTATTGAAGGAAAAATAAAATATTTGCCTCTCTGACCATATGAGATTTTCCAGGAACATTGGAGGCCTAGTATTTGAAATTCATCTTTAATGACACTACCTTCAGAAGCTACAAAATAATCTGGTGTCTTCTAATTTTCTTCGTGCCGTTTGCTGCCCGCAGTCTGAATGCGAAGATAAACCCACAAACCCAGCAAGATTTTTGATCGGTGGGTTCACTGCCATTGTCAAAGTACGTTATGAACTAATAGCCAAACATTTCACAGATGTAACGCAATAAGACCCAAGCTTCAAGGCCAGAAATATTCAAGTGAAAAGATAACTGATATTTGCAGAGATGCCTTAAAAATTTGTCTCCTGGTGCATGTAATGTGCTTTTTCCATCTGTTTGCTGCATAGCTGAGGAATGCAAAAGCTAGGGTATGGTAAGATTATAATCAGATTAATTTGTTCTTCAGTTACTGCTGGGTATGTTTTATTTCTGAGGTTGGGACAAGATCCAGCATTTTTAGCCTAAAAGTGGATAACACAGGTTGCAATTTATTCCTCAAAATGTGGGGCTGCTTATTTGTCTGATGTTTGACATTATATAATCACAGATGTTATAATTATCGGTACTTGTTCTTTGTGGTGAAATGTGGCTAGTGCAACAACATTCCTTAAATGGCTGTCTCTGTTTCAGTGAGAAATAAACATTTGGCAGTATCCCATTCTGCCATTTAATTAGCTGGAGTCGTGTGAAATATGTGAGCTTGGAGAAGAATAAAAATTCTTAAACCCCAGTACGCATGAACAGAGCATGTGCCTGTCATGGCCCTATCCTGGAATTAGTGCAGGTTGTTTTGATGCTGTGTTTGAGGAGCTGTAGTAAAATAAGAGGAAACCCAAGGAGGAAGAAGTCAGCACCATGAGGGAGGTGTTCTAACGCAGGCAAGCACACCAGCTACCTACCAGTCATCTCAGTGAGCGTGACCAAGCCTTGATCATGGCGGACCAGTGGTAGGAGCTAGACCGTGTATTTGCTGCTGGATTTCTCTTCCCACAAAGGTGTATCAACAGAGACTTCTTTGGAACTGAAACAAAAACCTTTCCTGTTTTCCAAAGTATCTTTCAAAGTGGGGATAGAGAAGAGATGCAGTTGCTGTGTTTGGATTTCCTTGTTATGAAGAGTTCTTTTATTAACCTATGAGCCAGAATTGTTTAATTATTTATGCAAAAGTATGGATGCATATGAACCCCATAATGTAAACAAGCTGTCAGATTTCACTCCATTTAGTACCTGCAGTTCAGTATATTAATACTCCTTATTGCTTTAGATCTTGAACACCTGAGAAGGCAAGTTATAGAGGCTTGCCTTCTTGTAACATGTGTTCTGTTTGCCAATCTTGAATCTGCTTTTTCTCTTTTACCTGAATCCAGAAATTGGGTATGGGAAGGCTAGTCAGCAGTGTTATGTTAAGCACTGAAGCATCCTAAGGGAGTGTAGGTGAGCTCTATGTCAGGTATGCTCCTCTGTGTGCTTCCTTCAAAGATAATGGTACTTTGCTCCAGAAAACATGAAATTATTAACATCACTGATGCATTTTCCTGTGCTGTACAGTAGGATCCACATTTTGACATTTAGACAGATAATCCAAGCAATATTCTGTGGAAGATTGTCTGTAAATAGTGTAGGAAGGGTCAAGCAAAGGAGATCCTCTTATGCAAACGTAGTATGAAATGTCTAGAACAAACCAATAGGGCGGAGTTGGGACGTGAGTGCTTTGGTAGCATAGAATTTTGTTTCTGCTAAGTGTGTTCCACAAAGGGCTCATAAGCTGATACTATGAATTACTTTGTGATCTCCCTTACCTGGCATATGTTTGCTACATGTTGTTTTTCATCTTACCCTGGGGTAAGGCCTCAAGCCCAGTGCTGGAGGGAGAAGCTTTCCATAAAGGCTCAGTAACTCCGGGTTTAGGCAGATACAACATTCCTGTAATGAGACAGGCAGAGCTGAGAAGGAGTTTTTGGTCTGGGAGCTCCCAGTGATGTTCCCTAGAGCTTGAATCAGCCAAGGCATTTCTGGGAATGAGGAGCCCCTGCCATCTGTTGGGATATTCCCACTATATCCCTATCACCTCCACATTTGGTTGAGTGCCTCTGTCAGGCACAGTGGCCTCCACAGCCAGAGCAGCCATCCTGTCCTTTGCACCAACGCGATTTCTCTCTTCTAGCAAAGCCTAGTAGCCAGTTCGTCCCCTTAGGAGATCTCACCACTGGACTCTGCACTGCTTCTTATACGCTGATGTTGTTGTCTTAGCAACAGCAAGAAGTTTAGGGCAAGGGTGAGATGTGATCTCTGTTCTGTACAGCGCAGTGTAGAATTCACATGGCTATACAAATGTTTTATGATAATAATTTCCCTTCCCTCAACCTATTATCCTGCTTTTCTTTCACCAGCTGAGCCTCATTTTGTTATTTGTTGACTGCTTCTAGGAAGGATTAACAAAATCTTTACTGAAATTGTTCATTTAAAGTTATAAATGATGTTCAAAGCACCTGCTGTTTTGGTGAAATGTGCAGTTCAGTAGCTTTTCTAGCCTTGATTGTGGGATGCTATGCTAGAGACAGCAGCGTGTGACAACATAAGCACCACTGCTTGTACCAAATGTACAAATGGTGTGGCATCAGAAATGAAAACCAGCTGAGAAAATGTTATCTAGTGGTAGGAAAGTGCTCTGATAATAATGAAGCATGAGTATGGGCAGAGAGCAGGACATTTTTCCTGAGAGAATTGGCAGAACGGAGATGTAAGCTGCCTCTTTTGAACACAGAAATCTCACTGAGAAATAGGTCACACGTGCTTGTTTAGTGGAGAGAAAGAAGCGAAGATGAGACCCAGCGTAAGTGCACAGGCAGCAGAATTATTTTAGAGCAGTTTGATTTTTTCACAGCAAGTTTCACTTGCAGTGTCTCACACCTCGCCTCTCACCTCCTAACTCATTGCCTCCACTTGCCCTTGTCCTGGCCCTCTGGCCTAGGGGCTGGGCTGCCCCCTCTTCTCTCTACAGTTAGTAGCTTTGCTCCTGGTCTTGCCAGCATGGAGATTCCTTGCTCGGTGTCGCAGCACATGTTGGAAATTTGGCTGGGATGGTTCATTCGGTCCACGATCAGCGAAGTGTCTGTTCTCCCTGCTTCCTACCGCTGCCAGCTCTCAGAGCATGGTACACAGCCAGCCTGACCAGGACAGATCTGATAAAACAAGTTAAAAGGGCTGCTATTGCACCTCGCTAGCGAGATGTAATTAGCCAGTAGGGAGCCATGGGTCTGTAGAAAATTTCTGTCTGTTCTTACAGGAGAAACAATATTTCTTTCTGAGGGATTTCATTCTCCTGTTATTCTGTGAAGATGGAAGATGATGGTGCTTGTGATGTCTAATCAGCAGCGGGAGTTGAGGAGGGACAGAGGGTGGTCAGAGAAGATTAGATCTTCATGGTTTCCAGCTGCTATAATTGTTTTTTTAGCTGCTAACATCTTGACTGAACTGTGATATATTTTTTTTAAAAGACGCTCATAAATTGGCTGTATTTTGACCCTAGAAGGACAAAAATTACATGCAAGACGTGACCCTCTGCCAAACCGTAAGCTGCAGAGGACAAGGACACTAAAACTTGCCATAGAAAGTGTCACACAGGTGTCTTTTAGTGGGCATTTTCCCTAAGTGCTCACCCAGTTTCAGTTAATATTTGCTAGAAAGATCCTGCCTCAAGGAGGCAGCTGTTGCAGAGAAATCCAGCATCAGCAGCAAAGGGGCCGGATGTACCCAGGGCAGGACCAAAGCTGGGGGGTTCGATGGTGCAATGGGGCGCGCACCCAGGCAACACAGGTGATTCCCGCAGCGTGGCCGGAGGGGCACTTGCCCGGTGTTTGGGCAGGGATCCAGGCTGGCAGCCCCTCACCTCCAAGGGTGGCCCTGGGTAATTTCCTCAGCTGAGTCCCTGGATGCTTCTGGCTTTAACCTACCTGGCCCAGCACAGCTGTTTCTCACAGGGCTTCCCGTTGCAAGAACTGAATAATTTTGAATTTGCTGTGCAGGTGGTTTTCCTTTCGGGGGCTCATTCAGCTCGGAGAAGGAAAATTGGCTAGTCAGTTTTGCTTTTCTTTACAGTCAGTTATTCCCTCTCAAGTGATATCAGACCTCTCCGAGGTGTGAATTATAAACATTGAGGGACCACATTTATTTGTTTAGAGAAAGCCCTTACTCAAATATAATTAAAATCATATGAACATTTGTATTGCTTTTATGGAGAGTAAATTTAGACAAAGTTTTCAATGAGAGGGTATCTTCTAATGAAAACATCTGTCAGTGTTTGAAGTTATGAAGGCATGTTCATATAGGTAGATAAATATGTGTTATCTACCTGTCACTTGTGATGCTCAGTAGATGACAAAATAAACTAGAAGAAAAAGAAAAAGAAAATTAACAGAAGATGGAGAAGGTAGGCTGGCAATTATATTACTGGTGAGTAGAGAAAATTGGAAGACAGGCTGACAAGTGAGGACATGCTGCTTGCTTTTTTCTGGACAATTATTATTTCCACAGGGAGCATCTGCGCTGCAGGCATCCTTTGCAGCAGCTTCCCAGTAAAGGTGAATAGCCCCAGATTGCCTCATCTTCAAAACGTATTGTGCCTCATCCATACTTAAAATGATTCTGTCTCCTTCTGTTTTCAAATTTAAATACAACTGTGGGGATGCTGGTTGAAGCCTTCTCTCCTCTGTGGACAGGAGGTGCCATAAAGCCAAGGGGATGCTTGTGCTTGAAGTGGCCAGGACACACGAATCTGCTTGGCTTGCCCTTGGCCCCACGTAGGGCATTCAGCCAGGCAGTGCAGAAGGTTTTTCCACAGCAGATGGGGGATATTGGAGGCTAAACTGTATCCAGAGGTAATTAAGACAGCACATAGCTATGTATATGAGGAAGGTAACCTTGTTAAAGAAAGATCACTGCTGACACTTATGAATGACATCATGTAACACCAGCCTCTTCTCTTTTGAATGGTGAGAGTTCAGTAAAATGGACAGGGGATGTTCTAGGGCAGCTGGCTTCAGTGCCAAAGAAAGGTCCTATACATGTTTAATTTACATAATTACTGATGTGGTTTAGCACTATGTAGATGTAGCCTCAGTGGGTTTCTTGTAGGACAGCATAAAAGAGCATCAGGGGCCATTCCCTTGGACCAAAGCCTCGAGAGCTGGTGGTCCCTCATCCAGAGCAGGCGCTCCCAGTAGCAAACCAGCAGCGAACCAAAGAGGGAGAGTCACTGTTGGAGCAGGCCAAAACAGAAGCAAAACAGAAGTTAATCTGCATACTCAGAGTTGAGGGTACAAAACATGGGATTTATTTCCATTAACTAAAAAGGTGTGTAATATAGACACATGTACAAAATCTGGTCACCCTGAACTGTGCCCCTTCATATAGTCAATAAAGAGAAATAGGCAATTTTGGGGCCACTTTCATTTGTGACCTATTTTAGGTAGCATGAGATGAATCCCACCGTTACTGAAGTTACTGTTTTTTCCCCAATGTGGACAGAAGGAGTTGAGCCAACTACTTAGTACATATTTATCTGCCTTGTAAATGTCTGAGTTCAGATGAATCCAGCCCTGAAATACCCGTTGGTTGTGTTTTGTGACACCTAGCTTGGGAGTTCCTGAAAAGCTGCCCAGATTTTACTTCCACCCCTGTATATCTCAATATCTGTGGAAAAATCCAGCCCGTTATTATTAGATGTTGATTTATGGAAGGGCAAAGGGCTTGACATGCTGAGCTTGTTACAGGTTTTCTCGACACCAGGAAAGTTTACATAAGAAATTACTTTTATTTGCTGTGTGGATTGTTCTTTATATGAAGGCACTTCCTCAAACCCATCTAGCATCAGCGTACTTAGCAGTGAAAACACCAAATGCACTGTCTTTGATATCTTCAAGGGGGTTGAAACAATCACCGTTAATCACTCAAAGATATGGAAATGACTTATCCAAGCTAAAAAGAAAATCCACTTCCCAATCGAAGATACAGTGCTTGACTTTCCTTTTAGTTACACTGGTACAAATTGAGAGTTGCTGGTGTCAATTACGTTTTGTCTGGATTTTCACCGGCTTAAGGGAGATAACAGTCAGGCCCCCTGGCTTCTAATCAAGTTTGATATTACCCTGGTGAGTTGTTATAATCCCTTAAATGGCACCATGTGGTAAGAAATCAATTGCGTTATGAAAATTACTCAGCTTTTCAGTTATGCGAGTGTAGTCTGGTCTAATGGTTTAATTTTACGTGCTAAATAAAGAAAATATTCAGAGCTCTCTATTGTACCACAACTCCAATGGACATCTGTATTTGTAATTCTCAGTGTAAAAAAGCAAGACAAATATTTTTGGTCAGGAAAGGGTTTTGAATATGCAACACAAAATAACTAGTCACTAGTAAGTATATTATCTTAATAAAACCTTGTAGTTAAATTAGCATAAATAGTCTTTGATTGCAAATGTCTATATAACATTATGTAAGGACAGAAGTATGCCAGATACTCTGCCAGCGAAATAACACGGACAATTTATACAGCTGATGTAAAAACTATACCTTGATTTATTGTACTGCTGTCCCTTGCCATTGTCTTTGCATTTTGCTCATTGCTTTAAGGTGGGACTCTGACTTTTGTGAACCTTTTTAGCATTATGGGTCTTTCGGGATGTGTGAAAATAGTAGTAAGTACATAAAAAATATTTGCTCTTATACTGGATAAAGGCAACTTGCATTCCCTGCCGTAAGCTGTGCTTGAAAGTAATATGAAAAGTGCAAAGGTGTGGTTAAGGTGTTTACTATTTTAGTAAATTCTAGGGATTTTGTTTTTCTTTTTTTTAGCACTTACGGACATCTATCAGCTTTGATTACTTAAGAGGGGTATTCCTTACTTAGAAAGGTCTTGATATTCTGGGGAAAATTTTTGGAGTTTTGGCTTTTGAAGATGAAGTTTCACTTTTAGGTTTGATTGCATTCTTTAGTACAACTCAAAACAATTAGTAGAGTCTAGAATGAATCTTTCCAGAAGTTTATTAAAAAGAAAAAAGCAATTAAGAGTTGAGAAATATTTCTACCTTATCCTATCAGACTGTTCCCAGAGGCAGAACCAAGCTCAGTTTTTGGCTCAGTACTTTGAAATAATTCAGTTCATGAAATGACCTGTTTGAAAAAATACAATTAATTAATTTATGAAATTCAGAAGTTGGTAAAAAAGATCTCATGATATCCCTGAATAAGGATACATGGAGCATGACTGGTTGAGAAGAGCAGAAATAGAAGTCTTTTGTCTTTTCACCTGTAAATATGTACAGAGTCTGATTTTACTTTCATATGAGTACACAGATAGCTTGGAAGAAATTCTGTTTTCCTGCCTGCTATACTTTGTGCACAAATGCTTGGGCATGGGATTTTATTCTGAAGGCAACCTCTTGGCAGTGCAGATTGTGCAGGTTATTTCTGCTGTTGCATGTATGTGATTCAGCCCATGGAACTTATGCATAATTTAGTAATGGCCCTACAAGTTCTGCTATGCACAGGAATGGTGTGTGTGCGCTTCTCAGAAACAAATGCATCTGGAACACAGTTTTGAATATTATAAGTTCTATATTGGAAGAAAACAACAAAAATAAGCACACTCACATACATACTTAATAGGCAGCTGTTTGCTGTTAGAATTACCTAAATGCAAATTTTTGTCATTTTTTAGTATCTTCTATCTTGTAGTTGCTTTGATGGTGGCTCTAAAACCAAGCCAGTAGACTGAGTTCACTCAGGTGTTTGCTTGGTCGTCCTGTGACCAAGGCGAACAGATACATTTTTGTTTATTTTCTGAAGAGATACTAGTATGAATCACTGAACATTTACTTTGTGCTTGGAGTACTCTCCACTGTGCAGAAATGCCTCAGAGCAGCGTGAGTGGAGCTACTTGCATAGGCCATGAAAGGTGACTGTGGCATTTAAAGGAGCTATGAAGTGAGAACTTGCAACAACTCAGTTTCTAGAAAGCCACGTTACATTGCAAATGACCTCTCATACTTTTCACCCTGCTGAGGTTTCACAACACATCATCATCCTGCAACACTAAACTGCTATCAAGTGTATCGATCGGCTGTGCTGTATAGGAGGTAAGGTGTGGTTGTAGGACATGTGACATGGTTGAGAACAAGGTGAGCAACCGACATAACCAAAAACTAAAACTTTTTTGTGGTCATGTGTGTAATAAAAAATACCAGATTTGTTGCACTGGGGAAAACCTCACGCACAGATCTGGATGTACACATTTTCCAAAGCATCAGAATTATTGGTGTCACTGAGTGTGTGTCCTTCTGGATAAGTTCATGTTTTATGAAACCTGTCAAAATGTTACATTAAAACAATGGCATTTCATGGACTTTGGATAATATTTTAGGATTTCTTACATCCTCCGAGGCACAACCTCTTCACAGAACAAGACCTGATGGAGTATAGAAGAGGTAGTGACTGCTAACGTTTGTTTCCAGTATACTTCTCACACATTGATCAGTTTATTATGTGCTTGTGTTGTGTTTTTTTCACTTTGTTTCCTTCCTTTATTTTCCCCATGAGGAAAAATGTGGCATGTGGGAAGGAGGCACCAACAGTACTTCAGGATCATAACTTTATTATAATTGCTTTCTTATGGTAGGAATTTAAGAAAGCACAACAGAAGGAAGGTGTTTCATATAAAGTGACAGTTGATTTTCCTCTGCTTGCCCATAAAATACCCCTTTATCCCAATCTTCTCTAAATATCGTGCTTTATTTTCCAGAGAGAAAATTCTAAGCTTGGGGCACATTTCATTAAATCTTTGCAAACCACTGATGCCCAGAATATGTTCTGCTTAGCATAATCACATTAATTCCAGTTTTCACAGACATATGTGTTCCACCCTCCACATATCTTAATCACTAATCCCACCTCCGTGAAGAGCTTTTTGGGAGAAGCATGCCGTAAAAGATGAAATTAAATTGTTCTGGGACTAGTTTATCAATGTTGCATAGAAGCTTTTACTCTTGGCAACACTGACATCAACTTACTTTTCCTTCAGATGAGAAGTCTAGAAATGAAACAAAAAGCTGTGCTCATTTGAAGCCTGGTAGATTGATAACAGAGGTACTAGGTGTTTTCTCGGCACTATTTCATCCTCATCAGCACTGGGCAATCTGAACGTGGCGGTTGCTGCGGATGGAGCAGGTCCCATGGGTAGCTCATCGGCTCAGTCCTGGCCAGGGATTATCACTAATGCTGAGCAGGCACACTGCCTTGGCTGAGACTGGAAAGAGTAACATATTATTAAAATACTGTTATCTGTTTACATTCATACTTGTCAATCCTAACTATCCCATTACTATTGTTTTCTGAGAGGGAATCAAAAATGTGAGTGTATGGGTGAGGAAGAAAAAGGGAGAAACAAACAAATAAAATACTAGCATAACCAAGCTGGGGCTGCTAAAAGTGGGAGATAAGAATTTATAATAATGAGGAGGCATTGTGGAAGTCAAGTCTGGAAAAGGCCTTCAATATTGAATATTTCAGTGACAGCTAGCTCCTTTGGTTTCTTAGAATATTGGCCCCAGGTAAAGGATTAATAAAATATTAACCTGACAATAGCTACTTCTCCTGGGTGCAATTGCTCATTGTCTGAAAAAATAGTCCAAAGAACTTAATAAAAAAGAAAATATCATTATTAAAATTGTCTTACTGAAATGATTTGCACATGGAAGAATCATCTAAGGATCATTTCATCTTGATTGTGTGCCATGCTGTGTATCAAATTACATCAGATTTATGCTGCAAACAGCCATTCTTCAGGAGCATCTGGCTGGCAAAGGCTTATTCTGTCCAAGAGGCAGTGCAATTGTATAAATCATCCCATTTCATGGATATAATTCTTCAATCAATCAACAGAAGGAGAGTAAAAGTTCCGAATGGGTTGGTCATAATACATCTATCTAACCTGTGATATTTTCCTTTGTGTGGCAGTGACATTTGAAGCTGTATGGGGCAACTTGTTTATCTGTGCAGAGCCAGATCCTGCCAACACTGCATTCAACAACACATCACGCCATAAATAAATATAATGGGACTCCTTGAAAAACGAGATTCTGCTTAGACTAAAAAAAAAGTTACAGTCTGTCCCTGAAAGAGTTGAACCTCAGTTACAAGAGCTAAATGCAAGGTACGAGAAAAGATGGCCTTCCCCTTTCTGACCTCTGAAATCTTTCAGTAGCTTGCCGTTCATGACTAATGTTTCCAGAAAGTCAGATGTCTGCTCCCATTCCCTGGTCATGCATATTGTGGCAACAGATTTATATAGAAGTGCAGTGAATTGTTAAAGGTCTTCCATTTCATGTACAAGTTTAATTACTGTAGTTTTCTTCATGCAGTTTTTCACTTTCTACTATAATAATGACACAGATAAGTAGTAATAAGATAATACAATAGTAAAGAAGGACTATAACATGAAATGGGAATTTGAAAAAGCAAAGTTTCTGTGTCAGCAACACAGCAATAGAAAGGCATTAAGAAAAAATCCTGGTCTGAGAGGGGGAAGCAATTTCTCAGGTACTAATGCTTTCATCTAAATTGTGTTGAAGAAGACAGGGATTTCCCCACAGTTTATAATAAAGCTTTCACTGGTGCCTAGACCATTACTATTTGTCTGGTGTTTGTATCTTCTCTTTCCAACTTCTGTATGTAGTTTCCAAAGACTGTTGGCCTCACAGGAGAGTCTTGGGTGATCCACCTTGGTTAATAGACCTAGTGTTTGATTGTCTTGCTCTAGACCTTCTGCTGGCACCAGCAGCGTACCTGAGTGTGAATCACGTGGCCCGTGTCTGCCACCTCTTTCACTCACTCGTCTTATTTACCTGGTATGTTTGCCTTTCTTTCCAAAATTGTGTCTCTTCCTCTTTCTCTGTGATCTCTGTTGTTTCTCGTCCTGGAGCAACCCTGATTTTACATCAAGATATCTTTGTTGCAGTCTTTGCTGAACTTGACCAAGGCCCACAATGTAGAAAGCAGAACATTTTTATCTCTTAATCACTTTGAGCATTTATTTAATTTCTTTCTTAAATTGAAACAAAAGTCGTAACTGTCCTACAGCACATCGTTCAGATCTCTCTGGCAAATGCTGACCCGGATAGATATTTTCCTGTGTAGTGTCATGCTGGTGCATCACGCTGGGTTCAGGAACAGGTAGTGTGTTACACCACGGCACTTCCACACCATGTCTTACCTAGAGAGATTAATGGAGAAATCTCTGCCAAGAACCTCTAAGAGAGTATAACCCAGATACATTGGACTGAATTTCCTTGCACAGGGACAGCTCAGCACAGGTACCTTGCAAACCATGCCTTCTCAAACTTTCTGGAAGCACCATAAGCTTGCAGGCCAGCAACCACTGGGCAGAGATGCCCAGTGTTTAGCAGGTTTAGTACTGTGTATTAACAGGTTCCAAGTAACATTTCTCATTCGTTTCTAGTGAGGCTAAAAGCAGACTGTACAGTCTCAACCCAAATTTGGGAATCCTTATATTTTGGGGAAGGTCCGGGTGCTATTTCAGGTTATGAAACAGAGTTTTAAAATCCTTCATTTATTACATAGAAGGAACTAGGGCTTAATACAATACTGTGTAGCTATGCCTTGTTTAAAATATAAAGTACAAAAAAGACAAGGTAATGAACAGGATTTTCATCATCAGGTACCCAGTACAGGTCTGAGAAATTATTTTTTTGCAAAACTGCTTGGTCCAACTTTACTCTGAACTGGTATGTAGCTATGTCCTCCTTGCTGGCATCACTTGCTGGTATGTAAGATTCTCAGACATGCTATGAGTTGAAGTCAGAGGGAAGTTAATATACTTTTTTTAATGCAAAGCTTTTTCTAGAGAGGTCTTTATAGGACCAGTGTGGGACCACCCAGACATAAGGACTTCTCCAAAACATGCTAACTTCTTTCTTGCCTAAATGATATTTTCCTGGGAGGGACAGATAATGCATGTCCCCAGCTCTCTGCAGATGTTCTCAGATGACAGCATGCAACATTAACGACCCTGCTGCATCCGCTGAGCTGTCATGAAGGTTTCATGCACCCTAGAGTACTGTGAAAGCCCTTCCCCTGGGCATCCAGACCTCCCCACATTCTTGGGACAGCAGAGACTCTGGAGTGGAGGATGTGAGCTGCAGACAGAAGATTTACCAAAGGGAGTAACTGGCCAGCTTAGTCATTCAGGGGTGAAACCACTCCTAACCCATCATCGTAATCAGAAGAGAAGATCCTAGTCAAAAGGACCAGTCAAAAGGGCTGGCTGGTTTCTAGCTTCTCTTCTTCAAGGAGCTCAGAAGCAGAGGATGGCAGGGCCAATTTTAGGCTACCATCTCTAGTTTGAGGGTCGCTGGGAACTCAAATGCACCTCAGAACTGGGGAGGTTCGGACAGTGACAAAAGCTTCTTTCTTTACTTTGTTCTTCTGTGTTCGGGTTGCCAGTGTTGATCAAAGTATTTTTTGTATCATCTCTTGGCAGATTTTCCCAGTGCACTGTGGCTGGTAATTTACAGCAGAACACTTTCAGCAGTAACCATAACTGACATGTGAAAGTGGTTTATACCCATTTAAAAGCTTGGGCAATGTAAAAGTTAGGAAAGGTTTGCAGGAGAGGTAATATCACTTATTATAACAGCTGATGTAGCTGAAAAACCATGGGCATATTTCCAAACACCCAAGCCCTTCTTAGGACTGCTGCAGAGACCGAGACTATAGAGAAACAAAAATTCAGCACTTCCCTTTCAAATGTGGTATTCCTAAAATGCCTCCTGGTGCTGCAAATCAGTACAAGTTTAGAATAAGTCTGATTTATAGCCACAGCACATGTTGTGAGTCTGGAAACTCAATAACATTTTATTACCTACTGAAGAAGTTGTTTATTTAAATGATTACTTCTTGTGGCATATACCAGAAGATAAACAGTGTATAAATGAGTAAACTGTGTTACTGAATGCCTTGTGACTATCCCTTCCGCTAATTTTATGCCATTCATTTCTGAATTTATTCCACCATAAATACAGATACTACTATCACATCTTCCAGAAAAAAAAGGGAAGTCTCTTCAGCCGAAGAAGTCAGTGTATCTTATAAGAACCACATATTTTATCAGATTTTTGTTCTGACAGTTGCAATTCAAATTGTTAAGTTCCTATTTTCAGAGTGAAAAGCAATGATAATTCATGTGATAATTCTCCCAGCTAAAAAAAATAGGAAACTTTATTTTAGAGATACATAATGAAATATAATGGGAAGATGCCTTGTTCCATGGCCTCACATTTGCTTCCATATTAGCATGTTATTTATGGATATAAAGGAGAAAAATCACTTTGTCATCTGACAAAATGTATTTATCTTCTGCTGATAATCTTGAACTAGCCTTTTTTTCCCCCACTCTGTTCTTGAAAGTAGCATTCAATGTAAGTTCATATCTCCAGCTGTTGTGCTATGAAACATGCTCTTCCTTTGCCACAGAAGTATGGTATCTCATTTTGAAAATTGATGTATAGCACTGGTCTCTGTTGGTGCATTGCCCAAAGGAGTAGTGAAGGACTGAATGTGTCCTGTGGTCCTGATCTCACCATACTGACAACAGAGTTTCTGCCTACGCAGTGTCATAGGGAATGTTAAGAGCTCACGTAGCCAAAAGACTGGGTTTTTTTTGCCTGATGGGCTAGGAACACCTTCTTTAATCGGGGAAATTTTGTCTGGTGGAGCCGAAGCTTTCTCTTTCCATCTCCCTTTGCCTCTCTCCCTGACACCCTTTTTTGCTGACTGTTTGCTGCCTATTGGGCAAGAACTGAGACTAATTTGATGTTACCATAATCCTATTTTATCATATTTTCTGTCTCCAAAACTCCTCTATTTCAGTCAGTGGCTCACTGTTACCAACTTGGTATTCTGCAGTTGCTTGGTCAGACTTCACAGGTCTTTTGCTGAGGTGAAGGAAATAAGCAAGGCCTGACACTGGCACAAATGTCAGTTCTTGATGACTAAGCATGATGGGGTGACATATGCCTGTAGTCCCCTTCTTTTCTTCTGAGCTCTACCTATAGTAGGCATTAAATCTGTTACTAGTGAGGATGGCTAATAAAACCCATCACATCCTGTCTGGCATTTGTCGTGCTCAATTGTAGGCACATATTGATGCTTATGTTGGAAATAGTTGCTTAGATTTCTGTTCAGTCAGTGCACAGACACTGATATTTCTAGAGTGGGACTCACAAGGCTTTAGACTTCTACAGTGCTGATTTCTGCTCATGGCCTCTGATGAAAGTGTAAATGCCTAAAAGCCAAAAGTTTATATATAGTCTGCAGTGTAGGCATGAAAAGTTAAGTGAGATTGGTCCCTCTTCTGATGCATTTTGCAGTCTCCCCTCTTTAGGTAAAGTGGATAAATGTCAGCTGCTCCAGCAGCCACTGTCTCTAGCAATGGAGCTAAACTGGGAGGAGAAACACTATGCTGGGGACTGCTGTGTGCTCCAGACCCTCACACCCGTTGGTGTGCACCCTTAACACCGCCTCACGGCCGCAGGTTGATGGTTGGCTGATCAGTGGGCAGGATCTCATTTCTGTGGCCATTCTCATCTCTTAATGTGAGCAATTGAACCTACTAGAATTATTTTAGTCAATTTTTACAATCAAACTTATTTCCAGAAGAGAATTGGGGGTGGGTGGTTTTTAACAATATTCTTCCCATATCTTTAGTTAAAGCCCTTGCAACATACTCCTGTCTTTCCCCTTGAACTGGAACAGCACGGCAAGCTCGGAAAGGATGTTTGCAAATCATTGCCCTGTTAACCGTCAGATCAACACAAATGATTGCTTAGTGCTCTGACTCCAGTGCATGTTTCTGATGCGCAGTATAGCTTTATATCAGTATTGTTAAATGTCACTAGGCTATTACTCTTGCTTTCGCAATGACTAATCATTGGAAAATTTGATGTTGTTTGACAACTTAGCCATTGTCAAATATAATCTAAATCTTTGCTGAAAGCAACACTGAGTATATGGCAGGAGAACAATAACAGAGTCTGAAATGCAGCTTTCTAGAGAAATCAATTCTGGTTTTACAATTAGGCTGTTAAAGTTTCTGCATGTTGTAGAGAACAGCACAAGTCAGACTAATGTACTAACATATTTTTTTCTTGGGCAGAATGTGTGTAAAATACAGCAGAATTGTCATAACTTCTTTTAACAATCCTAAAATGTGATCAGTGTTTTCTAATACACATCTTACTAGTTTAGTGTTTCTCACATCTCTGTATCTTCAGAAAACAACTTCTTCTATAGAAGTGCTGACATTTTCCTTAAATCAGAAAATCCAAATGCTAAACTTCATTTTCACAAAATAAATTATTCAACAAGTCGTCTTTAATTATCTCCTCTTTGACTGCTTTATTCCCTGAATTGTTCATTGCTCTTGCACAGAAAATGAATCCCCAGATTTCCCTAATGGTTACTGTAGATGTCAGCCATAGCATGAAGACTCTTCAGAGGATCACTCCCATGACCTGATCTCAGGGCTCCCCAGAGCTCACCAATGATTACTATGTTATGTTTTACTGGTGACTGTAAGGTGGCGGGGAGCGCTCATTGCTAGTTTTTAATATCCACAGAAAAAGCTTTGTACTGTTGAAAAATGCAAGCTGCATACTGATTAATGTGCCAAAAACAACTAAGGTCATGGTTATATCTAAAGTTACGTGCCACATATTGACAGGATGATCAAACAGGATGGAGGAGGGAATGAACCGTACATAACAGATGTTAGCCACATCACTTAATAGGTTGTTGGAAGGTGCTCGGGTGCTGTTATGCCCAGGGAGGTTGTGGAGTCTCCTTCTCTGGAGATATTCAAGACCCACCTGGACAAGGTCCTCTACAGCCTGCTGTAGGTGACCCTGCTTTGGCAGGAGGGTTGGACT
>Ga0065711_1000835_pt1 | contig 56490 bp, 20 predicted proteins | sample Hoacrofraction12_FD_59098 | JGI IMG/M metagenome (GOLD analysis project Ga0065711, IMG submission 59098) | Hoatzin crop microbial communities from Cojedes, Venezuela - Epithelial fraction 12 v2 (version 2) | ecosystem: Host-associated > Birds > Digestive system > Esophagus > Crop | place...
CTGCTATAGGTGACCCTGCTTCGGCAGGGGGGTTGGACTAGATGACCCACAGAGGTCCCTTCCAACCCCTACTATTCTGTGATTCTGTGATTTGTGATTACTTTATACTGTTGCCCACAGCACCCAGAGGGCTCAACTCAGAAACCCAGGACCACTTTTCCTGTGATTCTGAGGAAGGTGCTCATAGACAACACTGTAAGGTTCCTTATTTTATAACCTATCTAGACAGATAAACAGGACAGATCAAATCCTCATTTGCATGCAGAATGTGTCACTAGTAAATTGGTGCTCCAGGGCTGGAATATGATTTTGAGTCTACACCCACTCCAGATGCATTAAAGCATCCTCTACATTCCTCCTCAGGCTATGTGGAACCACAGTCGTGCTTTCTGTCACCCGAGCAGGTGGTTGGATTATGCATTTATAACTTCAGCTGCCCTTGCGCATACAGCACAACTGAATGATGAGGCAAGATGATGTGCCACTAGTGTTGAAAAAAAGAGAGGAGCGAGCTTGTGGTGCATCAGGACTATTTCTGAGTGTGGTGGTGAACACATCCCCACCAGCTCAAGACCGTGCTGAAAGGCAGTGTAGATGTATCAGACTGTAGACATACATATTTCCCAAAGTTGTATTATTCTACTCGCAGCATCATGAATGCATCATCTTCTGTGTTTTTAAAGTGCTAAGATAATCAAGTTCTGCTTAATGACTATTGTTCCTGCAGTTAGCACAATAGACCTGGAAAAATGAGTAAGTTGTTATTCATTCCATTGAAATAAAGAAGTCCAGGAACTCTTTTAACACTGGATTCATTCATATAGTTCATTTATATTCATTAATATAGTTGACTACATTTCATGGAAATACAAGTGGCTGTAGTTTTGCAGTATTTAACTATTGTTTCGCTGTTGTTCCGATTCTGCTATTGTTTCTTAAGTTGGAAAAGATGTAACAGCTCTGATTTAACTTCATGGCATGCAGATAATAGATCTGGGCTTTTCAGTTCATGTTATTTTAATAAATAGTTATTAATGGACTTGAGAAGAGGGAAATTTATCCCTGAAGTAACTTTACCAAATAATGAATATAAATATCCCTTGCTAAGTTTAGAGGAGGACATCGTCAAAAGGGCATGCTTCTTCATCCAAACATTTCCACTGGATGGACCGAAACTTCATTTAGTTTTCTTTCTACTTTCCATTTGTGTAAGTTTAGCTACAGTCGAAGAATCCACTTACTTTCTCTCCAGTCCTCACCTGGTATGAGAGCAAGAGGTCTAATCCATCTTTGCCATTGATTGTTCTTCACTCCTGAAAAGGCAAATAGGAAACTAATAGTTTGAATTGTGCTTCTGCAACTACATATAATTTATTTTTGAGACATGTTTCACACCTCTCACTGTGCACTCTGTGTCAATGATTTGTCCTTGACCTGACTTCTTTTTGCCAGAGATGAAATTTTTATCTCATTGCTATTTTCTTTCTTGTCTGTAAGTGCAAAACAAAATTCTTCTTCCATTCATTATAGCACTCATCACTACCATCCTCAATATTAAAAATAATGGAAATCTATTGTATGCCCAGAATTTCATTAAAGTAGTTGGAAACACACCAGATTTTGGCGGGAGTAAGGTAGTTTTCCTTAGTTCTCATTCTCTTCAGTTCTTTTAAAAATTCTACTTCATGTGAGTGGAATTTAATTTAATTTATTTTAATTAATAATTCGCTGCTTAGTGCATAGACCCTTTTGGTCAATCTTGTTTGACTTTTTTTCTGTTTTTTTTCCTAAATACAAGCAGATAAGTTTTCACATGTCAGAATTCAGACATTGCAAAATGTCAAGTTTGGAGCTCCCTGGCTTGAACAGATCCTTATAGCTCTGTTAATGATACGAAGCAATGCAGTTTTGACACACAGCTCAGTGCAAAGCACCACTGTCAGGCCACAGCAGTGTCACAGCCCAGGGTGCTCACTGTGCACCAGGCAAGGCTGGAAAAGATGGTGGGGAGGACAGGGAGAAGAGTTACAGCCCACATATGCTGATCTATGCAGGGTGAGTATTTCATTCAGCATGTTTTCATGCGAGATACGACATCCATGAGGAGAGAATCTTTGGGAAGAAATTACCTAAAACATGGTGTTAATAGGAACAAGTTCATTACCCTGGAAATTACTAACAGCTTGTTTCACCACTTCTACAAAAACAGAGCCACATCACTGTGCTCTTCCAAGTTCCTGTTTGGCACCACTTGCCAAGAAGTTCATCTCACTAGTTCCTTGTGTTTGCCGATTTGTTTGTTTGCACCACCGGTATTCTGTGCATCATCTTACACTTAGATTGTAAGCTTTTAGGTTGTTTGGGATCTGTGTTTTCACAGCACTTAACAGAATAAACTACATTTCAATTAGGGTAGTCAGGAAAGGTCCCAAGAATGCCTGGTTGCATCCCAACTCCATAACCATTTCCTTTTTCCTTCACCCAAAAGCTCTTCCATGCAGTGATGTTACAAAATAAAGGAAAGCAGGACATACAGATGGACATCACGGAAGGCTGCAAGAACCTGAGTTTAGGCAATAAGGTGCGGGGACGCTTTGCCTTTCCGTGCTTAAGGGGCAGTATGAGTACATCCATATTGTTGAGGATTCATGACTTCTAGCAGTTGTCGCAGTGTATGATAAAAATTGTAGTTAAATCAGTAAGCAATGTACACGTAGCAACAGAATTGTGACCACTATGAAACAGAAAAGACAGTAACAAAATTACCCGTACAGAACAGCTTTACCTGAGGGCTACAACACAGTTCATGAAGTTACAGTGCTAAGCCCTCACTTAATTGGAATCAGTTCAGGAGAAGAATGTAGTCACTAAGTAATGAAAGAAGAGCCTTTCACTTGCCAATTAACAACTTCAGATCATGCATATTTTACGAAATTCTGAAAACATTGGTAAACATGCAGCAGCAAGTGTATTAAATTATATGAAATTAATGATGGTTTCAGGGGCAGATGAGTTTGGCTGGCATTTAATTATATGTTTATTTTGTTATATAAATATATTGCAAGACATTCTTATACAGAGAAGTTTTTATAGGTTTGATTGTGCAGGTTCTCTCATTTGCCAGCTGTGCTCCTAAGTTTCACCCCTGTTTCTGTTGAGTAATGGTTCAAATGAAAAGGAGTTCCTGATGTAACAAGCTGAGAAAGACAAGACCATATCTTTGTGTGTTCTTATATGAGAAATCTCCAAGATGCTTTTGAAAAAAAGAGTTTTCCAAGGGGAATTTTTTTGTAAAACTTTTTATATGATACCTCCTACAAAAATATTTTAAATTAATTATATTTGCCCTTTTGTTAAATCAGAAATACTTTTTTCTGCTGATATGACCTGAGAGCAATTTACTTGGATAGTAGCATTTTCCATTTACCATAAATTTCAAATTTTGTCAATTCTAATTTTTGCTGAATCTCATCAAGAGGCTTTGCTAATACTAACTATAGCTTAATGACATCCTAGGAAAGTTAAAAAAAAATGGTATTCTTTATATTCATCTCTGTTTATTATCTTATTATCATCAGCTATTCTGTGTATATCATAACTCAAACCTGCTATGGTTTTGACTCCAACCAGTGGTAAGAACACCATAGTTTTTTCTGCAAATTTCAACTTTTCTAAGAATTGCTGAACTGTAGACAGACTTTTTCTGTCTCTTCCTATCTCATACCTAGATGTGAAACAGGCAGTAAATACTGCTTTTTCTCTCTCTCTGTTATACTGTCCCTCTCTCCCCAGTTTGTTTTATTTCATGTGATTTAAATGCTGCTGATGGTGTCAAGTTACCATGCTCCTCCTTTGGTGAAAAACACAGAAGCAAAGGCATTATTAGCACAAGTTTTCAGAATTGCTGAATTGCTTTAGTTTTCATTTGTCAATATGTTCCTGCTGTTTAAAGCTTAGCTTGGATAAATGAAGGTAGTGTAGTTTCCGGAGGAGCGTATTTCTTGGCTTCAAATAGAAGTGGGGTTTTGTGCTCTGGCTACTCTGAGGCTTGCTTTATCCTCCGGAGAAAAACCACTACGAAGCCTTCTAGCACTGAGAATTGTATTCTTCATCCTTTTCTCTCAGCTTCCTGTCCTCTCGTTAAGAGATTCTACCTCCTTCCTACCTTCTGTCCACGCTCACCTCCTTATTTGCTTTATGCAGCTTCCCAAAGGTTTCCTCAGGCTTCTTAGAATTTCACTTCCCCTCTCTTAGTGTACCTGTGTGTTCATAAATGTCCTCTTTGTCCCTCTTTACCTCATCTAATCAGTTCAACTTTGTGCAGCATCTGAAATTCAGTATGTGACCTACTTTGGGGAAAAAATTCCCTTTGCAGGAAAGAATAAGAACTCTCTCTTGGGGAATGTTATGGATATAGTTTTAAATGTATGTTTTATAAGGCAATGTAACCAGTAGATGTCCAAAGTAAAAAGACATGCAGACAATTTCATTGAATATTTATTAAACCTAAGACTCTAGAAATTAGGTTTCTGCTTAGATTCTAGCTTACCTAGCATCATTTCAAGTGCTGATTAACAAGACTTGGTGTTAGGTTCCCTTAGATTTCTGTTAGATTTAATTATACAGGGAATGCAGTTTCTTACATTATTTTGGCACTACAGGAAAGCCTGAATATATTAAAGTGAATATCAGACAAAATAAGAAACTCGAAAAAGAGTAATCACAGGACTTGCTAGAGAGTTAAAGGAAAATATGGTAATGAAATTCTGAAAAATACTCAAGAAAGCAGAAAAATTAATTTGTTTGGAGTTTTTTTTAAAGGTCTTATGAAGAAAGAATCATAAGATTGTAGAATTGAAATAGTGATACTACATAGGTTTACCAAGGAGCCAGACTACACAGGGAGCAGAGAAAGCTTGCAAGGAGATATGGAACAAATTAGTTTACTTTGGAGAAATGGTTAATACCTAGGTTTACTTTAACAATGGGCAAGATTGCATAAGGACCGAGTGACTACACCACTGCTGATGGCACACCAATGAGATGTGAACAACGTTTGGACCTTGCTAGGAGCTATTAATCATCCTCTTTCTCACTTTAGTACTGCAATGTGTGCCTGGAGCACTGTTCCCACACCAATGTCCTTTTACTCAAAGCAGTTGTCTTGTACCTCACGTACCTCCTGCTATTCCTCGCTGCTGCTCCAGCACTCCTCTTGGCTTCTCTATCCTCTGCTGGAAAAATTCAAAAAAGATAGCGATAAATTTCATAATCTGCTTTTGAGCTGTGAAAGCAGAATGTGACTTAGTATATGGATAAGGGAAACATCCTATAATGGTAAAAGCAGCAGTCCTGGGAGAGGGGAGCCAGAGAACGTGATGATTTATCCCACCATCAGCTGTCCTTCACCAAGGAAAGTCCACTGGATAAGCTCTAAAAGCTGTTCTCTCTTCTGTTGAAAAGAAGCTGAGCAGAGGGGAAAGTTTTCTAAAAAGGTAAGCTCCTTGAACAGTCGTAGGTGCACATGATGCATTCTGGTGTCTGGTCTACTATGCGGAACAAAGACTGCTTTATGATTTTGTTATAGTCACTGTGAGTTTTCTACACCTGAAGAGGAAAATCATCATTCTATTTTCTTGGGTTACTTGGTCAGAAAATTGATTCGTTCTTCCACAAGAATATGTGTTTTAACTGTAAGGTAGCTGCACTAACATTACTTCAAAAAGAACCCAGTGAAAACAACATGTCTTTCTAAGTATTACTTGAAGGACAAAATACAAAACTAAAATCTGATGTGCTAAATTACTTCAATAAGTTGTCAGATAAGATTTATACATGACTTTTGATATTGAAAAAGAGCTGGGGTATTTAAAGCAAAATGGAATTGTAGCTTCTAAACATAATGAAGAAAAGGCATCCTCTACAGAAAAAAGACTAGCAAATAAGCTGTGAAAGTGTTCTGAGAACAGATGTAATAGGACCAAGCTCAGATGAACTAACCTTTTGATTTTTAGTGTTGGAACTATTATGCAGGAGTCAACTACTCTGTTACAAAAAAAAAATTAAAATAGTTGCAGGCATGATGAGGAAAAATGGACTGATGAAGTCAACAGAATAGTCTTTCTAACTACTGTGGAGAGGGTAAAAATTTTGTGAATAACTTATCAAGGAAATGGAAACAGAGCTGAAAACACACTACTGATCAATACTAACTAATCTTAAATTTGTCCTGCTGAGAGTAGGGTAGGATACTGTGTATGTGAAAGATGATATTTAATGTAGGAGGCTGTTCCAGAATCTTTTTACCTGTGGAAAATTGATATGATTATTCTTGAGAGAATAAGTACACGTGGAGTAAATAAGTACAGGATTCATTACTGAAGTTGTAATAGCTTTTAGAAATTTCACTGAAGATTCAGCTACAGCTGTGGAAGGTTCTACATCTCTGAAAATACTGGTCTGTTGCATTTTGCAGTACAATATTCCCTGGCTCCATTTCCGCTAGGAAATGCTGTCTGTTAATGATTTAAGCATTCTCATGAGCTTATAAATTTCAGACTGGCTCCTTTCAAAAGCTGACTTACTGGATCCTCAGTGGGTGGGCAAAGAAGAGGCCTTCTGGAAATTTAACATTAACTCTGAACCAGAACAACTCCATAGTTTTTAAATTAATTTCTTTTCAATAGGGAATCTATTTTATAACCACTTTAAACAGAGCTGAATTTAATTTTTTGTACTGGGCAAAGCTGAGAAAGAGGGTCATTCTTTTTGTCTATTTGTAGTGACTGAGCTTGATATGAAATCTGGAGGAAATCTTGTATGTTCACTGGGGTATTGTTCTTTGAGACAATTAGAGGTCTAATCACGTTTCCAAGTGCTCATATTCTTCCCTTTCGATTTTATTTGCCCCCCAAAAAATAATCTCTTTTTCAATTCAGTGGCCTGTTTGGAGAAGTTTGCAGTTAAATTAAATGAAAACAAGTCTCCCCTTTTATAAAGTTTCAGAAATTGACACAGTAAGTTTAAATTTGAAAAGTTTTATGAAATACAGTTATGAGAATCTTGAACAACAGATGGTGGATAAACACTGTACGCTTTGAAATTTGGTTCTGTCTGTGCTGTGGGTTCACTCTCTGTGGATGACTCACATTCAAATATGCATTTCAAGATAAAGCAGAACAAACCTTAGATTTGAAATTTTGTTGATGTCCTGGCTGTGTTGTCTAAATGCCTCTAATGAAGCAGTCTGACTTGCTACTCTGTGTAGGCCATACTACTTTGTTGAAAGAAAAATGGCTTTTTAACTGTCGTAATGATTTTTATCTTCATGCTGCAGTTAAAAAAAAAAAATCCTAACAATTAGGAATCATTGTCAGTAGCCAGGGAAGAGTGGGAAAAGATTAATTACTTCTTGTAAGTTGGTGAATTTTACAAAGGCATTGCTCAGTGAAGTAAGTGACTAAGTGGGTTAGTGACACGTGTTTGCTCGGTTTTACCAAAGTGCTTTTTGTTCATTATTGCTAAATTTGATTGCCAAGTAACTTTTTAAAAAGAATTTAAAAGGTCTACTGCAGAAACAGTTGGATCTAAATGAAACAAAGCTCTGTAGGCATCTTGTCTCAAAATGAATATCGAGCACTTTGGAAGAAAAGAGGACAGGCAGTGATGCCAAACACGACCCATTCTGTCTCTGATGTTGGCACATGTGACGGTGGTGTAGGCTCATAGATGGGGCATTTGTAAAATCAGGCGTATTAGAAAGGGTCTAGTGAAATATTTTTTACCAGAGTGATCAAGCATTCAATATGTCTACTGTAATGTTGATTTACATGTACAATTATATATATGAAACCTCAGTATCAGCTTTTGGCACATATCTAACAGTTGCTTGCAGCTCAAATTGAAATCCTGTCTAGTTGAGTCGCATGCAAAAACTTTTAATTCACTTTTCAAAGCTCCAGAAGTTTCTCTTATATTATTCCAAATCCTCTTATTGTTTCTACATTTGCTGTTTTGATTCTACAGAGACCTTCCTGGTAGTAATTAATTTTAATGCATATTGTGGAATATTAGTATTTTTGTAAATGAATTCAACATTCAGTAACTACAATGTTTCTGTGTCACTGACCTGAACTCTTAGTCAGAATTAAAATTTACTCTCTCTGTATAGCTGCATAATTATAAAATAATTTCTTTTTCTAGTTTTATATTTCTGTGGCTTTAAATAATTAAATAATTAAATGCATTGTCATCTATTATCCCCTTTGTACTGATGCATACAGTTGTAATAATTCAGAATAGGCAAAACCCATGACACGTTTCAAGATCTTGAATAGGTGGAGGGGACAGGATAGTACTTGCCTGCTGTTGTGTGCTGTTGTCCTCTTGGGCTCTCTCCATGTTGTAGAAGAGAATGCTTTTAAACCCTGTAAATCCTTACCCATGGAAGTGACTGCAGGAGGGAAAGATCTGGGAGAGATTCCTACACATCAAGTTTCAGTAAGCTGTTACTAGCTGTATTGCCAAATGTCCCAACTAAATCTACATTTAAAAAGAATCAAGAAAAAAGGGTCAGGATATGTTCCATTTCCCCTCTCACCCCGCCCCATATTTCCAGATTTCTCATCATAAGAAAAATCTGTATGATTTCAGATGCTGTTAAAGCAGTGATGTTGCTCTATAAAGCAAGCTGAGGCAAGCACTGAAATGGATTGATACAAGTAGAAGACCCGTCCCCTCTTTCCCTGTTCACGTATCCCAACCCATCTGATTACTGGGAAAACAAATACCTTTAAGTTCTTGTTCCTTAAGACCAGCCTTTAACAGCCATTTCATTTGTCTGTTTAAAAGGTGTTTGTTAGTTCACTGATTGTTGCTTTTGTTCAGAATCTTAACCTTTCCTAGGCAGCTTTGGCATAAGGCAAGAGTATGCACGCCCTGGATATTTTGGCCAGTTCTTATACGACAATTTATGATAGTATATCCCAGAGGCTTCCAGTGTCCAGAGTGCTGTCCAGTGGAAAGATTCTTTCAGTTATGTTTATATGTATCCCTCTAGTTTCTCAATAACAAATGTCTGTCTTTTTAACTTTTGCACGGATCTTTTTTTCCCCCCCTGGCCTAATGATTTTTATCCTGGAGACGATGACACACCTTAATAGATGTTAAAAACTAATTCCACATGATACAATTTTTCTTTGAAGGATTTTTACCTTTCTCATACTTTTGCTAATGAGTAGATTACATTGCAATGACAGTGTGTAATTTATTTTCTAGCTATAGAATTTCAATGAGAAATCTTATTTCAGCTGGAAAATGCAATTGGCCTCTTATTTTTTTATGGACATTACCATTATTAGCAGTAGATTTATACAAGTATACTTAGGCATGAAAAATAAAATTCTGATGCAGAATGAACTTTGTGGATTTTACACAATATAAGGACAACGTACTGTAGAAGGGGTATATGCAATAATATATGTTTGACTTTAGATTGTTGGTGTATATCATAAGAATGGGGAGATTTTTAATGCTTAAAATGACTATGCTTGTGCTTTGAATAGTATTTTAAACAAACCTGAAAAGAGAAAAATAAATATTCAGTATGTATTAATACAAATAATACCAATTCCTTGTGTTAAATAGTTTATGGTAATACCTACTATCTCTATAGTGAATTTCCTGAAGGGGTGTTGAGAAAAGCTAGCCAAGGTACCAGCCACGATTTCTCCTAATTTTTTCTACCTTTGGCTGTATATCACTGATGGCAGGGTGAAAGTTGGATGTGAAATGTGTGAAATGTTATGTTACAAACTTTTTTGAGGTATCTTTTTTTTTTTTTTAACCTCTACTGCACACTGGCAGAAATTTGATACCTTGCAAAAGGTTTCTTGGGGGAAATGTGTAAAGTGAAAGGAAAAGGATTCACAATCATCATAAAAATACTTAACCAGGGTGTGGGAAAATGGGATTGACATGCCTCCTCTGCCTGATGTGTAACAGGGATTTGTCCATGATGACTGCCTAGCTTTGCTGAGGTGTGCCTTTCTCCTGTTGGACCTGTTCCACTTTGAATATATAATTATATATTCATTAGATCAGAGATAGTGTTCTTGGTGATTAAGGCACTCCTTTGAAATGTAAACCCCAGTGGTGCCTGTTCCAGAACAGTAGTTTGGTTCAGGTTTTGCAGCACAGATGAGTTCCTCATCAGTGACCTGCTCATTATTCTGATCTCATTCTCTCTCTTTCTTGCTTTTTAACACCCTTTCTTACCTCAATTTTCTATCTCATTTTAGAGCACAAATTGCATGCCAGGACTAGGAAACTATCAAATGAAGGTTGATTGCAACTGATAAATGTATGTGAAACATTTTGACTTGCACCAATTTGCATGTTAATGAATTGCAATGCAGAAGCGTCTCTTTCTACACAGCATATACAGAGGGTACATAGCACACCTAACCTAAATGAAGTTGCTCTGCTAAATATGTTTTTAAAGCCAGGTAAAATGGGTGCAATAATCCATTTTTTGTACATCAATGTACAAAAATATACAATCATCAAAAAAAGGTATGTTTATCTTTCCTCATTCTTAGAGCTGATGTTATGCATCAGGATTTTAGGAGTGTTATTCCTCAGGATTTTAGGATGTCAATAAAGTAATATTCAGTGCCCTTCTTCAAAACTCACTACAATTCTTTAGCTCTGAAGAGGGTGTGAGAATTCTCTCTCCTTTAGGAGAAGGTTATGGTAATCAATAAGTCTTGAAATGGCAATAGTTAATACACCTGTTCATGACAAAAACAGAGAGGAAAGTTTCACTGCTAGGGGTACTTACAAATGTTGAGTTAGTAATAATATTCCTTTCTGTTGAAATAGCTTCCTTCTCTGAATTTGTCGAATACTGTTGAAAAGTAAAGTTAGTATAGGATGCCATAGTATTAGAAGCATATTGCTTATTTTTCTGTTAGTATTTTATGAATAAAATTTCAAATCTGTTTTCATTGCTGAAGTATAGACACAGAGTCCTTTTCCCTTTCTGAAGAAATATTTCTTCCAGGTTTGATTTTGTATTGTTATTTTACTGTCTTGTGGTGTGAATGTGGAATACGGGAATATATAAAATTTCAGGAAAACAGCAGAAGCAGACTAATGTATTTTCATGCTACCAATAACAGGAATTTCAGCTTTATTTCTGAGAGTGGCTGTTCCTAAAATGAATCAATAAAAAGAGGTCTTTAACTGCAAATACTAGGAAAATTAGGTCTGAAACATTAGGAATTCAGAAATAAAGATTGGATTTTCAAAAGTGTTTACTTACTGACTCCACCTGGAGTACTGCATCCAACTCTGGAGCCCCCGACATAAGAAGGATATGGATGTGTTGGAGCGGGTCCAGAGGAGGGCCATGAAGATAATCAGAGGGCTGGAGTACCTCTCCTACAAGGACAGGCTAAGAGAGTTGGGGCTGTTCAGCCTGGAGAAGAGAAGGCTCCAGGGTGACCTTATAGCAGCTTTCCAGTACCTAAGGGGGTCTACAGGAAGAGGGACTTTTCACAAGGGTGTGTAGTGATAGGACAAGGGGGGAACGGCTCTAAACAAGGGGGCCTACAGGAATGATGGAGAGGGACTTTTCACAAGGGTGCGTAATGATAGGACAAGGGGGAGTGGCTCTAAACTAAAAGAGGACAGATTTAGATTAGATATTAGGAAGAAATTCTTCACCATGAGGGTGGTGAAACACTGAAACAGGTTGTCCAGAGAAGTTGTGGATACCCCCTCCCTGGAAGTGTTTGAGGCCAGGTTGGATGGAGCTCTGAGCAACCTGGTGTAGTGGAAGATGTCCCTGCTCATGGCAGGGGGTTGGAACCAGATAATCTTTAAGGTCCCTTCCAACCCTTACCATTCTATGATTCTATGATCTATGATTTGACTTGTAGCCTGATTTTTTCTATTTTAATAGGTGGTAATTCTGTCAGACATCAATAACAATAATTTGATTCTTCTGAAAATTCCACCCATTAAACTTATTATTGTACATAAACAGGCACATCTTTGTGAGCAACACCTGTGTGTGACCTAGAGGCATCTCAGGCTGTAATCTTTCCATAGAGAGCCTGAGATCAAGTGAAAATGTCTTTGTTGGCTTTTACTTTTCTTCTTAAATGTATACATTGGTCAACTTCCATTCGCCTGGTAGGAATCCCAGCTCAAACTCTGTCTCTTCCCCAGCTTGTCTTCCTATCACCTCCAAAAAGGCAGAATTGGCATCAGTACAACTGGGGAGGAGAGAACTTTCTTTTTCCATGAATCAGAAGACCATTATTCTCTGCTTATGAGTCACTGACAGCCACTTTAAAAATAATGCTACTAAACTTGTAAATTGCTATTAACTTATAGTAGAAGTTTTTAATATGATTCAGTATGATTCATTACCATGACACATATCTGAAGTAGGACATGGGAATTTAGAATTCCTTCAAATTTTCAACAAAAAATAATATCTCATATTTTATGTTATTATATGAATAGTGTTGGGAATGGTAGTCTAGTTCTGTTGCACAGTGTTCTGTGTATTTATTTATATATGTGCATATTGTATTCAGCACATCATCAAATGTTTTACAACTGTTGATGTAAGTAAATGAACAGTGAATGTTATCTCAACTGATTTCTAGAAAGGCAGGAAAATATTGCCTAGGGAGTGTTTTTAGCCAACCTTGGCAAACAGAAATCTAGTTAAATATTCCTTTTCTCTTCTTCCTCCCAGAAGGACATATGTAAAATTGATTTTTGTCATGTAAAGGAACTGTGCATTTCTCACGTGACAAAATTAATTCATTTAGTTTCAAAGAACTGTGTGAAAGTTATTCAAGGTACAGTTTTAGCCATGAGTTTCACCTGACTTATTATGTCAAGGAAGCCTCTGCACTTAAGAATGTACGGGTACAAATCTTGGAAAAGGAATTTTTGTAGGAATATATACATACAAAATTGTTAAATATCATGTAAGTATTAAGATAAAATCTAGGAGGGGAGTTTTTAGTGACTGAACTATTCCTAGGCTGGCAGCAGATTTTGAAAACTTTTTTTCTGTTTGTGACACTGGTATTTCATAGAAGCAGAGAGTAATTCAGTTTGGAAGGAATTTGCGAAGGTCACCTAGTCCAAGCTCCTACTCGGAAACAGACAGCTTTGAAGCCATGTCAGATTGTTCAGGGTCACAGCCACTCAGGTTTACTAGGAATAAGAAACAAAATGGACACTGGAATGAAATGTTACAGTAAAACAGGGTCAGTACAAAGTTAGAAAAAGTGATGAGATTTAGATGTGTGTTTGTGAAAAACAAATAAGAATGAATTGAATTTTATGTTATTTATAATCCTTCTCAGTGAAATCTATAGTTGAGCACCATGGTGCCCGAAAGAAAGTCTTAAATGTTATTCAAAACAAGAAAGTGTTTCAAAAGCTTTCTTTAGTGTGCATTAAAAGAGAAGGCAATGCTAGACTCTGTGTGCTTAGCCACTAGAGGAGGGCAACGATGGCAAGGTAACTGATGCAATGATAAGAACACTCTGCCATTTGCCTTCAGGATTTGTGCTTCAACTTGAAAGCCTCAAGGGCCTTTTAGTTCATTACTAGTTTAACTTTTTCTTTCACATTACATGCCCTGAAGATCATTATTTTGAATAAGGAAGCAAATTAAGAGTTTTACTCATGCATTTCCTTTGACGCAGGATTGAATAAGAGTTGGAAAGAAAAGATTATCAGAATCTTAAAATGGATATAAACATTCCAGAATTTTAATCTAAATTATTAACCAGATATGTATTTCAGTAAAGAAATATAACCCAAGAAATTGTTAAGCTGTAACTTGTTAAAAATATGCTAAATTGTAAGATGAGAACAATTAAATACACTCATTTCGTTTCTGTGAATATGACAGTCAAATGGAAAAGAACAATATCTTAGACAATAGCTTAGAACTTGGGCTTATTCCAGCACTTTTAATACTGAGGGACTCTCAAATTCCCCTAAGTGCTTTACAAAGCGATGGTATAGTGATCGTGCATCTGTCCAAATAAACCCATTTAGGCACGCAGCAGTTTTTCAACAAAAGGATTTAGAGCTACAAACTGCTTTAACCAGGAGTTTCCACACAGTCTCAAGACACCCACTGGTATTTTCATAGCACTGAATTATCAGCAGAAAGGGATGAGAGGTGTCATCCTTTAGAGACAAACTGAAGTCATCAGTAGGAGTTTTCTTCTTTCCTTTTAATTGCTAGCACTATGTGGTGAAACCCTGTTGGTTTCCGTAGCTTCAGTAAAATCAGGTTTCTGTTCCCTAAGTGACTGTCTACTTCTGTCATGGAGTTACATTTAAACATGTCTTAATTTCCTCAGTTTTTGCAGATAATTGCATTGTGAAAACTTCAGTGAGGCTCATGTCAAAGTTTTAAAAGTAGCCTGTCTCTTGAATAAGCTTTGCTATTCTTTCAAGTCCTGTTAGTGTTTTATTCTAACTCCTATTCTTCCCCACCCTTCTTACATCTAGTTACTATTATCAATTACTGAGTGCTTTTCTTTCCTTGGTCTGATCTTTTCACTTTTGATTATGTGGTCCTGGGAGTTCAGAAAGCTCTCGGAGTCTGGCTGATGAGAAGTGTAGTGCTAGCCTCGAGTGACACAATATGACAAACAAAGATTTTTCCAAGTGAAGTGAAACCTTTCACTCCCAAGAAGAAGTACTTGCCTCCTCCAAAGAACATGCATCTGTGTTTTGATAAAACTTTTCATAGAATCATGTATTTTAGTAATTTTCTCTCATACTGCTTTTGAGCTACTCACAAGACTGTGTTTTTTGTGACATTTGTTTGCTTTCATTGTATGTAAGTAACTAAAAGAGGATGTATGTTGCCTAACTTTTCTCTATGAGACAGAATAGACAAGGACTTATGCTCCCATGATGGTTGGAAAGATTATTCCTACAGATAATACTAAAGTAGGATGAGAAACATGTTGAAGAAAAAGTAGGTATACATGTTTGCCACAGCTCAGAAGCTGTTTAAGTGAGCTTAGTGGAGATACAGTAGTGAAAACCAAACCTGATGAGAGTTCACATCCGTTATTGGCATCAATCTGTATACAGCAAGAGAATGCAGTAGCATTTTTTCAAAAAATTGCTTCACTTTGCTAGTGGTTTCATTCCTTGCCTAGATTTGCTGTTTTACAGTGTTGTAGATTTCACATGTATTATGAACAAACAATTCCACTGGATCTTTTTTAAAATTCTCCTTCTTGGATGCTGTACTTCATCTGGGCAGAGCTGAAAGGATAATATCCCTCTACAGACAACAAGTGAAAATAAGCATACGAAGCAGTTGTATTCATGTGTATTGTGGTTTTGTAATGAATGTGCTGAACCTGATAAGGGGCTTGAAAACAACAAATGGCACCGTGAGAGATGAAAATCTGTACCATATGGAGCATAATATAATATGGAGTCTCAAAACTCTGACTCTGGGGAGTATGCCAGCATACGTGGGAGAAGTGAGAATTTCATGAATTATGTTACTCTTGAGTAGATTTGAAAGTACAAAAGAGTTCAACAGCACTCTGATAAATATGCAAATGTCCTTGTTCTCTGAATGAGACAGAAACATGGCTTTGGTTCTTAGGCTTTGGAAACTTCAGCTTCGCATAAAACAGAGTAGAAGAAAAGTAGAATATAGCATGGCACGGGCAAATAACTGAAAACATTGCTGGAATGATCTAGATCTAAAGACAGGATTAGATGTGACAGGATTAGAAAGACCTAGTATTAGGGCGGGAGATGGGCAAAGAACCACCTACTCTATGGCAGGAAATGGTTTGGTTATTTAGCATATATCTCTCTCTCCTCGCAGTATAAAAGCAATGCTAGTATAAATGCCAGATTGTGAAAAAACTGCAAAGCAGAATCATGTCTTGTCTTCAAGATTTCAGAGTCTTGAGTAGGTGGGTTTAATGAACATTTTCCATCAAAATCCTGAATTAGATGGAAGTGTTTTGCGTATTATAAAATCCCCTATTCATTTTGGTGGGATGAAGCATTAACTCATTAAGCTGTTGTTTGCAATGTGGCTGTTTGCTACTGAACTGGGCGTTACTGAGTGACGAGTGAAACACTCCCACTATATGTGTGCCTTTGAACTAAGCAAGGCTGAATGAAAGCTACAAAAAATTCTTCAAAATCCTATCACTTCACTGTCAGAAGACTGAAGGAGAGTTGTATTTTCTAGGTAAGAAATACTTTGTGAAGGAAAATACTACTGAACAAAGTCGGCAGAAGTACTTAGCACCCAGTGATCTTTCCAGCAACCTCAGATGATCATCCTCTTCTTGGGCTTGTTATACCTGGAGGTACTCGCTCCATGTAACCATTTAGGTGCCAAACTAAGTAATCTTATCTGATTTAGCACAGAGAAAAAGAGAAAGCCTATTTCAGAGCAGCAGCAAATCCCAGTCTGTACATAATCCTCCCGTGACAGTCGAGTGAGAGTTTTCAATCATTTGTCTCATTTGTAGAGTATGTTACTTGATTCATTCTACTTGCCCCGCAGCTCATAAGTGTTTTTTTTCCCCTGACTCATGCCAAAAACTTAATTCCCCGCAGGTTTCTGAGCTTGACTCATTCTCAGCTTTCACTTTCTCATGCTGTTGAGTAGTTCTTGGAGAAATCTAATATTGTAGAACAAGGGTGAAGTTTGTTTATGGAAGGAGGTGTTCTTTTTTCCGTCTCATGGGAGAAGGTGTTCAGTTTGTTTCATTTGAAACGGAAGTATCCTGAGGGAAGAACCCTGAGGGGAGCCAAAGCAGGTAGCAGCCTTAACCAGGACTCAGGTACTGCTGTTTTGTAAAATTGGTTTTGTTATTAAAAAGATACACTGTGAGAGATTATTTTTGGACACAACAAAAAATTGCTGATTATTCCAGCCAAAGTGTTTTGAATATCTGTAGGAGACAAGTATTAGCTTCACATTTTACTTAAGCAGAAATGTAAAAATTAAAAATGAGTACACAGTTATTAAAAAAATTACTAAAATGCATGAAGAAGTCAAGTTTCATGTTACGTGTCTCAGAGTATGTTTCATAGTTTGAGCAAGGGACACGTTTTTTCCTTCATCTGAAGTAAGCTCAACAGTAGTTTATGAACTAACATTTTCTCACAGCAACATTTACTCACAGGTAGGTGGTGCATTAGAAGACTTAAAATGCAAAACCAGGTAAATATCTTTTCTAACAAAAATAGCATAATTCCCGAATCAGTATCACCATCAGAAAAGTGTGCAGTACTTACACAGAGTGAGAAAGTGCCCCACGTATAGCAGCCAAATCTGAAAAGCTTTAGGATTTTGAAGCATGTATGCCAAATTCTGAAATACTGTCAAAGGCATACCAAGGTTACACTGATTCCAGAGGATATAACTTACCTTTGTATTAAAGTATTTTGAAATTTTGCATAAACAAGAGTAAACCAGCATTGCTCAGATTAAAGAAAGGTGAGGATTTACTGAACCTACAGATCATTAGAGCTTTTAATAAGCTGAAGGATAATTCCCGTTTTAAAATTCAACACACAGCTGTTTAAGGAGTATCAAGTAATAAAGTTTGTAGGGTCTTTTAAAGTTGCAGTAAAGCAGGACAGAAAAAAAATATAGCATGTATTTAAGAATGAGTCAGATATCCTTTTGTGAGCTTTCTCTTGACTAAACTTGCTCTGACAAAACCTGCATATTTAGGTGGCTTTAAAGCCATCTGTAAAATATGTGTAGGGGAAAAGCATTCCACAAATTTGTCTGTGAACACCAGAGTAGAGGTGGGAAACCTACAGGAAAAAAAATCCTCCAACATCTTGAGATAAATTTCGGAGTATTTTAGGTATATTATTAACAATAATGAACATAGTGTTTTCTGTTTTCCTTAATACATAGTATTCTGCTTCTGAAGAACCTGTGGTTTGGCAGGAGAAGTTTTTCTTTAAAGTCTCAAAATTTTATAGGGGAACAGAAGAAGAAGAATAACTACATGGTTACAAATCAAAGATTAAGTTATTTATTATCTAATTAACCACTTTTCACTATCACTTTTGTTCAAAAGTTTGCAGCACTTTGCAGATGTAGATTATTACTGCCCTTTCCCTTTCTCCTCTCTTCCCTAAACAATAAAACTTTCCACAAAGAAACAGCAACAAGTGTGAGTTCACAATGGCAGTGAGGGTCAAGAATTTTGATTCTCTGCTATGTGATCTCACGAATGGACTTCAAAGCTTTGTCCACAAACATGTACATTGCGACCACTCTTAACTTCCCCTGTATTTACTGATAAGCAGCATTTCTTAAGGGCTAATGGAAGAGACATCATACCTTTCTGTGATGCTGTGTTTGGATTTAGATTTTCTGTGAAGCAGGAACGCAATCTTACAGGATGAAAACTTGAAAACCTTACTTGGGCAAAACCCTTGAAAACAGTGGAAAGCACTGTAGGCTTGACCTGTGTCAGTTCTGTTATCTACCTATTATGATTTATTTACTAGTTGCATATTTCAGCACATTACAGCTTTATTAAAATTAACTTGTATGCCTTAACAGCTGAGCAAAATGACTCCCTTAAACCTATAAGTAAAAAAAATATAAACACAAAGATCATTTCAGTAATAGGGGCTGTGGGAGTATGTGGTGTCACCTGAAACATCTTTCAGCCTCTGGAAACTACTCAGTTATAGAGTTCCTCATTCTCTTTTTTTTTTTTTTGCTGACTCTGTGAAACAGGCTTTCTGGTACACTTCCATGCCAGGGTGAAGCTGCAGCAATAGTTAAGTTAATCCTGCACAGTTCATGTCTATTATTTTTCCAGCTTAAATGCCAGAGAGTTTCAAAATCATGTCAGTTCAGAACATTATCAGAAATTCTTTTAGAAGCACTGAAGCAATTAAGTCATTCAAAAAGAGTCTGTGTGAAGCTCATGTCAAATACCGAGTTATGCTGTCACCTTATTGATTACAATGAAAAAAAGGAGGAATTAGAATGGAAAACAACTTCTCCATGATTGTAGTATGCACATTTAGTATGGTAAAATACATATCATTTGGCCCTTCTACAGAGAAAAACTCAGTCTGCTCTTGATGTACATTTCTAATCCCATTTCTGCTTTTTGGACTTGTATTCTGTAATTTTGTTAAGGACTGAAGGACTTTACATCATTTGTAATCAAACTCTAAGGTGAAATTTTCTTGAGCAGAAAAAAATTTAAAATGAGACACAATAAAGAGGTAAACATTTGTAGAAGTGTGTGGAAGGCTATCATCTGTGGAAAGCAGTAATGTCACAGGAATATAACTTCAGAACTTCTCAGTGTCAACTTAATTTTTTTTCCACGGAAGTCAGTGTGGAGCAGCTATGAGGGTTACTCTGTGACAAAATAAAAATGCTGCAGCCTATGAAGATGCAGCCTGTTACATGGCCGCTCATAGTGGTGTGTAAAAGGAGAATGCAAGGTGGAAGACCAGGTAAGACAAAGGATGTATCTCACGGTATTCTGACTACTCAAAACCATTACCTGCTGGGGTTTCTTACTTTATTTTTGTGATCTTTATGTTGACAGTATAACAAGTCTTGAGGGAAGAGATTCAAACTGGCCAGAACTTGCAAGTTTTATTTTCTTTCCCTGATAGGTGAATTATCCATCATCTTATTCTGACCCTAACTGCTGTGTTTCACTGTTGGCAGAAGGTGTAACACCAGTCGTCTGAAGTGATACTGTCTCTGTTGGAGGTTGTCTGCCCCTCCAGGGCCAGAAGAATTATAGCCAGGCCTCTTCCCTGCTCAGACCGAGCTATAAAGAACTCAGCTGACCCTAGTGGAGGTGCAAAGCCCCATCTGAGTATGGCATAAAGGAGGCAGGCTGGTGTAATAAAGCTTAAGAAGAAGTACTGACCTTCCCTTCAGAGGAGAACAGGATGGATGCCTCTGGGGCTGGGAGTCATTATTTTCATTTGGTAGTTTTACATAAGTTTCTCTGTTTGAAAAGTAAAGCTGAGCCAATTTGAGCTTGATGATAAATCCATGAGAAGCATGAGATATCCAGCATGAATAGGAGGAAACTGAGGCAAAGGCTTTTTTAATCCAAGCTGGGCATGTTGTACTACGCTAAGCCTTTTGTCAGGCCTCGCAATAAAAGGTGGGGAAGCTAGTAAGCAACCAAACTAACAATTAAAAAAATACATTGATGTCTCTACTGCTGAGTAATTTTATGCAAGTCTTCCCTGTATAGTCAATAACTAATTACATGAGATGATTATAGTAGTAGCAATTGAGAACTTGGACAAAGAGATGCCAAGATTTAGGTCAAGACATAATTCTGCTAATATGAATTGTATATAAATTATTTAGATCTGGATCCTTGTATATTTGAAAATGTGAATAATGACTGAGCAATGCCATTACAGTTAGTAGTTTTGAGACTGTTCAGAGTTTTTTATCTCCTACATAAATTTTGGGATTTTTGGCTAAATCTCTTCTACCGAAGAATCCTGAAACAAAGCAGGTGAGCATATTTAGGCCAAAAGATGAATCTCAATTAAATAGTATCAATTAAATATCCCAAAGAAGGAAGACTTTTGTTGCTTTACACCTCCTCTGTATCAACTGTTAGTTCCTATTACACATTTATCTGTGTCCTCACTGGGCCTATGAGCTCATTGTTAACTTACTTTGTAAACATCCAAGACAAGTAAGGCTTGGAATGGGAAGAGGACAGTGAATTAACGTGACAGGTATTTATGGGGAACCACTCCCAAACATGAGAGTCAGCATGAGAGGAAGTGTGAATGTTCCACCTTGGAAAATGCAGTGGCTAAGTGATGGCTCAGCGGTTGTTTTGGGCTGAGGGAAGGCAGACTTTTTCGCTGGTTAACATTAAATGACAGGGAGACAGAGATATGCCAAGAAAAGCTGTGAAGATAATTAGCAAACACACTTTTTTTCTTGAACGGGGACAAAGAAGATGATGCGAAAAGTAAAGGGCGGGGAGCTAACCCTTTCAGAAAGTCTCAGGAAGTGTTGTGCTAGTAGACAGTACATAATTGGAACTTGGGAGTTACAGCTCATCAGCTGCCACGAGTTTTTAATATAACAATCATATGTTGATGAACCTGCACAGTAGTAAGATGGAGCATAAGGTGAATGGAGAGATCTGCAGGTGTTCAAAAAACATGTAGATATGGCACTTCATGACATGGTTTAGCAGGCATGGTGGTGTTGGGTTGATGGTTGGACTTGGTGATCTTAGAAGTCTTTTCCAACCTTAATGATTCTATTATTCTATGATTCTATGATCAATACTGCTGCTCAAAACTGAAATACAGTATCTTTTAACCAGAATGTTCCTATTGCGTGATTTTTCAACCCATTTTGCTTAAAAGGTCGATGTCCCATGAGTGATGGTAGCCGTGGCTGTAGCCTTCTTGGTTATGATCTGAAGTGAAAAAACAGATTTTTCCATGTAGCCAATACAGATTCTTCAAAAACCACAGTGAAAAAAATTGCGTAATTGCACCTTGCTTTTGCAGCACAGTTTCTGGTGCAGGAAAGCTGCTGAGGCAGCTAGTGTCTGACAGCTTGTAGATCCTGTTGATCAAGTCAAGGACTGCAGCCAGAATAATTGCTTGAAATTTTCTGGATAAAAAAGTGCCATTGAGGAGTGCTGCCCTGTTCTTTTAAAAGGTTTTTCCTGAGGGGCAGAATTGGAAAAGTCTTGCAGTATAACAGATGCACATTTTCTGATAAATGTCACAGGCTAGTACTGATTCTCCTGAGAAGTCTGTAGTAGTTTTACCACATCACTACTTACAGTTAGCAGTGCTGTATTTTTTAGCTCTAAAAAGTTAATGGAAAAAAAGTAGGATAGGAGGAAAAGAGTGCAGAGAAAGTGTGAAACCTTTTCAGAAATTATTTCCTGCTAATAAATCTAATGAACTTTATGTGAAGAACTGTAACAGCTAAGCACACCCCACATAATAGGCAAGCTTTGACAGTTCTTCAGGCACTCTTTTTTATTATGATATAGCTGTTGTGTTCCCTAACCAACCAAAAATTATGTTTAGATTTCTCCTCACTACCCTGCTCTTCCTCTTTCCCTGTCAAGAGTAGGTTTTGGGGATCTGGAAATCACCTTTACTCATAAACACAGACTACTGCATATTTTTTAAATCTCTTTAGAGTGAAGAATAAACCCAACAATTTTATTTTAATTTTTAGAGTATTTTTTTCTTTAAAATCAAGTATTACTTATCCAAAGTTTCTAGATATATGCCCTTGGCTTTAGTAGTGGTTTAAGGCTTTTGTTCCAGGCTTCTTGAAGTGTGTATAAGTGCACATTTTTCCATTCTTTTGTATTGGAAAATTAGCTTCAATAATAACATGACATATAGAAAAACACATGGGAAAATATTCTTATTTTTAGAGTGCATGTTGGTGTAGGGTGCACTGCATAATTAAGCATGTGTTAAAATATTGGGGAAAACAACCTGAATCTGAGATGGTGCTAATGATGAAAGGGAGATTAAATCAAAGATTTATACTGCTGGCCTGGAGATGTTTATTAACTCTACAGAAAATATATACAGACTGTTTCAGTATTATAATTTTCATATTATAGCTAGCCAAGAAGCAGTAAGGTATGTGTAGTCCTAAACCCTTCTCCTTGGATTATAAATTACTTCTGTAATGAAAATTTATTCACAATTATATGCTGATAGCAGAGCTGCAGATTACATGTACATCTCTTGAGTAATGAGAACTGCATCTCTTGTGAATGTAGAATACTGATAACAGAATTGAGAATTTGACATGCTGCAGGCAGGGAACACGCAGGCTTTCACCCACAAAATGTATTTTATGCCTGACCTACTGATTGAAGTACAGTTCAAAAATGCAGAAATAAGATTTGATTTAAATTTTTTTAAAAAAAGTAAAAAAATAGGTACAATTTTTATTAGTAACTTTTCTCACGAGGACTGAACCTAGTGAGGATACCTGTTCACAAGCAAGAGTGAAGGAAATAAACTCCCAATAGTCTGAGAAGATGGCTGAAATAAAAATATTTTTTGTGCCCTGAACATATTTCATCCACAGCAGTGTACATATTCTGCACTATCAGTAGTGTTGCATCACTGTAATCAGCCTAAATATCTAATTATAAAAATACTTTGGCATAAGAGAAACTTAAAGAATTTAGCATTGCATTAAATTCATTCAAAAGAATATCTCTGATAAATGTTAGTTCACATAGAAAAGCGTAATAACTAATATATACTTCCAAAAAGGGTTAGAATTGTGAGTTTGAATTGTATGTGAAAAACAGTGGCTTAAGTTGCAAGAATCTGTATGTCTGTACCTGCCTATTTATCTTTCATTATATTCTCACAAGTAGTAGAAGCAACAGGCAGGATTATTGAGTAGACCCTCATAATGTGTCTTTCAAAGAATTCATTCTAGCAGATCAGTAAGATGAAAGCAGTAGTTCTGTTTTGTGGATTTTTTTTTTTGTAAATGGTGTGAATCTGAGCAATGTTCACTTTTCAACAGAAAATTATATACTAAAATACTTCAGAGCTAAATGTTATTCACTGGTTTTTGAAGTCTTTTTTCAAACCTCTGAAGTGTTTTTAGCCTCTAGCTCTCATTGACTTGGATAAATTCATATTGGAGTTCAGATGCTAATTTATGTGACTGATTTTGAAAACAATTAAATTTAGGTCAAATGTTGTTTCTGTAGGAGCATCTGTTAACGCTGTCATTAACTCTGGGAAATCTTTGTGTTTGTGCTCTCTGTTCTTTAACTGACAATTATTTTTCTCTGACTGAGTCACCTGCCTTCAAGTACGGAGTTGCCAAATAAAGTGCTTTTTTAGGAAGCAAGGATACTTTGCACATGCACTGCAAATAAAATTCTTAAGAAACCTAGCATCTGGTGATGCATTTACTTTTCAATTTTTCCAGGGAAATTCTGGCCTGGGGTTCAGTATTGCTGGAGGAACAGATAACCCACACATTGGGGATGATCCTGGGATATTCATTACTAAGATTATACCAGGAGGAGCTGCAGCAGAGGATGGAAGACTCAGGTAAAAACTGACTCATTATGTATGTCTGGAATCAAAATGCAACATTATTATAAATTATTCTCTAGGAATCAAATGCGAACTGAGTCTTTCATGGCGTCAGGGGAAGTAAATTACATGACTAGAGTCTCCTTTCTGCCAAGGCAGCCGAGCTGATTTAAGTAGCTTTAAGCAATTGAATAAGTTTGGTTGTTCTGTGTAAAGGGACAGTTGCTGGTGCCACCTCCATCATCGTACCAGTCATTTCATTTAGTACAAAAGGCAAGATGGGGACAGGAGGAGGAAACGGGCATATCAGCATGAAAGTCTTCTCTGCTTGGTCTTTGTATGTTCATGGCTGAATAGGTTTATTAAGGCTATTGACTTCCTAAACTACAGAGCCATTGCTAAATAGTCATATCTATTTGTAGATGCTTCATCTAATTTGATTGCAGTAGTGAGGTGTGCTTACCGCAGTTTCCAAAAGTTTCCTTGTTCTGTGAGGATGTGATGACTGTGCTCTATATTTGGAGTCACCTCCAGAGTAGTCTGTTGCTGTAGCTTCTGAGATGGACACACAGGTCAGTTGTTGAGGTTCTCAAATACACGGTAGCACATCTCTTAGACAACAGGAACCACAGAAGTGCTTGTGCTTCTATTTCCTTAGGGACTGAATGCAGAAAGGCTTCCGTCTATCACAGGACCTGCCACCCATCTGTCAGTTGTGAAGCCTCCTGATGCTCCAAAAAGGCAATTTGACTGGGAAGACTTGGGATAAAATTCTGAAGCTTTCATGATCTTAGCACTGGAATCTAAGATCTGAGAGCCTTTGCCAAAAACAGATGGTCTAAAATTAATGGAATGCGACCAGATGGCAACGATAATTTTTCTGCCAAAACCTTTTTCTTTAATTCAAAGTTAAAAGTAGGGTGAGTTGGCCAGTTTTTAGAGCAACTTTTGGATATTTGTTATACTAGGTTAGTAATCTGATTTTGGAAATGATTCTTACTTTTACTGTGACGGTGGTGAGGTGTCATGATGGTTGGCAGTGCCTGAAGAATTTACAGTCTAAAGAAGATCATAGACAAAAGAAGTAGGAATAATCTCACATAACTTTATGACTAGAATTCAGAAATCTACCCCTAAGATAGTCATCTTAGAGTCTACTAATAGTGAAGAAAAACCTAAGCATTTCTAGGTTGTGATTCATCTCATTCTAAAGTCAATGTCTAAAACAGACCAGAAAAATCACATCTTAAAAGGGCCTCTATTTTCAGTGATGACTCAGATGAAAAGGAGTTTCTTCAACTGGTTCATCTGTAGTGATCTATATTTTAAATGTCTGCATTGGGCCAGATGATCTTCATGTAAAACAGAGCACGAGGAAGCAGCAGTGTTTGGAAAGCATGCTATCAGATTTGACATGATGAACAGCATGAGAGTCTTAAACCTGCATCAGCCTTTCTATATATAGGAAAGAGTCTCTTGCAAAAAATAATATCTTTTTGGTAGAGTCTTAAATTATTTTTTAAAGCTTTTCTAGTTTAAGCCATTAAAAAGACAGAAGACATTACAGTACTATGTCATGCTATCTTTGTATGAAATCACGTATTTCGTAACATTGCTGTACAATTAACTACTGTAAACTTAATTCATGATTATTTACTTGTTACTGTGTTGTGAAGGTCATAGAAAGACCTTCTAAACCCACAAAAGATAGCATGCTAATGCAATTCATGAACCCATATCAAGATTAGACCTGGCAAACTTTGTGTTCTGTATCAAAAGTTTAGTAGTACAAGTATAGCTATCTTATTACTGAGATAGATAATATTCTTACAGTATTTGTTAGCACATTTTGAATTAAAATGTTATAATTAATAAGCATATGTATGGCATGGTTGTTTTTCCTGTTCTCATTTGTAAACATAGTTTACACCAAACTCCCCTCCTGTTCATACTGAATATCTGGATGCAATTAATTCAGACTGGATCCGTGGGACTTCTTTACTTCAAAGAAAATGGCAAACGCCTTGAAATATGTCTCTGAAACTGCCATTAGAGAAATGGATTGACTTAATCCTATGGGTTTTACACTGAATAATATGAAAATCTCTTTTTTACTACCTGAATATCACAAGGTATGAATTATTATACAGAGTATCTGGAGTTCTGTACGGTCCCCAGTGCTCAAAGGTGGGGGGGGATGGGGGGATGGGACATTCTACCTCTGTTTCCCAGAAGCTTTCCTAAAATTTTGTAGTACATGATAACTTGTGCTGGCTCATCTTTCCCACTATTCCAGTCCAACACAAGCTGCATACTCACACGATGCTTTAATGTTACAGAACAGTAATATTGGGTTTTCAGTATTTTATAGCAAAATGGCAGAAACCATTCAAAAGATCTCACCATGATTTCCAAGAACCAATTCTGTCTGGAATTGAATGTAAATAAGTTTGTAGGTTTTGACGGTGAGATTTTGTTTTATTTCACAATGTTTTTCATAGCGGAAGCTTCCTCCTTTCTTTGTTTTATCTGGTAAATGGATTTCATTTGCTATAATTCTAGCAAAGATACAGTCCTGTCATGTTTTAGCAACACCTGAAAATGTATGTATTCTTGAGCATTACTGATATGCCACTGAAGAGAAGAACTATCCTGAGGCAGTCTCCACTGACTTACATGACAATTAATTATACATAACAGAGAGTTTATCAGCTAAGGCCACTCTGTAGGAACAAAAGCTCAATAACATGCAGTAACATCTGCCAAGAATAGCGATAACCTGTGAACAGGACATTGATGTTTATGGACAGAAAAACTACATGCTTTCCGGCGTCCATTGTAGCCTCGGAGGCTGCCTGCAGATACTCTGCATTATATAGCAGCGTGGACTATTTGAAACAGTTTCTGAATTTACTGTCTCTTTTAAAATCATAAAAGCCCCTCTAGTCTGCTCTGGTGAGACCTCACCTGGAGTCCTGCGTCCAGCTCTGGAGCCCCCAGAACAAGGAGGACATGGACCTGTTGGAGAGGTGCCAGAGGAGGGCCACAAAAATGATCTGAGGGCTGGAGCACCTCTCCTAGGAGGAAAGGCTGAGAGACTTGGGGCTGTTCAGCCTGGAGAAGGCTGCAGGCAGACTTTATAGCAGCTTTCCAGTACGTGAAGGGGCCCTATAGGAAAGACGGGGAAAATATTTTTGGTAAGGCCTGCTGTGACAGGACAAGGAGTAATGGCTTTATACTAAGGGAGGGTAGGATTTAGACTAGATATAAGAAATTTTTTACCGTGAGGGTGGTGAAACACTGGAGGAGATTGCCCAGAGAGGCAGTGGAGGCCCCATCCCTGGAAACATTCAAGTCCAGGTTGGATGGGGCTCTGAGCAACCTGGTCTGGTTGAAGATGTCTCTGATCGCTGCAGGGGGTTTGGGCTAGGTGACCTCTAAAGGTCCTTTCCAGCCCAAAGCATTCTATGATTCTATGATTCTAAGCCTGTGAAATCATTTTTACTACATGTGACATGAAGTCCCTGTGATCTAACTTAGCTGAGTGAAATTCTTCAAATAATGAGATTGTGAAAGTGACCTGCAAGCAATGGACTTACAGACCCTTGTAAATTTTTTTAGGTGTATGTATAGGTTAACAAGTGGAGTAGTAGGGCAACTGGAGCTTCACATAGGTCCAACAAAACCATGTGCAATCTCCAGCACCTGGGAAGGAGTAACTCTATTGTAGTAGAGAGTGGGGCTTGGCAGGCTAGAAACAGGCTTTGTAGGGAAGAAACTGGGAGTCCCCATGGGCAATTTATAGTTATAAGTACATAAATATCAGCTATAAGTACCTGATGGGAGGGAATGAAGACAAAAGGAGCCAGACTGTTATCAGTAGTGCCCAGTGACAGGGCAAGAAGCAATGGACATGAAACACACGAAATTCCATCTGACTTTTTTACTGTGAGGGTGACTGACTCTGGGCACAGGTTGCCCAGAGAGGTTGTAGAATCTCCATCCTTGGAAATATTCTAATCCTGACCAGACATTCCTGAGCAACCTGTTCTAGCTAATCTTGCTTCAGCCGGGAGGGTTTGATGATCTCAAGAAGTGCTTTCCAGCCTAAACGATACTGTGATTCTGTAATTTGCAGCTGTCAGCAGTGTGCCCTGGCAGTGATGAAGGCCAGCATGGAGGTCAGCAGAGGTGCACAAAGGGAGGACTAGAGGCAACAGTCACATGTTGCAATGAGAGAAATTCCAGTTGGGTCCGAGGAAAAAATAAATCTTTTTAATGAGGGGAGTAAGGCACTATTCCAGTGAGGTTATGGGATCTCTGTCTTCAGAGGGATTCAAAGCTCATTGGAACACAGTCCTGAGCAATGTGATTGAGCTTCCAAATTGGCCCTGCTTTGAGCAGGAGGTTAGACTAGACGAGTTCCAGAGGTCCCTTTCAACCTGAAGTGTTCTCTGGTTCTGGAGATTATTCTTATATATCAAACATGTGAGACTGGAACAAAGGTGATGAAATTCCTGGAGTTTTTGCCTTTAGTGGAGAACAGTACTTCTATTGACAGTAGGTACAATGTGTAGTGTGGGTTTGTATTGCTTTATGGCCCATATCTCTACTTCAAAAATAGTAAAATTTGTCAGCCACTTTAGACTACATTCATTTTAATAAAACATTCCTGGTTTTGAAAGACTTCTTGAACTTTCAAATATTAATCATAGAAGCATAGAATTACAGAATATCTCAAGTTGGAAGGGACCCTTAAGGATTATCAAGTGCAACTCCCTGCTCCTTGCAGGACTACCTAGAACTAAACCATATGACTAAGAGCATTGTCCAGACAGTCCTTGAAATCTGATGGGCTCAGGACTGTGACCACTTCCCTAGGTAACCAGTTCCAGTGGCTGACCACCCTCTCAGTGAAGAACCTTTTCCTAATGTCCCATCTGAACTTCCCCTGACACAGCTTCATTTCCATTTCCAACCACTAAGGTTTCCTTAGTGACCTAACGCTGGTCACTAGAGAGAGATCAGCACCTCCACCTCTGCTGCCCTCGTTGAGGAAGTAATAATTACTGTGTTGACACACTACCCTCCATGAAATGCACTGACTTCTAGAACTAGGTTAAGAACCAATACACTGCACCATGCAGGTTTTAGAAGACATTTTAGGTTAAGTACCCTAAATCCTAATCTTGCAAAATACAGAAAGCTGTGGAACCTTTTATGATATCCTACAATATATAGAAATAATTTCATGTATAGTAAATAAAATGTAGTAAATAATTTCATGGAATAAAAAAGAGTTATTCTGGGATTTGATTGCTTTAGCTAAATGTGGATATGATAAACTTGGGACTAACTGAAAATTACTCTTTTTCTGTACGCTGCATGCCATGTTTCTTTGAAGCTTTGAGTTTCAAGTCAGAGACAGACAGAGAATATAAAACCTCCAGAAGTAACAACAATTCCTACTGAGTTGAAGGAGAATTTCTCACAACAGTTTGGTCTTGTAAGACTTTTGATGCATAAAAAATTCTGCTTCTATCTCACAAATGTCAGTTGTCCATGGGCAAACATTTGCTTTTTGATAAAGAAGCTCTGAATTTAAGCTGCTTTTGCTCTGTGGGAGAAAGAGAATTCCACTAATTTATGGCTCGGTGGCTTTTTTGTTTATTTGAGTTTGTGTCAGAGAAAAAAAATATAGTAGTTGACTGCCCACATAAAGCAAAGAACTTCAATATACTATTTCAGCAGTTCCTTCTATTGACACTTATTGATCATAAGTGAAATTCTGGCTTCTAAAAGGCAACACACATCTGAAAAATTCATCATACTCTACGAAAACAAGAGAGATCAGCTTATGAAACTAGAAGCACAGTGTAGTGGTATAACTTGATTAAAAAAAAGCCCATTATTAAAAGAGTAATGAAACGCTTTCAGTTATGACCAAGTTTAAAAGTGCAGAGACTCCCAAAATATGAATTTATTTTCAGCAATCATAACCCAAAACTGTTTTGAGTCAAGAATCATACGTTCTGTTTATGGTTTCTCAGTCCAATTCCAATCTTAGGGTGGAGGTACTTTTCTCAAAACTCTGCCTACAGGAATGACTGGATCGTATCAGTTCCTTATCTATTTCTACCAGAAAATACACTTTCATTTTTGTGAAGGCAAATATGAAAATGTAAATTTTAAAAGGTCTTGGGATCTAAATAACCAAATAAAAGAGTCTTGAATATAACAAGGACTCAAATATTACGTTTTATAGCAATCTCTTGGCCACAGGAATCTTACTGAACATGTGATTCAAAAATCAGTTACTGCAGATGTGATTGAATATGAATGAGTTTATTCACAAGACAGCAAGATAGATTTGATGGCCTTGAGAGTGAATTTCAAGGGTTAGTGTGGCACCAAATGTTGTTTTGGTATGGGAGCCTGAGCTGTGCTCAAGAGGGTTGCAGTGAGGGGTGAGTCAAAGGGAAGAAAGTAGCTGTCCCTGGGGGCACACTGCCCTGGTAGGCTGCCTGGACCTGTAGCTGTTTCATTCATTCTTTCTTCTAGGAAACTAGTTTCCAGTCTGTTTCCATTTGTGAACCTATCAATTTTTTTTCCTTAACCTGTGGATATTTTTCAGAAGATCTTAAACACATTGAGATAAGTAGATTGATTGCGAGTTTTCTTTGGCAGACTAATCAGAAACAGCAGACCTCCCAGCTATCTGAATACCATAGGCTGAAAACTACTAAGGCTATGCAGTGTTTATCTTTCCTTTCTAAATGTGTCTTTCCTGATATTACTGTAATTACTGATTGTCAGGAGGTTTAGGATTGTGAAACTACAGCCTTTTTAAGTTATGCTGTGTTGTTCTACCACTGCCGTAATAGTTAGCCCCACTGGATTTTTTTTCCTACAGGTCTCAGAGTGATTTGGTATGGGGAAAGGAACATAATACACATGGTAACAGGAGGAGACAAGAACCAAAATAACTTGCCCTCAGCCATGTAGTAAATCAGGGAGAAAGCTTGGAATAAAACTGTGATTCCTTCACTCATATTTCTGTGCCTTTAGTTAAATGCCTACCAACAAAGCTTTTAAACTGATTAGATTTGTGTTCGCTTCAGTTGCCATCTAACCCACTGTGATGTGTCAAAGAATTATAAATTTAGCTAGGTATGCAGCGAGAGAGGAACTCTGAAGACAAGACTCTTTCTCATGCACATTTTGTTAAAAGAAAATAAAACTAAGAAAAATTAATTTAAAGATTGCATTCTGATCAGATTTTTTTAAATATGTCTGTGTTTCACTAAAGATGAACCAGAGAGGAAATATTACAATTTCATGCTATTTGTTCAGAGCTTTAAAACTGGAATTAAGAATCACACTGGTATAACTGTTGTGTGCAGTTTACCTGAGAAACTCAGAGGAAAAGAAATGGAGGAGAGGAAACAGACACAAGTCCCCACTTGAAGCTGGCTAGATAAAGAACCCCCTTCAGTCTTTGCCCCATGGGCTCTGCTGACAGCACTTTACCTCTGAAGAAAAGTCTGAGACCTAAATCCCTCCAGCAGCAGCAGGGACACAGCGGTTGCCTGTTGGTGTCCATTTGTAGCTCTTGATTACTTAGTATGAAGTGAATTGGGAGTGATAATAGAAAAAAACTAGGGGCTTTTTCAGATTAATGTGAAGAGCTATTTCCAGGAAACATCATGTTCTTTACAAGCGTGTCATGTGTCTCTAATCCAGCTTGGGCAACTGGCTTTATTTCACCATCATTATATATCAAAACAGAAATGTGTCTGCTTTGTGATTCACTGCCTAGGTCCCTGTTTGTTAACTTTTGATCTTGTATTAATCCTATCAGTACCAGGTCTATGTGCGTTGCAATGGCAAAAAGCTTGTTCAGGATGTTATTATAATTACAGCGCTGCCAGAAAACACTGATTCATATCTGCACTGTTTACAGACCTCTGACAATACTATTAGTTCAGTACATAATTTAGTAGTAAGTTAATAAAAAGACATTCACCCCATTAGGCAAAACATGCTTGCTTTACTGGCAGTCATAAATTAGATCGTGAATTATTGACTGTTCACTCTGTCCTGGTTTGTGTTTGGAAGTTTGATCTTATTAACTCTGTTTGTCTGTGTATCTGTGCGTATCATTTTCTTGAGCTACTGTGAAATAAAAAAAAAAAAAAAGATAGAATTACCACAGGGGATCTACATGAAAAAAGGCGGGTCACAAAATAAAAATCCAATGTTCATACATTATTTTTAAAGTTGAACAGGTGTTACCATGGCTCAAGTTTTAAATTATCAACTTACACATCTTTACATCCATGCACTATGTTACCATGTAGTTCTCTTCTCTGCTGCCTTCACCACTTCACTTTTGTTTAGCTGAATCCTTTTTTTTCCCTGTGTGAACTTTTCATTCTTTAATTGGTATTGCAGAGTCCCAGCTTGTGTCTGAATTTGATTATATTTCTGCTTTTCCTGTTTTGAAAATAATATGGTAGACTGTAAAAATTCACTTATGTGGTGCAAGAAAGGAAAGGGGAATTATGTTTTAACAGCTGAATTCTCAGGTAAGGAGAATTGAATTTAATGGTAAGAGAAAGGTAATTCTCTGGCTTTTGGAATTTGAAACTGATGAATTTTAGGGGCCTCTTTATAGACAGCAGTGGTGGATATTCTTGTAGAAGTTGTCTCTTGTAACACAAAGGATCAGTTTCTTCCACCTCTAGGTTTCTGAGCTGCTTTCCACTAATTGAAACCACTGCTTGCAAATAACACTTCAGCAAAGTAACATATGATTCGGACTTTACATACATTGCAGTTCTATAATGCCGATTGCACCAGGTATTTCATGCAGCAGTACTGAATTGGTTAACTGAGCTTTCTCCCCAGAGTTGCTTTATTTCCTTTAGTTCCATCCTGCCTGAAATTGCAGTTGCCCCAGAGTGCTGCAGCAGCAGAACAACACCATGCAGCCAAATCCAAATGATTATTTCATCAACATGTTTGCACTGCTACTGCACTTACGAGTTTAAATAGCTCGGTGATAATTTATCTGGAGTAAGAAGCCTTCTGTGGTTACATACCTTAGAAATCATAAGCTCTCTATGGAATCTAGCGTTAGTCAAGGAAAAAATATTTCACATCTCTTCCTGTGCCAACAGGTGTAACCCTCTGGGTTGCTACTGAATTCTTCATTTCTTTCAGTTTCCACCGAACCTGAAAATAAAATTTTGGATGAAAAGGAAACTGTCTTAAGCTATCATGATAAAAATTAACTTTCTTATAACCAGTAAAAACTGGATTCCAAAAGTTTTAAGAAAACTCTTAGTCAATCTTCTGCTTCTGACAGCCGAAACCACGAATACACGGTGAGACAGCCTGTTCATATGCTGTCAGAACTCTTGGCTGTGGTTTGAATACACACTTTGGACTTCCAGAATTTAGCCAGATCGTACTTCCTGACAGTACCTCATCACTGTTGTCATATTACTTACTCTACTTTTACTGCAGATGCTAGAGTAGGTGTTTTAGAATTATTTCCCCATGGTATGTGAGTTTTAATACCAAACTTGCAAGACACGTGAGTACTTTGTTTGAATGTGTTTCTTGCATCACGCCGTTCTGCATGTTACTCTGAATCACACCATTACAAAAAGCAAGCTTTTCTTTTTTTCTGCCTACCTGTTTGCATTCTACCCACAGTTGCAGCTAAGCCTAAGGTCAGTGTGTAGCCCAAAGGTACTGATGCTCTGAAGCTGCTGAAGTTTCATATATTACTTGAACTACATAACTATATGTTTTCTCCTCCTTCATTTTTTTTAACACTACAACTTTGTTTGGAATAGCTCGTCTCAATCAAAGCAGAGCAGAAGGGAGGGTTTTCTACTTGTTAGTGCAAGTGTGTGGGAGGCAGGACTGCTTCGTTTTGTTCTCAACTTGCTGTGCCTGATCTGTGGCAATACTTTTCTGCTTTTGTGCTGAAGTCTCCCCATTTGTAAAATGGGTATAGTGATCATTATCTTTGCCTCACGGGGGTTATGTGAAGCTTAAATGAGTTCATATTTGCAAAGCCCTTTGAAAGCCCCAGATGAAAAGTGCTTGTAAAAATACTGAATCTGGAATCGCCTTCTGGGTTATCTGTTGTAACTGGTTTTCCTGCACAAACCTGAATATGCTTCAGACAGTGCTAGTGTTGGCTGGGTGGATTTTAACCACAGGTGAGGAACAGCCGAGTAGTTCAGTGTCGTTAGCAGGCAAAGCGTATCTCAGTCCCAAGGAAGCGCCTCGTCCTTCCCCAGGCTGGGCTCACGGAGGCTGGCCCGAGGCAGCCGCTCTTCCCCCGGGCTCTGGGCCTCAAAGCCCCCGCACGATGCTGAGCCGGAGGGCTCCGAGGGTAAGTCGGGGCTGCGAAGCCGTCCCTGCCCTCTACCACACCTACAGAGATGCCTGGGGCATCTTCCACTACCTGCAGAGCAGCCCTGCAGCTGGGAGGAGCTTGGCAGCTTCCCAGCGCCTTCATTCATCTCAGACTTTACAGGGTTTTGTTTTTCTTTCCCCTTTCTTTATCCCAACACCTTCCTCTCACAACACCCCACAGCTGCCTACACTTCCTTCTTCTCATTCTTCGCCTCTCCGCTGTCCCACTTTGGCCTCTGGCTTTGAAGGGCAGGCGTGAACACTCGTTCTGTGAGGAGAAGTTTTCCTTCTGGCCACCATTAGAGGCTGCTCCGCCGGCTGCCAAGCCGCCCAGACCGAGCCCAGCTGTGAGAGAGGCCGGATGCACTGGGAGCTTCAGCGCTCGGTTGCTGGTGGGAGTAGTTTCCGAAGGGAAGCATCGTACACGGCAGTGGCGGGAGAAGAGGCGCAGAGAGACTGAGGATAACAGGGCAGTTTTAGAGAACGGACGGAGGAATGGAAAAATGTGGTAAGAGCAAAGGATTCCGGAGCTGAGGATCGAGCCGGAGGAGAAACGCAGAGGGAGAAGACATGCAGGGTGGGAGGGAGGAACTGAAAGAGGAAGCAGTAGTTCCTACAGATCTCGCGAAAGAGAAGAAGAAAATTTGGCACAAGTTTGAGAGCCCATTTGAGGGCAGCCTTCTGGAGCCCTTGCCAGCCCCAGCGTCCTGCCCACCCCGCTGCCCACCCTCTGCCTTCCCCTCTCCCCTTCCCACCCTCTCCTGCCTGCACTTCACTCTCTGCTTCCTCTGCCGTCCGCTCGCTGTCACCAGCTCGCAGTCACACCAGTGTTTTAACAAAAACGTGGGCTCGTCAGGCCTACCGGCTGATTAATCGCTAACCGGGCGCTCGGCCAGGGACTGCTGACTTTACCTGGCCGAGCCGCTGGCCTGAATCACCTCACACCTGTCTCTATTCTGCACGCCTTCAAATCTGTTGGTTTTCATAAAGTCGTACTTGATTTCCAGTAAGTTAAGGTGGGAATCTCAGGCCTGATAAATACAAAATGGTCTTTTATGGGTGGGGAAGTGTTTTTGATTTGTCTTTTATACTGGTGTGTCTGGCAAAGGTAAGGATTGATGCCCAGTCCAGGAGCTTTACCTTGGCAGACATCTCTGTATCACAGTCCTGCCTGAAGAGGACGTGGCTTATGCTGGGGGGAGAGGAGCCTATCTAATACAGGGGGCATTTTAAAAGGGGTAATGTGTGAAGTGAAAGATGATAAACTCTGTACAAAATTACTGTAGGTGTGGCTTACCTAGCAAAAGAGAGTTAATTTGCCTTGAGTTATGCTCGCCAAGCAGTAGCTGAAGGCTTGATGTCGCAGAAAATCATCTCATTATAAATGATTGAGAACAGCTGTACCTCTGAAAGCATTATACAGCGACAGGATATCATTCTGCTTTCAGGATGTTTGTGATGAGGGGAAAAAAGGAAATAAAAAACAAGACTTCCTCCTCTTATAGGTGTACTTAGACTTGACTTTTCTAAAATTTTATGCTGCCTGTGTGAAAACTGAATGGGTGTTAGCTACTCCTCCCTCAACCCCATAGAGCTACACCCTGTGAGATGAGCTACCATTAGCTAATAACTACTTCCCTTTCCCACAGTGTGTGTAAGGAGATGCGGCTTTTCCAGGAGGTGTTAAACCAAGTGGGGTTTTTCTTCTTTCCTCACTCTGCCTTGGCTTAGTCTGTGAAGCATCCTTAACCTCTCTGAATTTCACCAGACGCAAAAAGACTGGCACTTTTTTGTAGTGTTGTTGGCTCAGCCTTCAAGTAGATATGTGAGAAATTTTAACTGTATGGGGTTTTTTTCCGAAGGTGAGGGTGTAGAAAACAATATTTGGAACTGATGTGGAATTTACCACTGTTTTTAGCTCCTGGATATTATTAACCATGTTGCATGAGGTCATCATGAGTAAATGTTAAGTAATACCAAGTCAATACCATGCAGTGAGCATTCATATAATTTATGAAACTTCAGCTTTTATATAGCTTCAAATAATAATAATAATAAGGTCATTTATTTTGAAATTAGTATTAGTTTTGAGATTTTAGTAGCAAATTCATTCCTCCTTTACCTCAGATTAAACACTTACCAAGTTTCTTTTTGAAATCAGTAACTTAAAATATAAATGTATATTGCATGTGACAGTAGTAAACTTTAAAATGTTTTCGATATGTGTGGCAATTTATTTAAATTATACAGTTTCTTTACTTGACCTGTAATTGTTTAAATAAGCTATTTTATAAGTCTCCCTTGCCCTGTGAGCTTTTCTCAATGGAGTGCTGGCTGCATCACTCCATAAAAATTTGCTGTCTACAAATTTCATGTCTAAAAAGACATCAGAATACTGTGCTAAAGCTGAACAAACTTTTTTTTTTATAAGAAATGAGGTCCAAATTGCTTTTCAGTGGCAAAGGGAAAAGCGTAAATCAGGGCTTCTTTCATTCATGAAGGTAGTGGCAAAATCACCTTTCAGCTCACCTCTGAAGGGAAATTTGCATTCACCATCCCTCTCTCTCTGGGGAACATGAACCTGAGTCTTCCAGAGGAGCAGACCATTAAACTAGAGGGAATATGAAATTAATGTGCTTTGTTCTTTGCTTCCAAAGCTGTTTTGCTTCCTCAAAGACAAGTAAATGTTGATTTGGCCAGAGCAACCTTTCAGTGGGCCTGCTGTTTTGAGAGTCAGCTAGAGGCTGTGGGCTAGGGTCTTCTCTCTATGGATGTCCTGAGCACGGCTCAGTGGGACTCTTACATGCACCTACATTAGTTTCTATTATTGTTATAATTTCTGTAATATATTTAAAGATTTCATCAAGTTGAAGCAAGAGGCAGAATTTCTTTCTAGTCTTGTGACTAAGGATGCTTTCCTGAATAATGGGAGATTTTGACTGCAATTTAAGCAGAGCGTGATATTATGCAAAGTGTAACAGCTTCAGTGATGGAAGCAAAGGTAGTTAAAGTGTTTTTCTAGGAGATGATGTTAGATAATAAGACAGTAGATTGTTGTTTTGATTTTTGCTTCCCTGACTAACATTTTATTTTATTCAATTTTATTTTAACTCAAAGCATATTAGGAAGACATTTCTTTTTGGGTTGACTGGAAAATTTATTCAGCATAATACAATGTTATTTTTGTCAAGAAAAAAACAGTAAAACCAACTTAGACCCTAACTGCATTTTGTTTCAGAGTTCATTTATAAATCTGTAGGTGTTACATCCGAGAGTCATTCAGATAAATAGAAAGATGGGCGGTGGTGTTTCCATCTCTGAAATTAAATTTGTGTTACCAGTAGTTCAGCTATATGCCTTTGGCTTGAAGAGTTTGTCTAGCAGGGCCTTTCTTCTTGTTACAGAAAATGAGTTACGAGAGGCAAGAGATTATGTCCTGTTTCCTAACTACAGGAGAGCAACAGAATGACCGGGAGCATCTGTTCTATCTCTTCTAACAACAGAACTTGGGGACATCAAATGAAACTAATAAGCAGCAGGTTGAAATAGCCATAAGGAGATATTTATTTAACTGGTAGCAAAACTGTGGAATTCATTTACAGAGAACAATGCAGATGTTCAAAGGTTATGTGGGTTTTGACAACAGTCAAATTTGTGGAAGAAGAATCTATCCAGGATTATTAAATGGAAAAAAAAAAAAAGTTACCTCTGACTGAGGAAAGTCCAGAGTCATCAGCAGCAGAAAATGTATTCTGGGTAAATACTGGGTTAATGCTTTTTCCTTTAGCATCTGGTAAAGGTCATTTTTGGAAAGAAACCGCAGGCTAGATGGACCCCTGGTCTGGATTATATCTTCTTTATGTAGTTTTTGTCTTTTAGGCGAGCGAACATCTTACTCCACGCATTTTAGCTCTCATCTTCCCTACTGTGGGATCATTCAGGCAATAGGGGCAGTGGTGTTTTCATTAGGCAAAGGGTTTGATTTTTGGGTGAGATGCCTGGCCCTCGGTAGGGATGTGCTTGGTGCGGTTCAGCTTGGTGGCTCCAGTGCAAGCCTGGTTGATGGCCTGGCTGTCTAGTTGCCTGTCTCTGCAGCAATCCTGCTGCCAGGGGCCAAGGTCTTTGATTTTAATCTATGGGGGAGGTTTTTACACTACAGGTTTATGACTCTTCTTCTCTTTCATATTTTTATTTCTGTTGGTAGCCTTTAATTGGCCCCCTCTTGAAATCAATCACTGCATGGCAGATAGTGCAGGGACTCAAACTAGTGCTGAAAGAGCTCAGCATTGCAGAACAGCATTCATATGGCCTTTTACCAGTGGTAATTGGCTGTAGACATATGGAAAATATTGATCCAGGCGGATTTCCATGCTATATCTACTGTATCAGTGTCTGAGTTGTCTTGGATATCTCTGCATGGGATTTCACTGTGCCAATGTGATGTAATATAAGCTGTCTTTGGGATCAGACTCTCTTGAATTCTAGATATTATCCTGGTGGGTTTTTTCAGCCAAGAAGTGTATATAAACACTCTCAAACAATCATAACACTTGTGATAAAGGCATACTGTCTGAAAGGATAAAAAGATCTGTTCAGTGTGGCTGAAAGGGTTAACAGAAGAAGAGCCCCAGCCTTGCCCCAGGAAGTTCTTAGAACAGGCTAGAATGCAGAAATGATCGAAAGTATTTCAAACAACAGATAAACTGCTTTTTAGCCAAGTTTGTGCCTGAAGTCTTACAGCTGAGAAAAAAAAAAGGAGGGGGGGAGGGGAGAAAATGCTGATGTGTCCTGTATTGAAACTGTGTGAATAGCAACATATTCAAGCTTCTAAATACATTTTCTTCTAATAGTCTAAAGGCTGCAGGGACTTTTCCATTCCTAATTATATAGTGCAGTGTGCTGTCTGTTTCTGACTTGCAACTTCAAAAATAGAAATCAGAGTCACAAAAGAAACAGGAAGGGGGTAAAGAGACGCCGTATATGATAAAGAGCTTCTTTGCTAGTGTTTTTACTGATATTGTTACCAGTTGCCTGTGTTTCAAATTCAATTACTATTATGCAGACTCTTTAATACATTGATATTTCATGAAGATGGCTGTTGTTTTTTAAAAAATCCATGAGTGGGGAAGGACAGTAAATGTAAATATCTCAAGACAGTTCAGTAGCTGTGCTGTCTGTGTCATGGGTCTCAGCAAGGTCACGTCATTAACAAGATATGGAAAAGAGTCATTTCAGACAATAACACTTTCTGAAATTCAGAAGTTTTTTCGGCAATACGAATTATTCCTTGACAATTTGAGCTCCAGTCTCTGTTCCACAGGTAAAATAAAGCTCAAAGTGCTCTGGTAGCACACGTGTGAGTCAGGCTTAAGCCCTGCTGGATGTGATCTGAAATTTTTGACTGTATTACAGTAGACATTTCTACCTCCTAAACCATCTATGGGCTCCTGGTATACAAAGGAGGAATTTGCTTTGTGCTTTCTTATGCAACCTTGTGGAGGAGAAGGTCTACGACTTTGTGCTAATGGATCTTGGAGATGGGAACCATCTCACATGGCAATCTATCTCAGAAGAGTGACGGAGATACTGCACTGATCTGGGGGGAGTGAGCTGGATCCGCATGCGCAGGCTTTTTCTGCTTCTTTCCCTGTTTTTTTTTTGCATTCTGCCATTTAGCAGGGAACATGCTAAAGATTGACTTATTTCTTGGAAATAATAGGTGGCTTTTTCTATATCAATACTGCTGCAAAGATCCAAAGGAGTGAATAGTGAATTGTGGGAGTAGCTAACACCATTTCAGGTCACCTTCCAAAAACTCGTGCCAGCAGCAGTGGGTTGAAGGCGGTTGGAATGCTGAAGACAAGACTCGCTTTCCATTCTGTTTTGGTAGAACTTACACATATGCTTAAATCAAAAACATTTGTAGGATTTTTAATTTTAGTCTCTGGGCTGAAAATCAAGCCAGTTGCTGGTATGAGTTTTGAGGCTGCAGAAGCATGGCACAAGGCTTAAATGAGCACACCCTGCTTTTCAGCAGGACTTTTTAGCTCAGCCATGCTCCAGCCTTCAGGCTCCTGACAGCCAACACACCTGGTCTGCCAAAACTGGTTTGCCAGTTCAGGTGGAGAAAGGATCCGTCTGGGTGTATTTGCTTACAGGAATGCTGGGCAAGGGTTTAGTTCCCGTCTTTGCACACACACAAACACACACACAGCGCAAACTTTGTGTGCGCTGGAAGAGTTTGCCCTTCATCTCTCACTTCTGAAGACTGGGTACAAGGGTGAAAGCAGCCAGGAAAAGGCAGGGAGCTGCTTTTGTTGGTTATCTGTTATTCATCCTGAGTGTGCCTGGAGGCTGCACTGAGGGTTAGTACCTGTTTGAGATGAGCCAAGAAGGCATAGACTCTCCTCTGGAAAGTTTATTTAGACAGTAAACAGGAGATAAAGCAAGTGGGACCCAAGTGGACTTATAATTGTCTATTTGAAGATCATGAAAAAAGGAAGTTAAGTGACCTGCTCAAGGTTACGCAGGAAGAATTGAGGTGGCACCAGACCAGCATTTGGGGGGAAAAGATTTTTTTTTTTTTCAATTTGTTTCATGGTAACAGCTAATTGCCACTTGCTAAAGAATTCAGAGGATGAGGGATTTTTTTTCTTTCTCTCAGAAATGAAACATTGTGGTTTTAGTCCTTATTTACTTTCCTCGGAACCAAAGACAATTCTGCTCTTACTAGAAGCGCAGGTTAGTTTCAATACTTCAAACAGTGCCTTCATGTTAAATACAGTTGGGTTACGATTTTATTGTGCCAATGTTGGCACATATAATTAAATCAAATTCATTCCTAGAATTTCAGATTTTTATGAAGTTCAGCTCAAATTCTACTGTGTCACTCATAAATTATTTACCCCCTCCCCTAATCCTAACTTTTATCAAGTCTTATTTTCAGTCAGTAACCATTCTATGAGATATTTGGAATTTCATTATAAAGCACATAAGTTTCAAATTTTGAGTTAGAGTTGGATGGCACCTTCATCAGACATTTTCCTAAGCACTAGAACATTTCTAGTTTCCGGAAATACCCAGAAATTATCTTCTACTGTTAAGTTTTATCCCTTTCTTTTTAAAATAGACATAGCAGTATTTTTATACTACTTTACAATGTCAGAAAGGGGCCTGAGGGTGTATGTGAATTTGCTACAGAAACTGGATCATGTGTCTAAGGATCATTATACCTAAGGAAACAGTGTGCCCTATGGTACTTACATATCATTGACATTTAGTTTTAGCTCTATATTCTGTAATTGGAAAGACAGATCTGAAGACCGCTGTAGTAAATTTCACATCCTTCATTCTGAATTCTTAGTTAAAATTTTATAAAATATTAATCTATTCCTCTTGGAAAGAAATTATATGGGCTAGTACCAACAATTACTTTTTTTACCTCTATATGCAGGAAGTTTTACTTACTATGGTATAGGAACAGTGCATATAGAATTTAAAAAAAAGTAGGGGAGAGAGAGTCAGTCCTTCCTAACTAATGGACTAGACTGATTCTCCTAGGGTCAGATAATATATTTATATTATTTTTCACTGATCTCTTGAAAAAAGGATAATAATCAGTCCTTTCAGCTTGTCACCTATAATCTTGTGTTCCTGCTTAAAGTGCTGTGTTCTTGTAGCTTCTGGAAGAAAGAAAGCATCAACCCTTTTATAGGGAAACTTCATCTAAAAAAGTTAGACAAAACAGGAGCAAAGAACCAAAGTGAAAATTTAGTGCTTCTCTGTCTTACTTTTGTCATCTACCTGATACATCCATACTGATGTATGGAGGTATATATCTACCTGATATATTCCATAGTTTTACACTGATTCTCCCTTAATAACAGTATTCTTTGATTTCTAAGCTTTGACTAAAGAATAAATAAAGTTCCTACCAATATAAATTTTTCTGAGAAGGCAGCTAAAAAGAAAAGTTCGATTTGTTTAATCTATTAATGTTGGTCATACTGCAATAGAAAGCATGGTAACTGTATTTGTACAAAGAAGGGCTGTATCATAAGTAGATAATCAGTTAGCCTGGAGGTGCCTGGATGACAGCTAAAACCGATGGATTACTGCAGCTTTTGGTGTCATGATGTTGTCCCACGGAGTACAGACCATTCCTTTGCTCTCGAGTCCATAGTTGGTTCCAACTGTCTCCTTTATGGAGCTGCAAGTGGGCTAATGTGTCTTGGCAGAACCATTTGGTCTTCTGGGGCTCTTTGCTGCCGTTCTAAGCTGCTTTGGGTTTCTCTTCAGGGCACCTTATTGCACAGAACTAGTGAACAGAATGGTGATTACCGGTTGTCGCCTAATATATATGTAAAAAGTGCCTAAGACCTGTACTGGTCTTGTTTACTTACAACTTGACTGCAGCCATTATCAGCTTTTCAGGGATGTTTCTTGAAAACAGTAAGCATGAAACTCAGATGGAGGTAGTGAGGTTTAGAACAAACTTGGAATAAGCCCTTAAAGAATATTAGTTTTCCTTAATCCAACTCCTTAGTTGCTTTGAAGATAGCAAAAACTATTGTTAAACATCTGTGTCCCTGACCTTCCCCTTTAATGGCAAAATCTGTCTCATATTTCTCATGTTATTTATGACTGTCTTGACACAATTATAGCATGTGCTCTGTGTTTTATAATCTGGGGTCCTTCGTATCTAAATTATACTACAAAAGTGTAGTAGGATGTATTCCTTTTGTTAAAGTATTTAGATGAGCCAGCATGCCATGGGAAGAGCTGCCTAACTCATTTTAACTCAGCTGTTACTTGCAGAGGTGATTTTATAGACTGGAATAAATTTCGGTATATGCATAATGCTAAATGCCAATTTGAGTATTTTGGCTAAAATAGTAACAGGATTACTTATACCTCAAAAATTAATCAAATACTTCTCTGCTGTGGTAAACTGAGATATCAAGTCCCTCTTTTTGCAAAAAAACAATAGCATGAACATTGCTTTTAGGCTTATGAACTTTTAAAATATGGTTAGAACGTATTTTCATCCTTTTTTTTTTCAGCACAACACATGTATTCTCCAAAATACTTCTAATCTCATGTCGCTTTTCACTGAAAAAGAAGTCAATTTAGTCAAGAATTCCTTGAACTTGTATCATCAGCAAATGCTGAGATTATATTTTTAAATCTTAGAAAATAAAGTTCTACATTTTAAGAATAATTTTTAAGAGTTCTTTTTGTACAGAATTAGAGAAAATATAATTTCCTCTAGTTTCTTAATGGTTGCAGAAGTCATTAGGCATAGCTTAGAATACAACATCCTTTTCTGCTTTCTCTCTCAGTAGTGATTTTACAATCCATTAGAAATTTTGACATTTTGTTGCAATCTTAAAAAATATCTGTATGAATAGACCTTACTCAGAGAAGTGCATGGCATTAAGGTTTACAAGTACAACGGTAATAATTTAAAAGTGTTGAGACTGTTAGATAAATGCTTTAAAATTAAAAAAAATATATTTATGGTATCTGGTTGTGGAAACAAAGAAAGCCTTCTTGGAACAATTTGACTCCCATCTGGATTTTTTTGTGGTGAATTACAGTAAGTATTGGTGAAACTCTAGGGATCTCTTTGTTGGACTTGTGTATTACTATCTTGGATTATGAGGCACATCTGCTTGGCACAGGTCTGAAACTGTGCCTGAAGCTAACTTCTATATGTAGTTTACACCCGCCTACAGGCCTTAGGAAGATTTTGAGATAAATGGAGAAAGGAATCCGTTTATCAATTGGAATACACTTTCACCATTTAGTTGTCACTTGAGTATCTCACTGAAGCCAGGAAAACAGATTGGAGAGCTGTTTGCAAGAGCAAAATAATTTTGCCCTTAAGTGGTAAGACCATACACTTGATCATCTGAAAGAATTTTCTTAAACTGGACTTGATGACCTTTTTTGCTATTAGTATTTTGTTGTTTTATTATATTGTTGCAACTTTTATAGGTCACTAAAAGAGCAGAGTTCTTACAGAGTAGGAATTGTACTGTAAAAGTTTAAATAGAAGGAAAAAGTATCCTAAGCCCACTGTCACAGACTTCTGTCTTTAGGTTATAACAACAATGCCAGATATTGACCCTGAATACCTTCTGCATATATTTAAGGAGAAAAATATGACATCATAGTCTGTGTATTGAGATATTGCTTCAGCTTTGTTTTATTTTCTCCTCTGAAATTCTCTTATTTTTTAATGAATAATGATTTGGTTTTATCTTTCAAGTCATCTATGTTTCTAAATTTAAAAAAGATTCTGGAGTTTCTAGATTATTATTAATAATAATAATAATAATAATAATAATAATAAAATTATCAATTAGCCATTATGGTTAGGGTTAGAGTAATCTCACCAGTTTATGTCATTTATTTCATTGCACCGTGGACCCGCTGTTTCAGAGGTCTGAATATCTGCAAAGAATATTTGCAGAGCTCTGAGATCATGGAGTTCTATTGATCTAGCACTGGGTCAGCATGTCCTCAAAAAAAAAAATTTGGTAAAGCCCAAAGAACTCTGTAGGCACATACATATGTGCATGCTTTTATGCATGAGCATGACTTCTTGAGTATTGTGTTTCCTTTATTTACAAAAACTAAAAAACTCATCTCTGTTTGTAGGGGAGGAAAAGAGCCTACAGGTTTGGAAGGGTATAGCTGGGTATCTGGCACTGGATACTTTTGTCATAGCAGACTGGATAGGATAGTTGTTGTCCTGCTACCTCTGCACTGAAAAAGTTTGTATTTGTATACAAACAAAATACTTCGTATGAAAGTATTTCTGTCACTGGGTCAGCTTGGTATTCTCTCACTCTTATATTCATCCTACACCAACAGTACTAATGTGTGTATGGTTTTTTAAAGATAGTCTTCTTGTTTTAACGAAGTAGATAACTCTAAAAAGCCAAATTTTAGACACCAAAGTGAGATTTCTGTTAGAGAGTAAATGTCCTTTTCCAAAACGTCTTGCTTTTTCGGTAAATGGCAGTGTGAGGCTTACTGATTCAGACAAGTTAATTCCATGTTGTTTATAGATTTTCTCCAGAAGACGTGTTATTTCCCTTAACAGGAGGCATCACTAGAGCCTTTATGATAGATTTTAGGTAGATAAAGTTTTCTAGTAATACAAATATTTGCCAATGCAAGGCACAGAGAATATGAAAGCAAAATAAATGTAATCCTCATTTTTTGTGTTTTGATAATCTTCCCGCTCTTTCATCATCACAACCTTCCAATGGTTGAGAACTTATAGTTAGTTCATTAAACATGGGACAACCCATTGTATTCCAAATATGGTAACAATAAGAGTCACAAATTTGACAACAATCAGATATATAGCACCATTAGTAGCAAGAGTAGCAGCTTAGACATAATTATTTTCTTTCTGAGTGAGAAGCACTAGCAGGATGTATTCATGATTTATTAAAAAAAATAAAGCAATTTATACTAGAGTGCTTATTAATTAGACATCCAAACCACACAATTAAACATTTGGAAAATTAATACTTCTGGAATTGAAGGAAAGCAACAAACCCAGAAAACTGGAAACTTAGCAATACAGCACTTTTTATCAGAAGGGAAGCATTAATTTTGTGTCCTTTCCAACTTCGACAGATCAAGGCTGCTATCAACATTTTCCCCTGTAAATGTTCTTCCAAAAGGCTCATAACACAGAAAGTCTTTGGTTTCAAATAGTTGTGGTCTTTTTGTTGGTTTGGTTTGGTTTGTTTGGTTTGATTTGGTTTTGTTTTACATAGAAACAGCAGCACAAGAACAGAACAAAAATCCATCATAAATTCTTAGAGTTCGGATAAATTTTTGGTAAAGCTTCATTCTCCCTTCAGTGCTAAGATTCCTGAGCAATACCCAGCTCAAGTGTTCTTTTGATGTGAAGAGTAACATTCGATAGTTGATCTTTATGTATAGAAATATAGCGGAAATGGGAATATTTTTAGCAATCCATGTTTTCTTCACTGATTGTCCTTTCAGACATGCAGAACACCACATTCATATACATACGCCTTTTTCTTCTATACCGAATATACTTAGAGACATCTCATAATGAATGCACTTCACATAAGAACAATGGAGTTTCAATTAATCTAGTTCTTTGGAATTTGCTCTTCTCACCCTCATTTGCAAAGAAAGGATGGCCCAGTAGTTGAGTCATTAGCCTGCTGCTTTGGAGATGGGTTTTAGTGCTCTCAGGGTGTAGATTTCCTTTCCAACTTGGACAAATCTGACAGATAAGGAGATTACTACTCCATCTAACCAGGACATTTTGAGGGTGAATATATTAGTTCATCCTCAGATAATGTAGTAAATGCCCAAAGTAAGAATATGGGGGAATTTAATTAATATTCTATGAAAAATAGATACTATTACCACTCAGCAGACTTTTGAGTCTACAGTCAGGGGTGAAAACATAAAAAATGATATTTACTCAAATTATTTAGCATGAAACATTCTCTCTTAAATTGTCTGCTTTTTGTAGGACAGCATTTTTAATGTGACAACTTAGAATTCATTGGCACTGATGAAGAAATGTGTGAGGTTTAAGGAGGTATTTGAACAATTACCGCTTTCTCTGTAATAAATTAAATCAACAGATTTCCTTAAGAATAACTGTAGCAGTAACAGGATGCAGCATGAATGTTGTAACCTGATTATGTTATTTAGTAAAAAGTGTGGTAATGAAATCTGTGAACACAAATTGTTTATTACTCATTTCTATCACCCTATGGATTCTACCCCAATTTGCAAAGGAGAATGGTCCGTGTAGGTGATTAGGTAGATTTCAATTTGAATCAGGTGTGTCTTTTGGAGGGACTAAGTGTTCTGTTTCTGTCTCATTGCTGATGAAGCATACTGCATTAAGTCTGTCGTCTGGCAGAATTACCAGTGAAGTGTTCTTCATTTTACAGCACTACTAACAAAACTCTCTTTGGTCCAAAATAATAGCTGAAGCATTGAGTATCTACGGTTTTTCTTGTAGGGTCAACGATTGCATCTTGCGAGTGAATGAGGTCGACGTGTCAGAAGTCTCACACAGCAAAGCCGTGGAGGCCCTAAAAGAGGCTGGCTCCATAGTACGATTGTACGTTCGTCGAAGGAGACCTATTCTGGAGACCGTGGTAGAGATCAAGTTGTTCAAAGGACCTAAAGGTAAATACAAAAATGAAAATGCATCCATTTTGAACTTGATGCTTAACCTTTCTTGTAGCTCTAATGGCATCTGACTCTGTCGATTTGTTAACTGATTGTTTGTTGACTTATCAAACACTGAAATGCAGCTAATTTAGAGGGGTAGAACTTGAATTCATGATTGCATGTCTCTTCCTGAAATACAGAGGAATTCAAGGAGTTGTGGTTTGTTTCATTTGATGTTTACTGTAGTGATGGCTCATTACATTTTGAAGAAATGCAGGATGCAGGGATATTATGCTTTACATAAGCATTGGCATTTTACATTGGCAGCACTTATGCTGGTGCTGTTGAATGCACAGTTTCTGAATTCTCCCTTTTTTCAGAAGGTCCTATGATTGTCCAGCTTATCCTTTCTACTTCCATGCTCATGGCTTCTTCAGTTAGCTTTGGAACAAGAAGACAAAAATACTAGCTTACTCTCATACATAGAAGAATTTTATTTTATCCTGCAACAAAATTCCATGAAAGTCTAGCATGAAACCTTCACTGGTCTAAATCAGCTTTATCACTTTTAGCAGAATGTTCTGGTTATAGAAAAAAAAAATCCTTTCTAGAAGTATTAGTATAAATTGTGAAATGTCTCACAGAAATCTGAAAAAGGTTAAGACGAAATTTCTGTGATGTGAAAGTCTCTATTAGATTTTCATCTTTCCTTTTGTAAAAAATTTTTCTTTGCAGAAGTGTTATTTTTAACTAATTTCATTTTATTGTTTTTGCTGCCTGAAATTTCCCTCTGGGTACTGTATTTTTCTTCATAGCTAATTTCTGAGCAAAGAAAATGGTATTTTCACAGTATATGAGAATAAAATGAACAGCAGTAGATTTTTGTCTCCATGATAATTCTTTCATCAGCACATCTTTAATTAATGGTATATATATGAAATGAAGAATTTTGCATGTCTTTTCATACATGCCATGCACATGAGATTATTGTACCTGTTTCATCTACAGCGAATAACTTGTAGCATTTTCACTGGTTTCTCCTGCATCTCATCTCATGTGAATATTGCAACATGCTTCTACATATGTTTTTTTACCAATAATGGAGTACATTTGTTTCTAATACCCTTGGAATTGTTGACATTATCCACTCACAGTAAGCAAAGATAGAGCACTCATTTCCATATTGCACTATACCTCTTCTATGTATCCATGGTTATTTGACACAGTAGTGCATTTATTATCCTTTACTCTTGGCGAAGAGTGAGATACAGTTAAACATGCAACTGAGGCTAAACTCCCAAAAGTCTGGATTCTTGTGGTCAATTACAACGTTAAAATGACTTTCTAATAGGAAAGAATCTCTAATGAGATTTTGTACGTGTATGAACTCAGAATAGTAGTGCAGGCAGCAATGTTTTTAAAGCTTTGAAATTAAACTAAGTGTGTGCTATGATAGTCATTTTGAGTAACCTAAGGCTAAAGAAACTAAAATTAACATATCCTTTCAGATTGTGGTGAAACAGTAAAAATTATTTGCCATGACCAAATTTTTGCTGCATTGTGGAAATGGACAAGAGAGTCAATCATTATCTAATAACATTTTTGCATCATGTTTTGTTTGATGGTATGCCTGTAACTGTTTATTTTTACTTTTATTTTCATAAGAGAGTGCGGATACCAAAAAAGTGTCTTTATGGCAAGCTAAAGAAGCTTTGCTGCCTAGTGCTACAAACATCAGTTTCATAGCTATATAGTTACATGACATTTACTACACATATATGCTATAAATAGTGAACTTCATTGTTACACTGAATATCTTTTTTAAATTTTCACTTCAGTACTATAGAAATAAATTAACTGGAAATGGATGAAAAAAGGTTGATGGGCTAGTTCTCTGTAAAAGCCATTTTTTTACTGTTTATAATTTAGGCAATAAGGAAGCATACCCTTGTATGCTTTCTATATTCCACAGATGAAAAAAGTAGAACTAAGAAAACAGGTTATAGATTGGTTGGAAAACTTATCAATATTAATTATAATATCTGTAGCAGTTTTTCTTTGACTTTTTCAAAATCTTCCATGAAAAATAAACTAAATGTTGAGAGGCATCAAACTCATGGCAGAATTTGAGAATAAAACCTGTGAATCTTGGCTGTAGGTTTCAGTGCTCGTCACTCGTGTGATACTTATTTACCCATATTTCAGGTGATTTATCTGTGAACTCCTACTTCACACCATTACTATAAAGTGCAAGAAGAATTTAGTATTTATATATGCAGTGTTTCTTGCTTCTCAGAGTGAAATTGGGATGTTTTGGTGTCCAGAGCAGGACCTGAAAATGGCGTCGTTCCCACACCATTACTTCCTTCCTACCAACAGAGTGAACAAAGAAAGTGAACCTGGTTTTTAGACAAGAAGGCTGTTCCATACTAAACTTGGAGAAGCAAATATATTTTTAGTTGCTTCTTTTCCTGTCTGTCTGTGTCAGTATATAACTCAGTGTATAGTGAGTTCATTCCTCACTGTGTTGAGAATTCACCAGATGAAAGAAAGTCTTGGCTTCCATAGTACCACGTAAACTCAGAGATCACTAGCTCTGCTATATATGTGTAGTAGATCATATCTTTCAGCACTTGAAGGTGATAAAGAAGAAAATTTGCAAGGCTTTTTATATAAGTATTCTTTTAATTTCATTTGAGGTATTCAGGACAAGGGCTTTTACAAGTTATTAGTGCATAAAGGTTAGATTATTTTTAAGGGGATGTTAAATTTCTAGCTAGCAACCGCCATATAAAAGACATCAGTTAATTTTGCAAATCTATTTTGAATATAAGAAATTAAATACGTATTGTGTAGCAATGGCTTTGGGCATATGGCGGGGAAAGGTAATGGCAGCGTGCTGCCAAGTAGTCCCTTTCAAAGACAGATCCCCATGCAATTGTTCCGTCCGCTCTACAATAAAGCTCTCCTAGTATAATCTGTGCTAAAAGGCCATGTAATTCTTTAACATTGACTTTTTGAGAAAGAGGTAAACGAAGACACAAATTAATTGCATAGCAGAAAATCAAGGTTTCAACAGAACTGCAGCTGTGTAGATATTGAAAGCTTTGCATTCATCAGTCTGCCACACCTGGTTGATAATATTGGCTGATGGCTATAGTCTGTGTCTTAAAGGTAATTGTTAACTGTGATCATTGCAGGATCTTCCTCTCTTACGTGTGCTCGGGAGATGGGCTTTTGTATGCCTCTTGTATGTTTCTTCAGGCAGATGTACAATTTTAATGGTTCACTGTCTGGGTCTGCATAACACTTAGTAGTAAACAGTAGGTGTTCTAGTTCCGTCACTCTCAGGACAACACAGGTTTTTACAGCCAGTGTCTTTGCACTAACTGAGGGCTGTAGCAGAGGAAGGATACACAATGGAGCTTTCTTATTGAAAATCAATAGGATTTAGACACTACTGAAAATCCCATCCTTAAGTAATATGCTTTTCTTGCTCTGTATTGAAACATAACAAGACTACCAGTAATGAGAATGGATTCATATGCTTTTCTTGCTCTCTATTGAAACGTAATGAGAATGGATTGCGTACACTGCAGTATTTGTTCCTGGGGAGCAAGCATGCAGACATTCAAAACAGAGAAATTTAATGATGGTATTTGGCTTTGTAATATAGCCTGTGGTATTAGCTTCCTATAAGACCCTGCAAAGAACTGTATATGAGCAGTGAATTACAAACTTTAGTCACTATTCAAAGATTACAGTCCCCAACCCCATTCAATTGCAATTTACTGGAGGATTTTAAACCAAAGGAATTCTACTGACCTCTGGGATTTTCATCCTTTCCTATCACACTGCAAATCTACTTTTTATTAAAACCAGAAGTATGGAGTAGAATGCTTGATGTAAGACTAGTTATAGAAATTAAGCTTGATATTTTTAAATTTCATTTTAAAATAAGCAGCCAGAAAAATGCATTCCTACCATTGCAGAAAATTTCAGGCTGTCAGAAACTTAGTTAAACACAGAGCTTGTATAACATTTTAACTACCAATACCAAACTGATAACTTAAGCTCTGATATTATATGTCATAATAAAAAAAAAACAAGAGAAAATAATGATTTCCATAACTACTGCAGTGTTGGATCACTTAATAAACATCTGACCTCAATTCTGTAGGATATGTGACATCTTACAAGACAACACAGCTGCAGAATTGCAGTTTAGGGTAAGTGAAGCAGAACAGCTGAATACCGGGAAACTCGAGAGGACAAATGGCAGACTCAAAAACACTCAAAAACACCCAAAAAAGGAACAATATAAAGGATAGCTGATTCTGCCATTTGGATATTCTGGTGGCTTGAGTATAAAATCCTAGAGAAACAGGATTAATTTTGCACACCCTGCATGATAATTCAACAGAAACAATCCTTACAGTGTTTGGACCTCATCGGAATCTTGCAGTTATGGCTAAGAGCTGCATTTTTGTTCACTGTATTTTAGATGGAAAGGCTCTGGACAAATCAGCAACTAGTCTCTTTTCTGCTGTCTATAAGCATGCATTTTTCTCATTCCTGGTGAATTCAGACAATGATACATTTTGATCAGGTTCACCTCACCCAGCTTTGGGCACTTAACAAAAGATATTTGGGGGCACTTCTGCTCTTTCCTACTCTCACAATTAGGGCCATATCAGGACTTTTCATTTAATCCATTTGGAGTGTTACTGTGTTTGAGGGATCTAAATTAGAAATTAATGCTTCTGTTAAGCACTGTACAGCCCAATTCTGTATCTCTCTCTGGGTTACTATCCTCCTTATCTTAATTTTCTTCTTAATCAGCAAAGACTAAGCTTCTAAAGTGGGCATCTCATTAAAAGACTCAAAAAATAAGAAGGGATGAACACAAAGGGCATAATACGCATTTATTTTTAAAATATTGTATATCCGTCTAAATGTTAGATGAAGTCATTGGGCAGAACCAGTTCCAGAGTTTCCATTTCATTGTTTTCTGTGCTGGCCTGAAGCAACTATGCAGCACGTGGTAGATTTCCTTTTCACATAACTATTTGTTTTATTCTTGATGGCACTGTGTAGTAATGAAGCTTTCTTACAATACTAAGCAAAGAATCAGTGTGTTTTAAGTAGCATATTTTTTAACTCATTGGTTAGTTATGGAAGTTTCTTGAGAAGATGCAGAACTCTTCACCATCAATATAAGATATGATTTCACTGTAGATTTACCTTGAATTGTTACTGAAATGTTCTCTACTTCATTACTGTAGAAAGTGTCATAGAAGTTCATAATTCTGTTTCATAGAAGTTGATATATTATAGTTTGGATTGATGGCTTTATTGGAAAAAATCTTGTGTTCTGTTGCAGAGATAGCATTCCAGCTTGCTGTGACAACTGAAATAGTCAAAAAAGTACAGTAGAATTATGTATATTTTAAAATGTCTGCTAAAAAAAAGTGTTCAATACAGAATAGCAGAATGCAGGTGTTTTTCAGATTTTAGAGGTGCTGCTCCCAGTAAGGAAAGGAGAAATATTATCATTTTTATCTACTGAAGCAAAGCCAAAGGCTACCTTATTATCTCAGGTAATAGCTACAGCACTTAAAATGAAAGAGGGAGCTTTTGCAAACAAAGAACCCCAATTATTTCTTTCCCAGTTTCAGAGAACATTGAGAGCTCTCTTTCAGATCTTGCTGTTTGATAACTGATTGCAAGTGTTTGCTTCAGACTGATAGTGATACTGGTTTTTTTATTAATATTGCTAACTTTTGCTACTATACTGGCCTATTTTTAATTTTAGAGACGCTACTACTTTAACGTTTGAGGAGAGTGGATTTTATCGCCAGTTAGGCAGATGTTTTATTAATTTATGATGACTTGAAACCTTCAAAACATTTTTTATATCATGCTAAGAAATGTTTTTATAGTTCCATAGTGTTTTCAACAAAATTGTTTTTTCACAGTTTGAACAGAACCTTAAAATTTTTCTTATGTTTTTTTAAGAATTTCAGTCTTATGATCTCATCAGCTGTGAATATGCCTTGTTTTTGAGTGTTCTCCTCCTTCTGTGCTGTGATGTTTTTTGTGAATCCTGATCTAAAACACAGCAAAATGGGGCAACTTAAAAAAAAAAATCTGTAAAAAAATGAGGAAGGAGACAAACTTTCCCAAACCTAAATTTAACAAGCTATTTAGGTTCTCAATTCTAGTTTAAGTGCTTCACTTAATATTACTGTAACACACTGTCACTTACTACAGATATAAATAGAAAACCAGCACAACTGAAAGTAAAATACCATTTTTTTGTGAAATGTCTTTGCTTGAAGGGACTCGCATTTCATCCAATTAGCAGAAAGTGCTCTGTCAAGCACTAATACATAATTTTCCAATTTTAAGATAGTGATTCAAAACCGTCATTTATAAGTTAACATCACTAAAAGGCATGACTTCCCTGCAGGCTAGGATTGTCTAATGTAAGAATAAGTGAGTATGTGCATAGTTGGTCACGTGAAAATTGTATTCTCTTGAAACTCATAAAATTAGAAAGCTCTGTGATAGTGCTGTAAAAGCCTTTGTTGTTTTTCAAAAATATTGTGACATATTAGTGTTGCCAATACCTGATGGAGAAAAAGTGGTAGGTTATATCAGCACCTTCATACTTCACAGACTGAGGATGTCGTTCTTTTATCTAAGTGATGATATCTGCATACAGCTGCTGTTATCATATTCTTCTTTATGGCACAAAAAAAAAAACCATTAAATGTCTTATCTGCCGTTGGTCACTACAGACATGCCATCTTATTTGTATAAATTAACACGTATGAAATATTTCTTAAGAACCATTCATTCTGCAGAGTGGCTCCTTCCATTCCTGAATAAAAGTAGTGCTTATTTATTGTAATCTCTCATAATAATAGTTATTGTTATTACTGTGGCACTTCAGCTCTAGTATTTCAGGCTTTAGCTACCATCTTTTTGTCTTCAGTGGAGCAAGAACGTAAATTTGTCATGTTTTTTGTTATAATTGCGATTAAATGGCAGGAGATGGTATGAGATTGTTGTCACATCAGACCAAATTCAACCATCTTTGGAGCTGAGTAGTCAATTGATCAAGTAATAATTTTCCACGTCAAGAAGGATAATTTTGAATGGAATTCAAAAGATATCAATCTGGTCGGTTGTCTCACATAAAACTAGAACAATCCTGTGAGCTGCAGGGTATCACTTGTTTGAAGACTTATATTTTCATGGTAATTCTGACTTCCCTCTTTTGTGTTTCATTGTCTTTTTCCAGTAGCAGGAAAGGAATAAATAAAATTACTTGGAAGACTGTGCAGCAATTTTCTGTTCTTTTTTTTTAATTTTGATTTTCACTTGAAACCATTCAGTTCTTAAGAACTCTCCAAGCAGTTAATATGCAAAATGAACATCTAATCTCATAGTAGATTTAAAGTATCAGTTTCCAGAAATCATTCACAAAGAGTGAGGTTTCTACCGAAATGATCAGTACTTTCTGCAACTCCATCATGCTAACTGTTTCTGAAGTGGTGCAGTAGCAATTTCAAAGTGCAGTGCTGGATTTTAATGGCCAATTGAGATGTCTATAAAAATCTAGCACTGCGCATTAAGATCATTACTAAATTGCTTCAGCAATACTTACTGATGAGGCAGCTTCAGCACAACACGATTCATCTTAATGAACTGTGTCTGCAATAGAGCAAAAGCAGCAGCACAGGGAAAGAAAGATGTGCAGGTATGTTTGGATGCCAAAAAGCTAAAAATTTTGTTTTTAAAAAAACATACTTTGGCTAGCTTCTTTTTGTCCTCAGTAGAGAAAGAAAGTAAATATGTCAACTTGTTTGTTACAATGGCCGTTAAATGGCGGAAGATGGTGGTATTACATTGTTGTCACATCAGACCAAATTCAACCATCTTTGGAGCTAAGTAGACCAATGACATTTTAATTGACAAAATGTTCTGTGCTTGTCCTTTCTGAATTGGGTAGGAATTTTGTATTGTTATCCAGTTGCCTAGATAGTTCTATTAGCTCTGACTAGAGACAGCAAGTGGTATGGTGTAGCAGCGTGTTCTTTTTTTTATTATTCTTTGTCATAAGATGTCAATCCTTTTGCTGTGGCCAAAGTTACTTCTGTGTTTTTTGCTGGGAATCAAGAGCCGTTAGTATGACTTATAGATTCCCCCGATACTGTTCTTGTCACCTTGGCAGATTTAACTCTGTAACCCCTCACTGGAAAGTTGAGGGGAAGAAGATTTTGCATTTTCTTTTATTTGTCCACTTCCTCTACCCATATGAAGAGAAAGGGCTTTTAATTTCTCTGCTCAGCTGTTGGATAAGTAGTCGATGTCTCTCCAGGTTTGGCTCATGTGGCTTGCTTCTGGGCGAGAATAAAGCAGACCATATTAAAAATTCTGTGTTTGATTATACTGTTCTTTGTGGAAGTTGCTTCAAAGGAAGTTGCTTGCTAAATGGATTTCCCAGCTACATAATGATCTCCAGTGCATTGCTGAAAAGTTCCTCAGACCACCTTTTGTCTCAGGCTTGTATGGAAAAGTGTGATGTCTGTGCTTTGGGATGCTATTTGACACCACTGTCTTTTTCTCTGTGTGAGATTTAAAAATCCCAAGGACTTGTCTCCACCACTAAGTGCTTTTTTTTTTTTTTTTTTTTTT
>Ga0065711_1000737_pt1 | contig 56468 bp, 28 predicted proteins | sample Hoacrofraction12_FD_59098 | JGI IMG/M metagenome (GOLD analysis project Ga0065711, IMG submission 59098) | Hoatzin crop microbial communities from Cojedes, Venezuela - Epithelial fraction 12 v2 (version 2) | ecosystem: Host-associated > Birds > Digestive system > Esophagus > Crop | place...
AGCATGCCAGTCATGCGAGTTGTCCCACCACGTTTCTGTGATGACGACCAAGTCGTAGCCGTCCTGCTGTATAATGGCTTCCAGCTCCTCCTGTTTATTGCCCATGCTACGTGCATTGGTGTAAACACACTTGAGCTGGGCTGTCAACCTCACCCCTGGCCTTGGCACGCCAAGCCTATGCTCATCCCTAGTGAGCTGGGCAATATCCCCTTATTGACCCTATATGTGGCAGCAGAGTTGAAAGGTTTGGGCCAGTGTAACTGACAGAGCTTGCTCCCCCTCCATGGCAATTGGAGATGGTTTCTGGTGCTCTGGGGTGGGAAGGGCTATATCTCTTTGCCATCCACAGGCCTACAGGTTCTTCGCCATGTGGCAATTACCATCGTCCAGTTGAAATGTGGTAACAGACTGCGTGCAAATTCCCAGATCTTGGCAAATGCAAAATAAAATTAGTTAGAACTTCTATATGGTGACTATTAAAGTCCTGCTAACTTGATTACTTGCAATTTGCTTTGATTTTTCCAGGCATATTCAGGTTCTTCTTCAAAGCTTTCCATTATCTATCTGACATCTGTAGCTATGCAGTACAGCAAAGCTGCCCGTCCCTAGGTATGAACATCTCCCGCTTCCCGGCAAAGCTTGTATCTCCACTGACATTTGAAATCCTCATGGAGAAGATACTACATCACAAATGAGGTAGGGAGCAGAATCTCACAGGAGTTCTGGTTGGAAGTGATTTCAATCCACCTCTTTTTTTTTATATGGACTCTAAAATTTACCAAGTTTACATCTTTTTATTTAGTTTACTACAATGAGTGGCAGATTGAAATGTCACCCAAACTAAGAATGACCTTATAAAATGTCAATCTGAGTTGATATGGAAAAGAGCTATTTCTTGCCAGGGATATTTCTCTGCAAACGAATCCACCTCCCCACTCAGCCTTACAGTGGGAAATAGCACTGATAACTGTCTCTTCCCAAGCCTTTTTAACACTCGAGAAGTAGATCAGAGCTTCTCTTTGTAGAACTAAAAGAAGGGACTCACTGCAAACTCCAAAGCAAGATTTCTGCTGTTAGTGAGCCTTTCTTCTCTTGGAGCTCTTGTGCAGAGCTGATGCCTTTTGCCTCTGCTGAGAAGAAAACCTGATTGTTTTTCCAGTCAAATATATTTGCAGGCAATATAACCAATCTAAAAAGGGACAAAACTGGCAAAATTAAAAGCCTCATTCAACAGTAATCATTTAAAAAGATTTTTAAAAATATTTGAGTACATTTCTTTCTGTCCCACTGCTCTTACACTGCTGCACCTCTTCTGTAGCTGTACTGGCCACAAAGTAGATGTATCTTTCACCACCAGATAAAAACGGGCAGCAGTACTGCGGAGGTAACAAAGCAGCTGCAGGAAATAAAGCTGCTGGCTAAATTATTCAAGAGAGTGTGGAAAAAATGAGAAAATACATCTTAATGTAGAAGGACTGAGATTTATCGAAAGGGGGTAGAAGCAAGCAAGGCTGGGATACAGAGACACTGCTGAGGAGAAGCAGCAAGCCAAGTGCACAGCACTGCCTTCTGAGTCCTTTGGACATTGTATCCCACAACAGGGTTTTCATGCTGTGCCTCCCTGGGTTTATCCTTAGCTCTTGGCTGTTATTACTTTACTTTTTCTTTCCATTCTTAGTCTGGTGTGCTTGCAGGTGCACCTGGCCTACTGAATGGCCCCAAACCCCTCTGCCACAGCCACATCGCTCTGAAGGCAAAGGCAAGGGACGCTTTCCCCATGTCACCTGAGTGACTGTCAAGGCCCATCAGCACTGCGCTGACCCTGAGGCCAGATGGGAAAGCTGTGAAAAATCAGTGGCTGATGCAAAACACTTGTGGGGAGCACAGGAAGCTGAAAAAGCAGGCAAGGAAGTAAATTTCCAAAATTATGCTGCTGGCATTACACAGACAGTACCATATCAGCCTGTAAAGCTAGGATAATAAATTTTCCAGAATGAAGAGGCTTCTAGAAAGTTATCCGCATCACCCCTCCTGTGCCCTAACACTTCTTCAAGACAGCACCTGGTGCAGGCAGATGTAGAAGTCCCATTGGCTTTTTTGAACTCACTTGGGTCTTTCCTGCGAAGGTATCGTCTTAACAGCCTGTGCTGAATTTTGTTTGTTAATTACTGTGTTTTTTCCACAAGCGCTTCTGGGGGCAGCAATACAAGATGGCAGCCAGCGCCTCAGACGGAGGGTCACAGGGCCCACCCGCCCTGAGGGGCTCTGCGCCCTCCTGCCACGAGTGGGGACACGGCCAGGTGCATACCGCTCTTGTGCGAAGAAGCAGACTGCAATCTGCCAGCTTAGCTTGGGGAGCAAAGCGCCAACCCTACAACCTCTGAGGAGACCCATGCCCCTACCCCACGCCAGCTCCCGACCCTCCATCCCCACCTGCCGCCCTCCCGCACTGCGCCTGCCTGCCCCGTGGGCTGCGCCCCGCCTCGGGGCGAGGGGAGGGTGAGGCCTCGCTCGGGCGCATGCGCAGAGGGCGGGCGCCGGCTGCCGGGCGCGCTCACACTGGGCATCGCCGCACGCATGCGCGGTCTCCCCTCTCCGCCCAGAAGCAGGGGGCGGGCGGTCCGGCAGCGCAGCGCCGCCTTCACCTCCTGCCGCGGGACGCCGGTGACTGCCATGGAGGTGAGGGCGGGGGGAGCGGGGCTGCGGCGCTCCCTGACCTGGTCGGCTGAGGGGACGTGTGGGAGCGGGGTCCTGAGGGGGAGCGGGGTCCTGAGGGGGAGCGGTCCGAGCCTGCGGGAGCCGCTGGGCTCCCCTGGCTGCGGGCGCGGGTCTCCTCCTCACCGGGGCTTGTCCGGGCTCCTGGGAGGCGCGGGGCTTGCGGGGGGGATAAAACCTTGCGGGCCGGGGGCGGTGGTAGCCCTGGTGTCGGGGGTCGTGCCGGTGGCTGGGGGCAGCTGGGAGGCGGCGAAATGCCCCCGGCCCGCAGCTTCGGGTCTCGGGGCCCTCTCCGAAGGACGCGGGGTTGCCGGTCCCTTGGAGCGGGTTATTCTTCAGGTTTCATACATAGCGCATTTTTAACTCCTATGTCGGCTGCTTTCTACTAAGAATATTGCTGGAGTGGAGGAAGAGCGGGCAGAGGCGAGTGAACTTGTTCCTAGATTTCATCATGAGTAATCTTTCAGTCCTTGTGTTTTTCATCTATCATAAAATGACGAGACCTGTGAAGCCCTGGGAGCACCGAGAATCTGTCTGGAGTTAATCTCTTTTGCCCCCTGCAGCGTCTGTTGGCCTGAGCAGGGTGACCTTCTGGGGCAGCTCAGAGGGAAGAGCAGCGAACCCGAGGCAGCCGTGCAGCCCTGTTGACGGCTCGGCTGCTGGCTTCAGCAGTACTTGTGAAGGCCGAAAATTAGCCCGTTCCACTGACGTCACTGCGCCTTGTTTGCAAGGTGTCAGAACTGTTTAGAAATAAACCACTCTTTAGGGTTTGTGGTTTTTTTCCTTTTATGAGCTTACTGCTTAAAAACGCCTCTTTTTCGTGCAGATTTATGCCCACAGTTAGCTTGGAAAGACTGGCCTATGTTCTGATAACTTTGAAGAACTACAGTTTGGCATTTTTTTTCAAAACAGAGCTCCTCTTCATGCCTTCCAGGTGCTGGATGGAAGCAAGGCAAAACACACTTGCGGAGCTGAACCTTTTCCACCGCAGTTCTAAAGGTGATTGGTTTTGGTATTGGCAGCCCTCCAGTTAACGTGGATTTGGGTGTCTTGGAAGCTTGAAAGTTTCTTGACATTGAGTATTGTCCATCATGACGTTATTTCATGGTATGAATGCTGTATCAGTACTCCCTAATGCTTTCAAAGAAGATATTTACTGCTGTGAGGAATTTCCTCTCACCTTCCACTACCTTGCCAGTAACGAATGTTAAAACACTGGTACAAATTTTATGTGACATCAAATGTGAAAATGCTGTGGAGTTTAATGCCTGTTTTAGAGATGAAAGTACAGAGGAGGGGGAAGGAAGAATAATCAGTCTTGCATCAGACTTTTAAACCACATTTAGTTAGGTTAACCTCTCCAAACAAGGCTCATTGCTAATATGGGAGTATGTTGTGTGGCTTTTTTTCCAGTGACAAATGTCATTATCTAATCATTTGTGGGGTGTGGATTAAGAGCAGGAAATGCTGATCTACTATCTGTATGAAATTAGAAGTTGCCTTCTAAGAAGTGTTTCTCTTTGGTTTAGACTTGAAAACTAGCAAGGGAGCTGGGTGGGTTTAGAGGAGCTAACTGGCAATGCAGAGACAGTCTTCTGAGAGTTCTTGATGCCTTCAGATGCGGAAGAGAATAAGCAGCTTACTGTTTAGTAAGTGGCCCTCAGGACTTGCTTGCCCTGTGTATGTTCCCAGTTTCAAAGTGCCTTAGCGGTTAGAGATGATCCGAGTAGCTGAGTCAAAGTACTGTTGCGAGGAGTTTTCTCATTTAGAATATGTGATCTGGAGTTTAAAATAATTTTGCAGCTAAGTTCCTACTGCACTGTGATGGAAACTCTTAAATATGAATTGTCTGCCAGTGGTCAGTGGCATTAAATGTCTTGTTTGGCTGTACTGCTGTGTGTGGAAGGAGAGAAGATGGTCTTTGGTGCAATAACCAGTGTGCATGCTGTGTTGTTCCTGACAAGGCTTACCAGTTGCATTTATTTGTAAGTCCTGTGAAATATTCCACCCTATTATGTCCTCTTGTCCGTGTGGCTGCCTTAGAGGCGCGTTGTCCTAGAACAAGAAATTAAAAAGATTATTGTGCGTTTTTAAGGCACCTTCAGTCTCATTTGTTATCCTTGCTTGTTAACTAATAGGAGGGTCAGCACACTCGTCCTGTTTGCCTTTGTGTCTTTCCAGTGGGGATGATAACGGTGCTTTTGGTGTTATTCTGAATGATAACTAATGCTTTTAAAGAAACGCATGTGTGCCTGTTGTAAACATAGCCAGACCTCAGCAGAAGATCTTATGTCTACAGTATGTGTCCCAAAGTAAGCTGTTTTCTCCCAATAGGAGAGGGAAAATAGTGCTGTGTGCTCTTCTCTCCATTAAGGTTCTCCCTGCTTCTCTGGTAGTAATCATGGTGAAGAGATAAACTGGGGTGGGAGGAATCTATTTGAAATAACTTAATGTGCTGTCCTGCGAAGTGAGATCCACCCATTGCTGAAGCGTTTGTCTCAGAACCTCAGAAGCCCTATGCTTAGTTTGCAGAAGAAGTGGCTAGCTGAGAGTGTGAAAAGTTAAACTCCACAACTTGTGTTCATGGAGGATAAGGTGACTGGCCTTTGAAAGGTATGACAGAAAGGAATCACAGAGAGAAGTATAGAGGTAAAGAGAAAGGTTCCTGTAACCTTTTGTACGGAGTGAAGGATTTTAGAAGGATGGTGTCAACTGTTATATTGTGTAGGTGTTACACTAATGCCTGTGATAAGGCAAAATTAATAAGTTTTCTCAGCCTTGCTCTTTCATGAAATCAGATCACTTGGGCATTCTGTGGACTTTTGGGTGTTCATTTTAAAATGTTAATGCTCCTGTATCTTATTGGGAAGGTGCTGGGATGTTTTTAAGTTCCTCTTTCTTCATGGATAATTCAGATCAATGAATTAAATGATACTAGAAGTTTTCATGTAGGTGGGGTAACTGACAGCTGAGGATGACTTATAGCAAACTACTGTAAAGATGAATGACCTGTAAGAATACTCACTTCTTACAATTTGAAATTAATATTCTTAATGCAATACAGAATGAGTATTAAAATAATCTGCCTCTGGATTTGACACAGGGCTTCCCTAAAGAATTGGGCATCCTTCCTCTTCAAGTTGTGTTTCTCTTGATCTGTAACATTACAAGTACAGTTAATCACTATGTAGTCACGTTATAAAGGTAGCTTTGATTATTTTGAGCTTCCTGCAACTAGCAGGTTTTGACAGAATCAGCACCTGCTGAGTGAGTCCTGTTTTGTTATGAGCCACATTGACAGGAATCAAAGTGTCGCTGGAGAAGGGAGGGTCCAAGAATGATGTGAGCAACTGAGTTAGGAGGAAAATGAGACTGAAGTCTGTTTCCATTTTGTTTCTTTGTCCAAAACCCTGGATGTCTGAAACATTAAAGTGGCTTAGCTTTTTTTTTTTGAGTTTTGAGCACACTTTTACATTTGAAGTCTGAGAGTCACAGGTATGTCATGCTTGTGGAATCAAGGGACTTATTCATGTGGAACTATTGACTCTGTCGGTAGCTGTTTGAACAAGTAACCAGTGGCTTTGAAAATAAGCATAAATCAACAGAGAAGTTGAATGCTGTTCAGAAGGTGCAGACTGGTCTGCCTGTTGTACAGTTAGTCAAAATTGTGTTTTTTAAGTCTCAATTAGAGAAGCCTCATCAGAGATCTCAGTGGGCTTTTATTTGGTCTGAATAAAAAGCCTTTGCTGCGGGACAGTAATACTTTTGTAATTGCAGCTGTTTAGGTACCACCTCAGTGGTCTGAAAACACCCTGTGCCAGTACATCAACTTTGAGTTTGCTTCATCTGTTGAATTCTGGCTTGTGGCTATCCTCTGTGAGTCCACAGAAGGCTTTATTTGAGGCTCCTGATTCTTGTTTTCCGCAGCTAGTGTTACCTGCACATCACTGCCTTGTTTGCTGCTTGCTGGGAGTGAATTCAGTGCTAGTGCTGTGTGTTCTCAGGAGAAGACTTTCAGCTGTGGAAAATGTTTTCTCGTGCTTCTGGTCTGTTGGAGCCTGTCTGACTGCCTTCAAGACCAATTTTGAGATATGCTTTAACTTGGTGCCACTATGGCTTTAGTTGTGGTGCTCTATCTTGGCAGAGCATTGATCTGGGTTAGGAATATGATAGTTTGTGTCTGTTATGAGTAATTCTGTATTTTATATCTAAACTTCTTGTGGTTCTCCAATGGTATAATAACAAGTACTAATGAACACCATAAATCTCTCCATTGTTTTTGCAAGACTGTAGCGGGGGGGGGTCTCCTCTTCAGCTGAAGTGATTGGAGCGCTGGGAATAAGTGTTTCGCATTCTGTACTTAAGACTTGGAAAATCTTTAATGTGGGGGTGTGCTCTTGCTGTGTGCTCACATGAGCCCGGCACAACAGGTTCTTGCAAGCTTTTGAGACTCTGGACACTGCCTGAATGTATGTAATGTTTATGTGTTTTCTGAATGTAAATGTGATTGTGTTCCTTTTCAGCTGCAGAACAACCTGGCTCAAGCAAGACCCAGTTTTGAAGCAGGTGGTAGTACCTAGACTCTGCCTAAGCTGCTTTCTTCCATTGAATTCAAACGCACAAAAAAGGTATCATCTTTTTAATAGAAAAAAGCATCTGTACTGTGCTCTCCAAGTGCTTCCTGTACATGTATGCTTGATTTCTAAATATACCCTTCCTTCCTTTGGGAAGCAGATAGCATGAGAGGGGAGTTATGTCTGCATATTGGATTTTGGCATGTTTGCATATGAAGTGTTAGGAAGCAAGACGAAGGGTGTTTTAAGATCTGGATGAAGTGAAGCTTGCGGTAATTGTTTCTTTTCTTCTTCACTTGGCATTGTTTGCAAGTCTTCTTTATGATAAGTGCCTTTGTTCTTCCATTTGAAGATAGTTGTAGAGGCCACAATAGCAAGAGGGAATGGCTGTAACTATACCTTCCACACAGGCTCTGAATAATGCATATGTTAAACATTGCCTCAACGCAGAATTATGACGATAATAAAATAGAGGACTTCAGCAAGACTGCAGTTGAGACAAAAACTTGCTCTCTTTTTGCTTGCAGTACAGATTTTGCTGGGTTACATTGTCTGTGAGCAATAACCCTAACCTGACTGGAAGAAAAGGACAGATCAGAATTTGAACTATTCCTTGTTTCTTCAGCTTTTGCCAGACAGTCATCTGTCAGAACAGTCTGACACTCTTACGGTCAAGAGGGATGTAAGAAGTGCTCTTTATCAAAGGTTTGGCTGGTCTGCTCTGAACACCAAGCAGTGTTCTACTCCCACCTCCTTGCACTCAGCCAGAACAGATCACAAAGCAGATGGACAAGTTGATTTGGTGGAAGCAGGGGTTCAACATTTCAGGCCACATTGTAAAATGACCTTAAAATGACAGCAGTTAAATGTGCTTGTTTGACTTGACATGTCGATGGCCTGTTTCATGAGCAGTTCATCCAATCTCTGAGCTTTCTGTCTGGCATGGTGAGCTTCCTCAGAGCCCACAGCGTCCTTATCAGCAGAGGTAGTCCTGCAGTATGCAAAACACCTCAGCATTGCTTGGAGGGTTGAGGCTCACCATCTTTCAGCGTCATCAGAATCTCTTTGATATACGGTCACAGAAACAAGCATTTCTTTGAAAGCTTGAAAACCTCTAAAGCATTTGGCTGGGCTAAAGGCATTTTCTTGTCATACCAGCTGTTACTTACGTACCAGTTCATTACAGCAAAGTGAATAATGAGTATGAAGCTGTGATGCCTTTAAAGGAAGAGCTGTATTGGTAGAGAAGTGAACTACAGAATGAAGTGAAATAGCAGACCAGAAGGGTAAAAAGTATCTGATATAGCAAATGTTTCATGCCTGTCTGATAGCAAATTTGGTCTAGACTATAGGTTGGAAACATCAGCTTTTCAGTAATTTGGTTCTGTATACAGGACTAGTGAACTTCCTGGTTTCCAGGAAGCCGTTCTCTGTAATTCAGGAATTGAGTCAGACTAAAGGGAATTGAAATAATGCAGTGAGCTATTAAACACCAGACTGTAACTGTCGTAGCCAACTGGTAAGAGTGCAGGAGAGGGTTATGAAGAAACATGTCAGCTGTGCCAAGATGCAGGATTCATCTCCTGTCTTTTAGCATAATTTTTAGTCTCTGTTGCAAACTCGGAAACCGTGTGATATTTGAAATGGAATAGAACCTGTTGAGGTATGACTTGTTGACTTGCAGAAGGTCAGGTCATTAAAATAAGTTGTTTGGTACCTTCTGGAAATGAAGCACCTCCTTCAAGCAGACCAGCTCCATCTCTGAGCAGCTCCATGGGTGTGTCATTTCAATCCCAATTCTGAATAACTTCTTATGCAGACCAAATTGAAATCGGGGAGAGCTGGAACTTGCTGTAGAAGGCTAGCCTTCACTTTCTGTTAAAATTCAAAACTGTAGGTGTCAGTTTGTGTTAAAAAGAAGCTGTGGCTTCAGGAGTTGGTAAAATACATGCTTTTGTATTTCTTACTGTGTTTAAGAACTCACATATGTCATCCATAGTGATGGTTTCTTAACATATCCTACTTAAGACTTGAAAACGAGGATTTACTATTGTCTTGAGGCTTGGAGTGATACATTTTTAAGTGTCTCAGTAAGTTGTTAAAGAGAAAAGGCTTTCAAAATAACACTTTCCTTAAATTGTCAGGTAACATGTATGTACTAAGTGATGCTCATAACAGCTATTCCTGACAGATATTGACAAGAAAAATACAATGAAGCAAAGAAAGTATTTCATGTGTTGATAGATGGTTGTGTAATATTTTCCGCCTCAGAACTTCTCCTGTATTTTAAGAATGCTTCGGAAACAGCAAAAGGCAGGAAAAACTGCTATTCACAAAGGCTTTCTTTTAAAGGAGAATTGCCAGAAAACTGTTTGTCATCATAATTTTTTAGGGCTTGCTCTTCTTTCATTAGCAGCATTCTCATAATTGTGCTATTTCTAGGGATTTATTTTCTTCTGTAGTACAAAATCTTAAATTGTGAATTTACTTAGAAATCCTCTTGGCTGTAAAATGTCCTAGCAATGCTTTGCTACTGCCTCAAAGACTTTGAGCTGCGATTTTTAACTGTTAGGGCTAACTTGGCAGGCTGTGACGGGTGTTGTGGAGAAGTGCTCACGTGAGTATAGTGTGGAATCATTTCACCTTTTTGGAGATAGGTTAGCTGCATGAAGCAGCCTCTGGCAGAGGAAGTGTATGGCACTGGTTTTATTTAGGGCTTCCATAAGAATATGTGGGTGTGTTTTCTGCCATATTATCTTGCATAGGTGAATTGTTACCTCTGACTAAATTCTTGTAATATCCGCAGCTAGTAATGCAGGGGAAAAAAAAAAAAATCTAAATGCTGTAAACACTGCTTGTTTTGGAGCATAGGTTATCCACTGATCTGTGGTTTAGAAAGGCACATCATGGTTCTGTGAGAAATGTTTTTCTTCGGGCCTTTTGGCAGCATAAACTGACCTAGATTGTGCCTTTGACCTGACTCCTGTGGTTGCTCTGTTTCACCGGGTTGTTTGAAACTTCCCCACACATTCCTCCTGTTTTGGAAGCTCATTTTCTTAAGCCAACTTGAAAAAAATCTACTTGTGAAAGAGCAGAATAGCTCAAAGAATAGCGCCGTTGCAAGGGCTGTAAATCCTGTCTTGCATCAGGGCAGGTGTTATGTTGTGGGTAGCTCGTGGTGGTTGTTGACAAGGTTATTCCCATGCTTTGCCTTACTGTGCTGTGAGAGGAGGATTCAGTATAGATGCATACTTATTTTCTTCTGTTTTTACATTTGTTTATCAAACCTCCCCAGCACTGTTAATTAGCATCCAAATCATCTTTTTAGGTTTCCTCTGATATTTGAGGGAGAGATGGCAGCCTACAGAGACATGGCAGGCTATGATGAAGACAAGCAGAGAAACTTCTGGATAGCTTAAGAACATAAACACACAAGACCACGTTCATTTTCTCCTGAAGTAATTGATCGTGTGTTAAAGGCATCTTTATGTTCTGCCACACAGAGATGGTCAGCAGTCAGCCTCTCCCCATAGCAAACAGTGGGAAAAGGAAAAAGAAAAAAAGAACCAGAGCCACAGATCATGTCCCTGGGAAGTTTGAAGGTTGGTGGCAACTTCCAAGCTTTTAATTGTAGTGGTCTGTTTTCCCTCTGCTGTACTTAGTTTTCTTAGCTAAACGTTGCATGTTAATTTATAATTATAGATGATAAATTAACATTTCTGTTTTTCTTTGTCCCCCATGTTTCGATCTTCAGTCTCTTTTTCTTCTTTTAGTGGTGAAATCTGAGTCGTCTTCATAATCTGTTTTCTGTTTGTTTTTTTTTTTTTGTCTTTCCCAGTATGAACAGTGCTGATGTCAAAATGTGTAGATTGTATAGGTGTGAGCACAAAGACTGTGAAGCATTGTAGGTAAAATACAGTTCAATGTGACAAAGCTGACCAGTATAAAATTTCTTAGTGGGTAAGTTACATTGTAAGGTACATTACAAATCAAGATGGTAGCAGTCTTCTAGTCTTGTAGGTTTAAACCTTCAAATTTCAGTTATACTTAAAACTATCTTTGCAAGTAGATTTTGTATGGTAGGCATTTTCTGATCAAGGAGTGAAATGCTTTCCACCTGAGAAAGCGGTTCTGAGTTTTAGGACAGGGAAGGAGAATGAGGTCGTAGCAATTGCTGAGATATAAAATGTTTCTGGTGTGAACAAACTTGTAATTTTGATACTGGAATGAAATCTGCTTTAAATCTTCCTGGAACTTGAAGGGGGAGAAGTGAAAAATGAGACACAATTAAGGCTGGCACATCTATAATACTGCATAAATCTATTTTCTGTCTTTATTACCAAGGGAATTTTTTCAGTTGCTGTCATGATGATGTTCATCAGATAAATAGCTTGTCTTGATATTATTCACTGAAATGCTTTGGCTAATGTGTCCTTTCTGCTGGGTTTCTTTGGCAGACTTGTACAAGCTGACTACTGAGCTTCTTGGTGAGGGAGCATATGCCAAAGTCCAGGGTGCTGTCAGCCTCCAAACTGGGAAAGAATATGCAGTAAAAGTAAGTATAGAATAAAAGCAGCGTTACTTCTGTCTGTAACGTCTTCTCCCTCCTAGTATCTCAGTGAAAACCTGTATAGAGTGGGTAATAGCAAAAGCGTTTAGAAAATTTTTGGTGCTTGAAATGAACCTGCTTTATAACCATGGAGATATCTGTCGTCTTAAGTATTGTGCCTCTGGAGTGAACTGGTATATCTGCCGCAGACAGAATTCACAAACAGCAAATGGCTGTGTGATTGTTAGATCTTGGGGCAGGCTTTCCGCTCGTGTGCTGATTTGATTGTAGTCCTACCAGTTTTTATCTCTTCTTATGAAAGAAGAGGCTAAGTCAGTGTCTAGCATGGCCTACCAAATAATGCAAGCTTTTGAGAATGCTGCTCCTAGTTCAGAGAGTGTCAGTTACTGCCTTTAGTTCATGTAAAGCTGTCTCCTATTTTTTGATGGAGGTAAATATTCTCTAGTACCATTATATAAAGTGTTACGGCCCATTTATAGATTTGTGGTTATCCTGAGCCCCCCCCAAACACAAATAATAGTAATAGGAAAGCTTTATTCTTGATTCTTTTGCAAAAAACGTAGGCACAAAATTTTAAGCCCCTTTAAAAATCTAGTCCTATAGGTGCTGTAGTTTTGTGTGTACTTCGTAGAATTGTTGAAGTTTAAAGTCTGGGATAAACAAACCACCACATTATGAATTAGATGTGATCAGATACCAAGTCCCACGTAGTACTGGTGAATGGATGTCTGTTCCGTACTGGAGTACTTTGGTTGTAAAAATGAGAAACTGATGCTGGTTGTGGGGGGTGGTAGTATTTGTGGTAATGTCATGAGCTTTCAGTTCATGTAGCAGTCATTCAGGCTCAGCCTCTATGGAAAGTCTTTGTCCTCTTTCAGCCTGAGGAGTGTGTGAAGGAAGGTGACTTCTGATGGCAGCAAAGAATGGCTCTGAGATGGAATGTATGTTTTCTTTAATACGTTAGGTCCTGTTATTGGGTCTTCATGACGTTTGCACTATGAACCAAACTCATTTTGTGGTGTATTTAGTACTTTTTACTTAAATGCCTGTAATGACAAATCTCTTCTTTTTGACTGTTCAGTGTCTGACGTGACCCAAATCTATTTTTGTTGGAACTCAGAAGGATATCCTTTTCTGCACATTGCAGAGTTAAAATGATGCAAGAAAAAGCTTGTAGTAACTGGTCAGTGACTGTGCAATGTGAATTTGGTTCCTTTCTTCTCTTCCTGTCCTCATTTCCCTTGTCCTTTGCATGCCTTCCAGAGCTCTGCTGACATTGTAAATAAATGACAGATGAGAAATTAAGCAAACAAAGGTGGAGTGTTTCTGTCTGGTGGCCATGCTTGAGATTCAAGCTTTAGATCAGTTACGTAATTCCAGAGCCACATGCACAGTGCCTGCAGTAATTTTTCAAATATGAGCTCTAATTCTTTCCGCAGATCATTGAAAAAAATGCTGGGCATAGTCGGACTCGGGTTTTTCGTGAAATAGAAACGCTGTACCAGTGTCAGGGTAACAAGTAAGTATAGAGTTGTTTGTTTCTTTAAAGTATCTTGAATATTTTTTCAAATTTTTAGCCTCTTACGTGTGACTAGGTTATGAGCTTTGTAGTAGTCTCCTTAAAACCAGTTGAAATTTAGACTTCAACTCTTTGAGATGAGAATTTCCCCTTCTCTTACCTGTGAAATTTAGGGAAATATTTACAAGTTAAGTCACATAACTTGATTAGCAGCCACGTCAGTGTTGCATGAATGTGCTTCAGTGATGTGTGTCTTTTGTCCGAATAAGGAATTAACGTTTTGACACTCTCCCCTGTGATTTCACCATCAGCAGAAGCTGACCTGATACCAGCTGCTATTGAAAGGAACAGTCTTGCGGCTTCTTTCCTTGATGTGTGGTTTGTTCTCCTCATTGTGTCAGCCTTCCTGTTTTTGCACTGTAACGCATAGATCAGCCAAAAGCTAATTTAGTTTTCATTTGGATGTGTTCTGTCTTCACATAGCCACCAGATTAAGCAACTTTAAAGCTGCTACTCCTATGTGAAAAACGGGGGAAACCTACACAGCCAGTGGCAGCATGCTCTGTGATGAGTTTAAGCCAATTCTGAAACTCCTCGTTTAGATGTCTCTGCTAATCTAGAATGTATATACAACAGCTGCTATCTACGCTACAGTTGTGCAGCTCATATTGAGCCCTTTTTTACAAATTTAGTACAACACTTAAAGATAATTTAAAAACACACTTGTTTACCAGACCCGTGGACTTAGGTTGTGCTGTAGAGAAGCAGATTGCACCTTTGTCCTGTGGGTGGTTAAGAGCATATGGTTGTCCAGTACGTAACTGATGGAAAAACTCAAGCTCTCATGACCATATGCACAATTTGGATTTTGTGTGTACTGTAAGTAAAGAAAGGTCTGACTTGCATGTTTGACATTCTTAAGGCAACATGGGGTGTTTGTGTTCCGCTACAAAGACTGTACACTAGCTAAATGGGAGTTAGTCTAAAAATGGTAACTAATGCACTGGATTTAATGTCATGTTGACAGATGCCTGTCTTCTCTGAGCCCTGGGTGTTCTGTCGTATGATTTCCAGAGAGAAAGAATGCCTTTTTTTTTTCTTGCCTTCAGCACAAATGCAATGTTCTAAATTATTAAATACAACCTATTGCCAGTTATCTTCCTGTCAGCTGAGCAGTAGCAGAATTCTTTCACAGTCCTGTCTGATTTTGGTGTTTGGCCTGTTTCCCCTGATTCAATTTCAGTGTGAGTTGGAGTTGTAGTTTTAATGCCATAGGCAACCAAAGCAACTTGTCTAATTAGCACTCTTATTTTTGAATTATTCTGGCACTTCTTGATTATCCATGCTGAAACTCTTCATTGTTCTGTTTATACTTTGTGCCTGTTTCCTCTATTTGCCCTCTTTTTTTCCTTTTTTTTTTTTAAAGGAACATCTTGGAGTTAATAGAATTTTTTGAAGATGACACAAGATACTACCTTGTCTTTGAGAAGCTGCGAGGAGGTACCGTGCAGTAACTGTGCCTTTGTTCATTGGATCATCTTGGTCCTGCTTGTCTCAGTGTTTTCAAGTAGAAAATGAAGGGTTTATTTTAAATACTTGAGAATTTTAAGACAAAGAAGTAGTAGAGGAAATTAATATGCAAAGCCTGAAGTATGGTTGTTATTGAATATTGATGGATCTATTCATACATTTGCAATCTCTTTCTGTAGTTACGCAATGGAAATGCCAGCTGTCTTAAAGTGGAAGCTTTGGAATGTAGTTAGTAGGTCACAGTACCTTCAGCTAAGGGCAGACACACAGTATGTCGGGTATTATGTACAGCAGCTCTGTACTGTTGTAGCATTTTCCCTTGGTGTAGGATTGGCTTCATTTCCTGAACCTCGCCGAGCACTGTTGTGAAAAATGTCTTGCCTTCTGCCTGGGGTTGCTGCAATTGTGAAGCAGTCTGCTTGTGGCTCTTTGAAGGCCAATCAAATGAGCACGTGTGGTCACTGGTTTCTAGCATTTGACGCTCATCTGGGTAATGAGAAGGCTACATCAAGCACTTTGTGGACTTTCTCACATTTGTCTACACTGAGCATAATTACAGTATCCATTAATTGCATGTCTATGCAAAGCCATGAGTTGTGTGGCCCATCCTTCACAGGAAAACTGAGTTACTGAAAGGAGCATGCTTTCATCCATAGAACAGCATCTATGGTGAAGAAGGTTTTCAGTAGCAAACCATATGTGCAAGAAATGCAAGCTCCTTCAATATAGGTGCAGAACTTTTAAGAAAAGAGAAGGATGTGGGTTAGTTTCTTGAGTAAAAGCTTTTGTTTACCTTCCCTGAAAATTACTGCATCATTTCGTTGTGGTTTCTCTAACACTGTTCCTCTTCACGCACAGAATTCTCTGACAAATTAGCTATAATAGGACTCAGCTGGGATGAATCTGCATTTGTCTATTTTCCTGTTTCACATTGTTGCATTACTTAACCCTCTTCCTTGACTGTGGGACTGTCCTTGTCAGTGTACCCATGTGGTTGCCGAAAAGATAATAATGCTACACCTTCTTCACTCTTAGCTACTGTGTTTATGGTGGTCAACTAGGGCTAAGGCTAGTTTTCTCTTTGAGAAAAAATCAGCATATGAAATGTTAGATATGTGGGTTTGAAGAAAGAAATAATGGGAATTAGGTGTCAGACCAGCTTCTGATGTGCTGCAGATTCTGATGTAAGCAGCATTGCTGTCAAGAATGAGAGCATTAGTCTTCTGTGCAAGCCTGACTTTAGTAACTCCAGTCTCAGAGATGTTACGTACAATGTTGGGGCATAACCTGGACTTTCCATTTTCAGCTTTGCCTGCCTGTGGCTGTGGTAACTGAAGGAGCTTTGCTCCCATTTTAGCTGTGCTCAGTTCACCATAATATGCAGAAGCTGTTGAATATCCTTGCGTGACAGCATTTTAGAATTGAAAGCGTTAAAATCCAGCTGCTTATGCTGAGCTTGTGTGATTAGAGAGTTCTTTCCTCCTTTTCTTTTTCTCTGAAATGTATTTTGGGAGGTGCTATATGATGCTTTCTCTCTGATGAATACTGAAGAGGTGGTAACAGCTGTGGCAGGAGTGTCCTGCTGTTCGTTTGGTTTGTGGGATTCCTCTGTGGACTGAATGTAAAATCTGTAGAGTATGTTTTCATTGGTATTAATACAATTCTTATGTGTGAGAGTTTGGAACATCAGCTCTTTTCAGAAGGGTAATCTGAAATAAACCTGCTGAGTAAAATGGACACTTCATGTGGCTCAGTATTGTTTCCACAGGGATGGAAACATTCTAGAATTGTTACTGCTTCCTAAAGGAGTAAAGAACAGCTATGCTGGGAAAACCCTTTTAACTCTGTGTCCTTAAGAGATCTGTAGCAAACTGGAAGGTGTTTTTTTGGCAAGGGAAACCTTCTGTATTTGAAATCTGATAACCTGATCTGAAGTGGCCTACCTCCGCCCATCTGACACAGCATAACTGTGCATATGTGAAGAGTATTTTATTGTATCAAAGTACATCCAAAGAGTGTTTTGTCCATCTGTCTTCTTTTTGACTGTCTTTTGTGTTTCCTCGCTGAATCCTTACTGTGGCGGAGTGACAGCAGTGTAAGAATAGGAATTACCACAACAGAGAGTGAGGTTTCCTTCTACATCCGGAACTGAAGAATAAAAATTAAATCACCTGAGATATAAAATGTTTACTGTATTGGGGGCTAATAACAAATGGCAGTTACTTCTTGAATTTGTCTGCCTGAGTGCTTTTATAAATATACCTCTCTGAGTAAGAAAATGGAATCAGTAGTAAGGCTATCTAGTTGGCTTGGATCTCTGTGGGCTACACTAAAGTGTTTTTTAAAAGCATTTTTAATCTTTTGGGAAGATTGATGGAATTCACTTAAGGAAGATGAGGAATCAAACATCCCTTTATCCTTTGTTCAAGGGATACCAGTGGAGCTCTGCCTGCAAGCTACCAGTCCTTCAGTGTGTTCATATTTGAGAGGTCTTTTGCTAGATTTCATGTCCGTGGGCAAATTTTGCCTTGTCACTGTATAAGCCTCACCTTAATGTCAGTGGGAATTTTAATGTGTACTTAAAGGTAGAATGTCTTTTTATTTTGATGGTGTTGAGAAAAAAACCCCACACGTGTACTTGACGTTCCGTGCAGGGTTTCAGTTGTCACATTACACAAAATGAGGAGAATTAGTTCAAGCAAGGCCATCTGTGACCTGGGGGAGGGTGGGTTTTGCTGAAGTGTTATGTACATCCTTAGCTGATGTTTGAGTTCTGCTAGTACTGTTAGCAAGTCTCTACTGTTCGTGGTGTGTGGAAAACAGACCAGTCATGTGCTGGGGCAGTAAAAAGTGATTGCCTCTCATGCTGTGCTTAAACTAGAGGGCTGGAGTGTTTGGAAATTATGTTCTAGCATGCTGAAGTATTGAAGCTGCTCAGTGGTACCTTTTCCTTCTTAGGCATTCCCCTATTTGGTCCATGGAAGTTGCCTGCTGTGAAAGGCTGTTATAAAATATGAGAAATGAGGTTAAGGATTCATGATACTTAGTACTAGTTCATTATTTTTTTCTGAGGCTATTTGCATCTAAAAACATGGGACTGTGGTACTTCATTTTCTACCACATAAATGTACTAGGACAGAGTCCAGTTGCAAATAACTTTTCTAAATTACCCCTGGCCATGTTCACACCAAGATCAGTTCTGCATTCATGGCAGACTGGTAGTAGGTATTGTGTTTTTATCCTTGTATTGACAAAGCCTTTTCTCAGCCCAGGCAGCATTCGTACTAAGGTTTTCCTTTTCACCTGTGACTCTTACAGGTTCGATCCTGGCCCATATACAAAAGCGGAAGCACTTCAATGAACGAGAAGCTAGCAAAGTGGTGAGAGATATTGCCTCTGCTCTGAATTTTCTTCATACAAAAGGTAAGAGAAGGCTGTCTCCATCTTTACTAGTTGATATTGTACACCTAGGTTATGAAGCACATTTTGTCTGTAAGGAGTCAGCCTTTGCATTTCTATTACAGTAGTGCCAGAAGACTTATGCTGTTTTCCTCTATAATATTATTTTCATAATGTAGTAGTTTAATTAGCTGTGTTAAGATGGTGTAGCCTTTTGAATAAGAAAAGTTAAATTGGCATGGGACAATTAACATTAGGGTTGAATCTGTTTGCTTGTTCTTGTTACCTAAGCCACAATGTAAAGGCTACTGAAAAGGGAGCTAAAATTCTTTATTTCCTCCTCTTTCAGATCTACAGAGATGCTTTTCTGTATTTACCCAGAATTTCTGCTGGTTACAAGACCTCTTTGTTTGTAGTAGCTTTTGGTCTCCACATTTAGACCCCCGCTGTTGGAGGGTGTCCTTATTTCATTAGGGATTTGCTCAAATTTAAAAGCAGTTCTGTATGTAGAGAGTTCTTTTATATAAAAATCTTTTGCTGCAGCTTTTTCTGCTTGGGAGTGCTTTTGTTTCATTTCAGAAGATCTGTGTGGATTGTGGTCATCCCAGATTACGTGTTTGTGTTGAATGTGTTAGATACCTTTAAAATCTTTCCTGTGTCATGATTATCTGGTCTTGCATAGATTAAGCATCTTCAGTTAATGTTACAGTGACTATCTCTGAGCAGAAATGGCATGTGGAGGCTGTGTTTATTGGTTATTTATTTTGATAAATTTTTCTCTCCATTTATTTTGCCATTCTGGTTAGCCAGGTAGATCTCAGCAGATCTATATTTGTTGTCTAAATTGTTTATCACTGGCAGCAGTTCAATAAGTTTTTAATTGTAGCCTTTAGTTGTACACCACAGGACTGTTTCTATGCTCGAGCTGGAATCACAGCATTGGTACCTCGATAGGTTGAACCCATTAAAAAGAAAAGTGTAGCAATGCATAGGTAATAAAATGGTAAACCTGAGGAATGTGGATCTTGTCACGTGTTGTGGGTATGTTATGAGAAGTTAATTTGAATGTAGAAACAAATTTAGTTTGGATTAAGATTTTTGTTAATCTTCACAGCCTGTCTATGCAATAACTCGACTTTGAACTTGTAGAGAATGTACTGTGAATACGTGTGTTTAGAAAATTTTGACTTGGGAGTTATGGAGGCAAATAAGGAACACACAACATAGGCTGAACATGTGGAGAAATATTGATTTGACATGTTAGGGTTATAGTAGTTTGCTTAATGGCTTAAAGTCTAGGAACATTGTTCAAGGAAGCTTAGCATCGACTCAGCTAATATCTTTCTGTAGTTTTCTCTCTTAGCTTTTAGCTTTAATTCCCCTTTCCCCAAACAAGAGGGGAGTGATTTGTTAAAATGGCTTTAGAGGAGCAATCCACTTTCTTGTTGTTTGCTGTGAATTGGTAGAGTGGGGACATGGCTTGCAGAATCAGCTCCAACATCCCCTTTCATTTTATTGTTCTCTTTATGGTTCTTCTGTGGGACATTAAAATAATTAGTAAGTAGCATACAGAACACTAAAGTAAACAGGAAATTAAAGCAGCTTTATTGCACAGCTTAACAGTGAAGTACTATAGCTAGATACTTAAAAAAAAAAAATGGAATGAGGAAAACTAATTCTTTTGCCAGGAGTAGTTTAAAACTCAGCTGGATGATAATACTGCCTTACACCCACTTGGGCTGTATGCTTTATTGCTAATAATCTACTGGAGGAGTGTTTAAAGGAAGTTGTTTTCTTTTCTCAGCACTGTGTGCAGCCGCAAAATAAAGTGTTATATAATCAGACATTTGAATCTAAACTATAATATGAAAAAGTGCTGTTTGGTTTCACATGGCAAGCCAACTGTTGGGAGTTTTGTCAGCCGTGCTGTAAGTGTCATCACGGGACACCTTCATTTGTCGTGTTTCCCGTCTTCCATGCGTAAGCAGTGTGAACTGCATCCTTATGAAAACCCTGATTCCTGTAAATCAGTGCTATGCTGTTAATGTTATTTTTTGTCATGTATTGTGGAGTGTGCTGAAGAAAAGACATTAGAAACTCCCTTACCTAGAATTTGGTGGGATCTTTTTTTCTCATACTCTGAAGTAGTATCAAGTGTTCTTGGAGTGTAATTTTCTTAAACAAAGCTAACGTGCAGTTAAATTACAGCCAAGCTGCTAATTTGATTTGATTTTTGATTCTCATTTTCTGCCTTCCCATAAAGTTTGATCCTGCTAAATGCAGAACTTCCAGAAATTGTGTGTTTAGGCATTTGAAGAACTGCTTTGACACCACAGAACCACCTTGGCATGTGAATTCAACAGGCAGATAACTTTGTGTTTCCCCGTTGCGTTTGCCTATTCTGATAGCAGTTGAATGACTGTAAAAGCCCTTTGGTGGTTCTCCTTTAGCCTTTTCTTCTGCATCTCCAACCAAACCCTTTAATTTTTATTTTAATTCAGGAATGCATACGTACCTGATCGTTAGAGGGATGATATTTTCACCTGGGAACCCAGGGAGGTTTTTTGTGGGGAGTGTGCCTTAGGTGTTGTCTGTGCCCGTAGGAGTTCAGCAAACCACAGATTGATCCCTCTGGAAAGAAGGACCTTACTGTAGAAGGCACAAAAATCTTTTGACAAAACTAAGTACACAAGTAAGCTTTTTTACAGGTCAGTCATCTTAATAAGCTGGTTTTAATTAACATAATTAATTTGGGCTAAGCCAAAAAGTTCTAGTGTTAGCAGGTTCTTACTTGCTTGACTGACTTTTGTGTACACTGAAGGATGATAAAGCCATAGCAGAATGCAACAGTGACTTTTAACAACCCATGTTGAAATTAAATTATTTGCAGTGCCATTAAGGGAGGGGTTGTGTAGCAAACTTAGGCCTAGAATATTTCCCAGGCCACCTTCTAATAAAGAGAGGTAATGAGAAATAAACAGGAGGGTATCTTCTCTAATGAATGTTTGTACTCATGTTTAGGTATTGCTCACAGGGACCTGAAGCCTGAAAACATCCTGTGCGAATCTCCAGAAAAGGTGCTGCTCTGGCTCTCAACCTGCTGAAGTGTGTTTTAGCTTGGTTTCCAAAGATAGCCCTCATAGTCTGTCTTTCTCTTCTTGAAGACTTTTGAATGCATTAGTGATCTTCAATTAAATTTAGTGGAAGTGAAGCCTGAAAGAGACTAAATTCTTCTGTGAGGTGTAAAAATGTGAGCATCTGGCTAGAAGATAAAGGCCATCTGTTCTTAAAGAGGGCATGGAAATTACGATTTAGCATCTCATCTGTTCTGAGGCAGTACCCAGAAGGACAAGCAACATTTCCAGGCCAGCTGGTCACGTTACATATAGTTCCCAAACTGCCCCAGTGTGTACTGGCACTTGCCTAGCCAAATAAAAAATTAATGTAAATGGGTCAGATGCTGGGGATGTGGGAGCAGGTGGGACAGAGGAGGTAAATGCAAGGAGTGGAATGTACCTGTAAGACTGGGTTTCACTAGTCCTCCTGCTAGAACAACTTGGGGTTTGTCCTGGAGTTTTCCATGTGGTGCTGTATTCATGTCTGTTGCATTAGTCCCAGAGTTCTGGACCTCTTAGTGTTTTGTCCTTGGTTTTAGGTGTCACCAGTAAAAATATGTGACTTTGATCTTGGCAGTGGGGTGAAGTTGAACAGTGCATGTACTCCAATAACTACTCCCGAATTAACAACGCCGGTAAGAGACCTGCTGTGGCTTCAGGCTTTTTCTCTTCTACTGTAAAATAATTTTTCTTATCTTCAAAGGAGAGCTTCCAAAGGGTTCACTGCAGCTACACCCACTGGTGGATAGTTCATTTAAAGCAGGTGTAAGTGTGGTAAACACCGTCCTGGTTTCCCAGTCATAGAACAAATATACAAGAGCATGGGAGCTCATTGTATTAGTTCTCCTGTTGGCCAGAAAGCAACACATTGACCCTGTTTCTCTCTTACCCCATCAAATGAGGAAGCTTTTTGTGGAGGTTTTTTGTGTGTTTAAGGACTGAGTTTGAACCTTAGTTTTGCAATTGTTTCCCCATATTTGGGTTCTATAGCTAAGACCCACTAGCTAAGGGCAATGCAAGCTCTGTAATCAGTGTGTGGCTTTATAGTACGCATTAGTTTGAAAAACTACAGTGCTATGCTTTTGGCATTACTGTGAAAGAAAAGTCTGACAGTTTTGCAGGAGTCTGGTATAGAAGTCACCTCCCATGATGTACTTCTTTACTTTCTGAAAAGCATGATAACTAATGGATAAGATTTAAAAACCTGAAATATGTAAATTAATATTTTGACCCTAAATAAAGGATCCTAGATTCATGTGGAACAACTTATGATTCTGCTAAAGAACAGTAGGAACTCTTTTGCCTTCTGTTAGATCTCGTAGTCCTTATACCTGAGATGTGTTAGTTTTTCCCCGTGTAGTATGCTCACAACATGTTTCAAAGCAATTGGCAATTCCAGTCAACCTTTGAGGGATGCAGCAGTTGTGATTTGGCTTAACAAAATGAGACCTGCAGTGAAAGCAGTAGACTTCAGTAGTCCCTGATGCCCAGTTCTGCTTTTAGACCAAGCTGCCTACTGTGAAGAGAGAAGATTGGTAAAAAACTTGTTATGTTTTGATTTGATCCTCCCTTTGAAAACTTGCTTGAATGTGGTTTCCTAGTGTGGATCTGCAGAATACATGGCACCAGAAGTGGTTGAAGTCTTCACGGAGGAGGCCACGTTCTACGATAAGCGATGTGATCTTTGGAGCCTGGGAGTGATTCTGTACATCATGCTCAGCGGTTACCCCCCTTTTGTGGGCAACTGTGGCACAGACTGTGGCTGGGACAGAGGAGAAGTCTGCAGAGTTTGCCAGGTGAATGTGCATATCCTGGGTACGTGTGGGAGAGTGTAGTCTGCCCCATGAACTTAGGGTGCAAGACTTGCTGTAACGCCGGCATTGAAGAGCTGTGTCTGTAACCCAGCCAGTTATCTGGGAGGATAAGCTGTCACTGAGAGGTGAGGGTGGTGATGTAGAAGTTGAGTGATTATATCCCTTTCTAAAGTAAGGTTTGGCAACTGCCTCTTTCTCCTCCTGATGTGAGATCTCAAAGCTTCTCCTCGCCCTCTCCCTCGCCCCCCAGTCCTCCCATATTCTGTAATTCTTGATCTGGTTTATGGTAGTCACCACAATGCCTCAGATGAGTGTTGAGCCCAGGAGAGTCTTCATGCAGAGCCTGAATGTATTCTTCCCAATATCTGAGTATATTGGCTACACTGTTACAGGGAGGGTGAAGGGGAAGGTGTTTTCAGCAGACAATATATCATGTCCATCTTAGGATGCGCTAAATCCCTTTCTGGAGCTGTCTGTCACTCTCCACTGACTCCATAAGGATTTCAGTTGTCACCCACCATGTTAGCTGAATAAAATTGAGTAAGAAGATCCCACCTGAGAAGTCCCCTGGTTGCACTCTAGTTGCTAGTTAAATTAAAGAAATTTTCCTTTGCTAGAACAAGCTTTTTGAAAGCATTCAGGAAGGCAAGTATGAATTTCCTGACAAGGACTGGTCGCATATATCCTCTGAGGCCAAAGATCTCATCTCAAAGTTGCTGGTTCGTGATGCCAAAGAACGACTTAGTGCTGCTCAAGTTTTGCAACATTCATGGGTTCAAGGAGTATGTATCCCCCTTTATATTTTTTTAAGGGTTTTTTTACTCTTCCAAAGTGACAAACAAGCTGTTCCCTGTCTCTGAACTTTTAATAGCATCGTTGCGTGGTTTAGTGCTCTTGTCTTGATTAATTAAACGATACACAGTGGCTTTATTCTTTCTGGAGCTCTGTGTGGTAAATATTTGGATGAATCTGTCAAGCTTTAAGTGGGTTTTGTTATTGCTTTATGCATTTTAAATGATTTTCTTGTGAATACCAAGCACTGCAGTACACAAATTATTGTTACTCTTTAATACAGTAACACAGAATGCTGGGAGATACGGTTTTAAAAGAACAGCAATGTCCTCTTTTGCTTTAGAGGAATAGACCCTCTGGAGAGCTTCCAAACCTTTAGTCTTATACCTGCAAACTGTGGTATCTTCTTGTGAGGGGAGACAGATTATGAAATGTGATTTGTAAACCAGCAGTGAATTAATTTATATGCAATATCCATTAGTTGTAAAGGTCTGGGGGAGTCACCTATCTTTATCACTCATCTTTGGAAAGCTTGGTTCTCAGCTGCTAATACATAACTAACTTGTCTTAACTGCTTCTTCTAGCAGGCTCCTGAAAGGGGATTGCCTACCCCTCAAGTTCTTCAAAGGTAATTTTTTTTTTAATGTCTGTAAAATTGCCTAAGAATCGTTACTGAAAGAATGGGGGGAGAGATAGGTGACAAAGCAGGGGGTAAGATCTCTGTCTGAGAATGGAAATTCATAAATGTGCAGCACTAATTTTGCTAAGAACATCAGAAATATTAAAGCTCTGATTTTTCTTTACGATCTAATCTTGTTGTGGGAAAGGCATTGGAGAGTGTTCCTGTGGTGCAGTGCTAGTCTTAGGAAATAATGATGGTTTTGGCAGTTTGCTGCCCAGGAGGGGGGAAAAAAGGCATAAAGACATGCGTTATCCAAAGACACGACATTCTGATGGGTGATTAATCATCATATACACAGACTTGATCTGACTCCCATTGTAGTTGGTGGTAATCACAGTACCAGTTTAACTGTGAGCAGGGCAAGCCTCATTTGGGGTGAATTGATGGTAGATTCTGTATGCCAGAGAGCCCGAGTCACACATCTGTTTCCATGTGTGCGATTCCAGGTGGTTCTTCCCATCAGAAATGCCTTTCCTTAAGCCAGATGTGCAATTGTAGTGGGGTTGCAGTTCTCTGAAGAAAGACAACGGTGTTGCCCCATATGCCCATCTTTTTTTTAACATGTAGAAATGAAGCATGGCATCTCAGGTGGCTTCTTGGGTTTACATCCAAAGCCCCTGGCAAAATGAGGACTAGAACTGTGGCTGTTCCCAAAATCCCAGAGTGTTTTTGTTATGTACTGCTGGTCCTCGCAATGAGGAGACATGCAAATATTAACTGATCATTTTGCCTGCTGTGTCGATGTTTCGATAGGAGAAATAAAACTGCCTGAAAATAGATATTCTGCTGTGAAGGTAACCTGGTGAAGTGACTCTTTGTGTGTGAACTGTAACTGGTTTCTCCTTTTCCCTTGAAAGGAACAGTAGCACAAAAGACCTGACACTTTTTGCTGCTGAGGCTATAGCCCTTAACCGCCAGTTGTCTCAGCACGAGAATGAACTCGGCGCAGAGCAGGAGAACATTGCCCATGCTGTGTGCTCCATGAAGCTTTCTCCTCCGTCCAAGTCCCGCCTCGCCAAGCGCAGAGCAATGACGCATGCCACCAGAAACAGTGACTTTCAGCCGGTTCCCCATAAAGCCTTTTAAACTTCTTCCCTGCTATGGATTGGCAAGATCAGCCTGTGTTCTTATTTGGATTTTCAGCACTGATAAAAGCTTCTCTGCTTCTGACACTTTGATTAGAAGCTTGCTCTTGTGATGTGACTTGTAACTTAAAGGGGACAGCTTTTTATGGGAATGTATTTTGCCTGTCAGATTTGGTCCATTAAGATAATTTAACTGATCTTTTTAAACTGGAGAAGATGAGTTTGCTGCTGTGTTATCTGAGGTGACAAATCACTAAGGTTTCCCTGTTTTCCTCTTAGAAAAGCATGCTTTAAAATGCAAACTTGGAAATGTAAGAAAAAACCCCTTTCTTACTTTACCCGGCAGAGTGTCATGTCTCTCCCTGCCTGCGGCTGCTCTCCTTAGTGGCGCGTCTCACAAGGCGCTGCTGCTTGTGTCAGCAGCAGGGACTGTTTTCAACCAGCAGTGTCCTTCTCTCTTTCTGTAGACTCAGGAAACGAAGATGGTGACTGGGTGGATCTCTGCCTCCGTTACCTTCATGGGGCTTAAATTGTGTGAGGATGGTACTGCAAAGGTGCAAGGATCACTCAGGCTTGTAGAGATGAAGAGGACCGAGCTGCTATTTTATCCTGTTGATAGTTTGCTTGTCTGCCTGTGGGATGAAAGCTGAGGGTGTTATTTATCTGACGTCTTTTTTTTCTTAACTAAAATGTACTCCATATCATCTCTTTTTTGTGTGTGTGTATCTGGTGTGTCCCCTTCTGTGGCAATTACAGTCTCGAGTCTGATAACCACAGTATAACAGACTCTTTATATTGCAGTTTGTATTTAGTATCTGGTTTTTTCTATATTAGCGTTGTTCTCAGTTATACCTTTCTATAAACTTAGATTTCTTCAGGTCGTTTTGTGTATGTTACCTGGAGTTCTTAATGTAAATGGACAGGGTTCAGTGAATTCTGTTGTGTGAATAACATATCATTATCAAATGTAGAGGTACATCTGTGCAAAAACGGTGCTGCAGCTCTTGCATTCTGCCTCCTGCAGTGGTCTCAGGCTGGGTGTCTAGATTCTCGCTTCCAGTTGTAGTACTGTGGTGCACCAGGGGACAGAAGTAGTTTGAAAGGGTACTGCCTGAAAAGCTGAAGATTTTAAGTGTCCAAGGTGATGTGTGTCTGTGGAGAAGGACATGGATATTGAGCACTTTCTGAAACGTAAGCTGTGAAAATTGGGCCACTAAGGTGCCCGACATGATGCACCTTAAATTTGCCAGCCATTTCTGAAACCGTCTGGGCATTGTGTGCAGGGTGGAGAGGGGGAGGAGGCAGCCCCCAAGTGCCAGCACAAAACCCTCCCAAGCAGAGTGGGAAGGGGTAAAGTAGCAGATCCAAAAGCACTTGGAAATTGAAGGGTCAAAGCTGAATGTCTTTGCATGGCCTATTCAGAGTGGGTTTACGTTATCTTTTAGCAGTGTGCATACAGCTATTTTTATACAACACGCTGTATTTTGTGACTAATACTAAAGTTTTTATTTAAAATATTTTATACATTGTGCCAGTGGATGGATTATGAAATGTATTTTGCTTTGTTTTTATTAAAATGCCTTAAGTTATGGATTTAACACATTTGTCTATTCTGTGTGGTTTCAATTCTGCGAGAATTACTTGCTTCTGTGTGTGACAGTGGATTTAAGACGATTTAAGTCTCGGAAGACTAAGCATACCTCCCTCTAAGCATAGGAAGTGAACCAAATGCAGGTCTTCTGCACAGCGAGGAAGAAGCTGGCTTGCTAGCCAGGTTTGCTTTCCCTTTACGAAAGGGAGCTTGGGAGGAGAGAGAAAAACGTCCAACAACAACTTTTTCAGAGATATTCGTGCCATTACCTTGGGCTAGTGGAATTGCTATCTAGCGGAGCAAGTACTCCTCAGGGCTTGAAGCATTCTCCTGCGTGAGGAGGACGCTTCAGCTGTTGGATGTGTGCAGTGCAAAGGATTTTAAGCACTGGTGTGTGAAACGTTGGAAGTGCCCAGCAGGGCTTGCACTAAGTGGATATAATTGGCTGCTGGTTATGCCAAGCCCTCCAGCTGATGGCTCTGGGCCCTGCCTGGCTCTTGGCGTGCTCGCTGCCTGGCCGATGCTGCCAGCAGCCGCCTCCACAAGTTACCTCCTTGCTCCCCACGGGTATGTAGAATTGCAAACTCATCTCTTTGGGACTTGAAGCTACAATGTTGGGCTTTTCACTGAAGAGCTAAAATCTGGACATACTTTTCCTCCTCCTGCAAGGCAGTAACCTCTGGCAGAGAGGCAGGCAAGCAGCAGGTAGCAGCGGATGCCAGAGCTGTGTAGTGCTGGGAACAGAGAAAATCTCCCCAAACAGGGAAGAAGTGTTGATTTAAGCCAATTGTTCTGCTTTCAGGTGTAGTCTAATTTTGACTTGCCTCTTACACAGTTAATTTTTTTGTTTGTTTAGAAGTCTGTGGCTGAAAGTTTATAATGGGAGTTTGGGTGAAGAAGGTTGTTTTGCCAGAGAGGAGGGATGCAGCCCTCCCCAGTGCCCTGGGATGCTTGCGCCTGGCATAATCAGATCAGTCCAGCAGTGACAAACACAGTGGGTTTTAGTTCCTTTTCCAGTGAAGTCTGAAAAGCAGGGATCCCAAACCAGGTGTCAGGCCCTTTATTTGTACTTGCCTTTCTTTCGAAGGAAATCTGCCATATTCACATCGAATGCTTTTGTTTGAACTGTGTTTTAAAACCATCTGCTTCTCCTTCTCTCTTCCTCCTGGGCGAGAGAGGTAGCAGAGAGCACAGGAGGCCTTGCAGCAGTGGTGCAGGAGCGATGTTTCAGTGATACAGGTCTTAGATCTTTCTTTGCCTCAAAACGAGAAGTCTGATTCAGCTGATGGTCCAACAGTCTCTCAGCACAGGTGCCTCTTTCCCTCTGATCTTTATCTTGAATGAGAGCTCAGCTTTCTTTAGGGGTGTTATCCCCAGCAGGCCTAATTTGGTAGGCCTTGATGATGCTTTTTTTCATGTCAGTGGGGAAGAGGCACGTGTTTCTAGGTGGGAAGTTGCTAAATGCAGAGACTCTGTGATCTGTCCTTTTGAAGTAGTGCTGGGTTTGCTCTTGTCATCTGAGTATCTCGTGTTTGGGCAGCCTGTAGAACACGACTTCACTTCATCGCTGAATCCCTCCATCTCCCCTTTGGAAAGGGCTGAATCTCTGTGCCGTGCTTTTTCAGTTACTGGTGATAAAATACACCAGGCAGCATATGTGGGCTCTCTGGCTGCTGAAAAATGAAAGGGGCTGCAGAATGTGCCCTTTTGGTGGGGAAAGAGGGTGGGTAAGGTAGAAGGTGCCTTTCAAGAATTCAAAAAGTATGTTCTGACCAGCAAGGAGAGCAGTAAAGCTGATCTTTAATGTTGACTAAGGTGGCACCCAGGAAAATTCTCTTTCACCTCCCCAAGCTTTTCCTCGGAGGTCGGTGGGCAAACCAAGGAAGAGGCATCGGCATGATTAAGGGGGGGTAATTTTAAACAAATGGCATCTGAACAACAGGAGTCTCAAAGTACCCCCTGCTGTCGCCTCTGAAGCAGTGGCACAGGATGCTTAGCAGGATTTTGCTGACCTCGATGTGCAATATTTCACAAAGTGCATTCAGCCCTGTGCTTACCAGTGCGGTTTCTGCATTGTTGGCTGCATAAAAGGAAGCTCCTGTTTTTCATTGTGGCGTATTTTCTTCTGCTCTCTCTTCCTTCACCACATGTTTATTGAATCCTTTAGTAAGGATGGAAAGATGCTGTTATTTTTTTGAGGGCTGTGGGTGGGCTGGCTTTCAAGGTAGAGAGCAGCTTGGTTAATTTTCAAAACTAATAATTTTCCTTGGGCCACTTCAGTGGCAGCAACAGGCTTCAAATTTGGCTTCCATGGAAACATACTGCCATGGTAACTGAAAGGCCTGACAATCCTGAAGAAACACTCACTTGTCCCCTTCCTTCTCTCTTTCATTCTGTTTCGCATGTGATGTGAGTGTTTGGTTTCCCCTGCCAGATTCAATCAGTGCATTTAAAAAATCTCCAAGCACAGAAATGCACTTCTCTGGGAAGAAAAAGAAAAAAAATTGTAAAAGTGAAGGTGGCATTTCACTGGCATTGTATGCAAAAAAGCAGTTTTGAGACTGGAGGGAGATGCCATTGAGCCAAATTCCCTTCCAGTGGGGGAAAAAAATCCCTAAAAGAAATGCTTCATCCTTAGTTTCTGGGGACTGGCTGGCATGGGCTGGCCCAGGGAATCAGACCCTGCACAGAGTCCAACATGTGTAATACTGAGGATGGTGAGAATTGACTCATCTGCTGATTAGCGAACAGAGTACCAGTGATTTGCTGGGTCCCTTCCAGCTGATTAATTTGACGTTAAATTTTCTGTCGTTGCCTGTCACAGCTGCTTTCACACCGAGATTGGTTAGCAAGGTTTGGCAGGGTGACAAGCAGCCCCACTTCTGCAACTTTGCTCTGATTCAGTCTGGAGTGGGAGGGAAGGGGGAATGGGGCTTCCTGAAATGTTTTGCTAAGGGAGAAACAGAGCAAGGGCAAGGACTCTGCATGGCGGAGGGTACAGAGGAGCTTGGAGTCTGATGCTTTCAGTTTATGCTTTCTGTTTGATCCAGAGCAAAGCTCATGACCTGACCCATCGCTACAACAGGTCGACGTCCTATGGCCAGTTATTAGGTGGCACTGTGTGTGTGGAGGGGGTGGTGGATCTTGTCTCCCCCACTGTTCCCTTATGCTAAATCATCTCCGTCTGGACTGCAAAGACTTTTGTGGTTAGCTGTCTTGAGAATCACAATCCCTGCACCCAGCTCCAGGCTGCTTGTGGGGAAAGCAGAGTTGCCTCATTTATTTCCTGCTCCTTCTTTTATTCCCCAGTTTCACCCTGTTCTTCGTGCAGGTGTTCCCCTTGCAGCTGCTTTAGATCTGCTTGCTCAGCCAGGGGATGCTCCCGCGGACTGCCGTGGCCTCTACAGACTGTTGTGGAATGAAATGGAGAAACAGTTTGTGGAGCTACACGTAGGAGAGCAGACACAGACTGACGCAGGTTGGTGAATTGGGAACACGGGAAGGGTCAAGTCCTGTCCTCTTTAGTCAGAGAGCTGGGTTATAGAAACAATCCCAATGTAAACTGTTCCAACTTCAGAAGAGTTACTGGGGGCAATTAAAGGTGTACGTATGTCACTCTGTAGTAATGTTTTGCGTGGCTTAATTGCAGCTGGCGTTACCAGTACACTAGGTTGTTCTGCAGTTGCTGTGCCTGCCATTTTCTGTTAGAAATTTGAATTGCTTTTGGGGGTTCTACCTGCCAGTTCTGGGGGTGCGAGAGCTGCAACATCCTTATATGAGAAGAAATAGCTGTTTGCTGGAGACCTGTGTGGATGGTCCTGCTTGTCACCAAGCTTTGCTGGGGGCTTTTGTTGGTGGCGCCAGCAATCCAGTTGCTTCTGGTGATGGTGGACAAAGCAGGCTGGCTTTTCTTCTCTAGCAGAGGGAAGCTGAATGAAAGCGAGGAGTTGCATCGGGCTGAGGTAAGGAGTGATGCTGGAGAGGAACGGGCAGAAATGGCCACACTCAGCCCTGTCAGGCTGCCAGGAGGTTCCATGGCATGATCCAGGAGTTGGGCAACTTTTCATACGTTGCAAGTGAGCAATGTGTGGTCTAGGTCAAGCGAGGGGATTCTGCCCCTCTGCTCTGGTGAGAGCCCACCGGGAGTCCAGTGTCCAGCTCTGGAGCCCTCAGGATAGATATGGACCTGCTAGAGCGGGGACAGAGGAGGCCACAGAAGTGATCAGAGGGATGAAGCACCTCTGCTATGAGGAAAGGCTGAGAGAGTTGGGGTACTTAAAGGGGGCTTATGAGAAAGCTGAGGGCAGGCTTTTTAACAGGGCCTGTTGCAATAGGATAAGGGGTAATGGTTTTAAGCTATAAGAGGGTAGATTTAGGCTGGATATAAGGAAGAAATTTTTTACAACAAGGGTGGTGAAACACTGGCACAGGTTGCCCGGAGAGGTGGTCGATGCCCCATCCCTGGAAACATTCAAGGCCAGGCTGGACGGGGCTCTGAGCAACCCGATCGAGTCGGAGATGTCCCTGCTCATTGCAGGGGGGTTTGACTAGACGACCATTAATTGTCCCTTCCAACCCAAACTAATCTACGATTGTGTTTTGTTTCTGTGTGACATTATCCATGGGGACATGCTGTTTTCAGAGAAAAATTTGTACCCTTGATATGAAAAACCTGTTGGTTTCCTCTTCTGTTCAGCCGTGTTGTATCCGTGCTGCTCTACAGGGTGATCTTCATCTCGTTTGGGTACTTTCAGGCTGTGTTTACAGTGGATTGCCAATGCTCTGTGAGCTAACTGGGGGATGCCATCCAAAACATACTCCTTGCTGTGTTTTGTGAAAGGCTCATGTCACCCCTGGCTAGGGAAAATCCCTGTTATCCCCTGTGTGTACTCCCAGTGGCAGCTGGATGCAGCTTTCCTCATGTCCTGCCTTAGACTGCCTCACAGTGCTGTCACGCCCTGCAAACCCGTTTTCGTGGTGTTTCATCGGGTCAGAGCGCTTTCGCTCCCGTCTCTGCTGTCAGCCTCATTGCAGTGCAACAAGGGGCTTCCGTAACACTTCCCTCTGTTCTGAGCAATTTACTTCAAGTTTTACTTGAAACTGGGACAGGCTCCATCTCCTGCGCGAAAACACCAGCAGGTACCTGGTATACCTCGGAGCTTTGACCATTCTCTTTGTTTTCATTTTGGGTCTAAACCACTTGGGCAATTCTGCAAGCCTTCATCCCGCTGTTCACACCAAATGTGCTGCCGGAGCATCGGGTTTCCCCATGCAGTTGCATTGCAGCAAACTGGCAGTGATATCTGTGCTAGCGGCTAGAACACAGCCCTAGGGCTTGGGGTGGAAAGGCAGAACAGTCTGTCTCATCCTAAACCCACTGCACGGTCCCAGCTCTCCCTCCCAGCCCCTGCTGCGAGCAGAAAGCGGTCTGCGTTACATCTCCCTCACCCTAGAAACTCAAGCGTGTTGCTGTGATTGCCTGCCTCTGAATTTCAGGGCTGGCAATTGCTATGGCATTGTAAAATTAATTATTCATTAATATAACAGCCTGCAACTTCGGAGGAAAACAAATGGCATAACAAAGGAACCCTTCAGAGTGGGGAAAAAGACAGGAGAAGCGTATGAAGTCGTTTGTGAACATCACATATCCTGAATGGAGAGAGATCTCACTGAAATTAATTTTTCTTTTCCCTTTCCTCCCCCCCCCCCTAACCAATGCCATTTTCCTCTTGCTGTCTTTGGCAGGCTTAATTCCTTAGCATTTCCCTCTTCCCCTGCACTGTTTTTCTCTCTCTCCTCCTGCCTCTTGTGAAACTGAGGGTTTGGGGGAGGGAAGAGGGCGGCTTTGCCGAGGGCTTTGTTTTATACTCAGCTTCGCTTCCATCCTGCTCCGTCTCACACCCCTGTGAGCCTTTCGAATCGGAAGCCCCTCTGGTATATAAATGAGGTCTGCTGCAGTCACAGGCTGCGATTGCGAATTTATGAGGGAAGCGATCAGATTAATTGGGCAGCAGTGGGAGTGTTCAGTTAGACTGGCTTCTGATTAATTACCCTCTGTCAGACCATGTCAGCACACCTCCTAATGCTGAAAGTGTTGCCTGAGGTCTGTGGAGCAGCAAGGCCTTGGCTTTAACCAATGGCAAAGCCAAACGTGCCCCAAGAGTGATAGTTTCTCCTCCACCGCCCTCATTTCAAGGAGAAATTTGCCAAAGTCTCAACCAAATATTTGAAGCCATTTTGGCCAATTTGCTTTTGCTTCTAAAAAACTGGGATGATGGGGGAGGATTTTTAGGAAATCAGATGGCAATTTGTACTGGTCCTTTCAGTACAGATCTATCGGCTGTCCTCGGTGTAGCATTGCGAAGGTACACCAAACATTGTCATCTGAAGCTGATCCTGTTAGCATTTTGGTTTTGTGCTTTCCCTCCACACATTATCCCAAAGGGTGATGAATCCAGGGGCTCTCTGGGGAAGGCACTAAGCTGGCACTGGAGCTGCTCCAAGCAGAGTTGCTCCATCTGTTCAGCCTGTGCCTCTTGGCTTCCCTGGAGCTCTCCGCAGGGCTGGAAGCAATGCAAGCCCTCTAGCTCCATTTGCCTGCTGGAAGGCAGGGCTACTTGCCTCTCCCACCTGCAGAGCCGTGTACAGATGCCATGAGAGGTCTGCGCTGTTGTGCAGGCTGGAGGAGAGCCTGGAGGGAACGTCTGTACCGGTACTCTCTACCGATTAGTTTGTGCACTGACCTCATCTCCCAGTGTAAATATCTCCACTTTTCTAAAAATTATTCCTTGTAATCACATTCCTTCTCAGCCTTTGCCTGTTCAGGTAAATACGCTGAGCCCTTTGGGTGGGCAGAGCCCCTCATTCTGACTCCGGCGGTGTGCGCTGAGGTGTGTCACTGTCTCACACTAGCGCTGATGCTGCCCATCTCCCCAGAAATCTCTCAGCCAGTTACATGAAGATTGCTCTGGTTGTCTTGGTATTTGCAGCCTCTAACTTGCTTCTGCATATCCAGTCTTTTCCTCTCCTCTGGGAACAATCAACCAGAGGTCAAGTCTTCGCTCTTAGAGCAAAAATTCTAATTGCTCCCTAATGGCATTGCTGCCTGCTGTTGAATTTCAGCCCTGTTACGTTACTGAGGTGCGCAGCATTATGCTTGTGGTGTTCTGGTCCTCTTCTAAGTGATGGCTCAGTGTCATCAGCAGATCTCACTGCTTGACTTCTCCTTCTGTCTGGGTCGTCAACTAAAATCATTTAATTGCTTGATGAATTACATTGTTGCTGCTCTCTCCTCATTTATTAGATCTTTCCCTGTCGGCACAACCGTGGCATAAAAATTCTGGCTTCTGTGCAGATCCCTCTCAGGGGCTAACATCACTGAAGTTACTTTTACAGGAGACATATGTATAACCAATCTCTTCACAAAAATTTACAAAATCTGCTTGTACAGTGTTTCTGCCTGAAAGAACGAACCTGCCTGGGGAAGGAGTGCGTGGGTGGTAGCATGCTGCATAAGCAGCACGGCTCTTTCAGGCCCTGCAGTAGCTAAAGGACATGCTTCCCAGATCTCCAGACTCAGGTTTTAGCTTCCTAACATCACATGACAATTAAAATAAGCAGATCCCTATAGTTTATGAAGTTTCATACAACTTGTTGTCTTTTGATTTAGCACAAGAAATGTACAGCTATAAGAAAAAGTATAGATTTCATGGGGGTGGGTGGCTGTGTGTTCTGTTTTCTTCCCCATGTGACAAGTCCAGATTTCTTCTACTTTTGATTGCCAGTTGGTATCTGAATTACACAATCCCTTTTTCTGAACCCTTCAAGTAACACCCTGCTCTTTCCCTGTGCATGCTACTTCTGGAGCAGGGACAGTTGACCGTGCTTTCCTCTGCAGTCCAGTCTGCCTACTGACTTCTTACGTGGAGGACTTTGTTCCATAATCTTGAGGCATCTCCAAGATACCAACTCTGTTTTATCTCTCAGTTGGGTGAAATCTCTCACCAGAGGCTGTGTCCTTAGTTGCCTCCCTCAGGAGTCAAGACTGACATCCCGGTTTTGGCCACTTGCGTGCAATACCCCAGCGATGTGAGGATCCTGAAGGTCTTGACCACCCTGCTTAATTTTGTGCCTGAATCAAGCACTTTCCCTTTTCAGGTTACATGAGAACAGAAGCCAGACAATCCTGACTCTCCCATCAGAGTTTTTGGTCCAGTTCACAGCTTTGTAAAGGGCACAAGCTGCCACATGTCAGCTCCTCTGGCCACTGGCACACGCGAGGCAATGCGCGCCTCTCTCGTGGGTGGTTAAACTGTTCTGAATTACGCTGTATTTATTACACAAGAAGAACGCACACAAACTATTACTGTGGATCCTCATGGTGAGTAGTTCCAATGCTTAAAGCCTGTGGCTGGATATGGAAGATTTCCAACACCACCAGTTACTCACAAACTGCACGTAAACAGATCCCTTACGTTATGGTTTTGGAAATATTCCCCCCTTGGGCTTCTTCATTATCAGTTCAAGACAGCAACAATTCAGCCCAGTATCTGAATTATGAATGCCAGCTTCTGTCTGCTTCCATGCAGCCACTCAGCATTGCCTGAGTTCCTTAGATGGGTTTAAGCCCAAACTGAGTTTCAAGGAATGCTGCCAAACTTTTCCAACAGCAGCAAAGTCAGTAAGCTTCCCTTCCCACTTTGATTGTAGCTTTCTTTTTTATTATTACTTGTCATGTGTTTTTTTTATCTGTTGAATAATTCAGCTAATAGGCTGGCACTTGAGTGCTTGAGAGCTGTGTTCCCTAATGAGGGAAGCAGCTTGCCAAATTTTATCTTTCCAGTTGTTTGACTGCAAACCCAACATCGTTAACAAATCACCATGGAATAGCCGTGGAAATGCAGAACAAAACGTTGTTGTCTGAAGTGGGCAAGGAGGTAAAAATAAACAGAGTGAAAGAAACCCAAGCCCTGCACGGGAAAACAAAGCAAGAAAGTGAAGTGTGCGTGGAAGGAAGTGATGATAGTAGAAATCTCTTTGCAACCTCATTTTATCTCAATATCTGCAAGCAGGAAAGCTTTATGGGAGAAAGGATGTTAACTTGCTGAAGAGACATAGCTGCACTAGCTCAGAGGACGGGTGTAGGTGTATCTGTTGGCAGCTCTGCTTCTTTCCATGTTTACATGAATAAAGTTTTGTATAAAGAGCAGGTTTTTTGTTGCCAACTTTTTTTTTTTAATCTGAATGTTTTACGGTCTGTGTGATGCAGATGGGATTAAAAAATATATATATGTGATGCCTTTTTGCACATTGCTTAATCCCCTGTAAAGTAGCATTAAGATCATATTGGCTTCATTTTTTTTCAGATCGAGATTCATGCTGACATGTTTCAGGTGAGTGTTTAGTCCTTCGCCCTCCTTGCACTTGTTCTTTTCTGGATTCTCCACCTCTGCTTACCAGAGCAGTGCTCAGCAGCTCTGGGTGCCTGAAGAGTCCCACCTGACCTGCAAGTAAGTGAGGACATTTGCAAGGTCCCTCAGCTCCTTTGCAGGACAATCACTGCCATAGCTTGTCAATCAGGCAGAAACACAAGCTGGATGAGAAGCAGGAACCTGAATAAAGTAATGTGCCCCCACATGTGCAAGGTAAGGATGGTCAGATCATGTTCTGGGCCCACTTCATGTTAGCCTAAATGATGCTCAGGGAGCAGGTTCTTAAACTTGGTATGAATCTCATTTTGGTGGTAGGTGCTAAATATGTAGCTGAACTACTGCGAAAGCGTAGTACCTCAGTGTCATGTCAGTAGGAAATGCTCTTTGGTTTTGTGTTAGATTGGTGCTGAAAGCTTTTATCACCCTAGGCAGAAGTGCAAACGTTAGCATTGTGTCCTGTTGCAATAGAACACGCGAGCTGGCGAAGCACAAACAGAAACAAAGGCTTGGGAATAGACCGTTGTCTCCCATCAAAGACACACACCTACCAGGATGCTGGTCAGGATGTCCAACAGGCTTCTGTCTCTTAAGGGTCTGACAGCAAATCCCTACGAGAACTGGCTGGATATCTAATAATACTTCTTAACATAGCTGTTTAAGGAATAGTTATTTTCTTGTTAAGCAGAAGTTAAGTGTTAGGGAAAGGACAAGCAATGTCAGCACTTTAGTTTTTGAAGCAAAGATTTTTGTTCATGAGGGGAGCAGCCAGGAGATGGGAAAATGTAATAAATAGAGCTTTTCATCCAGAGATACCAATGTCATTCACGTTTCAGGGATGAGAAAACCGAGACTTGAGAAGCTGAAGTGGCTCAGACAAGTCCTCCTGCAAGTTAGCAGCTTGCCCGAGACCAGAACTCTCATCTTGAGTCCCTGTCCAGTGAAACTATGCAGCTGAACTAAGATTACACTAAAAGTGCTACATTTGAGTTCAACATCATTATCTTGGCTGTCCGATGCTTTCTGCAACACAGGGAAGCTACTCATCTTAGGTCTTGGGGCCAAATTCTCAGCAGTGGATGTGGGATGGGATGCTTAATGCAATAGAGACTCTTATCTCAAACATTGACTTAAAAAATGGACATCTAAAAACCTCACAAATGGCAAAGGTGCCTGTTACTCTAGGTGCTGTACAAACATGGCTCCAAAAGATTGCCCTGAGCCCGGGAAGTGTGTTTTCTAATTTCTTTCCTGTTGTGTTGCCAGCATTTACACAAAATGCAGAACACTGAGCTGAGTGGTAGAGCTGGGCAAAATTTGGCACTTCTGAATTGAGCTAAGCTGGTTTAATTGGAAATTAAGATCCCACTCATCTGGCCTGTAATTGCTATTATAGGATCCTTTGAAGACACCAGGCTCAATTAAGTCAACCTTGCTGTATGGACATCCAGGGAACTGCACCAAATTAGAGTGGTTAAAGATCAGACTTGTTATGTTTGTTTGCACTCAAAGCCTGGAGAAGGGAAACAGAGATGAACAACAATGATGATGGTAGCAAAACAAAGGAAAACAGACAAAATGAATGACTGAGATCTCATGGAGCATTGCTCAAAAGGAGTCCTCCGGGAACGCAAACTCACAGTTGTTGCTTCTGGAAGGCAGCTCCGCTTTTGTTTTCATGGAGCACCTTCCTCCCTGCCTCTTGCTTATTTACAATCTATCTTCTGTTTCATATCAGTCTTACTTGTTTCTTAGTCCATCCTTCAGCTGTTGGTGGCAGGAGATAAAATACCCTTTCACTTGCATAGCAGGAATATATGTGATACGAAGCCAGATGGCTGCCGAGATGAGCAATTGAGTGAGTCTGCACGTTATCAGTTGCAGCTGCTGTTTTTGCAGTCAGAGGTGATGGGAGGGTTCCCAGCAGCAGCCGGGAGCAGATGGGCAAAGAGGGATCTGTCTTGGTGGCATCTGAGTAAAATCCACTGGGATGGGGTGTGTTCAGCCCCACTCTGGGTTTAGGCCTTCTGCCGGACAGCAGGATCATAGGAATGGATTTGTTCTAGCCTGCCCGTAAGGGTGATGGCCAGAAGATCGCTTTGACACACTGGTGTGATCCCACTGTATTTGGTTGAAGCTGAACGGATTTTCGCAGTTTCTTGCTCTTCCTTCTTTGTTTTCCTTTTACTGCTGCATTACATTACTAAAAATACCTAAAAAAATTATCATTTACTGAGCTGCTTCCTCTGCTTGTTCTTGTTCCAGGCACAAACATCCATCTCTCTCTAAACACCTATCTCATCTGCCCAAATTACATCAGTACTTCAAAGCAGGACTTCACCTGTAGAGAACCTGTTCTGTAATCCTGGCTTGTCCCCTCCTGCGCTAAGAGATCTGGCACTCGAGGCAGGGGTCTAGTTTGGTAATGGTTGAAGGGAAGGGTTGATAATCCTGTCATCCTCTAAACTGGAGGTTGGAACATCTTGGCTTCTTGCTGAGAATTAGAAGGGCTGTTTTGGGGCAAGCTAAATCCTGTCTGACTCTGCCTCCAGTTTCTGTCAGTGGCCAGGAGGAGATGCTGAAGGAAGACAAGTAATTAGTATACTTTCCCTGCCTGAAAACCCCAGCCTTTGGCAATCAGCAGCCAGGGGACTTGATGAACTGGAGGTGTGATGTGCAGTCAGCAAAAGGCAGAGATGTTTGTCATCTTTATGAAGCTTAAAGAAGACTTGCTATTCCATGTTTCCTTCCTGTCTGATTCACCCATGACACAACACTCCTACAGCCTCACGGCTCAGAAGACAGGCTGAATTTTAGCTGCAATTGTTCTTGATTCAGGATGTTTCAAGGTGGGTCCTGTGGGTGATGAGTTTTGCTGTGTCCTGTCTCCTTAAGCTGGAAGTTTGGAAGCTCTCTTCTGGAACTGCATTGATAGCTGAAGTGTCAGATCTTGGTGTCCTGGCTGTGACCTCTTCACAGAAAATTCTGCTCTCTGGGTAAAAGGAAACAACAAAAAAAACCCAACTCAAAAAGAGTCTCTGTGAAAGGACGAAACCAAGTTGGCGTAAAACAGTTTAGCTTTGTGGATGATGTTGTGAGAACTATCCCAGTTCAGAGCAGGAGAGGATCTGGCTTGTCGTATTTGGAAGACAACAGCCTAAGGTGGTACCTGACTGGTGACCACCCAGGTACCTGGATCCCTGGGAACATGCTTAAGGTTTTTCTTCTGCCCACGTCTGCTGTCTGGCAGTAGGGAAATGTCTGGCACACCAGCTCTGGCTGAGGGATGTCGTGCCTCAGGCACTGCACACTTCCCTGCTCAGAGCTTCAAGCATTTTGACACCAGGAATGTAAGAGTTTTCAGACTTGAGGTTCCTGAATTTGGCCTGTTTGCACTTTGTGTTTGGCTCACTGCCCTAAGGATGGGCAGCAATGGTTGCCAGCCATGTGGTGAGTGAAGAAAGGAAGATCTCAATATTTCCCTTCCTGAGATACGTAACATTGGGATGGGGATGTCACTGTGTTGAGGGCATATAGTTGCCTGGACTATCATTATTGGGGATAATAGCAGGCCTTTTGTATTAGGACGTGGCCAAGAGGTCCCTGTGTTTCCTCTCCAGGAGAAGCCTTCATGGGAGGGAGAACAAGCTGACGTGCAGTTTGAGATGGGATAAGGTACTTCTCCAAATGCAAGGTACAGAAGTTGCACTGCCTATCCCTCCTAGGACGGTGATGGGTTCAGTTACACTCAACACGATGGCAGCGCATAGAGCTATCTCTGTTCTGTGTGTCTCTCAGATCGAGTCCAATTTAGGTCTATTTCCTTAAAAAGCGTATTCCCCATATAATAACTTTTTCGTTTTACATTTGTTACAGCTGCGTATGCAATTACGTATGTTTTCTGTGCATGTGTTTGCACGTACAACTGCTCTAATTCTGAGCATGGCTATTTCCTATCTGTCGTGATCTGACTACAGCAAAAATTAAAATAAAGATTAGATTAGTTGCCGTGGTAACTGCTACCCCTGCCTCATATGACGCACAGATTCTGTGAAGCGAAGGAGCACATATCAATTTACACTCTTAATTTTTGGGACACTCAGGGTTCAGCTCTTCCCAGGAGGTTCTCTGATGACAGCAAGTGATATCTCCCTGTTCCACTCAGCAGGCTTATCTGCTTCAACTTTTTGTAATTCGTAAGAGCTTCAGAGCTGCTACCACCATCTCTTGGTGGAAACAATCTCGTCTTCATTTCAGTTTCTTGCTTAGAATGAAAAAAATGAGTGGGAGAATGATTAAAAAAGTCAGGTCTGGGGGACAGGGAGGCTGTGAGAGATGTATTTACCCCCTTGAGAAAGGAAACAGCCAGGACCTCACAGGGCATCAGTGCAGAGGCTGTGCATGGACTGGAGTTCTATGGCTAACGAGTAATTGCTAACAAGGGGGAGAATTGTCACATAACATGAGCAGTCATGAATTAGCAGAGAAGCGCACAAAAGAGGGTAACTCAGATTTGCTGGGCTCTCTTGGTTCATTTGCTCTCATGACTGTACATCAAGGTTCTAAATGTCTCTGCTTTGTGATGGAGAAAATTAACAGCCTTTAATAGATGTAGTCAGACTAATGATGTCTTGTGGTGTGAGATCTCACTCGTTGCATCTCCCAGCTATCGGATCTCATAAGGTGTAGGATGAGATGAATTGTCTGGTCCGCAGGAGGAGAGCACACGAAGAGATAATACACTTGACTGCAGTTAATGATTGCTGCTCTGTGCTTTACAGGGATAAGAAGTCTTTTGATTCTTGCCCGTCAGGTGCATATCCATGTTGTCTTTCAGTCTGCATCCTTAGTCCCTTCTCAGAATTTATTCCAGAGCTACCACCGCTCCCACAGCTGCATCTTACAGCACAGAAGCCACAGTTATGAGCCTGCTGGTAAAGAAGGGATGAGAAGGGAAGGTCTGGGCTATGCCTCTCTCTCTACCATTCCCACATCATTTCTTCTCCATTGTTTTCCCTGCCACTTTTTGTCTCCTCCCAAAAAAAAAGTATTTAAAGGCCCTACTTCCAGAAAAACCTGCTTACCTTGGGTGCATTGGGTATCTAGTTCAGCCACAGACTGAACAAGCCACAGACCTTGGCAAAGCATTTGGAAAATAAGTTTAATACCACCTTGTCTGTCTGTATCTAACTTGCTCGTAAAAATCAATCTCTCTTCTCCATGTGTGATGGACATCTCTCCCTGCTGATCTGTCTAGCAATTTCTGAGTCTGCCTGACAGCACACCTCAGTCTTCCCAGCTGGAAGCCCAGCTCAGGGTTTCTTGCCGCCTTCTCCAGGGATGCAGACTGTGGCACCTGCTTGTCTGCTTCAGGGAGCTGGAACCAGCGTGGGGATTCTCAGCAGCATGATCAGAACTGGGTTCACCAGATCTAACTATCCTGGGATGGGGAACCATAGGCTCTTGTGAAACACCAAATCATCCATCATCTTGAGTTTCTCCTCAAAAATCCACGAGGAAAAACATTCCATGTGGCGGTGGCTTAACATGCTGAAAGAGGACAAAATGTCCCAGCTCATGCTGGAGAGGCAGCAGTATAGTTTGAGGCGTCTGTGTTGTCACAGCTGTAAGAACAGAAATATATTATGAGTGCTGATTATATTAATTAAAGTTGTGCTGCTGTTTGTGTGAGCATTTCCAGAGAGGAATACAGATTTTCCCATTGTTTTATTTCCAGGCAGAAGCTGGAGGCCTGACAGGGGCCAAGTCTGTACAACGCGAGAACATACGTGCTGTGGTTCCTGAAATACGGTAAAATACCCAGTGTATTTTAAAAATGCAGTCACTGAAAGCAATATTCCTTTTCCTCAGATTGATTCCCTAGAGACTTTGACAAAAGAAACACATTTTTGTTTTCTCTAGCATCCCTGACCTGAGCCATATACACAGACATCTGCCCTGGGAACTGCTTTGTGCCTCAGTTTACCTCCAATTTCAAGAAAGGAAATGGGATAATTAGTTTTCCCCTGTCTCCTTGTTTTGTGTGGGACATCTAGTCTTCAAGACCTTAGTCTGTGTATTCACATAGTGTAACACTATGGGACTGTTGCTTTTTCACCCTGACTGTGACAAAGCAATGTCAGTGCTAAAGGTGTGCTCCTCTGTATCGCCCAGGAGTCATCTTGGACTGTGGAGAACCCCTCTGGCTTCGGGGATGAGCTGGGCTGTTTACTGAGCTTGCTGTTTCTCCTCCTTCCAGCCGCTGCTGCTCAGCTCAGACCCTCGGTGCAATTCCTGGGGACCTTTGCCATAGGTTTCCTGGAGCTTTACTTGCTGGTACCTTCATAAAACTCTCACTGCTGGTTTGTTCTCTTCCCCTCCTTTCCAGTCACCAGGGCTTCACTGCTAAGAGCTAAAATAAGACGCCAGCTCTGAAGGGGCAAGGTCCTTTATTCCGCCGTGCTCTTGCCATGGCTGGGAGATGGCAGCTGCTGGCGACATAAGCGGGAGGAATGGGCTGTCTCTTAACACAAGTGCCCTATTTATGGGCTGTTAAGGACTCCCGCAATAATGCAGAGTTCTGGATGTCTGCTTCTTATGGGGGCTGCAGAAAGCATTGTCTCTTCTGCTTTATGGCTTATTAGCAAAGCAAGCTATTGTGGGACGGAGACTGTGGGAAATGCAGGGGTACCTGTACCAGCTTGTGTCTTGTATTAATGCGATTGCCTTGGCTGTATTAGCACTGAGCATTTTCAGGGCAGCTTCAGTCTGCCCTGGCCTAGACCTTCTCATTTTCTGTCTAGATTCACTTGATAGTAGCCAAGTGTTGCCCTTCCTTCAGCAAGAGCTCTTCTCCCTCTCTGCTTAGCAGCCTGCTTTCTTAAACACTTGTATGAACGCAACCTCCTTCCCAAATCGGCTGGGAGGCTCACAAGCTATTGCAGAACCACATCCCCTTCTCCTCTGAGCATGGTGAAACTTAATGCAAAAGGACTGGAACAAGTGAAGGGTTCTAATAAAACCTGAAATAAAATCTCTCTTTAGTAAAACTTCATTTGTAAAATTAGCAAAACTTGGTGCGGGAAGGAAGGTAATGTGTGCTGTGTACAGGTCAGCACTGCTTCTGTTTTCCTTCTGGCTTCAGCGCCTGACCTTGGTATTGGTGTTGCATCTCTGTCTCACTGGATTAAGAAAACCTGTCCTGCTGCATTCTGGCTTGTGCCTTAAGGATGAAGAGTGGAAACCATAGATTTGGGGACTGGAGAGGGCTTTAAAAATACTGTCCTGCTGCCCCAAGGTGAGCTTGGTACCTTAATAGGATCGGCACATGTATTTTTATACATTGTTAGATGCAACAACTGCTATGTGTCTTTACAAGATGCAGATTCAGATAGATCTGTGCTCAGTGGAATATGGTTTACTACAGAAAGAGAAAATGAGGACAAAGTCTTTATCGGCGTGATATGGGTGAGGGAAAGTGGTTGGGAAAAGAGCAGGTTTAGTCCTCAGCGCTACCAAAACCTTGTGATGTGATCCGACGCAAGCCACTTCTTCTCAACGTGTTCCAGAACCCTTCTGTAGGGAAAGAGCCAGCAGGATTTCCTTTGTGGCACATCCAAGCTGCCTGTCAGCACCTTCTGTACGGGCTCGATCCTGTCCCGAAGAGCTGATGCAGTTGCACTGACCACAGCGGGGCCCCAGTCATGCCCACACCCATAGGCTTGCAAGACCTCTGTGGGGCACAGATGCTGGCCTTGCTTGTCAAAAGCAAGGGAACAGGTAGCAAGGTATTTTTATCATCCTGCATGTTATCCTACACTGCTGCAGCCGCTTGCTTCACTTCCTACAGCAGCACAGTTTTAGCGCTGTCTAAAAGCCTATCTTTGTGCAGCCACGCTCCCTATCTCTCTGCCTAATCTTCCCCATTTTGAACGACATTCGGCTTTCTCTTGTTTTGCTGCTGTTCGGGGACCCAGAGATTTGAGTCTTTCCGTCTTTCAGCCTGATACTTTTCCGAGCAAATGTAATCTAATGCTTACAGCGGGCTTTCTCAGGCACAATGTGTTGTGCTTCCCAGTACAAGCTGTCTCTGTTGGCTCTAAACTGCAATAACAACTATCTTTAATCATCTTTCTTGTTCAGCTTGTAATAGGCGGCTTAACCACAGAAGATGAACTTGAGAATTTTCCTAGCCCATGCCTGGTATGATCCTGGGCTGGTTTCTGTTTCCTACCCTTTTGTAATAATTACTCGGTGGTGAAACCTGAGTGGAAGTTGTCTGGCCTCAGAGAGCTGCTGTTCGCTTCCTCTGACGGGTCAAAACAGCAGGAGAGTGGGTGAAAAAGACTGGGTCACATTGCTCTCACAAGGCTTAGAGAGACAAACAGCAGCTCATCTTCATCCTGAAATAATCGCTTGCAAAGTCAGAGCTTTCCGGGTGGGATGTGTCAGCTGCAATTTTGGGATGAGTTCCTGCCTCCTGAATCAGTGACCAAACAGTCCAGCACAGCAGGTGATGAATATGCTTTTCCATCTTCTTCTGCTTTCTAGTGCCAGATCTGCACCAAAAAGTCACAAAGTCTTCCTCACCCTAACAATGTGTTTCCTCAGGCAGCCTTGCTCTGCTCTTGCGGCCTCAGAGGCCCAGGATGGTGGTGACTACACGTGAAGTGGAGCAAGGAGACCTGTGCTGGGTTAAAGGAGGCTGTAGGTGGGGAAGAAAGGAGGAACTCATGCCAGGACAAAGGTGTGAGGAGCCTCTGAGAGCGCTTGGGTCTGGTGGGACAGAGTGCGATGCTGTTCTGGGGTACATGGTCTTGTTTAATGGCAGAACTGCCCGTGTCCCCCACTACAGCTACAATCAAAGGGGTTGCTCTGGCTGGAGCTTATGGGAAACTGCTGGCCGCAAAACTGCTTCATGGAGGATCAGGGAGTGAGTATAGACAAACAGCACTTCTCACACATCGTGCAGGGCACCAGGCTCTGTGGAACGCAGCTGGCAGTACCTGGGCTGTGGGGGACATTACAGGAGCCTGGTATGGGTAAAGAGCTTGCAGAAGGACCACGTGTTGCCTTTACTCCTTTGTTTTCTGTGGGTTCACCTGTGGGTGAGCTGAACAGTGTGACGTTTGCCAGAAATTGCTGCTGATGTACTAGAATCAGTATTTGTCCTCAGCTGGACCTAGAAGACCTGTGTAAGTGCCTCATGCAGTGGGACTGGGGACATTAACCCAGTGACGGTTTGGAGCTGCAGTGCTGGAACCGTGGGACTCCACTCCAAAAAGCGTCAAAAGTAGCTAGAGTGCGTGTTTTGAGAAAGGTCTAAATTACAGCTTGCCTGGCAGCGGGTCCTGCCTATCTGAGGGAATTTTACAGAAAGCAAAAAGCAAAGGGGGAAAGTGGGAGGTTTGGGTTATTTTGCAAACTGGCCTGGAGTCAATCTGTGTCCTTCACTCCTGAAAGAATCTCCCTCAGGCACCGGGTGTCTAACCCGTGATGTTTGTTGGGTGTCCACAGGCACTCAGCAGGGCAAATAAGGCTTTAGCAGGTATCAGAAGCCAATACCTTATTGTGGATTCTTTTTCCAAATGAGCTGAAGGCTGTTCTGGTCTCAGTCATGCCGCTTTCCTCCCACAACAAAGCATCTAAGCAGCCAAATAGCTTTTGTTATTTATGTTTGGGGATTGTAGCTGTCCGTGGCTGTCAGCTGGCTGAAAAATCCAATTTTTCTGCAGAATAGAGGACTGTGGTTTAGAGTCATGTTTTTGTGTAAGCTAGATGCTCTCAGGCCTGGTAGCTGCTGGGTGTGTGTGTGTGTGACACTGACTCTGGTTTCCTTCATTATCTGCAGGAGACTTTGGGGATTGGTGGCTCTGTCCTGGGACACTGCCATGGGCCCCAGGCTCTGTGGGATCTCTGTAGCCGTCTCCAGGCTCCAAGGTCTGTGCTGCAAAGCTGGGAGCTCAGCCCTGCTTAATCCATATGTCAACAGACTGTGGGACTTGGTGCTAGTCCTTGGTCAGTCTAGGAGGACAGTAGGCATCTGAACTTTGCAAGAAAATCAGCTTAGATACGTGCAACCCGAGATGTTTTGGGTGAAACCTTGTATGGTTTTCTTGGTGAAACAAGGGTTTGGAAAGCTTCTGACCAGCTCTGCCTAATTCTGCTATGCACGTCTCCACTCAAGGAACCATGGTATCTGGTTCTGCGGTGCAAACACAGAGCAGAGACAGCTCTCTGCCTTGAAAAACTGGGACTCTGTCGTGGGTTGGTCTTCTGCATTCCTAAGTGGATCCCCTGTGAGATCTATGTCCATGTGTTATTCCTGTGGTATTTCATCTTTGTTCTGTGTAATGCCTGATTGCACGGTGATTTTTAATGCTGCTGTTGCAAGAAGCTCAAAGTGTTGCAGGATGGAAGCCAGACACAGCTTACGTTTAGTATTTTCTTGGTGAAATCAGCAGCTTTCCTGGCTGTATGCTCAGTCTTGAGGTTGACAGGTTTCTCTCTGCTCCAGGCTAAAAGCAGCACCTGCATAATAGTCAGCTCTCAGATGATACCTACTGGGCAGCCTGTTTAACAAATTATAGGTTGAGCAAATTAAAAGCAAACAGAAAAGGAATGACAACAAGCAGAAGAGGTGGTTGTTGGCACATTCTCCGAGAGATCATCAGGGTGTTTAATTCTTGGCTGACTCCGTAAGAGGCTGCTATTTTTCTCCATCCTTTGCCTTGACTTCCGTCTCTTCTCTCCGCCTTGCTGCAGAGCGGTCTTGTCTGGCTGCCTTGCAGGGCTGGATGCAGCCGCGGTGCGGGCAGGCAGCTGGGCGGCCACCACCCTCTGAACAGTAAGAGGAGGCCTGGAGAGTCACCTCTCCCACTCCCCATCCCCACCACAGTCAGTCTGACCCTGGCTGCTCATCGCTGCAGACCCATAGTTGCGGTGCCGCAGAAGCAGCACTCTGAAGTGCCTGGGCAGATGCTGGCTAGGATCTAAATAGCTATTAATTATTTTTTGCCCAGGTTTCCTTCAGAGGAGAGGCTTACTTGGTGCTGTTCATGGGTGTGTCTTTGCGCGTCTCCCCGCTCTGCTCTTGTTTCTTTCTTCCTCTGCGCTCTGTACCAAGATGCGCCCTGCTCCTGCCCTTCCTCTGTCCTGCCTCCTGCTCTCGCAAGGACTGGAGGTACAGTTGGGAGGGTTAAAATAAAACATCTCTTTGGCTTCTACTCTGGCAAATGAAAAGATCAGATCAAAACCTGAATCAATGGCCCCGAAGTCTCTGTAGCAGTGTTGGGGCAATTCCCTCTGCCTTGGAGCAACCAGCAGCCAATTGGGATGCTCTGATACCTTACTGGGATAGTCCCACAGAGATTCCTACCACACCAAAAGATGCTTCTCTCCCCCCAGGGTTCTCCTTATGCCAGTTTTGGAGAGCAGGGAGAGCTTTCAGCCCACCCCAGTCTGTCTTCTGGAACCAAGCCTCAGTACTGAGAGCATAAAACTTGCAGCAAACCCATTAATTCCTGTGTAATGTTTCCTGTGAATCCTCCTGGATTATACTGCAGGTTTTATTAATGCTCTCTAACAAACATGCCACTTGTGGTATAGCTAGCCAGTCAAGCACTATCTGGGGAAATTTTTTTATTTTTTGTCTCCTGCAGTCAAGTCTTCAACTACTCCCTCCCCACATGGACACTTCTGCCACTCCAGAGTATTAGAGTCAACTTTATGTTGTCTATAAAACTGTGTCATCATCAACTCAGTCCCGCTGCCGCTCTTTCTGTTCCTCTGGTCATTCAGATGGCTGGAGACTTGGAGCAAGGAGCAGAGCAGGAGAGTTTATGGCTGAACAGATGAGCCATGGAGACTGAGATGCTCAAAATGTAATTAACCATGTTTTTGAGAAGGGGTGAGCAAGGTGCAGGGAAACTGTGTTGTACCAAAGGTGCCACGTGGGAGTCGGGTTAGAGATAGGAAGTAGAGGGCACATCTCTTCATTTCTGAAGTCACAACAACCTTTTCTCAGTGCCTGTCTGGTGCAGGAATCCCTGTTCCTGTGTCGTGGGTGGTGTGGTAACCACCAGGAGCTGAGCGAAATCTCCTGGTCAGGAAAAAACAGCCAAAACTCTGTTTCATGATAAACACAGGGAGGGCTCGAGTTTGCAAACTGCCTGGTGTCCTCTGGGCTGCTCCGGGAGCCACTTGAGTGTTTGCTTGCGGGGAGCTGTGGAGCTTGGGAGCACTGGTCCTTGGTTGCCTGTCGAGAGTGGGCTCAGGCTGTGTAAGAGCAGCTACAGCAGAACCACAGGGGTAAGTTAGATGAGAAAAGCATCTCTCTCTGTACTGCAGTTGTGCGTCCCCAAACCTGGGGATGGATGGATGCTCCCTGGAGAGAGCAAACGAGTAAACTGGACCTGAAACACCAGAAAACAGCACTCTGGCTGAGCCAAGGGGTGAACTGTTTCCTTAGCAGTGAGGATGTTGCTGTGCTATGAGGAATAAATAGTTACACCTGAAATAATACTCATAGATTTCCATGCATTGATCCAGCATGGCTTGCAGGTCTCAGGGCTGGCAAATATGCTTGAATTGTTAAAAGGTATAAATTACTTTAAATTAATCATTGATTTAATCCAGCTCTCCAGAAGCAGGGATCATCGTGTTACTGAATCAGGAATAAGCTGCAGTTGCACACAGAACCGTATGAGAAACGCACATACCCAGTACTTCGGCTTCTTGCTCTTTCTGTGAAGCATATACCATTTCCCGCTGAGACGAGTAGGTGTTGTACGGGCCCCAGCAGCGAGCAGAAAATCTCACAGGGAAGTACAAGTGCACTTTCAATCTGGCAGCATCAAATTGCACCCATTCGAACACGCAGAGAAACCAGCAAAAGATTTCTCCTGAATGAAATAGGGATGGGGGGAGCATTTGCCTCCAATTCTATAAAATGGGGTTAAATGTGACAAACACCCAGCTGAGCCTATGATGCTTCTTTGCCTGGGAACACCGTAAGCAGTGCGTGGCATAGATAAGGGATCCGCTTCCTCGTGGGCGAGCTGATGGTAAAAGCCTGGAGACAGAGCAGATGTGATGCCCTGGGCAAGGTGGAGCTTGTAAAGAGGATGGAGGCCCTGGAGAAGATGCTGGACACCAGCTGATGAGCTGCTTCCCTGCCAAAGTGGTGCCGGCTTCTCTTGTAGGCAGCCTGACAGCTAGGATAGTGGAGAGGGGGAAGGCTGGGGGCACTTGCGAGGAGTACCCCCAGTAATTTCAGTGGAGGAAAGATGACAGCAAGGTGATGGCTAGAACACTTGCCAAGGGAGCAGCTAGGAGCAATAAGGAACACGCTTAATTATTTGGAGACCATCAGATACGGCAAGTGATGGAGTTACTGCTCTTAATGAGTTAGCAGTTGTGAGCAGGCTCCTTCAGTTGTGAATGCTCCAGGCCCATCTTGAATATAAAGGAAAACACATTAGCTGAAAGCTCTCCCCGAGGGACTTAATGAGGTGCCCCTCGTTAGCTGAATCTCTAGAGCTGGCCCTGTGTGGCTCCCAGCCTGCTCCAATCGCATGGTAAAATTACTGTGCAGTGCTGCTAACACAGTTAAATTCTTAATTGGAAGGGGACGGGAGCGTGCGTATTCAGCGGCTGCAGCTGAGCTGATGGCTGGTGAGAGGTTACGCTATGGGCTCATCACTTGTGAACATCTTTCCTAGATCCTGAGCAGGACTGAGAAAACTAAATCCGCAGGGAATCCAGTGATGGTCATTAAGAAGTGGGTTTCTTCGGTGGAATTAACCTCTGTGCTGGCTGGGCACTGACTGCATGGCCAGAGAGTGCAATTAGGAGCAGGTCAGAATTGCAAATGAACGCTAAGCAGAAACTCTGATCCTGATCCCTTTCTCTGAGGAAGTGGGGAAAGTTCAGTCCTCGTCTGACCAGAAAGCAGGGGGAATGCCTCCACACCAGGTAACTGCCTGTCCGTTTTTAGAGAAATTAGTGGTCAACTAAAGAGCGTATGTGAGACATGAGGGGGCACCTTGTGTTCAGTGGAGACCATTTTACTCCTTTTAAACAGCAGTGGAAACACTCATCCAAGGTCTTTCCAGTGGTTTGATTTATTTATTTTTCTTTCTCTTCCTTAATCGTGTTTGCAGCATCTCAGGCTTTTCAGAAAACAGCTGATGAGTTCATGCTATATCCAAACACACTGCAGTATTTTTGGGGCAGTCTCTCGCTTGCTGGGCGTGAGAAAGTGGTTGCAGATCAGCCCTGGCTTCATTAGGTCCTGCAAATGTTTCCCCAGCAGTTTGCCGTAGCACCAACCACCTCCCCCAGCTAAATCGGTGCTGGCCAGGCTTTCTCTCCCAGCCTCTGTCTCTTACCCTCAGCCTGAGCTGCTGCTGTGTTTATTGCACAGTTTGATCTTCAGGACATTGGATACACAGACAATTTTTTTTTTCTGTTTGCTTAAAGTAGTGGTGAATATTTCTAGGCACTGCTTCCAGTGCCTAAGGAATAGGCAAACCGTGACTCCTCTCTCAGGCAGGTTAACTGGCCTTACTCTCTTTTTACAAACTATTTACTGAGACAAACAGTGAAGCCCTTATCTTCTGCAGACCTTAGAGAGACTGTGTGCTCAGCTGATGGCTGCTGGTCCCCTGGGCAGCGGGGTGGGATGCTCGCAGCATCTCTGCAGTTGCGCTGTGTCTCTGGGTGATGCACAGACCCTGAAAACCCTCTCCCCATTGCCTCCCAGACTGGGGGAGGCAGGTCTTGACCATGGTCTTGAGATGAGTCTCACCTTCACATGGTCGCTGTGCCTCAATTTCCCACTCTGCCAAATGTATGTGTTACCATCCCCCTGTCCTCTTTGAGACGGAAATCCCTTAGATCCATGTGTTTATGGAGCACTTTTGGTCCCTGATCTCTTTAGAAGAGGTGAAATGTAACCAAGTCTCACAAAAAGCGTACTGTAAGGAGATGATGGAAGGGTGTCCAGCTCTGACCATCTGTGGTACTGGAAGAGTGCTCCTGTAAACCAACATCTCCTTCTAATGACTATGACTTCTTAGATCCACAAGTCTTCTTAAAAGAGGATGTGAGATTTAATCAGATTTTCACATTATCCTGGTAGTGATAATAGCTGAGAACCCTGTGCTTATTTCTTACGTGGTCTTAATCAGTCTGCTGGGTGGGGGAGTTAGCAGGGTCTCACCAATGGTCGAAGCCGCATGCAAGCTCAGCTTTTCCCTATACCTACACTGTCTGCGTGTGGGATGGGGAAAGGGAAATAGTGCAATTTCAGTGATTCTGAAAATTAAATAGCACTAAAACCCCCTACAGAAAGGCCCCTCTGTAGCTCCTGTCCTGCCCCATCAGTTGTCTGCCCAGCTGTAGTAGGTGAGCAATACTTTGTCGTATCTGCCAGTGGAGTTACGGGCTGGTGGTGCTCACCTAGATCCGACTGCTCTGAACTCACCTACACCAACATCTGCTGGTGTGTCTCTGAAATGGTGTGTGCTGCCGAAGAGAGCCACGTTTCCTAATTCACTGGTTTACGGATCCCATCAGCCTGTGAATGGCACGATGAAACAGGAACCTCTCTTCTGTGCCAGTTGCTTAAAGGGAAAGATTTGGCTGTCTTGAGGGCGAACACTGGTGACTGCTCTTTGCAGGAAACAAAACTTGTTTGACTTGGGGTTCTTGACCTCTCTCTTCAGCTACTGTAATTAAAACTCTGCAAGGGTTATATGACCCCATTACTGCTTTCTGCTGAGGATCTTATTCCAAATCCTGCTGAATTTATCATTTATGAGCTGCCATAGTTTTCACAGCAGATAACTATCATGGGATTTTTTTCCTCCTCTGGATCCTGCTCTTGAGGGCCAAAAAAATGTCTAGCACATGTAGCTAATCTGGAATCCATGAGAAGCAATCGCTCCCTGCGGACAGGGATCTGGAGTGCCGTGTGTGCATGTCTGTGTCTGCCACGGACAAACGCAGCGCTTCTGGTCCGTGGTGCCCGAGAGCTGAATTCATCCTGGCAGCGGGTGCTTTGAGGGAGAGGAGAACGTGCCCAGTGTGTTTGGTAGTGACACTGGGAGGCTGGAGTAGGAACTGAGAGGCAGAAAGATTAAGTGTATTAGGGTAGAGGGTTTGCGGAAGAGCTAATGAGTTGGAGTCAAGTGTTTTAACCAGATGCTTCCCCAGGTGCTATGTAAACTAAAACTTGTGCAGGCACACAATGTTTGACGTGATGACCTGATAATCACTTCATGTAAGGAAGTGATTAAAGATCTGTGCTTTGCCGTGTTATAGCTTCATATTCTGTGTGGAGGCTGCAGATGTCTGCTCTCTACCAAAGGGTAAATATTCACAAGGCAGCATCCCACAGACCATGTTCACAGCTCACTGAAGTCACTGCAACAACTTTCATGAAGGTATGTGGGATCTGGCTAAGCCACAGAAAGATCCAAATAGGCTGGTTTTTTTATGCACCCTGCCATTGAGGAGACAGGATACCCATTGAAACAGTTTCTGGACCTTCACAGAAGGACAGACAAGGACTCCTAATTCTGCTCTTAAGTTTTCACTTAAGTCTTGCTTATTTTGCTGCTCTGAAGAGTTAAGGACTCACCTGTGGAGCATTCTACTGCTGTACTGCAGATGGAGCCATGTGTTTGTTTTGCAAGCCACAAAAACTTTCCAGAGATCATATCTGTGTCCAAGGCGTTAGACATTTTGAAGCAACGTGAACTGCACCACCCTGACCTTGCTTTTCAGCACTAGCTGTGTCTCCAGGTCGTAATCATCATTGTACATTTTGTGTTGCCGTGTAAAGCCTCAGCCATTAGGCGAAGAATGTTGGGTGAGAAGCAAGAGCATCAGTGCCCTGAGCAGTGACAGTCTGATCAAAGATGTGTCTCCTCTTCAGACAGAAACGCCATGTGTTGATAGTGTTCAGTCTGACATCCCTCAAACCTATATTTTCTAGGAATCCAAACTAGCTTGAGTGATATGATTTATGTTGATGGTGATTATTATCTTTTGTGGTCTGGAATACTAGAAGCTGACCATCAGGTGGCTATAACAGGCACAAATGAAGTCTCTTGCTGGCTCACAAAGCAACATCAGATCTGTTCCAAAGGGCTTTTGTTTTCCATGTCCAGGGATGGGCTGAATGGGGACACCATTGAAAACAGTAAAATTATTGAGATGTGGAAAGCTATAATCCATCATTTTACCTGTAGTAATCAGCTTAGCCTGCTTCCATTGGGAAATACATTGTGATGGTGTAAATCACCATGTGGGTGCTTTTGCCCGTGAGGATGAGTGAAATGAACACGCCTGCACCTGAGGCACCTGAAAGCATGCTTGCAGTCAGCCTCTGATATTGGCCATGGCTCAAGTGGGCAGCAGTCCCTTGCTCAGAAGAGGATACTTGAGTGGCTGGATGGACCAGAGGACACCGTGGGAAGGTCAATGGACCACTTGGTGGATTTGGTTCCCAGGCTGAACTAATGTGTTAAGTTACCCTGCGTCAGAAGGTAGCACAAACGGCTGTCCTCTTTCTTCTGCTTTGGGCTTGGCCACCAGAATTGGGTTGAGAGAGGACATGACATTTGGTTATTGTTTCCTTTCAGATTCCATGATTTCTGGTTTTCTTTATGATTAAAAGCCCAGTTCACCACTGCTGGTTTGTGACGCCACCTAAATCCCATCCTCAGAAACATCCTTAATTTCACCTACGATATACACTCGTCAGAAGAGCATAAATGCTTTTGGAAGAGCAATTCTGTGTTCATGTGATGTTTCATGTGTTGGGCCTGACTCTGTTCCCATACACATCACTGGTTCTTGTAGTGTTCCTCTGCTTTATCTGGTGAAGGTACTGATCACAGAAAGCACATACTTATCTTAGGCTTGTCAACTGCAGTCAATAGGCCGATACCTAGAAAAAGCACCATTTAAGTGCTCTGCTGGGTCAAGACCTTGCTATCATGACTCCTACCCCATCAGGGCTGTTAACTACTTTGGCAGCTCAAATGCAGATCAGATGTATTCGTGTATTCTTCCTGGTGAAGAAGGGGAAGATAGGAAAAAATATTGTGATATGCAATATGTAACTTACAGTGTACAAAGCATATAATGCGCACTCTGATTTCAGTTTATGAGGAGCCAACAGCCCTTTAACTAAAATCTCCACTAGCACTTCTTTTAAAGAAGAAGGTGTAACACAGAGGTCTCTAATGAACTCGTGAGGTAGAGTTGCTGATGGGCACACTGTGTGTTTTTGTCTCTTCCAGATCAACTGTCCTTTGGTCTGATCTGGCTGGCAGAGAGGGCCATGATGTGGCAAAGGAGAATGAACTGGGTGTTTGCCTCGTGGGTGAATAAAGACGCGCATCTTCAGGCCTGCTCTTCCAGTGAAGCTGCTTGCTAATTAGTTTGCCGGTGGGAACCTTTGAGAATTAAACACAGGAGACATAATCCTCCCTGCAAGGTAATTAAAAATATTTGCCCCTTGCTGATAACTGACCTGCTAATTTCCTCCTGTTTGAGAAAGCTCCAAAAAAAATTACTGTGCTGTTTGTGTAACAAGACAGCCACTTGCACAGATGCTTCCCATCTGCTGACTTTCTTCAGCTCAATATTTTCAGAAGGTGACATAGGAGAAATTTGTTTGAACATCTGGAAGTCTTTTTTTTCTGTTTGTGTGAAGGGAGAAAAATGATCTCTAGATTATTTAAAAAAAAAAACAAAAACAGACCACAAAGGTGCTATGGATGTAAATCATCTGATCAGAGGGTAGAGGCAAAGCTTTAATGATGCTGGAAGTCAGGCTGATGGTACCTGCTGACTGCCTACGTGAGATCCCTGTTCTGTCCAGGGCCCAAATCCCAAGCAGTGCAGCATGAAGACAACTCTCTATACCTTTCCCAGTCTGCGTCCCAGCAGTGTCCTGTTCTGATTTCAGCTTCCTCAAGACTGTGTGCGTCAGCCTGGGCATGATCGGATCGTACAGGAGAGGTTGAGTCCGTGTCAGGTCACAGCTCTTTGAACTGAGGGGCTAGGTGTGTTCAGCTGGGTGCTCTACAGGCACATCTACATTGAGCAGGTGAGAAGCTGCTGGCACCCTGAGGAGATGCAACCATATGTGGAAATACAGGTATTCTGCCTACAGTCTTCAGCTAAAATGGTTAACTGGGGGTTAATTGACCCCTGCTCTGAAGGGGTTTCGTGTACAAGCATGAGCAGGCATGGGGATGGGAGCATCTGCTAATGAATCTGGGAACAGCTGGCCCAGATGCTTTAGGTCATGAAGACGGTGGCATACATGATGAGAAAGATCCTGGAAGAGCAGAGTGAAAACATGACCTATCTCTGCTGAGATGCACTGAGTACGTTGGGTATTGCAGTTGTCCCGGGGGAGCCTAGGCACGAAGTGTGGCTGCTGAGTCTCTCTGAGCAAAAAAGCCAGTTTTGGCCCACATTCAGAAACAACAGAAGCTTCATCCTTGACACGAGAATGGTCATATGGGACCAGGTAAAAAAATCTACCTTACCTATTATTCTGCCTCAACAGCTGTCAATAGCAGAGACTTAGATTATGAGGACTGTGGCAAACATAGAGCAAGCTTCCTT
>Ga0065711_1001130_pt1 | contig 56466 bp, 23 predicted proteins | sample Hoacrofraction12_FD_59098 | JGI IMG/M metagenome (GOLD analysis project Ga0065711, IMG submission 59098) | Hoatzin crop microbial communities from Cojedes, Venezuela - Epithelial fraction 12 v2 (version 2) | ecosystem: Host-associated > Birds > Digestive system > Esophagus > Crop | place...
GGGGTGGCATGGGGAAGTATCCAAAGGCTGTTCGAAACAGTAAAAAATGGTGAAGAACAGTAATTGAGAAGGTGGGATAATGCTGGAGGAGGTTATATTATTCAGCTTCAGGTGAAAACTAATTTTTAGTTACTTCTTTAGTACAAGTAGTTGATTTCCCAGCAAAAGTGCCTTTACTCATGGTGAGGCAGAAGTTTGTTTTCATATCCTGAGGCTGCTACTGCCTGTGGAGTTAACGAGACTCTCCTAAGGCACGATTAAATATCAAGCTGTCGAAATCTTTAATAAGTTGACTTTTCAGATAAATTACACTTATATTTCATCTAGCGCTCTGTGAAATAAGGGGGATGTTGATGAAACAGTGAACTTGGAGCTTCTGTCAACTGTTTGGGAGATCATGTCCCAGACAGAGGAATTCTTTAGAATGAGGCGTGTCCTATGAATAGGAGATGCTGGCTGCTCTCTATATTCACTGGGTGTTTTTTTTTCTTCTTAGTGAAAGATTAGTTCAGTGTGAGAGAAATTGATTGTTTCATTAAGCAACCCAAAGTGGGGTTTATACATATGTCATGATTTTAGTAAATCTAGCCTTAATGTGAGTTGCAAATAAATGTGATAAATATGCAATAACTTCTTTGTATAAGGGTACTGTTTCTTGTAGTAGCATTGCTTTCTGCTTTCTCAGTAAGGTTTCTAAAACAATGTAAGTGTGGTGGCATGTGATCTACCTTATGGGTTCCATCATGTCCTGCACTGTGAACACTTTTAATTGTTTACTATTGTTTATGTTCTTACTTCAGCATCCTTTTATAATTAAGTATATTTCTAAGTTTAGAAGTACTGTTTACATTATATTCTGTAAAACAGTGAAGAAATAACAAGTGAGATACAGAATTTAGTTCCGTGAGTTTTTATTTTATGGGAGCTAGACACAGATAAACAAGTAACTGTTTGCAAGTCAGAGTCGAGAGCTGATGTCAAGATACTTGAAAAACAGACATTGCTCTATTTGAGGAGGCTTGCCTGTAAGGGGCTATTCAGGTTATGAATGGTCATTCCGTGTTCTTGAAATTAAAGAACTTGTGGAATAAACAAACGTTTATCAAGAAACCTACAAATGTGTGGGTGCTGGGAATCTATTACTAGCTTGCAGTTTCTAGTACTGCATAAACTCCCTGCTTTAGTGGGAGATTTTTAGCATCTTTCCTCACAGAATGCTCTAAACTTCGAACTCTGACCGAAGAGTGGTCTGCCTAACTGAACGACGTATGTTCTGCGCTGAAATGCTGTTAACTTCAACACCTTGATGTACGTGCATGCTTTTCAAAGTAGTCATGTCTTGTACAGTTTGAAGTCTGGAAACAGTGGTACTGGGAAGAAGATGGGAAATAGCTTTATTTATTGCACAATCAAAGTATTTTTTTAACACAATGTAAATTCTTTAGAGCAAACTTGCATAAATAGTTTCTAATAAAATTTTGGGCTTAGTCACTGTTCTAGGCTTCTGTGCTGTGCTCCAACTTTCCTGATCTAATTTGGTGATTTCAGAACAATACTTCCTGTGTTTTTTTCCTTCACCTACCTGTGGCTGTTACAAATGTAACAGTTCCTTTTAAAAACAAGAGAGGCTTCCAGTCTGGCTGTTCCCAACAGACTTGCTTTCAGATAAGAAATTATTTTTTCCAAATTTTACTTACTGTAGTAGAGTTGCTTTTTGTCGATTTACAGTTGATAGCAGCACTGAAGTCATTATGGTGTGAAGAGCAAGAGTCTACATGAAGAATCCAAGCTCTACTGTCCTGTGGTGCAAGACAGCACTGCTGCTCCATGGGTGACTGGGTGTCCAGTTGTTGGGTCGGTGAACTGTTTAATCCTCAGCAAAGTGTTTTTCATAAATCCTGAGCAACAGAGTTTTTTTCAAGCAGTAAAGTCACGTGCCTTCATCTTTTAAATTAGGAGGTTATATTCTAAATGTTTTAGGGAGCTGAAAATTATTGAGAACTGGTAGAATAGCCTATCTTGTTGATTTAAAATCAGTTTATTTACAGAAATGAAGTCTTGCTCTGTAAATGTTAAATAATCTGGTGCTTATACATGAGTTCATAAGTTCAGCTTGTTTTTGTTATTACAATACTTCAGCTTTTGAAGCAACCAAAATTATTTAAGTTATGGTAAATTTCTGTAAACCAACTGAAGGTGCTTTTACAGTAAATTAGGCTCGGAAATGTCTCTTGCATAACAGGTTTTTTGTTTGTATGCGTTTATAGCAATAGTGTAGTTCAAGAATGAAAGTAGACTAATTGCTAGTATTTGCACTGTTGTTAATCCTGTACATAAGCACTGATGGATGCAGTAGGACTTGTGCTGTGTGTACACTTCACTGTTTCAAGTAGATTGTGAACTTAAAAGGAAGACAACAAATGTAGCAATTACATTGGCCGTATTCAAGATCGTACAAGAGGAAGTATTCTGGAGTAGTAGTAGTGCATTAAAATTAAATGCTGGGGTTTTAACTTGTCTTTTCATTGAAAATGTTAGGTTAAGCTAGACTGAACTTATTGTATAGATTCAGCTTTACAGAAACCCTTATCTTTAAATTGTTCTCAGCTCTGGGATACTTCTGGAAGGAAGTAAAAGTGTCTTCGCTTCCTCCTTCAATACTTGCAGGAAAAAAAAGAATGCTTGCTTTTGAGTAATTATCAGAATTTCACAGGGTACAGAATGTCTAAATTTGAATAGGTCCACTACGAAATTTACTGAAAGCAATGTTGAGTATTTTGTCATTGTTAAGCATTTATATTGTTGATCAGAAGAACTAGCTTCTAGTTTCCATTATGCGTTACAGTTCAGTGCCTTTAAGCAAATGATTACAGCTCATGGAGCATTAATCATTCTAAAACAAGGCATTTATAGCTTTTTAAGAATATTGATCCTGCAAAATCAGTTCTCTACAACACACTTCTGAGTGTAACAAAAACTTACTTAGCAAATTTTTTTTTAAGCATGTTTGAACAAAATTACTAAACTAGAGAGACGAACCATATGTATCTTACTGGTTGGGTACCTATTTTTGTTATGCTGTAAAAGTATGCAAAACTGCATGATTAAGAGCTTGCAGCAAATACTTCTCAAGCCTATACATAAAAGAGGATCCTTAAGTAACTTTACTATGTCTGCATGGCACTGCAGTTATGTGGAAGCTGTAATTCAGCCCTGAGGATAGTTTAGCTGGGTTTGCAAGGCACTTTAACATTAAAAAGCAAAATAGACTCCACAGAAGAAGGTGGGCTTTTGTTCATTAATTTTGGCATAATGCTAGATTGCTGCCCATGTTCCAGGTCCCAGGCTGACTCAGGTATTGCTGCCCAAAGATAACACTTTTCTGTGCAGCATTGCATGCCTTGTAGAAAATAGGGAGCCAGTGTTTGTATGGCTCATGCATGAAGGGTTATGTCTTCCTCCTGTTTAAAGCTCAAGAACTTGATCTGTTTTCCTTGCTGATATGTAAGTGGCATATCAGTGCTAATTAAGTAGAAAGTACATACAGCTAATGGGGTTCAAACCTTGTGAAGTTACAGATTTTATTGAATTTCCATTATGTTATCTTGGAAGAAAGTTTGCGTTAGCTCTTCAGTTTTAGTAAATAAAATCTGTAACTACCTGTAACATCTGTTGTATCAATGATTGTGATTTTATTTGTTACTCACTGATTCAGAAACTGAAGCACACCATTTAAAAGGCTATGACTAAGTGGACATTTTCTTCTATACTGTAATTTTGCTCTGTAAAATTAAATGACTTTATGTATAAACTTACTGAAGTACTGAAGTATGAATGTAAGCATTGCCGATCAGTGTGAAATGTAAAGCCTGTGCTGCTGGCACAGGTTATTCTTTCACTGTAGAATGTTTAAATGTTGCCTTAAGCCAATCAGCAGCACTGATCATATATAGTACCACGAAAAGAAGTATTATTTTTTTAAAGTCAATTGTAAAGGTGGATGATGGGCCCATCAAATACAATGGAAAGCAAAAAAAAAAAAATTTTTACAGTTGTTAGAGTTACTGGAGAAATGAAGTATGTGAACTGCAGTGAGTGCTTATAAAGTATTAATGAAATAGCAATTTTTTGGGGGGTGGAGGTGGTCTATATAACTTGTTATTAAAAGAAGTCGATGTATGGAAGCAGTTTCATACGTCCCCTTCCATTTCAATGAAGTGTTTATTGAAATTGTAGAGGGTTTGTGGCAAGCACTAATGCTCTTGAGCTCAGCTAAAACCTATCTTGGAGAAGTTGTCTGTGGTACCTTTAAGCAGACTCGTTCAACAATAAGATGACAAGGTATGGTAAAGTAACCCCCAAGGCAAAGAAACAGCATTAGAAATTTATTCAGAATATAAGAACATTTGTAAAATAAGTATTATAAATGTCTCTGTATAAATAAATGCAGTTTTTACAATTCTATATCAAATAAACACAAAATAGCTATTTTACAGCAGCTAGGAAACTAAAAAGCAGCAACACATTTAGAACTAATTCAGTAAGGTGAGAAGTTTCTAAAATTACAATGTATGGTACAGTATTAAAGGAGGAGAAAATCCTAATAAAACCAGTAGAACAATACTGACATTAATGCAAACTTAGTCACGTGTGCTTTGCAATAGCTAACAGTACATTCAAGCTGGTGAAGATTTATACATTTAATTAGAAAAGAATTACTTTTTTTCTGAAGACACTCAGAAGTACAAAGTTTCATGCACTCTGGTGACGTAGAAAATCAAAAGAAAACCCTAAGATTAATTAATGAGTGAACAACTTAGGTTCTTTTGGCAAGAACCACCTATTTTTCTTGCTTTGCAAATGTATTAATTCTGCAACAAGTGTTCAGTGAGTTGGGTTGCTGTAACTCAAGGTGATTTGCACACTTGTCTGCTGGATGCTATACTGGTATTTCAAACAGTTGTGTAAAAGGAGTTCGGTTTTTGGTGTTTATTCTCAGGGTTAGTGCCATTTTAACAGGTGCACTGGAACTGCAGCTAATTGTTAATATTAAACAGTGTTCACAATAACAGTAAACCTTTCACCACTTCCCTATTGGCCTTTTCCAGTCTGCCAACAAATGAAGCAGTAGCTGCTTGCTCAGGCAAAACAACGGGTGGCCTGGCCAACTGCAGCTACTGCTGAGGGGCTGTGACACCAGTCTTGCTTTTTCATCTGTGAGCCCTATGGAAGAAAGGGGCAGTGGCTTACACTTACTGATTATTTATAATTTATTCTGAAACACTTTTAGAACAACAGTTGGCAAGGAACCCTATGCCGTAAATGCGTAAACCACCGTTCAGTTTGTGCAGAATCAGCAAAGTGTTAGGCCTGAAAAAGGCCCTAAGGGACACTGCAGCTTTTTATGCCTTAAAACCCCGGTGCATTTTATGCTTTCTTAACTTGTATCTGTCCTTTAGAAACAGGTTTCCGTTCAAATGCTTTAAGCGTCATTGTATTATGTTTAACAGCTGCTCTAGCTACCAAGAACTAGAAAAAAATGAGCCTAAGAGGAGATCCAGCAAAGCAGTGGTTTCTAGTCACTTTAAGTGAAAGGTATTTCACACGGACAGTTTGAAATGACCTCAAGTTACATGGGTATTTTAGATGCACGAAGACAAAACTGTAACTGCGTTTTTGCCACAGTACACAGTGGATAATTTTCTTTGTGTTTCTCCAGAAACAAGTATGATCAGCTACCACTGAAGCTTATAGCAAAACTCCACGTTCTTTTTCATGACAAGCTTGTTGGCCAAGGAAGGGAAACACCGTAGTTAGATACTTAGAAAAACCATAAAGACAGGAAGAATCATTGTGCTTGCTCCCTCAACAGGCTGCTTTGCAAAAATTTGCATTGTATTTGTATTGCAAATTAAGAAGTGCAATTATCTTGAGAAAGGGGACTGATCAAAACCAGTCCCAGGACATCACCACCTACAATTTAATTTTGAAATCAGCATTGTTTTAACTTTCTATTGCAATCAGTTATGTATGGTATTGGCCTTGTAGCTGATGTATCAGACTGTAGAGAACTAGGAATCACTACCCTAAGAGAAGAAGAAAAGAGCAGCTACAGTAATAAGAGATGTCATGAACACAAACTGCTACAGTTTCAGATGTAACCAAGACCAATTAACAATAATGCCATATTCTGAACACAGATTCCTACAACTATTTTGGCTGTCTGGCCTCACCCCAGAGTAGACAAAAATGGTTCATGTCCCCTAAAAATATTTCTGTGGTACTAGAAATTGGAGGAATAAATGAGAGAAGTTACAATTCTAAATTCACTAATAAAACTTGAGGTGCAACTCAACATATGAAGCAAAAACAATAGATACCTCCTGAAATAAGATTCACTCAAAAACAGAGCCTGAAAAATATGAAGTAGAGGTGTAACACGGTAACAGGCTAATGAAGTTAATGGACTCTAGTTTGGTATGTTAAAAAAAACATGGAAGCTGTATTACATAGTCAAAAAGAAGCGGATTCTGAATGAAACGGGTGCTACGGTAAGCTCCTGTGTTTTTCTCCCTAGAGAAATCAACCTGATCTCCATGCTTTGCTTAATGTTCATTACCATCATAGGTCAGCATTTTCAACTCAGTTGGTTTAATAACATAGTAACGTGATGTGACTTAAACAAAAGAGAATGCTAGCAGTAACAAAAACTAACTTAAGAAGCTGTATGAAGACTTCACCATTCACATTCTGTTTGTGGCTCTATATCCATACTCCTACATATTTACAGTTTTGTGGCTATGTATTGAATATTAAACAGGTACAATTGTAATAAGTACCTTTTTTTGGTCAAAACAAGTGTAAAAAGAAGACATTCTACCTCTTGATCACAGGAAACTGTAATAAGCACTACACATGACAAAAATGGCCCAGCTGTTTAAAGAAAACCTTGGCTTTAATGTATTAACAAGAAAAAACCAGCTGTTCACAAAATAACTGCAAACACCATGCAATGTAAATACCAGGAGATCCCGTACAATTTCTTACCCAACCTTGGCACAGACTGTCTGTCTGGCATGATGAAACTCACAGCCTTTAGTCCTCTTACAAACTGGAAGAAGGACACCATTATCAGTTTTCAGAGATGCAGCTAGAGTTTCTAGGTTTTTTCCCCCAAATCAACAGGAGTTTTCCTACCTGATCTGCACCATGAGCACCAGTACTGCAAGTACGGTGCAAAAAAGCAAGCCAGCCTATCATCTCCCCACTCTGCAGCTGCCTGTTTAGTTGATTTAACCACAGCAGCAAGTCTTGAGGGTACAATATAGAGCTGTATGCTGAGGGAGCTCAAGGATCAGGAAAACTCTCAAAATTATCTCCAAACTGCCCAAATTAAAACTTCGTAACACAAATTATTTTGCTGTGTGGCACTGTTACCCATGGGACATACTTAAAATGGAAGAGAAGCTGTATGACTACAGACATAATGACACAGACAACGTACATAATTATAGCATGATAATTCAGGCACTGCCATTTTACATTATGAAACAGTACTTAAGGTTAACACTTACATTATCCCCATGACACCTCTCTGGGATCCCAGAGAAGGTGCTTAAGTGTGTCAGCATTGACAGTCAGAGCATTTAGTATTTGAAGCTACCTGAAAGCCTCCAAAAGAAAGAAATTTGTAATGGCACTAAGCATCTTTGAAAGAGATGCATTTAAAGTGAAGTTTCATTGGTGTGTGGCCTAGAGTTCTCTTCTTCTAGTAAAGCTATTCTTTGTTTGAGCATCCTCACTTGTGTTTCGTGTCTCTCCACCATGGCCATCATTTGCGATTCCAGTTTCTTCAGCTTATTTTGATGCTTTTTCTTTGCTTTTTCATAAGCTGCTACCAAGTTGCTGTTAGAAACACAAGGCGATACAAGGTCACTCAAAAAAGGTTTGTTCCTAGCAAGGGCTACAAAAATCCACCCAAAAACCCCACCTTCACAGAACTCCAAAGTTTGGGTGCTGTTTGTCTTAAAATTTACTAGTGCTTTAAAATGCATTAGATCTAAACCCAGATCAATAGCTAATCTCTCAATTTTTGGGGGACAAGTACACACCTTTACCAGTAACCTTGTTACTGAAAGCATTTTTAAACACGGTTCAGAGAGCCATCTAGAGGTTGCTGATGATGACCTTGCAGAGCACCGTTTGTGAGTCAGGATATAACATTAAACACGTAACATTGCATGGCCAGAATCTGCTTACAAAATCCAGCACTGATTTTGCATTTTTCCACTAAAAAACAAAATAACAGTTCTATTCACAAGATGGCACCTTGTGCTAATTTGTCAGCTGCTCAGTATATTCTGTGCCTCCACCTGACTTGGCAGGAAAGCTTGGGATGGGCACTGGTCCTCCCCGCAAGGGCTTTCAAGTATAATTTATTTATGAAAACTACATTGTGAGTGATAGACTCCTTGCAGGAATGGCAGTTACAGTCTTTCCAAACACAGCGCCAGTAAAATCTACTGAGTGAGCAATAAAATTTCAGTGTCATTATCAAAGCCAGCTTATTAATAAAGAGGCTAGAGTCAAAGACAATGGAGCAATTTTAAACAAAATAACAGACTCATAAATCTGACTAAATGGAGTTTTTTGTTTGTTTAATAATAATGCATTTACTAGCAACTCAGTTAAGAGTAACCTATTTCCCCCACTCTCTTCTCAGCTGTGTAGTTTTCACTGTCCTACATGGGAGGTTCAGACCTCCCCCATCTCTAACTATAACCTTGAACAGTCAACTCGTGTGAACGCAAGGATGCAGAAACTGCTCATTAAGGTAGAGGGAGGATTACAGTGCGTTACCAGAACATGGCAAAAAAAGTAAATGGTGCGTCCATCTGCTAGTAAATCCTTTACCTGTTTGCCCTTTTGAGGTCATTAACAAATTCTGCAGACTGCTGATGTCTGATTTCACTGCTCTTTGTGAGTCTCTCCAAAGCACTCACCAACTCCTGCACTCTAGCTTTCAGTTTCTTCTCCCTGGATCAGGTGAAAAGGAGGGAGAAAATTATTTTCAAAACAGAAATAACACTTCAGTTTTCAAGTGCATGAATGGTTGTCGTGTGCTGGGTTGACAGGCTGAAAATGTTTTCCTTACTACTACCTGGATAATACAGGAGGTAGTTCTTACATTAAACTTTTCCAAAGGTTGATTTTTATAACATTCATCATTTTAGAATACAGGATCAGAGATGCAGCAGACAAAAGAGAAAACAAACTGCTCTGGTGGATCATCGTCTTATACATATTGTATGTAGTGTTCACACTAAGAAATAATCACAAATATACATAGATAAAAATTTAAGAATACCTGGCACATGCCACCTACTGTGTTTGAATGAGATCGCAAAGAAAACTACCAAGGGAAGTTAAACACCATGGTAATCATATAGGAATTTTAATTTAAAATAGCATACCAGGATTGCTATTAAAGATAATTTACTAAACAAATTTATTTTTACTTAGAAATTACTATAGAGTCACAGAATCGTAGAATGCTTTGGGTTGGAGGGCACCTTTAGAGGTCATCCAGCCCAACCACCCTGCAGTGAGCAGGGACATCTTCGACCAGACCAGGTTGCTCAGAGCCCTGTCCAGCCTGGCCTTGAATGTTTCTAGGGATGGATGGGGCATCCGCCATATCTCTGGGCAACCTGTGCCAGTGTTTCACCACCCTCAGAGCAATTCCACTGATTTCTGTTACTACCTCGAATTTACCTTAGCAACTGGTACTACAGTCTGTATTACAGTAGATCACGAACATTTTTTAGGAAGCAAGTCCCGTCCATGTGGTAGTGGGAAACAGAAGAAGTTAAGAACAAAGTACAGACAGAAAAGGGCAAGCACAAGAAATACAGAAGAAGAGAGAGCACAGGCATTTTCCCCTATGAGGCACTCTTTCTGTCAAATAAGCCACAGTAGTCAGGTTTAAAATGCCAATATAGTTACTGATATTTACTTACCAATTATGAACCAAAAACTAATTACATGAAGTGTGCCCAAGTGGAAGTCAGGCACCTTACAATATTTTTACGTTATAAATACCTCTATGAGGGAAAGAAAAAGCGAACAAGGCAGAAGTTCTGGGGAGGACTCAGCGTTACATCTTGGGGTTTAAGCTGGCTTTGCAAAGCGTGTCCCATCAGAGGTGAGCGCGTGGCACGAGGCAGGGGTTCCTCCAGGGAGCTCCCCGCTGCAGAGCTGGTGGGCGCCTGCAGCCCGCTCCCATACAGACGTGGGACTGTCCCGTCCCTCGCACAAGGGTGCTGGTGTGGAGACCCAGGAGCCGTTCTCTGCGACCCGTCCTCATAGCACAGGCAGCCCAGAGAGAAAAACATTAGATTTAAAAGTAAAATAAAAGGGGATACAAATGACGTGGAGCTGGGCTAAACTGGGACAAAGTCAGATTTTGCAGCATCAAACCTGACACTCGGGAACTTTGCATGCGTGGAGACGCTTGTCCGCCCCTTGCTGCCTAGAGCTGCTTCGCAGTGATCCGCCTTTCCCTCCCGTTTTTGTTGCAGTGCCGCTAAGTGACCAGACCAGATTTCGCCTGGGCGTAAGCCCACGGGAACGAGCACCCCGAAGCCTGCGCAGGCCCCCCGGGTTCTGCCGAGCCCCCCCGGGCGCTGCCCCTGCCCATCCATCGCACAGTCCAGAGGCTGGCCCACTGACAGCAGCGAGCGGCCGCTGCACGCGGGCACTGCACACCCAACAGAAGGGCTTTCACCAGGTCCGACGGGGAAATATTCCAAGCCAGCAGTCTCTCCCAGCGCACTGTGGGCCCCGGCTTACTGGCCAAATTAAAAACCACATAACAGCGGCCTTGTTGATGAGGAATCATCAGTATTCTTTATGCGTCCTCCCACTGAAGGAACACACTCTCAGTTTTCAAATTATACAATCTTTTTCCCCAGTGGTTAAAAGCTCACTGCCACCCACCTCAAATATAAATTTTATTTTTTATAGCCTAAATGAGCAGTCAGACAGACTCAGCACAGTCTGCAGTCAAAATCTGTCTTCTGCAAAGAAAATTGGAACAAAAATCCCAGTTTTCACTCGCAATAGAAGACCAGACTTGGCAGAGGCCAGACCTGTTATCTCACGCGTGTGTGGCACTACTGATACGACAGCACAGCGCGGGGTAAATTTGGTGTTTGTCTGCTCCAAGGGACGCTGCAGCCCGCGGCTGTGGGGAAGGCTCGGCAGCACCGGGCCCAGCACTGCGACCCAGTGTGAACAGAAGGTCCAGCGAAATAACCATTTGCAGTATTTGGACAGGGGGAGAGAAGAAAACTAAAAATCACATGAGGCTGATTTAACATTACGTGGAAGAAAAGGTGTAGTTGTGAAGACACTGCGCACAGTCCCATGGGAAAGAACCCTGTGGAGCTACAGTTTACTGCAGCTGGAGTCCTTCACACACTTGCTGTAACAAAAGCTGCGTGGAAAAGAAACACAGTGGGAAGACTTGGAGGAACTTGTCATGCACGTTAAAGTTTGGCTGTCATGGTGACTGTTACCTGATAAAACTATTACATCACTTTTCGTCTGCTTTTGCACTCACATCTTTCAACCGAACTCGGCTAAATGGCAAGAGGCGTTTCTCTACATTTGGCCTATAACATCCTTGTCTTGCTGCTTGCCAAAGATACAGAGCCAGCAGGGTGGTAAGCACCCTGAGCCTCCACAAGCTAGTTATTCAGATGCTAGTTCTGAACCATCTAGCTAAATAGGTGACAGTGGGTAATCCTTTAAATCTATTATAGATGCCTCAAATTTACATTTACACCAGTAAAACACATGTATTCTCTGAGCCGACAAGATCCAGACAGTTCTTTTGGCTTTTCTCAGTGTCTTGAAGTCAGTGAAAACAGCACTATCCAGTGCCTACTCCCACTTTAATCTCAGGGAAAGCAATGGGCGGTTTGAATGCATGTGCTGAAATGTCCCAAAACCTTACGAAAACAACACATAGGGATCTACTTTTACACTTACTGTTCCTGATTTAAAACATGCCTATCTAAATATCTTTACATCAAGAGGCATTTCATAGAAAAGTAACGCCTGAGTAGACAGACATAGCAGCAACAGCAAAGGCACGGTAAACACCTTGTTTTATTCTGGGAATTAAAGATGCATATACACTTGGTCAATGACTATTACATGCGAAAAACATGCAAAGTTTTCCCTGGAATGCTGCACCTTCTATTTTAGTAGCAGATGAGAGACCTCAGAGCTGTACCTTACTGGCTGGCCAGTGAATGCTCTATCCCTTTGTAAAAATCCTGTGCCTCTAACTATTCCTACTTCTCTCCATTTCTGTCACTAATTACCTCAGTTTGTACAGAAAGAATTGTCCTTATCTGTGTCTCTCCAAAACTGATTGCTTAGCTGGGCAGTGAGCGCGAGTGATAATGAATCCTGAGGTGCCATCTGTATTCCATTAATGCGTTCCAGGGTTAGCTGTCTTTACTGGATTTCTAGCACCACTTCCCTTTCCTGGTTGCAATTATAAATCATCAGGATATGAGGAATCAGCCACTATAGGCTTAATAAGAATATTTTAAAACAATAGTCCTAGTCATATGCATCATTTTTCCAGGATAAGAATGTGTCAAAGCTGCAAACCAGGGACGGAACTGCATTTGATGCAACAACCATACGAACACCCTCCCGACAGGGATCGGCGTATGGCTGCGGCACGGCCTTCTGCTGCCAGACACTCTTCCAGAGTCTGAGGAGCAAACTTGCACAGGAGCTTCCACATCAAACTCACACTGCTGTCATGCCCAGGGCTGTAATACCGACCCGTATGGCTCCTGAGAAAGCATTCGTGTGTGTATTTTGATGGGAAGACGGAAGGAGAAGCAAGTATTTTTAGGAAAACGCTGTTTCTGCGACTCCCCGAGTCACGAGTCAATGGGACCGCAGAAGCCAGCACAGCTTCTGCTCCCAACAGTTCCTCTTCCAACCGGCTACAGCCGCCGGAGCTGCGGCACGCACAGCCACCACACCTTGTGTGCAGAGAGCATCAGCACGTATTCCCAGAAGAGGGAACAAGCTTCTGGTCTGAGGGCATGGCTCCCGTCCATCACAACAGCTCTCTGCCGCGGGGCACTCCAGCAGTCAGCTGGGGGGATCCCCGACTGCTCCCTTTCCAAGGAAAAGCTCAGAACAAGTGTATTCGGAGGCCCACAGCCCACTCCAACATCTGCTAAAACCACTGTTTTCAGTGAAATGCCTAATATGCTGGTAACAACGACTTTTGTTTTGTATTCTCACAGTCAACGCAGCCAGTGGGCAGTTGCTAAGCGGTTTTCAAGGGCTTTTTGTTTCAGACTTATGGGATGGTCTGAATAGGAAGGCAAGTGGGCAGGGCCCAAGGTTTTCCCCCACTGCAGAGAGCGGGGAATTCTGCCAGGGCCGTAAAGGAAGCTATACAACATCAGGCACATTTCTGCAGTTCCTGTCAGTTCGGCCTCCACACAATGACACCGTGTTTGCCCAGAATCATGTCAGCAAGGTCTTGCTCACCTTGTATTTTCCCTCCTGTCTGGGCTTTTCGAGACGTGTTTATGTTTCATATGCCAGAAGTCTTCCCAAGTGGATTTTCCTGCCATTGCTCATTTCATCAAGAATTCCCCAGTGCTGCAAACATGAAGATGCTCCTCCCTGCAATGCAGAAGGCTGATCTTTCTACCCCTGGTTTGGAGTGTACCCAGTTAACTCCCCCTCTTGAGAAAGCACAAGCTATCACCCCTCTGCCCTGGGGCCAAGAGCACCCACAGCTCTTGCCAAATCTGGGGAGTAACAAGCTCTCACCAAATCAGGAGGTGAGAAAGTTTCCCACAGCTGGGCAGAGAAGTCAGGGACCTTCGGGGCCTGATGATCCTATACCTTGCAATCCCTGCCAGGGAGCACTGCCTGCTACAAGCAGACCCCTTCAAGTTCTGACTCCCATGTCGGAGCGGCACCGTTAGCTTCGCATCCGTGAAGCCCCACCACAGCAGCGGGGCAGCCAGCCCAGAGGGACAGAGGCCCAAAGTTTCCTGGGCATAGGTGCCCACGCAGGCTGGCCAGCCCCCAGGCATGTGGGGTTTGGGAGGGGAGGGAGGAGAAGCACCTCCTGCATGGCCCCTAACATTCTGCATGGTCCCTGCTTTGAGGGGGGGGGGCACACACCTTCCACCCCACGCCTCGCTCCTAGACTCTTTCCTAATATCCTCCTGGCATGTTCCCTCACTCCCCTCTCTGCCTTGGCCGAGTCCAGATGAACAGGGTGACCCACGATTGTTTATCTAGGCATTCAGCTCCTCTCAGGAGATAACAGCTGGACATTTAAAAGGAATGCAGATAAATTATCTTTTCATCGGCAGTTTATACTAATGCCTTACATCAGGCCTGCACGCAGAATCCCCAAGCCAATCTGAATGCGTGCCTGCCTCACTGGTCTGGGTTGGCCTGCTAAGGAAAAGAATCTCATATATTGGAGAACTAAACAACACTACATGAGTGCCAAAATCACCCTCTTCAAACGTCAGGTCTTCCTGTCTCACCCTGCTGGGCATTAGTGGGCTTGAGAACACCCGTGCCGCCTGCTACCCATGCACAGGCAGCCTTTCCTGACCACAGAAAAGGAGGAGAGTGCTTTAAAAAATGATTTGCTGTAAGATGCTGTACTGCTTTTATTTTGCTGATCGTCACATGCTTATGGCAGATCTCAAAAACCAGACGGTACCACAGGCATGTGCTACCCCACCGGCAGCGGGGAGACAGGCCAGGTGTGGTCCTGGAAACAACGGACCAGCAGCAAAAAGGGAGAACTGGCCTGGATGGAGGCAGCAGCACGCCTGCCACATCACTGCTCAAACCTCCCACTCAGCCTTGCCAGCCCGGCCGGGAAGCTCTCCAGACCTGGAGCTATTTGGAGCAGCCCATGATGCTTACATCCAAGTGCACGGCAGCTCGGCAGTTCAGATAACCATGCAGCAGGAAGGAGAACTACTTATTCCATGTCAAAAATAAAGTGAAAAATGACAGTTATCTGTGATACACATAGAAAAAATAGCTACCCGAGGCACTTCTGAGGAATCTGTCCCTTGTACCACCGTGAGTCATTTCTCTTCTTCTGAAAAGGTTTCTCTCAGTGGGGCTCTCCGGGGGGGGATTTCCAGAGACACGCCATGCCTCCTGAACCCCTCAGGCACCCAAGGGAAACCACAGCAGGAGACTGCACAGTCAGCAAAAAAGACACAGAGATCCCAGAAACTTGCAATGTCTGTAATCCATGCCAGTCTCTGGCTTTCAAATGTCTCAGAGCTGTGTATCTCCCTATTTACTGGATAATGAGACAACAGAAATAAGCAAATGTAACTGACAAAAAGCAGCCGAGGACATGCTGCAAAAACTCAGCTGTAGCTCCTGAACACCAACCCCCACCTCCCTCCCCCCACTTTTATCCACTGTATGTTCATCCTGTACTGTGGCCAAACAGAAAGAGGATTTTGCTGATTCAATTCTTAAGGGCAATTTTAAATCTGAATCATTACAATATGTGTTTTAGGCATTCCTCTGTTCATTTCCAAGACTTAGCCTTACTGCTGGTCAAGACAGGCCTCAATTTCAGAGATGCTTCCACCTACTCCTGGATCCTTCTATCATGAAAATAAGGGTGGCCCTTGAAAACACGTCAAGCTAAGATGTCATCACGTGAAGTCAGCTGAAGTTTCAAATAAAGGAAGGTGGCTTGATTAATCTCTGGCTGACACTGTGTCAGGAAATAGTCACTGCCATGCCTTGGCTCAGCTTTCTGTTGAAACGGTTGCTCTCTCAAAATCAGAAGTTTGGCACAACACAGGGTTGTGGTCTTTGGACAGGCATAGGGATCTAAGACTGCGAAGAACGTTCCTGTGTCTCAACAGACACGTGGAACCTATTGCAACAGGATGAATTTTCTATGTCCTACTAGAAATACCTGCAGTTTCCAGGACCACAGCTCTGTACGAAATGTAGTTTTTCTTAAGAGACAAAGAACTGTTTGCCAGTCCTACTGATTACCACTCTTCTCCCTTTCCATGGCACTCCCCAATTAGTAGCATCACTTACTCAGTTATCTCTCAGTTCAAAAGTCATCAAACATGGTAAATATATAGCTTCTTTGCTGTGTTGCCAGATGCAAAGTCACCCTTTTGTGAGCGAGATACTGAAACACATCTAGACTGACACAATTCCTGCAACCCTGCACAGCCATCGGAGATCACAATTTTGTGCCAACTGATGACCCAGCTGAGGTCTGAACAGTCAGTCTAGTGACAAAGTGTTTTGTCTGCCATGGTCCTTACCTAGTATTGTCAGATCCTTCCTGCCCAAATATTTTACTGCTTATAAAGGATTGTCTAAATACATGCACAAATTACAGCCCTATGCAGATGGAAAAGCTATATCAGCAACTGGAGATACAAGCAGAGACTGCTGGAGGACCTCAACAATCAAAGCATTTCTATTAAGGCCTGGGGAGAGGGAGAAGGTTCAGTCTTGCCAGCTTGGCCATTTTTCACAGGATGAAAGAACTTGGCAGAAAAAAAGAAAAGATTAGTTGTATCACCATTATTATCACCCTGCTAAAGCAAGAGCATTTCCTGTCTGGAATTCTTCTTTCTGCCTCCTTCCTGCCATGTCTAATGCCTTTATAACCTTGTATGTGCCTACCAAGTTATAAACTCATACCACTCATCCACAGCGCTCCCTTCCCCTGCTGCAGCAGAGCAGAACACACTAGCAAGGAAGATGTCATTTTAAGGTGCCCTTCAGAGACTGTGTAATGTGCCTCATTTTGAGGTATTTCAATCAGATCCTCTCTCATAAAAGTGGCCTCTGGCACGATCATCGAGGTGTCAGTGCCAGGCCACGAGGCTGCTGGGAATACATTTTTGCCCTCCCAAGAATAAAGTATTTCCTTCCAACAAGCTTATTATGGATGTGTCAAACTCAAGAAAAAAATCGAGGCTTCATGTCCATTGAAACATTCCATCACTCCATCAAGAAAGGAGAGAGGGGAAAACAAAATTCCTAAAGACTCTGCCATAAAGCGTTTATGTTTGGCTGGAACAGGATGTGTCTCTAAATTAGTAGCCTTAGCCTGCAATACCAGAAATTTGATAACCTAGATGTAACTTTTACAACATGGAAATTTCAGATAATTTACATTTCTCCTAGTTAGCGTAGTGGTCATGGAAAGGAAAGCAATTTCTGTGGAAAGCCTGTAAGATGGGTTTTAATGCTAAACACTGCTATGGGAAACCTCTGAGTCCTGCTAGAACAAATAGGTTATGAAACAATAAATGAAGGCTCCTGCCTTGAATTTCTGCTGATGGGCACTACCAATGACAGCTCCGGGAGTTTCACAACATGCTGCTGGATTCCAGATTTACGAGAAAATCCACATCTGCAGAGAGAAGATAGGCTGCCTCTGTGGATGAGACCGTTACGCTGCAGAGCCATTTGCAGACTGTGAACAAATAAATGCTGCCAAACCACACCAAAATCCAAACCGCAGATGTCTCCTGCTGTTTTATGTGGGTTTCACCCTATTCAGCTGAGAAGAACCTGACAGTTCCACAGCACGAGGAGGACAGAATGGGAAAGCAGCAGAGGGGGGAGCTGTTGAGGCTCTTGTCTCTGCCAAGGGAGGATGGGGAGGAGGCAGCAAGCAGGGCTGCTGACTGGTATCACATTCGCTGACAAACAGACAGGCTGAACAGCAAACGGATTTTTGCCCCTACCCTTGGAGCTGCTGTCCCCTGCACCAGTGTGTCTACTGCCTGGTGTAACAACAGATAAGTCCAATTGCTGGATGTGTGCACTAATTGCAGCCAGCACTGAAACACTCCTGAACATCGGCATTTGAATATTGTCTCTAGACCACAGATGCAGTGTGTAATACTCACTTCTTTCACATCTCCCTCCTGCCCCGCAGCAAGCACAGACACCAGGCAAAGTGCTTTTTATTTCGAATGTTGGTCATACTTCCCTGGTGGGCGAGGAGGGTGCTATGGGGAGCCACCAGGATTTCTCCAGATTCACACACAGCGCCAGCACTTGTTTTCCCAGAGCAGCGGGAAGAGCATTGAGGGACTGGCACATGCGAAGTGCCAAGAGTTAAATCCACTTTGTCCCTAAAGACATTACAGTCACTTCGGAGCATTCCGCACTGCCGTAGCACTTGCAGAGAGGAAAATGCATTTTGATTATTTTTGAAACTCCTTTGTGGCTCTACGATGGTGTAAATTTCACTGTGATATCTGAGGCTCCGTTTTGTCCAGGATGGCAGTTAGGAACTGCTGGTATTTTTTAGCATAGCTGTGGCTAAACAGGTTGCAGCAAGCTCCCTCCGTGTGCTAGACAGACATCCTACTGACTTTCAGAGAGAAGACTTGAGGATAAGGAGAACCGAGCATTCAGCCTGATTTGGCTGGCACACTGATTAGGGACAAAAACACCCTGTCCACACAGCCTGCGGGAACTGTGCTTTAGCCCCACTGGCAGCAGCAATCACATTTAGTACAGTCATATTTCCATTACACAGAGAGTCTTCACTCCAAAATTTATGTACAGTTTAATCCGATTATTTTTCTTCCCCATTCCTGCCTGACAAACTGTACTTACTAGGCCCCTGGCTGGAAATCCATGCTAATCAACTTAAGGCCTAGTAGATAAAGCAAAGTTTTTTTCTCTGTGTTGTTAGCAAACCACATTTCATGACTATATGCCAGCGTCCGCTAACTAAGGTCACTGGCATCTTCTCGAAACCCGGGAGCAAATAACAAGAACAGGAAGCAGCCGGAGCCTGAGTGAAGGCAGAAAATGCCAGTGGAGCTGCTCACACCGGGGCTGGAGCGTGGGGGTATGAGGAAGGCCAATGGCTCTATGCAATGTTTTTGCAAATGACTTTGTTGATGGGTTTTATCTGCCCACACACAAATGACAGTTTTGATTATTTTAACCACAGATTTTTTTTTCCTGCATCAAGCAAACTAAATACTCAGCAACTGCCAGACGGTTAAGCAAATGGTATGAGATGTATTGATTCTGCAGTGGTAACGATCTTACATTTTTACATAATGCCTTTCAGGCTTAAGTGTCCCTAGGTACACTACAAGTTGCACCTATGAAAAAAGCACTTCAGGAATGAAACACCACAGCTGCCTGAGAGGATGTTCCACCATTAAAGTGGGTGCAAACACCAGAAAAGCAAAATACACTCTTCCCAGCCAAAATTCTTAGTAGCATTTTGGACGGGTTCTAAATACAATAAGCAGATTAGATATTACACAGTCGTGTCTTAGAAAAGGTAGAACAAGTACTGAAACATCTATTGAAACAGCGAATATCTTTGTCATGAAGTTTACCACATTGCTGGTGCAGCAAAAAATTGCTGCACAAACAAATACCTAGTTAATGTATAACTGTACTGAAAGCTTTGGCTTAAAACCTGGCTGCTGATAAAAGGAGTTTGTCAAGACATCAATTTTCTCTCTCGTTTGAAAGCTAATACTTCACACAACAATGTCACTCGTAATTGAACTGTGGCTTTACTTACGTACTCAGGAGGCAAACGCAGCACCTGAGTCATCAAAATCACTGCAGTTCCCACTCCTGTAGCTCCAACCCAAGTTCTAATCTGCGACCAAGCTTCTTAACCAAAGATCACACTTCAAATCCTGTCTTCACTAAAGGTTTTCTGCATGCCCTCAAGCAAGTCACATCACTGTTCTGTGCCTCATATTCTTGCCTGAATATGGACATTCCTGATATTTTGAGGGTTTCTTAGGGAGACAGTTAATCTGAATTATAGAGAACCTCAAGGAGAATGGAGCTGAGCACCATGTGAGGACTTTCATCAGCTGAAGAACAACAGCAAAGGAGCAGGGAAGGTTAGAACTTCGATCCTTTTCTTTCTCACAGGAAAAATCTGTGCTCACTCTTAAAATCACTTGAGGGTAAGAGCGAGGGCTCACAACCAAACCTCTCCCAGGACCTGCAGAACAAGTCACATCTCTGTGGAGGGAAGATGCTTACCGCCTGAGCGCGTTGGTCAGTTCAGCAGTCAGTTCACTCTCGTTGTAGGGTCTCAGCTCAGCCAGTGTTAACGGTGTTGCGGTGCCATCACTGCATTCCTGAGAAACGAGGAAAGGCCATCGAATTTGAAGTTACTTACCGTCTTAATGGGAAAACTTTGGAAACCTCTTAGTTCACAGCTACTTTTAAAATGGAGGTGAAATAAACATCACAATGCCCTAACAACATGGCAGTGTCTCAACACACCAAGAAGTGCACTGAAGGATTAACACTTCACAAATCCTTCTAAATGTTTCCTAAACCACCACAGCTCACTCATTTGCAGAATTCTGCTACAGTGTGCATAACTGCTGGTGCCTTATATTACTTTTGACACCATACCTGAAACAAAGAAGCACTGGATCAAACAATTCGGAAGATGCTTTGCCAGAAAACAGGTAAGAAAGACACAGTTACACACTAGCTCTGGATTTTGTTTTTAAACATATTACTGATTTTGTCTGGGGACACAGCACTACAATAACGGGATTTAAGACTTTCTAGGGTTCACTGTTTCTTCATGCAAATTATTAATGTCAATGCAGAAATGGGTTTACTTAGCATTACACTGAGGAAGGAACAGTCTTCATTCTTAAATCATTACAAACTGTCTGACTTGGAAAAAGAGACTGCCATTACAATGCTGTAACTGCTTCACAAAAATGATCTCTATTTTTTCATATTTTGTGTTTGGAGCAGGGGGAGGATGGCATTTTGATTAAACTCTCTTCCACTGTTACCAGTGAGTGGCAACAGGCAAGACACAACGCGTTCAGCCACAGTATGTTTGGCAAGAATGGCTTTGTTGTACTCCTCCCCAAAACGACAACCTTATTTTAGCCCAGGCTTAACAGCAATTCTGCAAAGTCCTCATAAGTCGCAGCATGGAAAGAACCGCCTAACAACTGAAGCAGAGAGAAAAGACGTACATATAAACAAAAGAGAGCAATGATTAACATGCTGAAGACTGCTATAGGAAGGGGAGGGGTACAATAAATAGCGTTTATGCTGATTTTGGAAATTTGTTTGACTCCTGACCTTGCCCAGTTTGTCTTTGCTTCCGCTGCTGGTTGAGCTGAGAGACCTCATCCTCTGCTCTTTTTGCTCTTCCACTTCAGACTTCAAGTGCTCAATATGGACGAGGTAGGCCTGCTCCTGGGCCTCTCGAGTGCTCAGTTTCAATTCCAATGCCTTCTTCTCCTTCTCCAGCAGGTAAAGCTGTGCCTTGAGCTCTGCCATCTCCTCCTGTTGAAGAAACATTATCAGCATGCTGCTTCATGGGACTACATACCTAAAGGAAGATGAGGTTAAACAAGTTTTTCATCCACTCCTGTTACTGGAGTGTTCTTTCCATGGAGAACACTATCAGCATCCAGAAGGCTTTTTATAATCACATAGTGTATTTGTCAAAAGACCAGTAATTGTTGAGACTAAGTGAGTATGACAAGCTATGCCATCCCTAGTCAGACTCAGAAATAAGCTCGCAGGCAACAGAGCAGCTAATGTGGTGCTGAAACTAGAGTATCAGGGATCTGAGAGGGTTGCCACATGTGCTGAAATTTCTTTGGTTCTACCTTGCCCTTGAGAGACCATCGCCCTAAAACCAGGAGTATCTGACTGTCTTGTCAAACAGCTCCCTAAATGCCAGATTTGTTTCTTATTGATGCATAAGATTTAGAGCTGGATTTACTCATTACAGTGGAATAGGTTTGAAGGGCTAGGACAGAAAACAGCGATCCCATACGCCTGCCTCCTAATACCAGCCTCTGTGGTAGAACGAGTTAGTCAAAAAGGGCAAGTGGTATGGCACCAATGGAAGTCGATTTTTAATTTCGCTCCTCCAGATGGTCAGAATCCCAGCTACACACAATGGGAGGTTGACAAAATTGCACTCACTTGTATTGCATAAATATGATCCACAGAAGGTAGACACTGGTACTTAGAAAGAAGCTCAATTCTGAAAGCTAGTTCTTGTGTGTAATTCTTCTGCCACTCTGACATTTATGACAGGGCTGTCAAATACTGTAACACAACTGCTATCTGGGGAGAGATCTCTGCTTTAAGATCTGCTCTGACAGTGGCTGGGCAGAAGCATGTGAAGAAGGCATAAGTGCAGTGACCCTTCTTTCAGCATTTGTTCCCAGCCTCCCATGAAAACCAGCTGCTGGGTGTCCTGAACCAGAAGGTTCTTTGTGTTTCACAACACTTCAGAAAGTTTCTTCCATGAAATGTCTAGTTATTTTCTGAACCAAGGAAAACACAACATCTACAAAACATTTAAAGAGATAGTCCTAAAACGTAATTTACATTACGTGTCAAAAAACACCATCAAATAAAAAAAGACTATCAAACGAAAAAAAAAAAAAAGCCAGCCCAGAATCATGTTCTTACTGTTGAGCTTGCCATGCCCTAGGTCACCTCATGGTGAATACTGAGTTCATGCAGCCATTGTCTGTATTACAGTCCAGTTCTAGACTTGTTCACTGTGTAAACATCTCTGAAAGATAGAAGTTTCTTGTTGTTTCGCTAGCCTAGGAACAAATCACTATTTTAAATTTTTCTTTTAAACAAAAAACCATGATCTAGTCACAAAAATATCAGAGGTATCTTACCTTACCCTTAAAAAACAGTGCTGTTTGTATTATATCCATTATTAACAAAGTTTATACAAATAGAAATCTTGGCACACATTTAGACTAATTGCTTCTGTAGAAAAGAATCTACATTCCTACCAAGAATTTGCTGTTTGGATCAAGTGTAAGCAGTGCACGCAGATGTAGCACAGTTACAAGCAGCATATAGTAATCACAGGTAATCATTGGCTTATTCAGAATCACCAACCACGCAAAAATAAAATCCATATCCTAAAACCCCTCAGGCTTAGAAAGGTTTCTGTGAGCTTTAAAATAATTCATTTATTTATCTACATGTTTGTGAACTGAAGGTTAGAAGCACAATCAGCTTCATTCAATGCGGTTTACGGAAATTTATTTGTTAAGCAAACTTACCATTAATTTCCTTTGTCAACAGTAAAAATGTAAATAATACTGATAAATAATGATGGGGAAATTTAGTTATAGGAGTTGAACTGGATTGTCTGGTATACTAAAGCGTATGCATTTAGCTTCTTAAGCCTCTAGTGCTAAAGCCATTAATCTACTTAGCCTGCTTAGTGAAGGCTGAGAAGTAATTTGAGCAGAATATTTTGTCACTTATGTGAACAGAAGATACTCTTGAAAGAGGGCTATCTGTGTGGGAGGGTCATGACAAGATCTTCCCAGGCTGGAAGCTGAACCTAGGCAAATTCAGCCTAGAAATAAGAGACATTTATTTCCCAAAAGAAAAAGGTGAATTTAATCACAGCAACAATGAATCCTATGGAACCGGATTTCTCCCATCATTGAAAAGTTTTGACTTAAAGACTAGATGTTTGTTTGCACTACATATCCTAGCTCAAAATAAATTTGAGGATCAATGGTTAAGTCCTTTGTCTATGAAGACAGTAAGCTTAGATCATCATATATGAATTCACAAGTTTGCATCCTGTCCCAGAAGACGTATCACGGATCCCAAAAGCACTCCCCATGCGTTAGTTTTCTTGTGTAAAGACAATGTGGCTTTGAAGTAGAGAAGCAAAGACAAAGCAGGGGAAAAGTGGAAGAACTGTCAGCCAGTGTCTTATTGGCTCTCAAAAAAAGAACAGGAAGGAGTTGAAAGGTTGAAGTTAAAACTACAGTTGAGGATTCTGGTATGGACACGTACAATCTGTGAGGCAGGGTGGCAACAGTAATGTTTCATGCAGGAAAAGTTAAGTAGCTCAGGTTTACTCAGAGTTAATTAGTCTTCACATACGAAGTCATTTTTTCCATGAAAATTTGTTTTCTAAAGGTAGCGTCTAAATCTCACTTCAATGACAACATAACCTTTGTATATTTGCTATCCTCTTTTTTCCTAATTATGGGATGCTGCTGAAACATTCAGCAGTTCAACATATTTGCTTCTTCAGAGCGTGGGCCTAAAGCACAAGCTGCATTTACAAAATGAAACCCTGAAGGAGAAGGTAGCAACTGTTCACTCTTCCAGTTGGTTGCAGAAGATTTATACAACCCATGCAAATTCACAAGCTTCAAGCACCAAATCTAGCAGTTGGACTAATTGGCTGAATATTGAGGAATATTTTGTAATTGCAGTAACACTGTAATTCTTAACTTGGGTGAAAACCTGAATGAAAATTAAACAGTCCTCATTCAATATAATCAGAAACACCGCAGCATCCTCAAATTAAAATTTGTGTTGGATGTGGTCACACCAGAAGAATAAAATAGCAAGGACTCTCACATGGCAAAAAGTTTTAAAAGCCATGAAAAGGGACTCCAGGAGGATCACAGCACACAAGGTGGAATATACGAGCCTTCAGAAGTAAAACCAATCTCAGAGCAGATAAATGTCATGCTGTAGTTAAACGCATTTTACTATATACATCTATAAGAGCACGAAATGCTGTAACGAAGGTGGACAACAGGATTCTTAACGTTTTCCACAAAGAGAGTGTAGTCTCAAAGCACATTATGAGCAATATTATCACCATCTGTACACAAAAGAGGAAAAATTATCAGTGTAGAAAGCTGAGACTTCTTATCTAGATTAAGTCCTTTGAAATGCAGAAAGGCTGTAAACCAAGAATTATTTACACCCATCAGAAGTAATCTCCTTGCTAACTGGGGCATGACAACAACTGACCTCAAAGCAAGACCACTGAATGATGACAAACTGCAGCCAAGAATATACTTGGAAACCTGGTTAATTATTGCTTGAAGCAAAGAACTGGATTTCACAGAAGTACTAGTGGACCACTGTGTCTTACACTCTGGGTCAGTAAAAAAAATAAACAGGGCAACAGAGGAACTATCCCCAAACCATCTTTTTACGGATCATTTTCATCAATAATGAAGAACTAATGGTGTAAAGGCATTTTTAGAACATTATCAGCATAACACAGGACGCAAGGAGCAATATGACTGACGTGGTGATCAGTTTTTACTTGGAGTCATAAATGAAAGGTGCCAAAAGACGCAGCAGAGATTCCAACACAGACACAAGTTTCAGGAAGACGCAGCAGGCTGTAAGACCCAGCAATGCAGGAAATCCTTGAGTAGCTCAATCAAGCTGTATCATCCTTGCTAAGCATGTGGAAAAGAGGGAGCAAATTAAGAGCTGCTACATGATGAAGTTGTTTGCAGCACAGATGAGTCCATATGCTTCGAGTTAAATAAAAAACTGTAAGGAAATTTAAATTCTCAGAAGACAGCAAATGCATACGCTATTCTGTATGAGGCACAAGTTCCAAATAATAGATACAAAAAATGCACTCAGAAAGCCAAGACATCCATGAGTCCTGCCCTTAGGTGCAGCTATGTTACGGCTTGCTGAACATTTGAGCAAGGTGTAATGCAGACCTGAGCAACAACCACAGATGCTAACAAGGTAGTACATTCCCTTGGGACCAAAGCACGCAGAGTGTAGCTGTCCCTTTTGTAATGCTTTGTGAATAGAAGAAAGGCAGGGGGGTTCTATTTCTGTAGCAGAAGAACACTTACCAAGAAGTTCATGCCAAGCTTTGACAAACTTGAGTTTTCACCATATCCCTTTCAGAAACCTAGGGATTTCCTGCAGTTGTGAATTCCAGCAAAGCACAACAAATTATAAAGAAGAACAGTACTGTCAGTTTCCCTGCACCAGAAAGGACTGAAGGTGACTTCAGCCACCAGTGTAAAATGTGTGTCTGTTCCAATATGCACTGCACACAAACCAACCAAGAAGACAGATTTCTTCTTCTTCTAGGGACAATTCCTGCAGTGAAAACCCAGTGTGCTAGGTCCAGCCATAAGTTATGAGTGGACAACATATGTCAAAAACAAGTCAGATGATAGATCAGTGAACAAAAGGACTACCAGCACTCAAAACTGACAGAAATTAAGACATGTAACTGTTGGTATTCCTTCCAGGTTAGGGAATGCAAGGGCACTAATCACAAGAGATAGCTCTGCAGTTTGCCAGTACCAACCAACTTAAAAATAGAGGTAAGAATTGTGTACAAGACATTTTAGGGACAATCTGGAGGCAAAAGAGGAGAAGGAAGCGTGATATCTGAAATATACATCTAATTATCTACAAATGGCTTCCAGTACATCTTGCATCTTTAATTATGGGGAATACATTGCTGTTGGCCACAATATATTCAAATAACTCAAGTAATTTGAAATCTTCTAACGGTAGCAGGCAATCTTTTTTCTGAACTGCAACTAATGAATGCATTATTGCAAACAGTATTTGTTATCATGGAAAGGCAGCACTGCTAAGAACATAATTATCATTACTAAGCTACCAGTTAACCAGGAATAGAACATGCGAACAAAAATCTACAGCTTTAGAAGCTTGCAGAACTGTTAGGATTTGCTGTCCCACATGATACCATCACCTGACATACCTGCCGTTAGTTGACTGAAATAGGACTTGCTAACATGCGGAAATTAAACTTATCTAAGCTGAACCAAAACCAGACAATTTCTAAATGCAGAGATGCGCTTGTATTGCCTTTAATGCGTTCTGATGCTTTAGTTCACCTCCCTCAAAGTCAACACAGAAGACAGATTTAAAATGATATAAGCTCTATTCCTGGTCAATAAAGCTCAGTTTTTCTAGATCACGTCTTTAGAACTGCCAGTCACAACACACCACACTCTTTGCTCGGGTTCTGAACTGAGCTACAGATTGCAACACAGTGCCTAGAACAGCTCTGGACTTGTGACCGACTGCTGGAGAGCATTAGGGACGATAGCTTCTGACAGACCATTCTTCCTCCCATGGTAATATTAAAGGAGGTGAATTTGTTCTGCTTCAGTTCACAAATATTCAAGATGCACATTTGCAAGCTTGTAAGTAAAGTACTGAACAGTCTCTTGGGAAGTGCTGTATCATGCTTTTGGTCACCCTCAAGCAACTCAGCTGCCGTATCTCTTAGAGAGAGCATCTGGTTTGTCAAGGAGAGCATTCCAAGTTTAGAGCCATGGATGAAGTCGTTGCCTAATTCAAAACACACATAGCTCGTCACTGTTAATGCACTGCCTTCTGTCACTTTCTGACTACCGCATTTTCAGCCCTGATTATTTGTTTCAACGAAGGTACCCTTTATTACCCAGTGATCATTATCAAAGCCTCCCAAATGTGTGACTGAGAATGTTTTGTAGTGCAGGGGCACTGTCAGCAGTGCAGTTAACCTGTTGGATATAAATAAAATACCTTCATTGCCATAAGTTCCTGCATCAAGACTGCATTTTCCAGGTCTAGCCTCTGGCTGTCTCCACGAGGTTTAACGTCGTAACTAAGGGGATCAATGTGGATGCTTTCCAGCTCCAGCATTGTCAGTTTCACTGCTGCCCTGTCATTTTTCAACTGCTGGATGTAATCCTTCAGCCGCTGCTCATCCTCCTTCGTAAATTCCGTATCACAACTGCTTGCAGTTGAGCTGGTAGTACTGGAAAGAGAAATAACTGTATTAAAAGCACATTTGGAGCAAAATCTGTATTTTTATATCAAGCACTCTCCCAGTACTTTATTAACACATCTGAGTCATACTTAAAAGTTCATAGAAAGGACACACATAGTGTGGACTGGACATTGCAATGCTCAGAAGATGCAGAGGGGTGTGACAAACTCAGAAAATAAATTAATTCTCTATGCTGCATGAGGAAATTGAATCACGTAACAACTTCTTTGCAAAGCCAGATATTTAGTGACATGTAAGTAAATTAGTTTCTCTGGAATGGTGTCTTCTGAAAGAAGTCTTTTTTTATGTTTGTTTTTTAAAAAAAGCTACTCATGATTTCTTAGCAATACCCTAGCAGGGCAAGCTCCCCTCTGCTGCTCAGCCCCTGAGTCTGAGTCTTCTTTGGGAAGAAGCATTTGCTAAGAATAAAGAATTGGCCCTGACCTCATTTACCACTGCTGACGGCAATACCAGTTATCTTCTCAGGTATTTTAACGGATGCTTGTATGAATCGACCTGAGCAAAATTCCAGTGGCAGATGCCAGGAGGTACCATCTTTCAATTTATGTTAAGGTGCATTCGTCAGTACATCGACATTCCTTCAGGGCTGGAGGGGTTTAAAACCAATGCATAAGTGAGCAGGATTTTTAAGAAAAAGTCATCATTAGACTTGGTGGAACTTCTCCTGTTTACAGGCATCAAGCAAATGACTGCCATTAGTCTGCCCCACGAATGTTTACACAGAGATCGCAGAAAGGGAGGACTAATGTCTTAGAGCAAGGCTGGATCATGCTGCCTACCCACCTACATGCACGCCAGTGCTGCAGGGGGCCGAGACCGATACAGCCGTAGCATTCCAGGGCTCAATATAGTTGCAATAACACTAAAAGGAAAATAAAATGTCGTGTTGTTTCTATAACCTCACTCAAAGCTGCTTGCTGTCTCCTGAGGTCCTGTAATCAGCTGCCGGGTGAAGGATAAGTCATCCATTAACTGTGCTTGTCTGGAATGCTAGATTATCTCAGTTATCAGCAGGGGAATAAATCACTTTCTGTATCAAATTGCACTGCGGTTCAACATTTTTGTAGGAAGGAAAAAAGCCCCACCCGCTACACGCTGTGAGAGTCAGGATGATGTCCTAAGATATATTATGCATGTGAAAAAGGGTAAGCCTATCAAGACAGGCTTGATTTTTCTCTTTTGTTTTGGTTCTACTTCAGCTAAAGCTACACTGATTTTTAAGTGCCCCAAATAATTGCCAATCTTCCCACAAATTCCAAGCACAGCCTTGGAGGAGGTGGAGGATTGGCAGGTCTACAAAGATTTCTCAAAACCCTTCCCTCTCATGAAATATCGCATTACAGTTCTTTATTACAGTTCTCTGTCAATTTCCCATTATTTCTTCCCTTTCTTCAGGATAATAGGTGCCATATTTATCACACCTGTAAACTGGTCTTTGCTTTTGTTTTCATCCGTTTCCATCTGCAGTGAAGCTAAAAACACCCAGTACCTTCACTACTGAGAAACACTTCCAGGTTGAAACAAATTTTTGTTCATACTTACTTCTCCATTAGAGAATCTTGAAACACTTAATAAATCTTGCTTTACCTCTCTGAAGTAGATATTGATATAAAAATCATGGGGATAGACAATTTGAGAAATACTTCACTCTGTACTGAAGTAATTTTGCAAGTTTCCTCAGCACCCAAAGACAGCAATTGCACAGATTTTCTGGATTAAATGTGAAACAGCTGTTGTTGGAGGAGGGACAGCCTACACAGGCTTCAAATCTCGGGACACAAAGAGCTCCTCTCAGTTTTCACTTGCAAAGGAAAGAAAACCTAGCTCTCCTGATGGGAACGAAACCTGAGCAAAACTGCTGAAAGTGTATTGTTATGTTGTGTTGGACGTTGTGCTCACTGGATATTCACAGATTTTGGCTCTTAAGGATCCACGGCTATGCACATGTATTTTAGGGGAGAGCAGTCCAAACTAAGGAAGGCAGTCTGGGTTTTTGCCAGTGACACTCAGCCTGCTTTTACTTCAGTCCTGGCTGCCTGCCTGCCCGCCTGTCTGCAGCTGAGTTGGCTGCTCTGGTGAGCTGCTAGCAAGCTGCTCTTCTTCTTCTTTTTTCTTTTTTTTTTTTTTTTTAAGAAGATGAGAGGAGCTTAGCGAGGAAGTTGTCTCATCCAGCAGATCAAGGGACAAGAACCTTCCCTCTCCCCCAACATTCAGCAGCAATCCCCTGACGAGAAGACTGGAAGCGGTATGGGTTGCAGAAAGCTGGGACACAAAGCCTACTTTGGACTGCCGTAAAAATGAGGCTGCAAGATGAGGGACGGAAACAGCACTGCAGTGTTTCTGAACTTCCACAGCACAGCTCTGCCAGGGTGTGTTCCCCCAAAAACCCCGCCAGACACAAACTCTCCACAGCCATAATGCTAGTCCATCACTGCTCTATTTCAGGGCCCACAGCTGGTGAGCATATGATCCCACTGCAGACATTGCTCTCCCTTCTAACAGCAATCAGGGCAAAGGAAAACAGACCGACAGTATGCGTATGTAGTATAATGCATCCATCCAAAAACCACATGAAACTGTTGCAAAAGATGTGCAGTTTCTCATTTCTCAAGCATGTAGATAAGAAGACAGAGAAAGGATCACAGTTTCATCACACCTGCAAGGAATACAACACCAATGTGCTCATTCTCACTTCTGTTGTATTCAGAACAAGCAAAGAGAAACATTTTTCCCACTCACTTCATCCCTCAAATCTTTTACAATGATGTAATGCCTGGATGATGTCAAATTAATTTTCATAAACAGCCTGTGGAAAATATGCAGGTTGGTATAGTGAAACATGCAGTTTTATTTGCTGGCATGCATGTGTGTGTTCACACGCACGTGTGTGTGTGCATAAAATGCAGTGGATGGATACAAATGAGGCTTCCAAAATGCCTCTCTGTGAGCAACTTCTGTACACTACAAAATTTTGTCCATAAAACCATGTATAAGCTTCAGTTAATCTGTTAAAAATCAAGACAATAAATAAATCTGCAATTCAGTCACGGGGCAGATAATACGAAGCTAATAGAACTAAAATAACGCTGTCGGAACTGAATCCACAAAACTTGTTTGAATGTCTGCATGCAACCTTACACTTTGAAGAATGCATTTGATACACAGCATACAAAGGACAACCATCTTCTAGGCAAACATTGCGGCTTAAGATCTGAAACTGCACAATGGCAAAATAAAATAACTTCCTGAGAAACCGAAAAACACTCCAACCAGCCAAAAGACAAACAACAATACATTTGGCTAACATCAGAACCTTTGGTGAAACCACCCTGCTTCCAGGACTAGTTCAGTCCAGCAATGAAGTGTTACATCCATAACATTAAGATGTCTGTTCGGATATTTCTAAATAACTTATTTGCACACTTCAGCCAAGATAATTCCGTCTGTCAGCTACTTATCTGAAATCTAAAGTGATTCTGATGAGAGATAGAGTCCTACATTTGGCTGAGTTCAGGTATTTTGTGATACTGAAAAGAATTCCCTTTGCATGTAAGAGACCAGATCTTTCCATCCATGAAACCAAACGTAAGGTTGGGCTTACTAACACTGCAGGGATTAAAATCCATCATTTTCACTAAGTGTTGCAATTGGAGTCCTTCTCTTTTGTTTCCTTCTTTTTAAGGTGCAGTCAGTCAAACCTTGTTGGCAATATGTATTCTGTAGTTAGCTTCTGTCCATTAAAATAATTATGACTACCAACTACGCTGCAGACCTATTTCTATTTTCTGAAAATGAATTGGCAACATTATTGTGCTGCTGCCAGACAAATGAGTTGAGATGCTTGCTATTATTTTTATTCACTTCACCAGTAACAACCTCTGTGATGCTCTTTCTTTGCATTTCATTTCTTTTCATTTCAGCTGCTCCCTTTTACAGTCTTTAACCACTTGTCACTAGTGGCTCACCAAGCGTTTATTCTCAGTAATGCGTTCAGTGATTTGACATTCAAAATCTCATTTGAAATGCCAAAGCTAAAGATGGGTCAACAATTCCATTATAAGTCCCTATTCTACAGGATTTCGAACAGCAGGGAGAATTACTCATTTGTCACAAGTCTCAGCAAAGGAGAGTTTTCATCATCCCACTACCTCTTTATTCAGCTGGTTTCAAAGGGAAAAGGTAGCAATATACATCTGCAACTAAAAGCCTCCAACACTAAAAGAGCAGTTTTGCCTATGGCAAAAGATCAGTCTTGCAGATTCAGAGTATGTTTGAGCCACATAATGTAAAAATGTTTTCATTTCAGTGCGGTGGTCCCCAAATGGTGGTTCACAGAGCACTCACTAGTGATGTGGGTTTGTTGTGCTCCTCAGTTTTATTGACTGTCAAGTTCCTTAAGACAAATAAAAAACATTAAGCCTGCAGTAACAGCTAGAAATCTGCTGTCTGCTTTCCTATCTCTACTTGGATTGCTATTGTAATGGAAAAGGAAAGGAAATAGAAACCATCAACATCAAAGAATCATAGAGGGTTGGAGGTCTGTGGCAACGGGATGTCCGTCTAGAGCAGCAGGGAGCCAAGTGACAGGGAAGCACGCATGAATGGCTTGAGAGAGCTGCCAACACAGGCAGGAGAACTCCAAAAAGCAGGCAGAGTAGGGCTCTGGAGAGTAACAAAAAGGATCCAGAATGATAGGGAGAGGAGAGTTAAGGACAAAATCTTCATTATTTTAAACCTGAGACAGAATATCCACTGATATAGAAAAGTGTGTGCCTTTTGAACCAACACAGATTTTCTATCTACGGGCTGGCACAGTGTCATGTGCCTGTAAGCTGAAGAGGGGATGCCTCTGTTTTGAGACAGGGTCCACAGGAAGGAGAAATCTGAAAACACCTCTACCACATATCACTTGAACACAACAGAAGGAAAGAAGATTTGTATTTCATGGAGCAGCTAAATTTTCAGAAAAATTTTCACTGCTATGTCTGTTTAGACAAAGATGAGTTACACTGGGCATGGGAGGAGGGGAGAGGGACAACAATGTGTAAGTGATGATCAGATCAGGTTGTCCCTATGACAAGTTCCTGACTCGCTGTGTGCCCTTCGGGTGAGTGAGAGAAGGTTTTCTGTCTCATGTTCCACATGTATCAAAGCAGATAATAATAGTTGCCTTATTCAGTACAGTATCTTGCTCCATGCCAGAAAAAATTACCTTGCAATGATAACGACTCAAGCTAAAACACCTCTCTTGCACACAGAGCACATTTACATTTCCATTTTTACTTTTCAAGGCACAGTTTATACGGAAGAAATTGAAATCCTATTCCATTTTAATCATACTCCACTGAAACTTTATCCACTCAGCCAACACGTTACGTGGACACAGACACACACCTTGCCAGCTGACCACCAAAAGTTCATGGTAAACAATGAGCATGAGGGATGATTTTTCTTCTTGAAATTGTTTTCAAGAAAAAAAAAATGACGCCTTGACTACTTACCAGATATCTCATAAGGAAGAAAAACACTGAGGTAGTTATGGACAACCGAAAATGACCCTTTCAAATAACAGAATGTAAAACAAGCTCGGCCTAGGTAGAGGTGTTGCAACGTATGGCCATTTCCAACATGTTGATGTGCAAGTGTAGATATGGAGTAAGCGCATGTAGACTGAGCCAAGTCAAGTATTTGAAACAAACAGCTCTGTGTAGCTTCTTTCCAAGGCCAGTAAGTACTGTTGGTACAATTAGCGATCAATGCGCTACTAGCACAGATGCTGCCACATTAACTTCTGAACAAAGGTGCAGCCTTCTTGGACTGAAAGCGCAGCATAAAACTTCGCTGAATAAAATGTTAAAGTTTACCTCACATTTGGACCCTGTTCCCTCAGGCTACCTTTTTGCTCACTTTTTAGCTGTTCCATGCTAGTTACATGGCAGGAAATAAGATCCTTTGGAGGAGGCATCAGCAAGAAGAGGAAATTATATAGTACTAAAATAAACTTCTAAAACTGTCAAAAAATGACAGCATTTGAATAAAGAACTGGCTCAAAAACTGAATTAAAATGAAGTTCTAGAGTGAATCTGAGAAACCAAAATAACTTTTAAAAAGAAAAACGTTCATCTATATTTATCCAGGATGCTTGCCAAATTCATATCCATACACAAGCACAAATATTCACTGCACAGAGTACAATTACACTGCAGGCAGGCAATGACTCAAAATGAAGCTACTAGCAGATGTATCTGAAGTGAAACACTTCTGCAAGAACAGCTCGTTTAAGTTTCATTATTTTATAGGTCTTCAGAGAAACTGCAATATCCAGCCTTTCCTGGAAGAATTCACTCCGTCTGTCATGATGATCATTTGCCACTCCACGTGTGAAAGAATAGCATGGGAAGGAAGAATTTGGAGCAGGGCAAAGGGGAATGAGAAGGGAAAGGTAATGGTTTAAAACAAAATGGCTGGATTCGCAACATTTTGAGAATAATTCCTGAGCACTCCAAAATGCTGAAGGAAGCATACTTCTGATCTCAGGTTCTTGGTATATCTGTGCTGTCTGCATACAACAGATGATATGAATGAGAAGTACATGATCTGAGTTCGAGTAAAACCGCAAGAAAGTCACTGAAGTAAAACAAACATAATGGTTCTGCCCTTTATGAGGAAGAACAAAGTTCAGAGTCACCCATTTGCACCAAATTTATACAAAACCCTTCCTGGCTGGAGTTGCTCAGAGTCTAAAGACAATTAGACCACTGAGGCATGGTGACTTCTAAATCAAAGAAAAAATCCAGTGGACTGAGGTGAGTGAGATAGTTCAGCAAATAAAATACAACATACCTTTTGGTCTGAAATCAAACACTTGGGGATCAGGAGAGCAGATGGGTTGCAGTTACCTTGTGTGGCTGTTGGATGACAGGCTTTCCCAGGGCTGCACGCTACAGCCAGTGATTGCATAGGCTCCCCCGCAGCTCCCGTCTAGTTTCATCAGCAAGGCTTTTGCTGCGTTCTCAGCTGTCTTCCTGCAGTCATGAGCTCTCTTAAGCATCTGGGTGACGTTTTCATCACCTGTCTGGTCCCCTAGTTTTCAAGCAAACAATCTGTTTCAGAGCTTTGAGAAGGGTGACAGAAATTAAGGCAAGAGTAGAGATGCTTTAACACGCTCTTAGTTTATACCAAGATGATGACAATAAATTACCTATCTGTGATGTAAAAGCAACTTCACTTCTGTGTGAGCGTCAGTGATAACTGGGCTACTGGCCTGAATGCTTCTCCCTCCCAACCACAAGCTCCAGGTACTTGCTGCTCCAAGTATACATCTTAAGTGATGTTTTACCTTAGCTAGCTTGCCTGTTTGTAAGGGTGTGCACTGTGCATTACGATTAGTTTAGGATGCTCAAATTAATAATACAATGGAAAAATCTCAGCCTGAATCGCAAGTCTTACTCCAGTCAGTCCAGTGCTGTTTCAGTGTGGTCATTTCCAGTGCTTCTTCTCACAAGCACCTTTACCTCAAGCCTAATGGTTTGCCAGAACACCTTATTACAGGTTACCTTTCCAGCTGGAAGAATTGCCTTACTGCTTAGAAGCAGCCTTTCAAAGTTTACAGTCATGCATACTAAACCAAAAGAAAACTAGCACTGGTGTTTATTAATTTGCTGTAACTTCTAGTGGTTATGTAGTGTCTATGCAGCTGGTAAGCGATCCTTCAGCAGAGGCAGGACAGAAACGACCACTGTCACTATTCTTGTAGTCCTAACACCAGCTGTAGTCAAATCATTAAAGTAAGACACATTAGTGGCTACAGTGAAAGTCTGAACAAAGCTACAATATACTCACACTTTATCCAACACAATGCAAAGATGTCAGAGAGGATAAAAAAACCAGTTTGCTCTAGGTCAGGCTTTCACTTCATCCTTATTCGCGTCAAAGAGCAATTACGTATACTTCACACTTGCTAAGCGAGTGCATGCACCAGAAATAACATTAATGTGGAAGAAAGGAAGGGAGAATGTTCTGTTAAGAGCAGCTGGATGTGCTCAGCTCTAAGTGATGCAGAAGCAACTTCCATGAATTTTCCACTCACAGATGTTGATATAAAACTTTAGTGGTCTTCAAACCAAATATCTGCTAATTTATCTAGGTGTTTTAATCAAATTTCATGGTGAAGTAAAGGTGCGTGAACCAAACACAACTTCCTCCAAGCTGTGTTATATAATGGGAAATTGGCACTGTTTCTATCACTGGGCTGTAACTGTTAATACCATAATTAAGAGCTGTAGATAGACACCTATATAAAAGCTAAACTATACTCTCTTTCATAAAATGCATGTGAGGTGAAACCCTGCTTAAACCCAAAGTACTTCTCCCTTCTAAGATTTCTTTCTGCCACCTATGTGAACAGAAAATCCAAGACTAAATTCACTTCTGCTGGCCACCGACCTCTGCCAGCAAGCAAAGCTCCCTAGTGCATCATGGAAAGGAATGACCAGAGTCTGGAAGAAAGGTGGGTGAAAATCTCAGGCACCCACTCTAACTTTTAGTATACGGCACACACTGCATATGCCAAGACAGGTACACAAGGGCCTGATCATAGCACTGGGAGAGAAACAAAATAAGGGGCATGGTTTGCAGGATAGTAACTGTGGGCTGAGAGCATCTAGTCATCTGAAACAAGAGGCGGACCATGTCAGTCCTTGGCTCTAAAGCCAGATGGTCACTCTGCCTCTGAAAGCTTTCTGTCCACATTTCAGTGATTCCCAAGAAGCTAGTGCTGCAATACTGTCTCAGCCAGGCAGTTACTATGTCTCAGCACAGCATGAAGAGCTATTCTCTCTCTGAAGGTTTCTCCTCTTTCTACCTGAGTATTACTAGGGCTACCTTCTCATATCAATAAAAGAAACAGGACTATAAAACATAGGACTATAAAACTCAGATTAATGTATGTTCATTGTGTAAATGCCTCTTTCTATGAGAAAAGTGGAGCCAGCAGCAACATCAAGCTCCAAACACTTCTGAACTGTACCTATGATAGTGGGTTATTCCATTACTCAGTGAGCAGCATAGTAAAAATAAGAGCACCTACCCACAAGATTAACCATCCACAATGTAAGAAAAACCCAGAACATATATGATAATATCCCCAACAACACAGTAAAAGATAAGATAGAATGTTTTAAAATTTCAGAGCAAAGGTAAAATGTGGAGTGAAAAAACACAGCCATTTTAAAATGTTTTTTGGTAACTACTCAATGCTACCTTTGTATTGTCTTAATCCCAGTTTTTCATAGACTATACTCAACTTCTGGGGGGGGGGTGTCAATGTTGCTGGTTCAAACAAAATCTGTACTTGCAGTTACCACAGCTGTACGGCCCTAAGCCACATATGCTCATGAGTATTGTTTAACAATTCCACTCTGTACAGTTGCATGCCTGTAGCAGCCTCACCACTGCCAGAATAGGCATCCCCTTGTGATAGTATACATAGGTTAATTTAAATTGCTGGTGAATTCCATGATTTAATTCCAGTCTCTCTTTTTCTTGTCCCCTATATTTTGGGTGTATAAAATGATTTAATTAGTTAAAAACAAGATAAGACCGAGCAGCATTCTTTAGTGATGGGTCATGAGATGACTCACTGTTCCAACTAACTCTAATGCTAACTGACATGCAAAAAAAAAAGAAAAAAAAGTGATTCATTGACATCTTACCAACAGAACCAACACCTGCAGCTCTGAACTGCCCAAGAATGAGACTCTGCTCACTTTCTGCCAATGCCAACAGGAGCTCATATGCTTCTATGCACTGTTCACTGAAAGAGAAGACAAACCACAGAAAACAAAAGTCACACAAAACGTATCTGCAGTTTAGAGGGGCAGAATACCTGCAAAAGCAACAAAAAAAAGAGGTAGCTGACAAACTGCATGACTCTCTACTACTTGTCTAGCAGCAGGATTATTCAACGACATAACACATGTAGCTTCTATCACAGAATTCAACAGTGTCTCCTTCCTTATGATGGTCCCAGGTTGGCCTCAAATAATGAAACAAAGCAGAACAGAAGAGAATGACCTGATGTGAAGCGAGCTCCAGAAGCATGTCTGGAACAGTCAACAATACAAATGGTGGTCAACATGATCCCTTTGAGCAACTTTTTTCATGCCTTCTTACTGCACAAAATACTGTATTCTGTACTTTACTATTTAACTATACCATGCAAAGTATAGGAAGAAGAAAAGCAAAGATAAGAAAAGTACTTCTTGCTCTGTCCTAGCTGTAAGACTTTCCTCCTCACAACACAACAGCTTCTACATACAGTTGTGAGTCACTTGTTCCTGTTATATTCTAATGTTTTTGAAAATATAGACTTTAATATACCTATTTGCAATTTACATTTCCTTGTAATTTTCTCAAGGCTGATAGTAACAGTACACATTCTTTAAACGGCACACAATTTGTCTTCAGACCACAACCGCCTGTTCCAGATTAGCTGTAGTTAAAGGGTTTAAATTACATCATCTTTTCATGCATAGTTTAAAGTAAATTTAGATACCAAATACCAAGCCATTCATCCACAATTCCAACTGATGTACTATAAAGTCACTCTGAACTATGTGAAGTACAAAGCTACTCTTCGGTCCACTGGTCTTGTGAGAGGTGCCAGCCTAATATAGAGAACCTGTATCTTAAGCTTGGATGCAGCAGAGACAGTTCAAGCTGATACGCAATCCCTAACTCAAATGTTAATTCAGTATTTAAAAATGAAAAGATAAATCTGTATATTTTTATTAGATTGAGTTCACTACTGCTGGTGAACTAGGATTGCAGTGCACTTGTATCAGTAACTTCAGTTCTGTAGTTTGTGAAGTAGTTTTGTTGTAAAACAGGGTGCATGGTGTGATGTATAGAGGGGCTACATGTTGTACAGGAGGTGTACATGATGCATAAGAACGATAGGGAATTTCACAAAGATTTAGCAGAAAACAAAGGACTGACAATCAGAGGGCTCAGGCAAGAATGCACCAAAGGACATGTAACAAGCACAGCCTAAAAAAGTGTAGATAAACCAGCAGACACCAAGATCCGGAGAAATCCACAAACTTCTCAGTGAGCCAACTCATGACCATATATGGGAGGAAAGACTCCGAATTCATGGAAAGGACACTAAGAAGTACCACTTCTACAGCCACAAGGGACCACCAGAGATCGCTGAGGACCCCATGGAAGCCCCAAAGACCCTGGCCGCGTGCATAATGACTATGAAAATATGATAATTAGTTCCAGGAAACAATAAATGTGTATGAACATTCTGGGAAACTTAATGCACATGCATGTAACAGGGTGATATAAGCTTGGGGTGAGGCAACATATGGCATGCACGTTAGGAGGAGCGATCACCCGTGCATCCGGTGCTGTAATAAAGAATGGCTGCTTTTTAATGCTGCATTGGTGTTAAGGAGTTTTACTCCCAATTTCGGTGACAGTTTAACCAAAGGGGCATTTTTTCAGGGAGGAAACAAAAAGTCACAGACTTCTATCCAGTCTCCCCTGCCCCCTCTTCTTGTTTCTGAGACACGTTCTGTGTAGGTACATACCTGTACTGCAATGCAAGCCTGAGGGCTGTGGCATTGGACTCGTACTTCCCAACAAGCATGCTCATCCTCTCCGCGTTGCTCTTGCACTCTTCCAGTGTTATCGTCAACAAGTCGTTCTGCGATTTCAAGTGCTCGATACGGCTGTAGAAAAGGAAGTAATTTGCAACCTTCAAGCTTAGCTTGCAGACACTGTCCTGAAAACTCTAGAACAATCAACATTTAAAACAACAAATACCATTTGGTCTACACAAGGTTTTTAAAGGAAAATGGCAAAATCTATCGGTTCTATGCCCCATATCAAGAGCCAAGAGGACAGTAATTTCTCTTAGCACAGCCTCTTCTCCTTCTCCTCTCCTTCCCATAAAATGCAATCATAACCCTGTGCAACAGCAGCAAGCAGAAAGCTGTACCCTTATTTCGCAGCCACAAGACTGCGCAGGACAGTTTCATATTAACCTTTCACTTAATTTTTCTGCCTCCGTTCCTCACTTTCTGCTGGCATGTTTGTTTCTTGTTTTAAGTGGCATATTCATTAGTGCACTGTGTGGGTGCGTGTAGGCGTCATGCAGCTGCATAAACGCCCCCTTTCTTTGGAACATCCAGAACAACCGTTTCACTTGAAGCAATATCTTAGTTGTGATTAGAGAGGTAACTTCCAAAATATGAATGAAGTTTCAGTGAGGCAATGAAATCTCCAAAACTTCTGGCAAGAGTCAAACAGCAGCTTGTATCAGAACTTAACTGTAATATTCTTCTCAACGAGGTTAACTCTGAATCTGAAAATGAGGCTTCAGGGTATCAGTATTACTGTTTATTCTCGCTGCTGACAACTGCACTATGCATCAATGTACTACGCCTAATCGTAAGAGCTGGACATACACCAAAAGCAGGCAGGGAAATTATTTCAAAATTTGGACAGGTAGCTCATGAAGAAATCAATGCCATCCAAAACTCTAAAATTACCGACTTGTTAACAAACACAAGAAGAACAAGGGCTAGTACACCATTTATTCAACAATCAGAGTAAAGCCCTGGCTTCCCCAGCTGCTAGAACTCTCAGATGCTTCACCTCCCACATCTTCTTTGACACCTCATGATATCCTTGATATCCTCATGGATACATGCTGTCAAAGCATAATTACGCAGTGCACAGAAAAAAAGAAAAAAACAGGCTCACATTTTGCAGCACTACAAAAACATGAGCTGCAAATAAAAGAGATATTGTACTGATCAGACTAAGTTTGAGATAGCCGTGGGGAAGAGAGCACTTGGAAGGAAACATGCTGAGACACAATTCTCATGTTCCTGATCCGCATTTTTAATTTTATGTGCAAAGATGACATGAAGCATTAGTTTTGATAGAGCTTGTTGAAGGATAACACCAGCAGTATTTTAACTGTAAGCTGTAATCTTTCTTGTGCAAACAGAATTCTATTTACTGGTATATATGCCACACCGCCATACATCAGTACATTCATTGATACAGTTAATGCTATAATGCTGTTTCGTCACGACAAAAGAAAGCAAGCTAATTCCATAATGATGGAGAGCAAGTTATGGGAATCCTTATCTCTAGCAGTGACGTGTCTTATGAAAAAGATGCCATGTCTACTTGGTCAGCCATAGAGAAGCACACTCTACAGTGCAAACGGTCACAGGTGAAGGTGCTGTGCTGATCTAATAATGCATGACCAAACTGTCACATTAACAGAAGCAATCCTTAGTGTACAATTCCATCTTTTCTTCATCAACCACATTCCACGTTTTTTTGCAGCTGTCACAGTTGAGCTGGGACAGAACTAAGAAATATTTAAAAAGAATAAAAAAGTAGTAACTTTAACAAAGTTAATAGCAGACAACACACTTGAGCATATTACCTTACCTATTTAACCTCTCAGTCTCTACTTCAAACTCTCGGATTTTACTTTCAGAGATAGCAGACCCATGTGAATAAAGAGTCTGGAAGATTTCCTGGATGTTTGAGCAGTCTTGGAGGGAATGTGCCAAATGTTCAGCCACAGTACTAGACACCTGCAGAGGGCAGTTAATAGATTATTGTGAATAGATAACCACTGGATTCCTCCCACAGGCAGTCTGCATTGAGAGCTGCATTTGCTTGCACGAACTCACTTCAAGGCATTCATTATTCAGCTTTTGCTATGAATTTTACATTGAATAGAACATCTAAATGTTTCCACTTTAAGAAGCTATTTTGATTTGATTTAAAATTCACCAAAGGGTGAAGCCCACTATTTCATCATGCATTTAAAAAGCCTAGTGTGTAAGTCATTTGGTTTCTCGAAAGCTTAGTGAAAGGTCAGAGGTAAGTTCTTCAGTGAAACAAATACTAACACCCAGTAACAGCAGCATTATGGACTTACATTGGCACTACAAAGCAGAACCCAGTTATTTGTTGATTGGAAGTTGTGAAATGCAACTGAATAATCTTTTCTTGAAGAATAACATTTTGGAGGAATTGGCTCAAAAATTATCCTCTTGAAGGGACTCAAAGAATGATTTCTAACCCCCAGTTATGAGAAAATGAGATCTTAATACTGGGCGAAATATTCTCTGTTGAAATATTTTTCTCAAAATAACTCTTTAAGTATTTTCAGTTAGCTCATATATTAATTTAGTAAGAAAACAATGCTGCTTTTAATGGAACACTGGTCATCTTCAGAAGGTATCATGCATGCACATAATTATTATTCCTTACCCCTATGCTGCTGATTTCTGATCCTAAGACAGGTCTATCAGATGATGAAGACTCTGATCTCGTCTTTGACAACTTCACTCTTTCAGCAATCTGCAAGTCGGAATGCTGCACAGGTTACACAGGAACCCGCACTCCATAAAGATTACAGAAAATGCATTTGTTCACTAGCTACCCTTGCAAACGTGAAGTGCGCTACTGTAAAATTGACACCTGAGTTCTAATCAAGAGAATTACAATCATTAGCGCTTAATTCCTTTCTGCAGCTCCAGTTCACCAGCCTGCTTCGGACCTCAGAAAACTCTCTGGGGATTCCAGTTATCTCCCAGTTAATCCTGTGCTTGCACAACAGCTGTGCAGAATGAAGCCTGCTTCTCCCAGGTAATAAGAAGCATTACTGCAACACACAACAACTCACCTTGGCTATGGGAATGTCATTGCTACTGCTGCTTGTGCTCAGCTCTCCCGTGCTGGGGTTAATGGGTCGGTTGGCAGAAGTGAGACGACTTGGGCTGGACTGGCCTGTTGCCTGCACACTTTGCAAACGTGTTTGCAGTTCCCGAACCTACAATAAAACAAAACACTCTGTTTTTTCCACTCTTTTTGTTTAAATAGTTTGGAGATTTTCTCATTGTCTAGCCATGCCTAGTTGCTTCTGGCTTGAGCATAGGTGTATTTTGTCCCACGGTGGCCCTGAAGCTTTCACATGGAGAGCAGACGAATGGAGGTTGTCTTAAAATTCCATTGTTGTCTAGCTTTTTTTAACTGTTTGCAATGTCGAAATGTGCAAATGTAATACTGTAAGGTAATTACTCAAAGTTTCAGCATGTTTTATATAATGCCTTCAGTACAGTTGTACTATAGGTATGGAAAGTACTCTCTCTGGGGTAAAGCTAATGCTTCAGTTTAAGATTACGATGCCTAAACAAATCAAATGAAGATTCTGCTGTTAATGGAAAGCTCCAGTGTTGAAAGAACTCTGCACTTCAATACATTTCACAGGAAGACTTTGTCAAACTGAAAGGTCAAAGAAATTAAAAAGTTAATCATGCTTTCAAAACTACAGTTAAGTAAAGCCACCATATAGTGAGTAACGTATAGACAAGAAAATGCCAGTGAAGTGCCCAAAACACCAGTCTGCAGAAGCTCTCTGTAAATATACACTGCAAATACTGCACAGTGCTCATAACACACCAGATACTGATGTCCAAAGATTTTCAGGACTACAGAGTAAAAAAAAAAACAAAAAAAACTCTGTAGGAGCCAAACTATAGCCAAGCTGAAGATTATAGTGTTTACCTTGGAATAATTCTTAACAAAGAATAAATGGTCTGCTTAACACAACAATTACGCCACAAGGTGAAGTGACAGATCTCATTTTTCCCAGAGAATCTCAAACAAAGAGTGTGAGACAAGAGAAGGGGGAGGAAACCATCTGAAAAGGAACCTTCCCTGAATATAGAATGTTTACTTTAATATGCAAGTTTCTATGCCAATTTTGTTGGAACAGTCCATCTGCAAAACAGAACTGATGAAATGTTACCATAAGTCCAGTGACACAAAACTTGAGTCCATTTGACATCCCCCTGCAGCACGAAATGCAACTCTGATTCCTGTTCTCTGGAACAAGGTGGGATTTTATACTAAATGCAATGCATTTGTACAAAGAAGTGATTAAGCAAGCTGAAATTCCTTGGTAAAAAAATACCAAAATTAAAGTTGCATTAAAGCTTACGCCTTCTTCAGCTGTAGGCTCACCAAGCGCACGGTCAGTGCTTTAGCAATCTCTGCCTGAAGAAGAGGCAGTCAGCATGTCCTCTGCACAACACATACAGATCCCTTCAATCTACCGCACCAGTGAAAGAGTTCAAGCTGGAACTCCCTCCAGTCACCAAAGCAGTATCCTATGCCTCCTAAGATCCCCTACAGTCTGCCTCTTCTTCTTTGAAGAGTACTCCTGCCTCTCCCTCACTTGTATGAAAACTGAAGGTCAGGTTGCCTGAGGACTTACTGTCAAAATAACAGAATTTTTAGGTATGTGCAAATGGCAAGAAAGAAAAAAACCTGTGTGCCTTACATAACAGAGCAGAACAACTGCATGTTACTAATAAAAAGCTGTAGGTGGCAACAATAACATCACAAAAATGCTAACTGCACTCATAACTTCCCTGTTCAGTTGTGGAGGAGTGCTACACCTTAAACAAAATGAATCCACACAACTCTGTTGGTGTCTCCGTTAAAAAAAAAGAGAAAAGATAAAGTACATAAAACCTCAAATCAAATCCCCAATGTTCAAAGTAACTTGCTGAAAAGATGGATATGGGTGCTTGCCCCAGAACTACACATCTTAGCTGTAACTACATCATGAAGTTAACTGGGCAGTGTGTATAAAGTGCACATTCATAGCGTGTATCTTCCACATACTTGCAGCTGAGGCCTCCTTTGTTCATACAGACATATATAATTTCAACATGGGTATTGCTGCACTAATGCAAACCTTAAGGGCAGAAGTGCTCTACTGATGCAAACCAATCATTTCAGCCTGCTGATATGCATAAAACTGAAATAAACCACGTATGCACGTTTCTGCTTGCAGATGTGGAATGCTAGTGCAGATAGGATTTGTACTGTGGCATAAACACTGGAAAAAATAGCAACCTCAAAAATTCATTAAATCAAAATCACATTTATTACTATTTCTTTCAACTTGGGATGTTCCAAACTTAATTCCCCAAGTGCTTAAGCCACAGCTTTGTTTAAAAGCAAACAAACAAGAAAACCGTTAGGGGTGTATTCTTCATAAAATCAAATCCCTGTCTCAATGTCTGATTCAAAAAATTGCTAAGATATTCACCTATGCCCAGAAGCTAGTCCTGGAAGATTTCAGTCCAAAAGCAAGTTAACGTTCTAAGTTTAAGCGCAACCAGGAAACAGAGTGCTGAAGTTGTTTAAAGGGCTAAGCATTCATTGACTCCATAGTTTAAAACCAACTTATGTAAGGACAATATTTTATAAAACTTTAATGCAGATAGGTTTCCTTTAGTCTATGTTTTTTTACTGAGCAGCGACTACTGGCCATGATTACAACACCAATTATTCTTAATGATCTGTAAAACAACATTAGCAACATAAAGAAAAAAGAACACCGCTAAGACCGTAGCCAGGCAAAGCTTTGCTCAGGAAAGCATTTATGAAAGAAAAGTCATAGCACAGCACAGTTATCAATCTATGCAAGTCACTGCTTTAATACTGTATCATAAAAGCAACCACAACTTAAAGACATTCTCTGCTTATTCATGCTTCTTGATGTATTTACTGATTCAGGCCCTCATTTGAGAAACTGCATGCTGAATTAATTGCTATAAATAACTGCACAAACTTAAACAACACTGAGCACTGGATGGTAATTCTGAGCAGGATAACAGGGCAAGTTTGTGTGACCTGTAAAATCACCGATCTCACAATTCACACATTCACCAAGCCAGAATCTCGTGACTGGGTTGCCCACCCACCAGACTGCCCAGAGACAGCTTAGGTAACTATTTCTGGTCACCTAAATCTCCACCATAAAGAGAGCTGTATATACTATCTCCTCAGAAAGTACTTTTCCACACTAGCAGTAATTCTACAGGAAAAATAAAGGAAGACCAATGAACAGGAATCAAGAAAAAAAGTGTTCAGAAGAGCCAGTTTCTTTTCTGGATTGGTGAATGCATGTGTTATGAAAGGACTACTAAAAAGTATTATCAAAAACTGTCTGAAACTCTGCTGAATACTTCTACCAGTCTCAAGTGTCATTACCAATGTAATACAAATTACTCTAAAGGTTCCATTTATTAGTAGAATGAAGGTAAGTGCAGTAATGCACATGAGACACAACAAACACTTGGAAGTGGGAGAGAAAGCAAGGACAGATCTTACAGGAAATGGATGACAAAATTGGCACAACCCAATGGCTGAAGGCAAGTAAAGAAACAAAATTAAAAAAGTTCCACTGAAAAACAGAAAAGTGTGGATTTGTGAGTTGAGGATGAGTAACAAAGATGGATTTAAAGAAAGATTTCTTCAGCCCTCGCATCATAGTAGTTTAAAGATGGAAACATCCATAAGAGTACAAAATTTGCCATAAAGTCCTAAGATTCTAAATTGACATGGAAAGTGGCTGACAGGCAGATCTAATGATATGATCAGAAAAAAAAAAGAGGTGAGAACAGATGGGAAAAAGGAGAAATCCAGGGAAATATCTGTGAAATCCACAATTAAAAAAAGAAAAGAGCAAAGATCCTCTAAACAGCTGGAGGAAGTCCAAAGAATTACAGAAGCAAAGAAGTGCTGGAACCTTGGGAAGAGCAGGATCAGGAGCATTAAGTGAGACACACAGCAATAGAGCCATCAGATTTCAGAGCAATGGATGCCAAGACAAGTCAGGAGCAAATGGACATTCTCAAGTTATTAATATAAACTTTAATAACTGGAAATTTTATTTATTAATATTTGATGTTTAGCAATATGACCCAATTGTTTAGCTGCATTTCTAATTTTTTGCTTTGAATGTTAAGAATTGGAGTAGGAAATAGGCAAAAATAAAGCATAACTTCTCACGGGTACCTTAAGAACTAAATAAAAAGACAACCAGTGTAGAAAAGAAAAGGGGATGACACACTACAGTAATGTTGGATTTATGAAAGACTTCATAAGTGATTAATAGGCATCATGGATATGTTTGTACAAATGAATAGTGAGTTATAGAAAATACTTCAGTGGAATACGCTCATTATCTATAATCATGAATCTAAGAATGTTTTCACTCTTTGTATTTTACATATACATACTCACAGCTACACAATTAGTTAACATACCATAAATACAAAAACACAGCTACAAACTGCCTGGTTTTGTCACTGATTTCTGCATTCAAAGGACACCTGATGCTTTTGTTCCTAAACCAGTTTCAAATAAGGGGCATGCCTGTGATTCTTTTCTTTCTACCCTACGTGTGACCTGTTTCTTCATGCAGTGTCTTTGAACCCTTCAAGTAGCAACATTTTTTCCCATCATTTTAATACCACTTAATTTTTTTTTCCCCTGTTTTACAGAGGAGGAAGATGAAGTACCACAGGAAGTGAATACACCTCTCCCACTTTCTAATTTATTCATGCATACTGCAAATCTGCGGAGGGAGAGATGGAAAATGAAATACCAGTGTGACAATTTAAACTGCCCTGAGTGGTGAAGGCCATTCCCAGCCTAAAGCACCCCTCACCTTTCAATCAGACCTAGTGGTGATTATTTTCAGCCAGATAATTTTCAGTCCCTCTTAAATTGGGAGCACCAGAGCTAACAAGGTCTGATTTCCCGCAGATTGTCTGTTGTGGTTGACTGAGTATGGTAAAGACGTCTTTCCTGGTATTTACAAGGGCCATTTCCTCAATGAATTCTCTGGAGCTCAACGAGCTTAGACCTGAACTCACCAGTTCAAAGGAGGTATTTACAGAATCTCTCTCCTCTGCTAAGATGTCTGCTTAACAAATATGTAAGAACTTAACTGTCACTAGGAACGCTATTCCTCTGGCAGATCTGAAAATCAATCTGCAGTTTGAACAATTATTTTGAGGAATGAGAAAGGGAACAACACACAGACGCCACAAGCTATGGGAGAACAGGGATGCTGCTGGGGTTTACACATATGGCCTTCTTAAGTAGCAGGAGAGGCTACAGTGCACTGAGTGATACCAGATACGTTTCTAAGCAAGTGCTCCTCCGCTTTTCACACCTTTCAGACAGAAGTCCCTGACAAAGTGCTCCATGTGGAAAGATTTGGGTGCTGTACCTCTATAAAGAACACAAGGCAGTGAAAACCAAGGATGTGGCAGGATGTGGCATAGGAGGTGAAGCGTAGATTCCCTAAGAGTTCTGAGCACAACCAAAGTGTTCTGACACTGGCTAGCACACAGCAGAAACAAACACAAGTGAGGGCAGTAAGCCTATCTTTGGCTTTTTCTCATTTAATTTCAGATTAATCACTAAGCATTTGCATACAAGCTTGGAAACAGAAGCAAAGCTCTAGTTCATTAACAGCTAAGCAGAGTTAATGCTGCATAAGCAAATACCATGCAGCTGAGCGAGACAGAGAATGGAAACAGCTTTTGGCTGCTACCTCAGGTTTCTCGTGCGCACCAAGAGACAAGGAGACAGAGCAGTTCAAGGATCATTTTAAGCGGTGCAAGCTGATAATCATCTCTAAAGGCCCGTAACATCTCAGTGTGCTCCAGCAATCCAGAACAATACTTTGTAATCCCAACATGAATGACGCCAAAACAAGGACAGTGGAGCAGCTCGTGCCAGCTCTGTGTCATCTGAGAGCAGTGTGGGCTCTAGTATGCCTGTGAGGCCACGGACCTGCCTCCTGCTGTGGCTTGGGTACGTTTCAACTCCTCGCAAGAACAGGGTGTTCTGGGAGAGCTCTAACGCTAAAATGAAGTTTCTTGGAGTGGGGGCAATGGGGGCAGCTGGAAGGATCACACATTAAAATGGCACTTTTCTACTCCTCTGCAGATTACGTTTAAAGTCTTAAGTCAAAGACAGGCAAAATATTAAGTCTGATTTTTCTGCTGGTCAGTTTGGTGAATTCAGCTGAGTTTGGAGCAGATGCAGAATAATCCTCACAACTAAAAGTATGTGATTAATTGAACAAGTTGACATATGGTTTATGCAGAGAACTGATTTAACAGACTTCCAGAGCTGGAACCACCTTTTCACTTTAGACTTAGTTCTTCAGAACAGCCTTAGGAAAACCCGAACACTGTCCACACTCGCTGCTTCTTACGCCAAGCGGCTGCTTGGAACTGTGCTGAGGCACTACTCATCTGGCAGCTTGCATTGGCAATAACTGAGAAAAAACACGTCTCACTGTGTAGTCATGATCGAGTTTATGTGCTGTATCAGCACTGCTCGTCTCACTCCCTTGGTGGATACAAGAGATTTTGTGTAATGCAAATATGACCTCTTCTACTACTATTTAAGCCTGTTATTACATACAGCAGTTGTAAATAGTGCTGACCTGGTTACAGCCTTGTTCTCATGTAATAATAATAATATTAATCCCATGAACTGGTATGGAAGTTCCGCAGCATCTTGTCTGTATGACTGGATTCAAGATTGTGGTCAGCTATGTACAAGCAGTTTCTAATGCACTGACTGGCACAGATGTAAATAGATTTTGTTTTTAATAAAGCAGTATCATACAAAGGTAAAATAAACCTTCACGTTAGAAAATTAGCTTCTGCACTGCGGGCATCCTACAGAAATAAGCGATTACCTCATTTATTAATGACCTGTGAGAAACAAACTCCATATGTATGTTGTTTCTTAGCTACTGTTCTTGAAAGTGGCTCAATCTGTAAACTGAGCACAGTAAATACCTAATTAAATTAAATCTCCAACAAGCCTGAGAAAAATGTATTGAAAGCACTCTGCTTGATTACTGACATTGGTCTAAAGTATCAGACCTATTGATCTGGTCAACCTCAAGCTTATTCACTTCACCCAATTTAATTTGAGAAGAACAATAACTAAATTTTAGTTGGATCTCCTTTGCCGCTCTCCAGGGAAATAATCTGAAGTGGCTCTGAGTTCAGGTGGCACACAGAAAATATTTAACAGGTCAAAGAAAACATTTATTTTGTTGCAAGTATGGGCACAAAGTTACAAGAAAAATGCAAATATGGTTTCCAGTGCAACAATTACGTAGTGTTTCTGACAGGGTCATAAGCCATGAACAAACATCTCTGGTGGGGGCAATAAACCAATTGCTCTGCAAGTTCAGGATGATATTAAAAATCATATTTCAACAAAGTCCTCTGTAGGTGCAAATTAAATGAAAACAACTGAAAAAACCACCTGCCAGGAGTACCAGAATATAGAAGCTACTTCATTTTGTTCCGCTCTGTGCCAGTCCAGCATTAACCCATCATCCACTGAGCAAGACATCCATCTAATCTTCCCAAGAAGAATTTCCTTAATTAAAGAAGAATGAACATTTAAACTGGCTTGCTGTACACGAAAGACAGCTCACAGTCTTTACAAAGGAATTCAAGATTTACCCGCTCCATGGTCAGTGGTCTGAACACAATTCAGTTCAGTAATGTCCCACTGCTGCTGTGACTGACAACTGCTCAAGCCACTTACATGAAACAACTTGATGACCTCAATTTTGTTTCCACCAGAGATGCTTCCACAACAGAGAGACATCAGTAACACATGCAGCACCCTTGCTAACAGTTCCAATAGACATGCCAGCAATTACTAGATCAGCATGATTAGCAAACTATCCTTTCAGTCCCAGGCCCTGCCTATACCAAGGAAACCATGAAAAACATTCAGTAACACAGCCAGTACTTGTGTGGCTCCACAAATGCTTGGTTCACTGGGGATACCAACGTAGGCTGACCGAGTCAAGCAGTATGCACACACAGAGAAATAAATGGCATTTTCCTCATCATCTAATTCAACCCTCTGCTACTGCTGGCAGCCAGACAAAACATAACAGTTCTATGCAGAGATACTAAGGCTAGCTTTAGAATTAATGCAGCTGTATTAACTGGGCCAATTAGAAGTACATTTTTTTGCTTTCCTTTAGATACGATCCTAATGTAACAATCTTGGTTTTAACAGGTATCCTTGCATAGTCATACTTCTCATTACACAAACATAACTTCAATATTTTAAAGCTCCATTTTCAAAGTAGTTAGTCAGCAGTCTTACTCCTTACTATTTCTTCAGAATCACAATTCTCTTGTCTGCTAGGCACCTCATAATCTAATTTCTGGCCTAATATAGCCACGAGTGGTTTATATTTATCTGTTCTTGTTCCAGTTTTGTCCCTACGTTTGAACAGCCATTAGGTCCCATTCTTACTCTTGCTCCAGTACTTGTAAAGAGAAATCAGATTCAGATTTTGCTTTGCCAAGTTGAACAGGACAATGTCATTAAGTCACTTCTCCAAGTAAGTCTCCCATTTTTCTGACCATCTTGTACACCTTTTTTTGACAATTTGAACTGAACCTTTTCAAGCATAAGAGATAAGAACTATGTATAACATTCCAGATCAGATTTCACCACTCTTTATACAGTCTCTCCAATCCCTACTGGAAATAACTTATCTGGTACATTGTAGGATTGAATTTGCCACCATGCATCAACAGCTCAGCTGAGCTGATCCCTGAGAGTACAAACACCAATCCTTTCTCCTTTTCTGCTTTTTAACTGCGGAGCTCCTGGCTGTCAGCATAAATTCTTGTTACCAATATCTTAAGCACCTTAAATTGCATTCCATACCTGTCAAAATTTAACCCTTTTTCTATTAATTCTGTCCTCAAGGCCATCTATTATTTTCTTGTCTGATATCCCAATATCGATCTGTATCATATGTAGTGTCATTATCTGCATTCGTGTAAGCAACTATCACCAGCACATGCTTCTATTCTCTGTCGCCTTCCTCCGCCTCAATCCTGCAATAACTCACCAGGTGCATAAATGCTGCTTCTGTAGTTCACAGGGTAGTACTGCCTCTGTTTAAAAACAAGTGTCACTATAAAACCAGTCCAAAAACTTCAGGACTGAAAATGACTTACACTTACGGTATATAATAAAGCTAAATTTTACAAAGGAAAATTTGTAGTGGTCTTGTTTTATATGAAACAGGAAAATTTGTGGTGGTCTTGTTTTATATGATAGCAGATTACTGTTCCTCCCTCCTCACACATAGCTTTCAGTGTTATGAGGGGCTACAGAATTTTGCAAAGGTAATTTGTGGCTTGATGTATGAAGATTGGAAGTCTCGCACAACGCAGCTCCATGCTAAAATGATACAGTCACTACAGAACAATGTTGTTTTAGAAACACAATATCTACTCAAAAGGTCAATCTGCTGCTAGTAGGTGAAGAGCAACTCTTCCAACAATTTTACCAAGATACACCGGTCTAAACTGTCGCTCAAATTCAACACGAACTTGAAACTGCCTGTTTTAAAACCAAAATTATTTCATATCTAGCCAGAACTCTGCAGATTTAACAGGGACAAAGTTTACAAATTTTAAAAGTAACAGAGATTGAGGTCACGTTCTCTTGGATCTTTCATCTTTGTTGTGAACAAATTTCCAGGTTTCTTTTTTTACTTTGGACTCTACACAAAGCACAAGGCCTTTATCTGACCTTGCAGCATCATAAAATGCAGACAGGGAAGTAGGACATGGCTGGGACTACTCATTGTTCAGTTCTAAGAATTATTACCCACTGACAGGAGTCCTGCTCTGTTTCTTTCTCCTAATCACAAATTGAATTCCCACCAAAAACAAAGAAATATTTGTTGTTTAAAGGAAAAAAAATGCCCCACAGGAAGATTCACTAAATGAACATCTGCTTTCTCTACAGGCAAGTTACACACGCTTCCTTGGAGATGAGTATCAGGTTTTCTGTTAAGACACGATCTCTAACATCAGGTTGTTGCACACCGTGGCTATTCATCACACACTCTTTTTCAATTATGTTCAGGTTTGTCCTAGTTCTGTAAATTGTACAGCTCAGCTTTAAAAACAAGAAGCCCTACAGCTAGTACAGGAAGCGACATTAAAGAGAAGCTTGTTCTGGTGGCAAAATTATGCAGGCTAGGGGGAATAAAAAGCCATCATCTATGCAGCAGCCTTACCCTTCTACGCAGTCTGTCCCTTTCTTCACGAATGGCATTCATGGTGGCCTTGGTCCTGTTCAGCTCCTCCTCTTTGCTACACAGCATGGCCGTGAGGCTCTCATTCTCTTCCCGCAAGCCAGCTAGCTCCTTTTCCCATCGAGATCTCTCTTCAGATAGGTTTGGATAAAGGTCACGTCCCAGTACACCCTCAATCTCTTCTACAGTCTGCAAAAATACAGTCATCAAAAACCAGAAAGAAGCAGAGAAAGATGATTGAACAAGATTAATGGTACACAGGAGAGAAATGTGTAACAGGCAACTATATATACACTTATCTGTACACTTCCAGCCCCACAACACCATTAGTGTGCTTCTTTTGTTCGATAAGTAATATCAAACAAAATTATTTCTTATTTTGTTTGATAGTTTGACCATTTTATTAAAATATTTCATACTGACCAACACCAAAGCAGATGGATGTTTTACACACAAACAAAACATGTCACCCGTGAGTGACAGCAATCCCACTAGTTTCATCTCAGAACACTTTAAAACAAATTAATGACTCCTTGTCCTGGGTGAGCGCTGCGCTGATTGTTTTCCTGCCTGAGCAATACGCAGAAAGTAGCAGCCTGTGAATGTGCATGGCATGAGGCCTTTCTTAATTCTAGACCAACTCCACAAAAAGCTAAGGAAAAGAGTGGGACAGTAAAACCAGAGGACTCTCCTCTCCCACTTCCCTGAGCATGTTCTTTCCTAGAGGGGGCAAAGAGATAAAAGAAAGATAATAAGCCTTGGTTAGGGTTACTTTATACCAGAAGGTGTTACAGCCTTTCTAGTGCCTAAAAAAGACTGGTTTTCTCTGGGACATGTAATACCACTCAGCATTCCCCACCCCATCCCCTTGCTCAGAACTGTGCCTCATAGGCACCGTTCAGCATGAAGGATATTCAGCAACTTCCAGTGGGCGAAACTAAACCACACGCACACACCACGAGCAAGGGAATACTGCTGTGCCCAAGCTTACCGTCAGACTGGTCATTCAACATGTTGTAACACAGCATAATGCCCAACGTGTCAGGTAATTATGTGCAGTTCTGATTCTACTACACAGAGTCTGCTGTGCCTGTGTTAAATTTTTTCACTTATGGAAGACCTTTGCAACAAGCAAAAACCCTTCAATCATTGCTCATAAGCTTTTGAATCTCTCTGAAAGCAGTCTGCACTGAAATGGTAGGAAGAAACACGGAAAATAAGTGAATACAAGATGTAACTGGCAGCATAGCAAGTTTCATTTCACTGGATAACCCAAGAACAAGTATAGCTAAGCCTATACTCTGAAGTTTAATATGGAATATAAATAACTCATGTAGCAAGGTTAAAAATAGTCTACTTGTTTTATTCAAAAGGACTAATTTTTTATATAAAACAGAAATTGCTAACTGAAGTTTATGTCCTTAATTTGGGAGGGACTAAAAGAACCAACCAGAATACAGCTGAAAATGACAAATCAAGCTGAAAATACAACTCTGCTTTTCTTCTGCAAGAAATCTTTCCATTTTTTGCAGCACTGTCTGACACTGAGGTATCAGTGAAATTTCATTATTTGTCCATTATAATGAAAAGTTGGTTATTTATTGTTACCAGTACATTAATCTTAAAGAATAAATCGTGGCTACAGCAGGACTCCTTAGTGAGGAGGAAAAGACACTCCTACAAAATGAAAAAATCCTTTTTTAACAACTAGTTCAAAATGTCTATGGAAGAAGCAGGAACAAAAATTTTGCAGTCAGGTTCAGTTTATCCTTTTAAATCATATTTCAAGTCTCTCTTCCATAAAACTGCAATATGTTTAGAGTCATAAATATAAAACTCCATTGACAGGGTGTTTACACTATAATTCTGCTTACATATTTGGCAGTAAGCTTAAATTACTTTTCCGAAAGAGCAGTGCCTTGCGTCATTTCTGTAAGATGAAAGCAGCCACAGCTCTCCCTTGCGTTAATTTCACTTGGACCTATAGGTCTCAAACTATGACAAGGTAAGTTATTTCAACACAACAGGAGGATGAGTTCAAGTTCTGAATAAGCACAGGGCGGTTAATCTCACAGAAAACCTCTGTAATGTCAGGAGCATTCTCTCCTGATGACACCAGCTTTGTTTTGAACAGTGCTTCTTCACTGCTGTCTTCTGCTCTTCCTTCTTCTCCCCAGACTCCTCTCCTCTTTCAGGCGTTTCCCCTGCTGTTTCCTCACCCCTCTAATGCCAAGTTCTGCTGCTGCCTCCATGCTCCTAGTTTTTCCCAGCCCTCCCTTTCCCAAGACAGAAAAGGAAAAGATTCCTCCTCAGAGCACTCCTGGGGGTGATAAGCCTGGAGCAACACTGCAAGAGGAAGGACTGTCACAAGGAAGCAGCAGCAGTGGCTCAACTCCACTCTCTGCAGACAGAGAGGCTGCTGCTGTTTCTCCAGGCTCCATTGCTACCATCTGCCCACACAAGCACAAAGTTCAGGCAGTGACAGCAGCAGCATGGGTCTGACAGTCATACTAAGGGCTGCGCTATAGTCCTTAACAAAGTCGAGGGACATCTCTGCTTGCTTCTACGCTCCTTCATTTTGATGTGATCAATATCCTTTTTCTGACTAAACTATTACATAGTTCTCTGGTCTGACCACCAAAATGCTACCAGCCTTCATCATAAATAAAACAGAAATATGGTCCATGGCTATATCTACATAAACTACCAGCTTGTTTATTTTTCTTGAAAGCAGAATTACAGAGCAGTTTTATCTGGCATGCTGCTGCACAGCAGATAAATTCAGGTATAATTTCACGGATTATAGGATCGAATTACAGTGTAATGTTCTGAGCACAGGGCAGGATGTTATATCGTGGTAATTCCAGTCTTCTCAGACACTGCCATCAGTACTCCCTAACTTAGTTTCCCTACAAGAGGTGTTGTGTTACAGACATGATATCAGATGCAATCAGCAAGCATCAGGTTTAAAACAAGCGAAAAGAAGTACTTTTTCACGAGGCATAACTCAACAGTAGAATTTATTCCTACCACAATTTATAGAGTTTTTAGATGGGTTAAAAGCCACATTAGATACAAACATAGAAGAAAATTCCACCCATGACGACTAAACACAAAGACATCACCTCCAGCTTAATAAGTTCCTAAACCGACCTAGCTAGGAGCATGTTTGAAGGAAGGAGAGGCAGGACAGAATCACAGAATCACAGAATCACAGAATGGTAGGGGTTGGAAGGGACCTCTATGGGTCATCTAGCCCAACCCTCGTGCCGAAGAAGAGTCACCTACATAGGCTGCACAGGACCGCGTCCAGGCGGGCCTTGAATATCTCCAGAGAAGAAGACTCCACAACCTCCCTGGGCAGCCTGTGCCAGGGCTCCGTCACCCTCAGAGGGAAGAAATTCTTCCTCATGTTCAGACTGAACTTCCTATTCTTCAGTTTGTGCCCGTTGCCCCTTGTCCTGTCCCTGGGCACCACTGAAAAGAGCTTGGCCCCATCCTCCTGACACCCACCCTTCAGATATTGATAAGCATTTATTAGGTCCCCTTGCAGCCTTCTCTTCTTCAGGCTGAACAAGCTCATCTCCCTCAGCCTCTCCTCATAGGGGAGATGTTCCAGTCCCCTCATCATCCTTGTAGCCCTCCACTGGACTCTCTCCAGTAGCTCTTCATCTTTCTTGAACTGGGGAGC
>Ga0065711_1026956_pt1 | contig 56466 bp, 29 predicted proteins | sample Hoacrofraction12_FD_59098 | JGI IMG/M metagenome (GOLD analysis project Ga0065711, IMG submission 59098) | Hoatzin crop microbial communities from Cojedes, Venezuela - Epithelial fraction 12 v2 (version 2) | ecosystem: Host-associated > Birds > Digestive system > Esophagus > Crop | place...
GCCAGCAGGAAGAGGGAGGTTCTCCTTCCCCTCTACACTGCCCTGGTGAGGCCTCATCTGGAGTACTGTGTCCAGTTCTGGGCTCCCCAGTTCAAGAAAGATGAGGAGCTACTGGAGGGAGTCCAGTGGAGGGCTACGAGGATGATGAGGGGACTGGAGCATCTCTCCTATGAGAAAAGGCTGAGGGAGCTGGGCTTGTTTAGCCTGAAGAAGAGAAGGCTGAGGGGGGACCTTATAAATGGCTATAAATACCTGAAGCGTGGGTGTCAGGAGGACGGGGCCAGACTCTTTTCAGTGATGCCCAGTGACAGGACAAGGGGCAATGGGCACAAACTGAAGCAGAGGAAGTTCCATCTGAACATGAGGAAGAACTCCTTCACTCTGAGGGTGACGGAGCCCTGGAACAGGCTGCCCAGGGAGGTGGTGGAGTCTCCTTCTCTGGAGATATTCAAGACCCGCCTGGACAAGGTCCTGTGCTGCCTACTGTAGGTGACCCTGCTTTGGCAGGGGGGTTGGACTAGATGACCCCCAGATGTCCCTTCCAACCCCTGACATTCTGTGATTCTGTGATTCTGTGATTCTGTAACTCTTTTTGGACAATCCCTAGAGAGAAGCTTTTGCCATTTCTAAATTAGATTATGTTCTAACAGTAACGTATTACCTGTCTCTCACTGCCCTGTAGAGGCTGGCATCCTTACCACCTCTCTGCTTATTCACACCTTTCTCTGCCGTGAACGGACCAGCTACCTTTTTAATCAGACTGACTGACTGACATAATGAAGTCAAACTCAGACCAATTGCTCTTAACACATAGGTGCCTTTGACATCTGCTGCTGTTGCCCTAATAGGACTTCCTCAATGCACCACGAACTTACACCAATGCAGTCAGGCTTGGAGACCTGTTTTGCTCCGGTCGCTTGTGGAGGAATTTCAGATGCAAGTGAAGGCAGAGACAAACTGTACCAGATCCCGGTGCTGCAGAAGTGAAGACACAGTATTTTCCAAGAACCTTGCTGGAAGGTGGGTTTCCAGCTCCTGCTGCCACCATGAAACAAGAGTGACAACTGCTGCGAGGAGGGGATCGCGCCCCACATGCTTAGCCTCCCGTCGGGGTGGTGCTGGTGGGAGACGGGATGTGCAGAGCCTTTCTAGCTTGCTGGGTGGGCCAGAGGCAGAGTCTTTGGGAACACAGCTTATTTTGCAAAGGACACCATTGTTTACTGTGTTTGCCAACTTAACCATATGGCATGTTGGTAAGCGCACATCTTATTGGGCTCAAGCTGTTCAGCAAAGCCCTGATACTGCTGCTTGGAAGGCTGCAGAAAGCGCAGCCATTGGGAGACTTTGGAAACAGAGCGGACTTCTTTCAGGAAACTAATACAGCAATTGGTAAGTATAAACACCCGAAGGTAATGGTGTCTACAGACAGTCAATATCTGACAAATTCCCAGGAAACGTATGGATCCCTGTTTATCAGGTTTACATCAACCTGAGAAGATATTAAACTTTCTTATTGATCACAAAATACTTTTTTTACCAACAGTCTGCTTATAATAGTCTAGTTCATCCCACTTTTCTTACGTAAAACCTGCCTCTGAAAATAATGCTGGTTTATTACTTTTTATAAGAATTTGTCATTATAAATCATCTATATTACCATAGTGCCCAAGGCTGTAAATGAAAATTATAATTACATTTACTACTATGCAACTTTTAATGGGCTTTACCCCTAACCTGAAGGGGTTTCCAAAGCAGACACTTAATTCTTTACAGACATTTATTGTTTTGTCTCTTTACTTTTATCTTACATAGGTGAGAACTGCACTGAGACCTTCCAGCTCATTACACATGTGGGAATAAAAAATCCCCAAATCTCCCCAATACTGGTGCAAGGGAAATGGTGACTACCATGAACACACAGACAGAAGCTGCAGAGCCTGTATAAGGATGTCAAGCGAGTAATTTTTCCTGTCTTCCTGTGACGTGATAAATAACTTGGGAATCAGTCTGCAGCCACGTGAGCGGATTCTGATGGGTCTCCCTAGCACCCGGGCAACATCTCTTCTCTTCTGAATCTGTTGTTTCTTGTGCAACACACAGCTCTTAGCAAGTGTTGTCACCACAAATGAGAGGTGGTTTCAGTTCCCCCCACTTCACAATCTACCTAAAGACAGGATGGCTATGGAAGAAGAACCAGGCACCAGGACGTCTCTTGCTGCCACCAATTTCACTGCAGGATGATGGCTGTGACTCAGAACTGTGACTCAGTTTTCCCATGTATGAAACAAGAATATATCTTTTGAGACAAGACTAATTTCAACATCTGCTATAGTTAAGGTGTGAGATTGGGACCTGGGCTCTCACCAGTTCTGTGTGTGATCTTCGGCACTTTATTTAGGCTGCCTGCAACAGGGAGTTCTACAGCAAATTCCTACCCTCTCTGCTATTTTCTATCTTCCGTTTACTTTGGGCAAGATCTTTCTTTTGTGCTTTGCAAAGAAATGCCAGTCTGTGCTGACCTCTCCAAGCCCTTAACTGCTATGTAAATCAGCCTGGAATGCAGCAGTTCTTCTCCTGGGACCCAGAGCCTCACACGTGAGCAGTGATAACCACCCCCAGATCTGCAATGATAGTGAAGTAAAGAAGTAACCTAGCAAAAAGGTAGCCAAGCCCGCCACTTCCAGGTGAGGAAAAAGAGAATGCTATTTATGCAGTGCACAGGGGAATTGAATCCATCCCCCACCCCGAGCTGTTCTGGCAGCTGCGCTGTGCATCCCTGCACACGACTGCAGGGCAAGGGAGCCAGCCAGGCAGCAGAGCAGACAGGGCAATGCTGGCAAACCCGCTTTGGAGGGGACTCCAGCTAGTGGCAGAGCAGACCAACCAGAACTGAGCCACAGAAAGCTGAAGCTGAGGGAGCCCTAATCTCCTCCTAACTATGAGACATCAAAGGTTTTATATATTCTTTGTCCTGTTCAGGAAAATGTTCTCTCCTAAGGCATTAGCAGGTAAATCTCTTCATTATACAACATCGGCAGGGAAATGACTCCTGTGTTTTCAGACTTGCAGGAATGTTGTGCTCTCAGTTCCAGCTCCTGACTGCAGAATTTGCAGTCGCCTTCCCATAAAAGGCATACAGGGAATATTGGCAGTTGCGAGGAGCTCCTAGTACTAAAAATCTGCCCCCAGAGCACAGACATAGGCAAGCCTGCTCAGAGGGTAAGATAATTTTTAGCTATCCATCTAGTCCAACTAGTATTAACTTACAAAGGAAACTCATCTCATCCCAGGATATGTAACGCTAATTTAGCTAAATCATCCCATACTGTTAGGTGTCTACCATGGTGCTCATTCAGAGTCACACTTACTGACCTATCCTCAGCATCTAATATTGCAACAAATAAAAATAGGTGGTCCTAATCCCGTCAAGAGACTTGGCAGTCTCAATTGACATGATGGCTAAGATATTACACTGATTTCCCTTTGCTGATGGGAAACTGAGGAACTTGCACTGGAGGCTGAATCAAACCAAGACAGTGTGTGGAACTGGCTTTCCCACTGAAGTCAGTTCAAAGTTCTGAATTATTCAGGCAAGGCAAAAGGAAGGCTGGGCACTCTGCATTCAAAGCGTCTTTTGCCTGATTCGTAAGGTAGGGACAGGGCTACACAGCTTGTTTGAGATTTAGAGATGGAGGCTACAAAAGCAAAATACTACTGTGAGAGAGGAAGCAAGCTTTCTAACCCTCCCTCTGGGGAAAAAAAAATCAAGAAAAGACTGCTTCATTTTGAGGTATTCTGCAGAAGTAAATATTTTTTCTTAGTCCAGAATAACGAGTCGTAGAGCATCCTTCAGGAAAAATGGCATTTAAGACATCTGTATGCTTGCCAACTGTGAGCCCTTGTATTTAATACCAACAGAACAGTGATTGCTACAATATCCTAACTTGCAAACCCTCCCTATTGTAGTGTTTCTTCTTACACGTCAACACCTCTAGGCCATATAGATGTGACATATGGATGCACAGACATGCTACAGACAAACTGCTATCTTTGGATCCTCTTCCCGTTTCCACAGTAACCTTATAGAAGCAGCCAGCAGTCAACAGAGAAAATCAAAGGCAGGGATAAATCATAATATTAGGTTAGGGAGGAACAGACCTTGAATACTGAGCAACTGATACACAGTGTAATACAATTTAGGGTGTTTATTATTCTAACCCAGGGCAGGAGCGCATAGGCATATGATGCGGCATTTACGACACACATTTGCTGCTGGTTAAGCAGGAGAGCAGATGAAAGAGCAGGTACAGAGTTCTTTATGCTCACAGACTGTTTAATGGCTTAATCCTCCTGCTAAACTGAGCAGAGCTTTGCTTTGTACGTGGTGCTTCCCCACACTCATCTAAGAAATGACACCAAGACTTTTATAAACAGATGCCCCATCCTTATCGTCGGACTTTGCATGCTAAGGTTAGTTGGGGGGGGGAATAACAATAATGAGAAAAGACCAATCAAATCTGTTAACTCAGGAGTGTCAGACTCTTCATATGAATTGGTGCTCATTAGTGTGACAAGTGTCATGTTAATGGAGTCCTTTTCTGGTAGCTGTCACTATATTGCTGTGTCTTTCACAAATAGTTTTTCTCCCAAAACTGTTTCTCTCTAGGGAGCAGTTTAGGCAACCATCAGATGAATTACCCAGTGAAAATTGAAAACTGCTTTTTCTAGTAGTCACTCAAGGGGTAGTACTCCAATAAGGAGCCTCAGCAGCTCTAGTCCATTCTCCTCCAGACCATCAAACTACTTCAGAGCCACACGGTAGCAAGTGCAGGGTCTGCGGGTACCCCACGATTGTTTTAAAACACTTAATTCTCAAATTAGGCGTTAAAATTGTAGCTGCAGTAATAAAGAGAATCATGATTATGGCTACTCTGCTCCAAGCATTTACTCAATACTGCTCATCCTGGTTTTGAAATGAGATCAGATTTAATGTTAATGGCGTTAACCTAAAGATTTCAATGTTAGGTCATGTGTGCTAGCAAAAATAGAGGGAATAATAGCACTGACATAAGCTCCACTCTGTAAGAAAATTGGTGCTTTGTTAGAACATTAAAAAGTCCCATTCCTGGTATCAAAGCCTATCTAGCTTGACTCAGAGTGACATGTCAAATTGGAAGCCTAAGACTAAATATATATTCCTGCTGTTTGTTATTTTAAAATCCTATTTGTCTCTCTAATACTTTTTCTCCCTGACACCAAATAAAATAATGTTGTTTTAAGTCGGATGTTGATTGCTACATCACTGCTCTCCCTGGAAGAAATGCATGTGCCTAAAGCCCGGTAGGACACAATGTCACTCAGCTGGACTCATTAGCATGGCAGCAGTCCTGCATCTACATCTCCGCACAGCTTCTAGGGAAAGGTAACTCCAGTTCAGAGCACAGCGTGTGTCTGTCTGCAGCTGACAATGTAGACATGCCCTTAAAAGCCAGGCCATCCTTTAAGTAGCAAATGAATAAGGCAGCTGCAGAGAGGCAGTGGCAGCTTTTGTTGTGCAAAGGACGAGGGCTGAGTGAATAATTCCGGATGAAATCTCTTGATCCATTGCAGATAGTTTGTGTGGCCTTGGAAAAATACATATCAGCACCTGATCCACAGATGCACGTAGGTGTCTGGGGTTCAACTTTACACAGAATTTAATTGCCTGACTATAAAAGCACTGAGGTCTTTTCTCCTTGTTGTGATCAGACAAGGTAGGAAAAAGGTCAGCAGGAGACTCAAAATAAAACTTCTTCGTCTTTTCATGCGTAAATCCTTGGAAAAACCTTGCCCTGCAGACAGACTCAGAACACAACTCCAGCATGCAGCAAGCACTGAGCTGAGCAGCCATGGTAATTTCCATCATCAATGTGTCTGGTGTGAGCACCTTCTTCTGGACCAAGACACGGCTCTGTGCTCTGCACACTCAGACAGAAGAGCAATGAGCTTCCATGACATATGTTTGTGGAAAGGCTTTGAACCCCTAACTCTTTTTTCCTAGAAGACACCAGGCTTTTGACAAGCCTAGGAATAGCAAAAAGATGATGTGCATGGGGGATCCTCCATTTTCTCTGTATTTGTAACATAGAAGCCAAGATCTTGTGTTTCAGTGAGCAAGGAAACAAATTTATGTAGAGATGCTTTGGTGCAACAAATACTCATGAGCAGCTCCCAGTCAGGGATGGAATAGGGTAGTTGAGATATTTCAGGAAAGCCTGTCTTGATCTCAGTTCAGGTCTCCAGGCTTTGTCACCCTAACTTAGCAGTGGGAGGAGATGACAAATGTATTTTTGTCATGTCTGAGGTGTCCCTTATATCTTTAGCATCTGCACTGGCCTCTAGGAAGCCCAGTTGTAGGTGCCTATCCCTACCCATGACCTCCACAGGAAACAAAAGCCTTATCCCAAGTTATGAAGGCTGCCGTGAAGCTCGGCATGTAATGCCTAGGTGACTTTGTGGAATTTGCCCCGCAGCTTCTCTTGGCTTCCCGTGTAGGCTCTGGGGGTTATTTATTTATTTTACCTCCAGGATCTGCTGTAGTACTAGTATGTTAACAACCACAAGTCCTTTGAAATGAGAGCAAAACAGCCAGAGAAACCTCTAAATTCAGGAGAGCCCTTCAAAATAGGCAAAAAGGTTTTGTGGAGTGAGTCAATACCAAAATCCTTAGACTAAAAAAGAGGCTTCAGAGACATTTTGTTTACACAGGAAAAGCGAGAGCCTATGATTTTAGCATCATTTCACAGATTTCCTTGGTATTTCTAGGAAACCATGTGAAAGAATAGCTTCACAACTCTCCAACAGACTATACAGCGGTGAATGATGTTGCTAAATGAATGATGGTGTTTCTGCTCTTTCCAGCACAGCTTAGTGCAGATACAATTGAAAGACTGGCCATTTTGCAATAAAAGAGTTGAATGGCTTTTCGTCTTTTCAATCAATCCAAGGTTGTTTTTTATGAAGGAATATACATTCCCTCTTTGACCTTAATAAAAGCAAGGATGTCATTATGTAGAAAAGATAATTAATTTTCCAGGGTTTTTGTTAGGGAAAAAAAAATGGTAAAGGAAGTGCCCAAAGTGTGCAATTAACAAACATTAAAGCAATAAAATATTGACCCTAATTTTTCCCTTTATCTATTCCATCCCAGTTCCAACATTTGAAGCAATAATAGTGGCTAACAATCAATGGGTGCCTAATGAGAGCAGCTCACACTACAGCCACAATAATTATCCTTTGAAAAATCAATAGGGAAGGAAATGTGAAAACAATTTGATACAAGGTGTGATTTCCTCTATTTCTGTTTATGCTTATATACAAGATCTCCCTCCCCCTCAACTTTCCCCACCTTAGAGGCAGGAAAGAAGTCTACATCTTGGAAGATAATCATATAATTAAGATATATGATATGTGCCTGCCTGTGAGACATGAAATAAAAGAATAATGAAGGAAAAAATGCAAGCATGTACAAAGGGCCTCCTCACTCTCAGTAATAGTATTTGCTGCCATGAACAATATTCCTAATCAGAAAAAATAGTCCTTCATAATAATCATGCTGCATACAATGATATTCACAACAGACCCAGGATTGCATGGCTGAGAAGGTATCAAAATACAGAAGCAATTCTGCTATGAAATACCCAGGAAATTGCATCCGGAACCTCTTCCTGCTGTGGATGTTTCTGTCAGGACTGGGTCATCACTGTTGATCCAGTTTTCACTGGAAAATAATTTAATAAAAGTGGAATGAACATAGAATTTCAACCTAGTCCCATAGACATTGATTATACCCCGTGTCTCCAGGGTGATACTGTGTAAAACAGAGAAGCTTTGAGTCTGTTTCAATAAACGTCACAAAACAGTCCAGCAACTGAATATTTTCATGGTTCTGATAAAGGATAAAAGTGGTTAATGCTACCTTTGCCGTATCCACCCTACTGACTTTTACTCATCTGCCACTTCAGCAAAGGAGTCTGGTTTTTCATTTGAAGTTGAGAGCATGAAAATATTGGCTGCAATGAACACTAATAAGATATAAAGATTCTGAACACGCTGAGATTAGAAAATGCAGTGACTGTATTTCCATCTGCAGACTACCAGGCTTGATGTGAAATTTGTGGGTATAACCGAAGAAATCTTCCCAACCAGCTACATAAATAATGCTGGTTACGATGCCATCTGAAGCTAGCTCAGATTAGTCCCCTTTAACATTGCCAGGCAACAACTAACACAGGAAGGAGTGTCATTGGAAAAGAATTAAATCGGAGGTTTCCATCTGGCTAAAATATGGGGTGATGGTGGGCAATTAGACCTCGCTACAACCCAGACAGTAGGGCAGGAACAGAAACATCCATCCAGTCAACTGAACTCCCTCCAACTCTTGCCACTCATGCTCTGCTTTAGCATCAGGATGTCTCAAGCTTTAAATGAAATGTCAAATGTAATTTGGCTCTGGATACACAAGATATATGATTGCCCTTGGAGAAAGCAGATAACTCAGCGCACCCTGTGTCAAATGTGTATCTACCTGATAGCTCACTCCATAAAAAGCACTAGCCTGCTCTCCCTCAGCTGTGTAAAACAGTCAGACTCCAAACAGGCCTGTCTGTAATTTACACAAATAGGTCCATTTTGAAAGAAAACCATCATATCAGAAAGGAGAAATGGCTTATTGGAAGTTGACTCCAAGTTAAATTTCCAAATGGCACCACTTCACATTACATTAGCATTCAGTGAGTGGAAGGCAGTTACTGTACCCACTGCAGATAGCTCAGCATCAGATGAGGAATTATGCTAAATGACACATTTGGATTTCTTCAAGACTCAGTTTGTAAACTTTCATTTGGAAGCATGGTGTATTTTTCAGAGAGGTTTTAACTGCTTGGAATCCAAGCAAGGCAGAAAACACAAAGAGGATATTTATGATTATCGATAGTTTCAATATTCCTTACAATGTCTATTGCATCTAAATTGTGTGCTGAGAGAATGGAAAGATTATTTGAATGCATTTGCCAACCTTCTGGTCTAGATAAACTTTTAAAATTAGGTTATTTCTACATACAAAAGCAAAATAATGGGCCCGATCTAAAAAATATTAAAAAAAAAATAAAATAACTAGTACATAACTTTGCTGTGCATCTGTACTTGTTATATTCGTATGGAATCCACTGGAAAAGATATATTGCCAATGAATCTTTTAAGCACTTTTACCTGTGGTTTGCAGCCATCACTCAGAAAATGTGATTTCAGTCTGATTATTTTGGATATTTTTTTGTGCTTTTGATCTCTTATGGAGTCTATCTTCAAAACTGAAACGCATGGTGTCTGTTCCACTATTAGCATGCAAATACACTAGCAGAAAAACTCGAAACTTTGCACATTGCAATTTAGAATTTGCCATTTTTGAAAAGCCATAGTGGTAAAATGTAAAGTCAGTGACAGATACTGTACAGAAGGACATAAATAGATGGGCAATGTATTTGTTGGTCACAGAACATGAGAAAAGCCTTATATACCCAAATAAAGGCTTGTAACCTAAGCTTATCAGAGATCAGGTTACATACGTGATATTTTGTCATTTTGTTCAAAGAGCAGTGGATAATAAGATTGACTTCTCTATCTAAAAAACATCTCTACTTTCTTAGCTAATTCTGTGGTACTCATGCCTGAGACTGAAAAGAGGTGCAGCTAAAACTGCAGTTTATCCTCATTTTCTTCTCTTTATTGAATAGATAAAGTATTTGGCACCTCTTTGGCATCTTTGTTTCTGACAGGACTGACAAAGAACTGGAATGTGTCCCCTTAAATCGACACATGATCATTTTATACTCATTTCAAGTTTTTAGTCGTTACTAACCTGTGCTACTGTGTATAACCCCTCCTTTCCCTCACCTTCCCTACTCCAGCCTGGTATGTCTCTTTCTACTTCCTTCCCACGCTTTCAGTGGCCTTCCACATCCTCAGCTCTCTATTCCCCCATTCTCCCTTTCCCCCCTCTCCAGTCAAGCACCTCATAAGCAACTTTGCTTCTTGTTCTTGAAGAAGCAAATGACATTTCTCAAATCTCCACCTTCTGGTCTACCTGCACTGTCTCATTCATGCCTTTCTAAAGCTGTTGTGTTCTTCACAGTAAGAGCTTCCAGAAGCTGAAGAGTTTCCAACAGGAGCTTTTAATCCATGTTTGACTTTGAAATTAAGGTTGAAATGTATGGTTTAGCTGGGTTCCAAGGTCTCAAAATACCTCAGGTGAATTCACTTCACTTCAAGATAGAAGGAAGGACTATAAACAGAAAGAAACATTCACAAATATCATGCATCATGACAAATTTCACAGAAAACTAAGAAGCTAAAATCATACTGAACACACAGACATGTCTGGATCATCAAAGTTACCTAGGATCTCTTAACTTTGCCTCTTCAGCCATAGAAAATCTTACACTCCAGCTGCCTATCTGATGTGTGTTCCTGGGGCACTTGCGTCGCCATCCCATTTGAAAAGAATTACCAGTTCTTTGCTGGAGAAAAGACTCCCTCTTTTTTCTGAAGGCTGCCATATACTTAAAATCTGAAGTAAATCTGTGGCCATCCTCCCTGAACATTTGATCTTGAAGTTGTCATTTCCACTAGCCTGCATTTTTAATTATGTGGATCTATTCTACATGCTCATTTTTTTTCTGTAAAATCAATATTCTGTATTCCTTGTTCCTCTGTAGCCCTTCCTGTACACTTATTCTATGAAATTATTTCATTACTATGTATTTCATTACTAAGTATTTCATTACTATGAAATAATAGTATCAATACAGAGACAAACAATAACAGGTTGGCACTGCAGGATAGTAAGCTCAATCTATGTCCTCCTCAAAATCTTTAACAGAGCAGAAGGGAAGAAAAACAGATGGCTTTGCAGCGTGACCAGAAGGTTAACAAAGCTAGGCCTTTTCCAATGAGCTGTAAGATTATTGTTGCTTTTCTCTCTAGACCAATATTGATTATATGTTCCAATTTCATTCAGATATTGAATTTATTTTATTGGGCAAACAGCTGCAGTCTCCGTTCCCCATCCCTTAGCAAATATTATTTCAAACTTCATTTGAACCCACACGGCACAAGTGTGACTCTGCTGCACTCAGAACAGCTTTTTCATCATGTGATATTGGTCCAGGATCATGTAACTGGTCCAAACACAAGGTGACATACTGGTTTTACTGAAATATGCCTTCCTTGTGTCTTTCTTGCCGTGTCAGTGAATAAATCAGTGGTTTTCCTGCCATGAGCTGCATAACACTGGTGGTCCATCATGGCAGTCAGCTAAGTTGCTGACACTGGAGGAGAAAATATACCACCTGAATATTGTTTTCATAAAAGTTATGAATTAAAGTATACGGCTGTCCCCCAAACAAAAACACAATAACCACTAAAATTAGAGGGCTAATAGCTGTTTGTCACCTCACTGGGAAATACTGTAGTTGATCATTCTTCTTCAATCATAGATTTAATCTGCATTATTTTTGTTTTTTAATTATGAATTTCTCAGAAATAAATGGTGTATGAATACAGACCTTCTGAGCACCACTTCACTTGATTTCCTCTAGTTAATAATCTCCAATCTATTTCCAGTGGTGTTTTGTCAATTTTGCTTGAAGAAGCGGAAAAAGCAGACAGAGAACAAAACTGGCATGAATTCAGAAAAGGTACAGTCGTAGGTGAACTGATGTCACAGAATTGAAGACACATAACTCCAGTCATTTCCATTTACATAAAGAAGAGTGTGGGAAGATAGACTGCTACCATTTGCAGCATGGCTGTTTGAGCACTTTGAGGTTTGGAGATCAACCAAGGTTATGAAGCAGCTGGGAACAGATACTATACAGAAATATCACCACTCCACACTGGTTTCAGGATTTCAGTTTATTTTCTTAAAATTATAACAAACCTAAGACATTAGAAATATCTCTACAATATATTTTTTTTTATGTTTTGCAATGCTTAGATTTCATGTTTTGTTTTAAAATTATAATATAGAGGAAGAAGCATAGCTTTGAACAGTTCCTTCAAAAACATGCTCAAAACACTTCACTAACATTACTAAAGAGGATGCCAAAATATTGTCAGTGCTTCATCTCTCCACCCAATTCCTTCCTTGTTGTTTCTCTTAAACTGTGTTCTCATAGTGTAAAGACACATTTTGATTCCAGTGGAACTGCATTTTGCTGCAGAAAAAGTTCCCCTAATTTTTAACCATGATTTCTAGGAACCATAAAAAAAAGATAGAGCATATATTTTACCATCTACTCTATTTACTTTTTTATTTTATTGATATGTCTTACTTTTTTCTCCAAAGATTTGCTTTATTAAGCTATTTTTAGACAATATAGGATGCTTTTTTTAGATTAGAATTTTTTTTGTCATTTAGAAACCAGAACCTTGATTTTTAAAATAAACAAATGCTGAATTTTTATTTTTGAACAAAATACTTTATAGCAAAAGTTTCCATTGGAATTTATTAAAAAAAAAATTCCCAACCAGCCTCAGCTCTGTGTCTGTTCACAAGGATAATTAAGTACAAATCCACAATCACTCTAAAGTTCATATTACTGCATATGTATGCTTGGATCCTCATGGCTATATCTAGTAATGCTACAAATTATTTTTTAATTTCATGTATGAGTTTTCTCCAAACGCCTCCTAATTTTACTTTGGTTGTTCAGTTTGTCTGGGCAGCATTTGATTAAGTAGGCTTTAAGTAAAGGATATTCTCTAGCAAAAAAAACAAAAAAAAACACCTCAAAAAACACCAACTTTTTTTACCCTAATTTCTAGTCTTAACATTTTACCATCTATAAGAAGGGACAAACTCTAAGTGGCTCTCAGAATAATTCTTAGAGAGACTAAAGCAGAAACTGAAAGTGTTGTTAGACTGTATAACATTGTCTGAGAAAGCATGCATTTGAAAGGTTTATATAGCCACTAGAATACTGACAGAAAGCTAACATACTTGCCAAAGAAGCCCAAAGACAATGAAACAAATGACTACAGAACTAATCAATACGTATAAGCATTTCTAATTTACTTGCAGATATATACCGACATTGCAAAGCTTTGCCTCTCAGTATGAAAGAGGACAGAGTTAAAATGATCTGTGTTTTGCCATCACCCCCCCAAGCTTCCTTGTATCTGTAGAAATGCACGTACAGATGAACAAAGCTTTCATATTCTGAGCCACTCACCGAATGTAAGACTCATAAAATTTGACAGATATAAAAATGGAGAAAATATCCATTACATTCTGACACATTGCTGAAGACGCGCAAACAGGGAAAAGACCAGCTAGGTTAAGTATTGGTATAAATTAAACAGAAAGCACATTTGCTCTAGCACTGGCCTTTCAAATGGAGAGTGATGGCATGATTAAATAATTGAACTGTTTCACCTTGCACAGTCAGACAGAATTCCAACAGGAATAATTATTCCAAAACGGATATGAAGGCAAATCAAGCTCTTTGCCACCTAATATGGCAGGCTGCAACTTGACTTTTTACTGCCTTGTGGATGAAAATGGGATTAGGATCAATGGGTTGTTTTTTCTTCAATTTTGAAAATGTGTCCAATACTTCATTAGGGCTAATCTATTCATCAGTAATTTTCTTTGTAAAGACAAGGTTTGATTATTGTTTATGTCACGTAATGCTGCAACAAGGCACCCTTAAATAGTTCTCCTAAGAATTAATTCCCAGCTTCACCTGACGTATAAGTTCAAGTCCAAGCATCAGATCTGTCCCCTTGAAAGCTTTCTCTCCTGAAGTCCCTGTCATGAGGTCTGAGCATTGTACATGACATGTAAGCAACACCAGTCACACCATCCAAAGCTCTCTTGTCACTCAGGCAGGCATGTCCCCTTCCCGCAACTGCACAAGCCTCACGATGGTCATGTGAGAGTGCATACATAGTCATATGCGTCACAGCACGGGACTCTATCAAAGTCTGCCACTGAAATCTAACTTCATATAATTTGTCCTTAAAAATGTCCAGTGAAACAAATTCTGTCAAGAATTGGTTGCCTTTTAGTTTTCACATCACTTGAGTCTTGAAATATCAGTCTTTCCTTTTTTTGAAAATTAAGCTGACTCACTCTTCTCCTATAGCATTTTGGTATTCAAAAGTACACTTGGAAGAGTGTTTGTCTGTGTACCTGTGATTGCAGGTACACAAGACCTTCCTTTCATTTTCTTTTATCACCACCATTCGTTCTTGACTTTCAATGGCTTCACTGAGCCCAGTTCCTCCAGTTTTCTGAACTTAGTGGACTGCAGTTCCACATTTCTCCTTAGTTTTCTGTTTAAACTGCTTTTTCTTCATAGTAAAACACATATATTCAGTTATCCTTCTCAGCCTCATGGGAAAAGTAAAGGATGTTTCTCTTTTGCTAGCTGTCTGTCTACTTCCCTCCCCTTTAAACTCTTCAAATACTCTGTCTACAATCATTCAAGCTTCTCTGCATCAGGGAGCTCTTCTCATGTTATTGCTGCAGCTCTTCCTCTGCGCTGAATCTTTCTTTACTGTTGCTTTAATGACCCCTTCCTGAAAAAGTATTAGTAACTATTCTCCCTCCTCAATCTCTTTTTTCAGCTCTGCAACTGAACCTGAACCTACATTCAGGTTTGGCTTTTATTTTTCTCTTTTCTTTGGAGTTTTCTGGTAGCTTTTTTCTTTTGAACAGTCTATGTGAAGTTCTTTTTCATCCTTCCCTCTCCCCTAGTGGTCCAACAGAAGTCTGAACTGGATCTTTCTTTGTGCCTGGTCAACTGAAATTCTTATCATCGTCTTAGCATCCTTCATGTATTTATATCCATTCACATCTTGGTGCTCAGAGAGTCTGAAAAAAAAAAAAGAATTCTCTGTAAGCTAATTGCTGAAGAGAACAGGCCAATGTTACTTTGTGGATTTGTCTGCTTACACAAGTAGGGTGCATGGAGAACAGCTGTAACTTCTACTTTTTTTAAAGCACTCACACATATTCCCAAGATAATTCAGTACACTAAAAAAGTAAAACACGGTGGAATTTTTTCCTTTCTTTCTTGTTTCCCATCATTCCAAAGTAAATTATATCTTCAGTCAATGCCCTAACAGCTTAATCTCTGCAACATCTGCCCCCTGAGAAGACGTGGAGACCTCATGCTCATGTCTTTGCAGTTAGATTGGAGACGATATCACTGGAAGCAATCTTGTACGAATAGAGAGATGGGGCTAGTTAATCTCACTGTTTTCTCTTTTCCCTAGCACCTAGGACTTTGGGATGTACTGCATGCATTCCTCCTCACTTTGTGATGTCTGTCACACTTCCCTGGGGACACAGCTGTTAACATGCCAGCCATGCAGCACTGCAAGGCAGAAATGTATCTTGCTTTGGGAATGTCTTGGCAACGAGTCGACAAGAATAAAGATTGAGCTTATTGGAGCACTGGACTAACGTGGCAAATATTCACCTGTCTTTAAAGAAAAGGTATTTAAACTCCACGGAGGTGCTCATACTTCACACTGAAATCACCCAGGCAACTGCTGTTGATGGCCTTCTCTTCATAAATGCCAATTATTTTCAAGGTTTGACACACGGCAGTGAACAAGCTTTTAACATTTTGATCAGAATTCTTGTTAAACCGAGAATCTTTTATGCTTTGTGTCATCTCTTACAGACACAAACCACTCATTTGTCGCCAACAGTGATGGTGAATAGCACACAAAAAGAAAACATGCATAATGAGAGGTGCTTTAGTTACCTTACAGTTGATTTACAGGGCTTCTCTGGGTTAAAAAGAAAGGAATAAGAAGGGGCCTGAGATCCAGAATTATCTCCTTTCTCTCCATCAATTACTCAGCTGGTATGGGAATAGATCCTCAGCTGTAGGGATTTAGGGAACTAACAGTCTTTGATAACCTCCATCTTAATTTCTGAAGCTCCATTTATGTTGCAGATAACTATACGCTAGAGAGCAGTCCAACTCAGCAGGCAAATTTAAGGCTTTTCCTCCACTTGCACCAGGTGGTCATCTGAAAGCTAACCACTAACACCCAAGTAGCAGTAGACATGTAGGACAGCTGGCAAATTAGGCCTTTGGGCTGCTTTTGAAACAGTGAGGGTGTAACCTTATGCCACAAATTTATTAGGAAGACAAAAGCAGCTCCCTATAGAGGGAAATTATTGTCAGGATATCTCTTGCAATAATTCTTCGAGGCTGAAATTCACATGAGTAATTAAATACGGCTTGGTTTATGAAAACATAAAAAGCACATTCCATTTTTCATAATCCTTTAACACTAAGATGCTAATGACTTCACAAACTACCAATTGCTTTTCAAAAACTGATTCTAATCTGCATGAGATTCTTTTCAAGATGAAGACACCTAAATGCAAACATTCACAGGTCAATGGAGATCCTTAGTACAGTCAGTGGAGCTTGAGCTATTCAGCAGACTAGTCAGGGGTCAGGCTTTTGTTACCTATATACAGGTCTCTGGTGACATGAAACATTTGTGGAGGATGGCACCTGTCATATGGGATCTGTATGAGGCTCCACCGTTTTTCAGCAGCATTTAAATGTCAGATAGACAACACCTGAAGACATCTCAGATAGCTCTAGATATCTATGTGTGAACAACTGAGCACTAAATCTCCATTGACCATAACAGGAACTACATACGGACATCTACATACACATTGACTGTTTTAATCTGGAGCTAACTCTCTTGCTAGTCGTCTTAGTAAAATTATTCAAGTAGGAAAATACATAGTTTCCCAGTTAAAACTGCCCCTTGTTTCCCAGTAAACAGGATGTCTTCTGAAATACAATGAACAGTGATTTAGTTTCTTTGGCTGTATCTGTGCTCTTTTGGGAGTGCACAGCCCAAGTACATTGAGATTGGATCAAATAACTCAGGGCTAGCTGCTCAGAATCATTGCATCCGTATTGTGTGCAGAGGCACAGCAAGAGCAGGAGTCTGTCTTTACCTTTTTCTGAGGCTCCTTTTACTTTCTCCTCATTTAAAGAAGAACATGAGTAAAATTTAAGTAGCTCAGACCATCTAAGCATTCATGTTGAATTCAGAACCAAGCCCAAGAAAACACAGGAATCTAGGTGTCACCACTGTTTTTCAGTTCCTCATCCATAAAGTAGAGATTCTGAGGGTTTGGCTTTTAAATTTCAACACCGTAATCTTTGCGAGGCTGTCTTAGCTTCACACTATGTGCAACATGAAGTGAGAGGAGCCCCAAGTTCTGTTACAAACCTTCCTCCCTCGTTCTATAGATGAATAGGGCTCACAAATGCTACTAGCTCCACAGTGAGTTGCTCTTTGTACCTTAACATTCAGTATCTTTAAATCCCTGGTTTCTTCTGGTTTATGACTTAGCCGATTCCTCCACAGTGACTGCTGCCTCTTCTCAGGCCAAAGAGCAGTCTTTAACAGCCAGTCATTTTTTACCCAGCAGATGTGTCCAAAGAGCTGGAACTGCCTTCTTATTTCCATATCAGTGACTTTCCCTTTTAACACATCTTTTTGCTCATTGTCTCTTTTCTGATACGCTTTTGCCAGCTGACCACATGAAGATGCTGGTAACATTTAATTTCAAAGGGCGGATGTCTTTGTGTGCCAGTTTTTTTCAAAGGTCTGTGTTTCTACAATGTGCAGTAGAATGAGGTACATCCAGATTTCAAACTGCTTTGTATTTTTGCCTGTATATAGAAAGATCACCTTGCCTCTGCAGTGCTGTAATACAACAAATAAAAACCAGAATCCAGAGATGGGAGGAGAAGTATAATGCTTATTCAAATTGTGGGCTTATTATAGGAAAATACTTTTAAAAAATATTTCTTAAAATCAGGAAAGAGCAGTAAGATGTTATAGTATTTTCACACTTACCTAACATCTCATTTTGTTAGTAATGCCTCAGTTATTGAATTCCATTCAGCGCATAATCAGGTCCTAAGCTATTTCTCCAAGTCAGGACTGGGGCACCAGGCACTTAAAGAGGACACATTTGGTTAATCGTGCCTTCCAGCTGTATCTAAAATCACAGAAGGTGTTATCTATTTGCTTGTATTAGCACATCAATGAACTGCTAGTTTTTCTTTGAAGAGTTTTGCAGACATTAGAATTAGCTATCAGTTGCTTTAATAGGCTAATGGAAGCTGACTGTGTTTCCTCCTAAAGCAAGCAATAAAAAGAGTAGCATTTTTGCTCTTAGTAGTTTATGCACAGAACAGAACTGAAATAACTGGGCACATCAATTTGCCTGCACACTTCTTAACACACGGTAATGAAATCCTGTATTGAAAAAATAAGCCAAAGCTGTGCTCGCGTTTGTTTCAGCTGGATAAACTCTAAAAGTAGTACACTATTCCCAACTAAAATATCAAGGAAAAAAAAATCAAAACACAAGGAACAAAAAGAGATTGCATGATCATCACAAAAATAACAACATGATCAGTTACAGGAGTTGAAAACAGCCTAAGGCATAAAACCCATAAACTTAATCCTTTATATTTGTGGTACAATGTGACTTTTTGACAGGTTATCATAATGACGCCAAGTATATTGGAAACTGGTTGTATTACAAAACTCTGATACTTCAGCAAACAGCCCTTTAATTTCCTATGGCACACAACAGCCTTCTTCACTCACCAGTGCCTTGGTTTGAGTTAAACCTGCATCAGCAGCTGTGTTTCCTTTGAGGTCCTAGGTAAGGGTGAGCCTTTTGCTTTTGCTTTTTGACTGTCTGATTTTTGTAGTTGATTTTCACAGAAAAGCAGAATTCTCAAGTCACTGCATTATCCATGTACTTGGAGCATTTAAAAATAACACAGAAATGATATCCAAGATAAAACCGTGACTGCTGGCAACAAGCTATTTACATAGATTGCAGTTCAGAGCTTCAGTCTGCTATAAGAAGACTTTACTCACCCAAGTATCCTTAGAGATGTCAATACAATGGATCACCTTGTATAAGAGTTACTGAACCACCAGTGAAGAGACACTCCTTTGGATAGTAGGAACAAAAATATTTATTCTGATTTGTAATTTTAGGATCCTCCTTTTTTTTTTTTTTCTAGCTACAAATGTAACAGTACAAGTTCATGCAGAAAATAACAGAAGTACAATTAAATTCTTGGACTTCCCCATAATACTGTTCGAAGGTAATGCAAGTAGGGACAAAGTCCAGGTTTATTCAAAACATGCATAGTTTCACTGAGTACAGTGGAAAGCCACTTTGTGCTGAATGGGGATCTAAAATATGCCAAGAAATAGTCATGTTCCTTTACACTAATAGCTCTTGCCTTGCAGACCCACCTGCAAAGCACCTGTCATAAATGAGAATCTGTTTCTGAATGTTCAAACACAAAAGCCACAGACATTTTATTTACCCTTTCTTTTTATACACTGCAAAGGAGTACAAATCTCAGCTGGGACTTCCTTGGAACAAAACAGTAATGTGAAACTGGAATCCCTAAGCTATCCTTTTTTTGCAATTAAGTCAACTGAATTTAATGTACAGTTTTTGCTGTGATAGTACGGGAAGGAAGGTAACTAACTTGACAAAAGGCAACACCGAGCAAAAGGTTAAATTCTTGCTGAGTGGAATCAAAGTGAAACCTCCCATTTGCTTCAGAAAGGGTAAGACTTCACCCTGGAGCGTTATGAGAGAGTGAGAGAAGAGAGACAGAAAACATGCCGTGACTTATGAGACAGGGGAGAGCCTCACAGCTAACTTTTGTTCTCCTTCATGTAGCAAAATCTGCTCACTTAGGATACTTGATTTATTTTAGAGCTGTTTTTAGCTGCAGTGGCAGGCTGAGAATGCTTCAGAAGATAAGGGTGCTAATGCTCAAAACCTGAGTGCGGTGTGTGGGACACATACACCTTTCTACATACAAAGATGCAACGAGTTATATACGGACTTGCCAAGGGATCAAAGTGCCCACCAAGTGAAGAGCATGTGTTTTCTACAAAATCACTACAGACCTATCTGCTACTTAACCGCCTAAAAGCCCTTAACCTCCTGTCCCACACTCTCCTAGAGCTGCCTTCACATCTGAAGGTCTCCAACTACTGCTCTTACTCCAAGGAGGATTTTCAGTGACACTTCCTCTCACTCCCTTAGCTTTATTCCACCACAAAACTCCTGGCCATACTAGTGGTGGTAGACCACCTCCTGCCCACTGGGAAACGACCTGCACCCTCCTGGTGACTGTAGCCATTCCCTCTGAATTCTGCAAAAAATTACGTAGCATGCACCCCATTAAACTTGTAGTACTTCAGCCACTGACACCTGAGAAGTCATTAGCTCCTGTTCTACAGAGAAAGTCAAATGATGCTGGATTGTTAATCAGCTATCTCTTTAAACATGTTAAAGATATTTGAACAGCAGTTAACAGAGAGCCAGCTGTCCTGACAGTCAGATGGTGAGCTGTGTGGCTTAATATCAATGGTGTCTCTGAAGTGTGTTTTACTTTGTCAGTGAAAGAACCATATTATATTGACTTTTTAAACACTGAAAATCATTACCACTGTTAATATTGTTTTCCATGCAGACTCTTAACATGGGAATGTAACCTTAGCAATTTCAAATCTATTGCAATATTCTGATACAGAATGCAGAAGAATAACAATTAACAATGTCTTCACATTTTCTTGACAAAATCTGGTTTACTGTCTAGACTTGTTAAGATCAATCCTTATATTCCTTACATGATGATTTTCATCAGTAGCTGGGGTGTCCAGTATTGTATTAATGTGAATGGGTATTTTTGCCATTCTTTCATTACACAAAACCAAATACTGTCTTTAACACATATCACTTAAAATCATGAACTGTCATGGGAGTTCGTGGAAACAAAGGTAGTAGTTGAGCTGTTTTAGGTTCCTGTCCTAAGAGGTTTAGTCCTTACCTATACTAACTCCCTTCCAGGTCAGCTGTATCCCAGTTCAGTCACAGGGTTTTACTACTCATTATTTTTTTTCTCAGATCTTCAGAGACACATTCTTACCCCAGAGTACTTTAACCCTTAAATCCTTCAGTATGAACAACATATAGTCCTTCAGTATGAACAACATTTAGTTCTTCTATGTCAACCATTTTCCCTCTTCTGTTTTGTTACTGAATTTGTACAAAACTTATTCTGGCCTTCTCTACACATACTTACAAGAACACTCGAAAGCCCATTATTAAAATTAGCAGTCCTATCAGCACAAACTGCTTCTTATTGTATTTATATCCCTTAGAGGCTCAGCCTGCAAAATAAACCAAAGACCTACCATGGTATTAGCTTATTTTATTTTTGACTTGCAAAGTTCAACTATTGTGAGAAAAATATCTTCACGATCCTTCACTGCACTGGGGCTTTTTCCTAGTGATTTGCAGAGGCATTGAACTTCAATTCACATAAAACAAACCAATAATTGTGAGACAAAGGAAATAATACACAGGGTAAAAACTCTCCTAGAGAGCTGAAATTCATACTGGCATCAGCAGAAGTAGGTAAAGATTATGATTACAGTACTGTTATAACTAATTACTCGCTCTAAATAATTGAAAGACTCAGGCTAAATGATTAACAAGTATCAATGATAGTCTGAACTTCTCTAGTATATTTTAGCTGAGAAATGCAAAATTAACCTTCATAATGTCTTGAAAAAAAGAAGTGTTTGGATTAATGAAAAAATAATTAGCACCTCAAAAAGTAAACAACTTCCTGTTTTAATTTTGAAGAGTGAGATATCTTCCTTGATTTAAGATGGATTCTTTCCTACCTACTGTTTTGAGCTTATGCCTACTTTGATTTCTCTGCTAGAAGTCCTAAAATAGAGAAACTTTACATGGGCTTATTGCAGCAATTTTTTTTTAAAAAAAAGACAAGCTTGGAACAAGAATTAGAAAATTCTTCAAGGAAAGTTTTGGAAACACACAGGACATTTGCTTATCAATTCCCCTAAATTAAGGAGAATTTTATTACTGATTGCAGTGAAAACATCCTGTCATTAGAGAGCTATTTTGAAGTTATTGAATTTAAAAAAAGCATTTCACAACTGTGATACACAGTAAATCAGGAAAGGCACACCCTGGAGCTGAATATCAATAAAAATTTTAAGCAATTAACAGAATAAATATTATAAATCTTTTCCGCTCTGATATTTCTTTTTTAAAAAATGAACATAAACTGATTAAGGGCAAATAACATGAGTGGTGTTTATGACATTTACCTTCCAGTTGAGCTGGCAGCTTGCAATTTCCCAGCCTGTCGGTGCAATCCTTAGGCAAGTGGCTCTGGGCACTTCTAGAAGAGCTGCCTAACACTTCGGGAGCTTGATGCTGCGCCCACTGCCCCTGGACCCACTGCTGGGCACATTTTCCACTGTCACGGCTGTCCTTCAGTGTGGCAGATACAGCTGCCTAGACTGATGGAGCAGTAGAAGTCCTGGCCCTAGCCTGGTAAAGAGCTGCTGTTCCTCCTGGTGTCCCCAGGAGTTCAGCCACCACCTTACGGCAGTGGCACTCTTGGAAGCTCTAAGAACTGTGATCCAGTTTGCTCTCATGTGAGGATTAATTAGCTGTTACTGCAGCTTGAGCTTATAGCTTCTTTGTCCTAATAAATTTTTGTAACTCTTTTGGAAACCACTGGAGCCATGCAGGGAACTTGCAGGGAAGAGACAAGTGTGTCTCCTTCATGGGTTGTTAGGGTCAGCTCTTTCAGCTTTGACTTATATGAGATGTTTCTATCTATCTGAGCCCCTGAGGATTTGCAGTGGGTAAAAAAAGCAAAATAAATAAACTAATAATTAATTCAGAATTATACTATGTTTTGATTAATATTTCTTGAGTTCTTGGTTGGGGTTTTTTTGTCGTTTTTTTTTTTATCTGAATAAATTTTCATTATACTGTATATGCCTTGCAAAATAACTGATATTTCCTTCCAAATGCTTATTAATATTCACATTTGTGAACACAGTACTTCATCCTCAGACAAGTTGATTATTGCTCTAACTAGTGTTTCATTTTCCTGCTCTCTTCATAGCTAATTGCCTTTTAGATGAAGATAAGTTTCACTAAGGAAACTTTCTCCTAAAGGACTCACAAATATGTTAATCTGCAAGCAACATTGCATCTGCAACGTGGTGCAGTATACGCATATATTCACACAAAAGACACTGAGAACCTCTGATGCACGGGAAGATCAGAGACTAAATCCCTGACCGGCTGGGGGAGGAGGAGGAAGCCAGGCAGCAATGAGAACAACACAGGACTCGGGACAGTCTTTTCTATCCAGGTAAATCCAGGCCTGTAAAAGTCTGCGGAAGTGAGAACAGCAGGTCAGGAAACAGTTTTACAACCTGTGTTCGGTCAGGTCAGACGGACAACAGGAGCCACTCTTTCATTGAAATGTGGTGGGGTAAGACAGTGTGTGTGAATATCAGCAGTTCTTGGTCAACAGCTGCATCTTCAGAACTGGTTGTAAAGGACATTAAGTAAGGGAATGAAAATGGACATTTTGTAAGCCTTAACTTTTTACCATTAAGAATAAGGTTTCAGAAAAGTTTATCCCCATTGTCCTCTTGCATAGAGCTTAGCAGCTTGGGAATTGTGCAGGAGTATGGGTAGATAGTGCGTGGCTCAAGCAACTCATATCCAGCTAGCTGAAATGTATCTAGTCTACTGGGAACAACATAAACACGATTTTTTGCCTTGCTTTTCTCCACCCTAAAGCATAAAGTGGTGAAAAGGCATCACCACTCGTGAGGCATTTGCATGTCATAATATGGGTAAGCTATTTACACACTCCAATCAAGGTTTTGTGTGATTCGTGTTTGTAAAAGCAACAACTGAAAATTAAAAGTTCTTCCAAGGTTTTTAAAGGAAGCCAACTATCAAATCAGTAACTCCAAAATGGGCCATGACTGGCTTCTTTCACAGGACTGCACCACACAAGATACTTTAGGTAGATGAGTAACTGTCAGAAGTGATAAAATTTCATCTTATCTTTTTGGATATACCGACATGAAAACAAAACTTAATTTTCTGACATCGGATGACAAGCAACTTGTCAGATGACTCGGGAACTGAAGTTCACCTTAAAGGCTCCAGAAACCAGCATCATCTGGTGGACACTCCTGGTTCTACCTTTTTTTTCCAAAGCTGATCTTTTAGTCTCATTTCCTCGAGACATATTTTCCCTGACATTCTTGTCAGGTAGCTAATCTGAGATGCATGGAGATAGCAGTGCATCAGTTTTCATCCCATCTCTATAGCTCTGTACAACTTCTTCCCTCAGCTGCCTTCTCAGAAAGCATATTCCTCATCAAATTTCTTTTCCCACTTCTCCTAGTTCACATTCTACAAACGCAAGTGATCTGGTACAGGAATGACCTCTGCAAAATTTCAGTCCAATGTTGTGCTGTTACGCTGCCCTGTGTACTCAGCTGGAGCAGATGTGAGTCCACATCTTTGTATCTACAAGCACAGACACCAAGCTGAAACCACTGACATAATTAGTCATTTCACCAGGCTGTGGCTGCAAAGTGGGGAATAAATTCATCTTCACCAAGCAAAATTATATGAGGTGGCATGGAGAAATTTGCATTATGGCTGGCTGTGAAAAGTCAAAACTGAGGGATAAAGAGCTGTGATGCAGAGGGCTGCTGAGCCCAGTCTTCCAGAAAAACAGTCAACCACACAGATGTTAAATCACTGAGGGATGCTCTGTTTCCAGAATGCTTAGCCTTGTTCCTGCACTCTCAAACGAATTTAATAAATACCACCCTCTCCATATTTCTCAGAGAACAAAACAAGATCTGAATAGCGGAGTCCATTATTGCTCCATACGGTGAAGTGAGGCAAGATGGACAGGATACAAAACACAGAGCAGCTGCTTTGCTTTGTTCTTCTTCCACCAGCTGCAACAAAGAAAGTGTGAGGGAACAAAAAAATCTGTGCAGAAGAGAAAGACTATTTGTCAGAAGACGGACAAAAGAGTTGTTAGCCAAGCCTACATTACAACCTAGCTTTCTGATACTGAAGGCTTGCTTTTATCGCAATTTCCACTTCCTGCCTAAACAACACTAAATCTGCTGCTTGGTCAAACCAAGTCATGGCAATAGAACATTTTCTCTCTGTCCTGCTACAATGAGTCTTTTGATGGCAACTGGACTATCATGCAAGTTCAGAGTTTCCTAATGCTTCTTGTATAAAGCTTTTCCCCCACATTCAGCAGCTATAAGTTTAATTTCTTAGTAGTAGTGGATTTGCATAGTGCTTTTTCCAAAGAAAATCTTATAAGGACATAAACAGTGGAAGATATTTTAACTCCCAGGCAGGATCAACAAGACTGTATCAGTCTAGAGAAGCAGTCAGTCCAGTGGATGCAGAATTTTCTTTGGGACTGTTTGTTTACCCTTTTTCTTTTAATCAGTAAGTAGAAGTTGATGTTTTCTATTGCACTGATATAAGTAAAAAAACTCAAAGCAAACAAACAAAAAACCTTACTGAAGAATGGCAAACTGCACATGCAGCCAGCAGCCAACAAGGTGTCATATTGAAAGTCAGAGAGGCATCTTCTCGCTGTCGGCTGGAGAACTGCACTCCAGGGCAGAGAAGACAGAGGGGTGCACGTGCCACCAGAAGCAATGCATGGGCTCAGAGACATTGAAGTGGTCACCTTTCCCAGATACACAATCAGCAGAACAGAAAAATTACTCAACATGTTCTTCAGTGTCACTGGCAATGGATATTGACACGCTATGAACCCTGTCCTACTGTTGTTTTGTTGTTTGAGTATTTTTTTCATACAAGCACTAGGGAAAAAATGAAGTAAAACGACGTGAATGGAAAGGTTTCACAAACTTGACTCCTGTGAACAATAAAATCTGTGCTTCTTGGACCAGATCCCCAGCAACAGACAACCAGGTCATGATATCTTACATCAATGTGTGACAAACAGAGTAGTTTTTCTACCATCATTCCAGTTAATTACCTTTTTCCAAGGTGATATCCAAATGTCTTCTAAGTCTTTGCACACAGTATTCTTTCCATGTTACAGATGAGTGCAGAGACATCACGTGTCTCTCAAGTCATGCCATAAATTCTACAGAAGCACATCCAATACAGCCCAGTACCATAGAATCACAGAATATCTCATCATGAGTGTACAGATTTAATTGCACGATTGGATCTAAATTAACCTCCCTAATCTCCTTACTAAGATCCCCCAGCATCCTCTAAGGCACGCACTGTGCAATCCAGACTCATCCAGACCTACGGTGTAGCACGCTGCGAATAATCGAAGCTTTCACCTACTCACTGAGTCTTACCTGTTGAATCTTGGTTTAAAGAGGGGTAAAGAGAAAGTAAACAAGCCATGAATAACATTCCTAGTGCTGTGGGAAATGCTGCCCCTTTAATGATCCAGCAGCTGGAACAAATGATTGCTCACTCATAACATACACATTGCAGTTGTCATAGAAACGCACTTAGCAACAAAGAATCCTTGACCTTTTCCCCATCTGTTTTGAATCTTCACAAAGGCACATTAATTTCTATACATTGATTCTTCCCTGACCCCCCCCAAGAGGGAAATGCCACATTTTGCATGGCTTACAGACACCAGCAGAAGCCTTCCGTCCTTTCAGGGGCAATTACTGCAGAGGCGCTGCCTCTCCTTACCCCTGCTCAGCATTGGGAACCAGCTAGTTCCTGACAAAAAGATAGCTGCAAATTAGGCTGTAAAACTGGGAACTCCACCTCAACCTGTAAACTTGAAAAACAATCTGTTTCAGTTTGGGAGATGCGAGGGAATCTCAGAGCTCTGCGGTTTTGGATATAACCAACCAGATTATGTACAGTCACAGTCTCTAAATCAGAACATCCCCTTAAAATGGATGCAGATCATCCAGGAAACAAGATTGTATTATCAAAGGCCAGTATGCATATAGCAACACCCCTGAGATGAAAACAGCCTTGCTACAAAGGGCATGGCTAAATTCTCAGAAGAAACAGAAATGGACGAAATTAATCCAACTCTGAGTAATGGTGAAATCACTGCATGTTCTGAAGGCACAGAGATTTTAGATAAAGCTTGGTTGACCTAATCGGATTAACCGTCAGATTAGATCCCTGGGGTTTGTTTTTTTTCCAACAGGTATGACACCAAGTTTACCACTTGGGATAAACAGAATAAACTTAATCACGAATTATCTTTAAGAGAATAAAATGAGAAGTAAACACTTTGCAGACTGTTTCAGTCATTTTGAAAGATTCTAGCTTTTGTTTTACATGTTTTTATTTTACACCTCTCAAACTGATGATCTTGACAGCAAGAAATTTTCTCTCCTCTCCCAAAAAATTACTTAAGGAGGAAAAGAAAAAAAGAAAGCACACACACACAAACACATATGCAAGCTGAATAACTGCAATGAAAAAAAAATATAACTTTAAAACACCTAGTTCTTCATGTGGAACATTATTAAATACATCATTTTGCCATTAAAACAGCCTTTTGAAATAATTTCAGATAACACTTATCACCCATCTTATACATTTTCTGAATTATACGACAGAGAAGGTATTGGATAACACCACACAGGAGGAGAGAAGGCACTGGCAGCTTTACCAGAGCTTCTGTATCCGTGGATTACTTATACAGTTCAAAATTTTTCCTGCAACATCACACTTTTTCAGTATCAAAATTTTTATCTGAAGAAAATATACGAAGTATAGTTTGGGTTATTAGGATTTTGAAGATCGATTATGGACCACCTCCTGGGTCATTTGCTGTCTGCACACCATAGGTTATGTACCACTGGTGAAAGAAACTTTTGTCTTGGTTGGAGAGACAAAAAATGTGGCTACAAGTCACCTTCCATTTTATCTGTTCTGTGTGTACTAGAAGGGAAGAGATGCATAGCTGTGAAGACTTCTAATGCAATCAAGGAACAAAAAACTTCATTTTGAGAGCTGAGAAGTCCTGAATTCTAAGCTTTGTTTGTCTGCAGTTTAGCTAAAAAGTGATGATGCGTGTCCTGGTGGATGAGAAGTTGACCATGAGCCAGCAGTGTTCACTGGCTGCCAAGAAGGCCAGTGGGATCCTGGGATGCATCAAGAGGAGTGCAGCCAGCAGGCTGAGGGAGGTTCTCCTCCCACTCTACTCTGCCCTGGTGAGGCCCCATCTGGAGTACTGTGTCCAGTTCTGGGCTCCCCACTTCAAGAAAGATGAGGAGCTACTGGAGAGAGTCCAGCAGAGGGCAACGAGGGTGGTGAGGGGACTGGAGCATCTCTCCTATGAGGAAAGGGTGAGGGAGCTGGGCTTGTTCAGCCTGAAGAAGAGAAGGCTGAGAGGGGACCTAATAAATGCTTATAAATATCTCAGGGGTGGGTGTCAGGAGGATGGGGCCAGACTCTTTTCATTGGTGCCCAGAGACAGGACAAGGGGCAATGGGCACAAACTGAGGCACAGGAAGTTCCGTCTGAACATGAGGGAGAATTTCTTCCCTCTGAGGGTGACAGAGCACTGGATCAGGCTGCCCATAGAGGTTGTGGAGTCTTCTTCTCTGGAGATATTCAAGACCTGCCTGGACAAGGTCCTGTGCAGCCTGCTGTAAGGTGACCCTGCTTTGGCAGGGGGGTTGGACTAGATGACCCACAAAGGTCCCTTCCTAACCCTACTATTCTGTGATTCTGTGATTCTATAATAATCCTCAATACCCGTCATTTAATTGTCAACTGGAAAAATTCATAAAGAGAAGAGTCAAAGCTAGCAAGAAAAAGTGCAAGACAAAGAGAAGCCAGACTAACAGACATAAAACACAAACTCAACCAGGGCTGCATTCTGCAGTAACAAGAAGATGATGCTTGGATATTCTCAGCAAGATATAGCCATGTAGGTGCATCTTCATACCTTCTCATTCACCCCAAAGAAACAAATATGTTTTTTTCCAGCATTTCCAGTGACTTCAGAAATTTGACAGGTGTAAGGAGAAGCAGGAGGGGCTGCCCAGGGCATGTTAGGCCAAAATCTTGCTTATGGGCAAACAAGAAACACACCTTATGTATAAAGTGAAGAGTTTCTTGTTGATATAACTGAAATCTTACACGTCTAACCTTAAAATCATCGTTAGTCCAGATCTAACTGTTACAGAAAGAGAAATACTATTCTATGCAGAAAAATTTTTAATAATAGCAATAGTAATAATAATAAACCTGACTAGTAAAGTAAAAATTGTTGTATGTACACTTCTTTGTTTCTTACCCTTCTTCCTGATATTACACTCATCTTTCTCCTACTGCTTTCGGTCCCAAGGTTGGTGGTTTCTCTCTGGTGGTGGAGGTGGTGTGTTATGGCAAGTCATCAGGGTCTGGAGTCCTTTTCTGGGAGAAATACAATGTTTATGTAGATGTTTTATTCTTCCTCACTCTAGGCTCCACTTGAGGTCATTTTATGTTTCCAAGCACACTTCTACAACTTTTTCTTCATTGTTTCGCAGCTCCACATTAGATCTGAATTTACTATATATGGCAGCTTTTCCACATGTTGATATGATTTCTTTGTTCTCTTTTTTAGTCCTAAAACTATCTTCATCCATCTGCAAATCCACATTTCTGTAACTACCAGTTGTCTACAGATGTGGTGTCTCCAGTGCCAGTCCATCCAATGCCACGCTTGTGTCCCCACCTCTGTTTCCTAAAACTTCACAGACATAAAACCATGGTGGCACCCCACAATGATAAACAAAAGTAAAACATACTAGTCATAAACACCAGCTAGGAAAATTGCAGTTACAGCTAAACCAAGTAAAAGAAAGCTGCAGGCAGGTCAAGAAAAGCTCAAACAGAGCAGGCTGGACAAGCCTCCATCCCGGGACTGTGCAAACTCAGCGCATAGCCTGTCCCCAGCAATGGCAGTGCTGTGTTACAGAGCTACAGGGTTATGAGCACTCAGGATGTCCAGATCTTTCTGCTTACTGGTTGGTAAGCTCTTCGAGCTGAACCAGGCATCAGATTTACAGCAGAAAACTGCTTTGGTAAAACGGGTAGAAACTCCTTCATTCGCTTATTCCCTTTTTCCTTCCTTCTTACCTGGGGTTATGACCTGCTCCCTATTAAACTGGCAAACTCCACACTGTTACAGGCTCCTGACATACCTGTCTCTCCTGCCATCTTAATTAACATCTGGAAGAAGATTTCTGAAATTGTACTATAAATCCTAGCTGTGCTGGAGTGTGCTGTACATTATGTGCATGTATGCAAGTGAGGTACATGAGGGAGGGTAGTCAGCCAACTACTCTTGACCATCCTTCTCCTGCACAATCGCTGGAAATACCCTGTTCCCTTCACCTGCTCTACATTCTGTGTTTGTAGGCTTTCATGAGCTACATATGTGACGGTGTTGTAATAAGTGCAATTACTTTTCCTCTCCGAAAAACAAGCAAAGCAGAGGAAACAATAGCCTGGCAGTGGAGAGAGAGAAGTGATGGATTTTCAGAGCTGTAGGTTGATGATTTTTATGTTAGCTGGTTTGTATTCAGCATTTTTTAAATGTTTGATTTCATGTCTAAACAGACACATCAAAATCATGACTGAGGTTACCATTTAAAATTTATTGTAGCTGTGTACCTACAAATCAGTACCTAGGAACTGACCCTGGGCAGCTCTTTCTGAAGAACACTGAATACACAATCAGAATCTCAAAAACATCAAAATTGCTTGTTTTGGGTAGAGCTGGCTTCAGGTCTAGTTCTCTTTGTTAATACAGGTCAGAATCCTCTAAAACAGTTAACTTCCCGAAGAGTACCAAAAAAGACTATTAAAAAAATACTTTGTAACCCTGAACCCTTGCTGAAGTTCTGAGTTGTTTTTCTTAGAAATATGAATAAAAAACCCAAGAACAAACAAAAATCTTTTTAATCTAGGAGTCTCATAGACATTCTTGAATTTCAGAAAAAAATATCATTATGGAAACGTTTCATCCAAACCTTCAAAAAGTTATTTTGGGAAATCAGAAATTTCTGGTAAATCGTGATGCCCAGTGTCAGATTAGGTCATATCAATGAGTTAAGTCCATTCTCCAAATGCTATTTCAGAGCCCAGGGTACTGCCTGGTATCCTGAGATACACAGAAAGTTTGCAAACAACAACCATCGCAGACTATGCTGGTGGAGGAGCACCAGCAGTGACCTGCAACACAGCTCAGACACCACATCACTTGCTCCTGAACAGGGCCTGGAAGAAAAACTTCCCATGAAGATGAGGCTTCTCCAGATTTAAGTATCTGCTGTTCACAACAGTTCAGTGTCAGAAGTGTTCTGTGCAACTAGAGTGTATGAACTTGCCCAACTTTACATCAGGAGGAGCTTGAGCTGAATTTTCCAAGTCACTTCTGGGACCTTGCACCAGCTCTCTGCCCAGACAACTAAATAACCCCACACAGATTTTTTTCAGCTCTTCAATGGTACAGCACTTTTAATCTTGCTGGTATTTAAGCTGATGACATGAAAGACAGCTACAACTAATACAGATACTTCTGTTTATGGGGATTTAATAGAAACCCTCAGCATAAAATTCACTGAGCATCATCTTGCTATTGGAACAGTTCTATTTTAAACACCATTAAACTTGACGGAAATCACAGCACATATCCTCACACAAACCTTTCACTAAACTTCCAATGCAGAAGCAAATTCCTCTCCGGTATGAGTGGGACACAGCAGCATGGTTTCAGAGAGGCTGTCTCACAGTTAATAAAGCCATTCAGCCTGAAAGACATCATTTTTCCAGAAGTGTCTCTCCTCCATAATTTTTCTTCCTTAATAAAGCAAGGAGGGAACTACTACTGACAAATTCAGTTGCTGAGAGGTTGCTCACTCAGTGGCCTATGGGACATAGGGGAGTTTCTGCACCCCAGCCCCAGAGAGCTGGGCTGCCACGGTCCCCTATCTCCAGCCAAGTGCTGACAGCTGGACCCTCAAGCCCCTGAGACTCGTGGTCCTACCCCAGGGTCTGTTACCAGACCTCTTATCCTGCTGCTGGCTAGTCCTGCCTCAAGTTGGCTAGTGTCACACACGCATCCTCTGAGAGCATGCCTGTACAAAACACTGTCAGAAAAAACATTTGATATGGACAGAGGACAAGCCCTGGGCAAGGGTGCTGGCCAGTCACCTGTCTGCACTCGACTGGCCCCTTTTATCCCCTTTTCGTGTTATTGTCCCAGGCTTTCTTCCTCCCAGTCTCACTCTAACCTCTGTTTCTTCACCTTTCTTCCTTCCCCTAAACATCCCATTGGTAAATCATGCCCACTATGCCCTTAAAACCTGTCACCATAAATTCTACTCTGTCCCCAAACTCTCTTCTCACATGTCCTATACCCTTGTAGGCAATACAAGGCAACACAGGGTCCTATACCCTTCAGTCTTAAAGATTTGGGGGAAGAATTTATTTGGTCTTCTCCCTTTGGTGGGGGTCACAGGAGGGACAATGGGCTAATCCTTCTCCTTTGATGGTCTCAGGAGTAACCAGTTCAGTGTCCTCCATTTTTACCGATTACTGGGGCTTCTTGGCTTCCTTCACCTTGACCCTCTGCAGGTGTCTACTTACCATCATTTGCCTTTAACCAAAAAATCTTGAAATTTCTTTCCCGCTGCAAATAATACATGGAAAGTCGCTGGTGGGAAGAGAATATTTGCAGCATGGGCTGTGTGCTCACTCTCCGTGCAAATATGACAGGCCAGTCTAGTCCTGAGATGGCAGTGAGTCTCATCTACTGCCTGCTGTCCCCCAGGCACTATTTAACTGTTCAGCCTCACAGCCCCACAGTGCAGCACTCCCGATGACGTCAGTAGAGCCACCTTGGAATGAAGGTCTTTGTTCCCTTCATTCAGATTTGGCCTGGGCTCAAATAGGGAAAGGTAATTTATTCATCTGAAATCGCAGTATCAAATAATTGCATTTACAATGCTTGCCATAATCCTCAGGGAATGAAACATGGGCCTTGGAAGAACAGCCCTACAGGTCTTGTGTCTATGTAAGGTCTAGTGAGGGCTTAGGGAAAAGTAATATCTGCTATAGATGGAGAAATAGTCCAGCTTCCTGACACATAAACTCTTTTTTTGATCTGAAAGAGAAGCAGCAAGTGTCAGTGTTAAACTCAGGTTGAGCACAGTTGCTCTGAGTTGAACTTGATACAGTAATTAGTTAAATCATCCAAGAGAAAATGTTGCTGGTACCTGTAAAGCAAAAATAAGTGTTCACAGGGAAAAAGGTGATGAGGTGATTATCTCCTCTGGGGAGAGCAGAGCCAGGTGGTTTATCACCTCCAGGAAAGGAGGCAAGGGGAAGGAGGATGAAACTGAAACACACCTTAAGCCAGCATCTTCACTTGAGTCCAGGATTTTCATATCTAGTGCAGTTTTTAATTCCATTTCACAAACTCATCTTTTGAAGGATTTGAGGTGGGGCTTTTGGGAGGGAGTGGTGTGTGGAGTAGATTTCCCTTGAGATTCAGGACCGAGAGGCCAGAGCTAGAATGGTGAGAGTGGCTGTTCAGTGAGAAATTCCCTCTTCCTGATAACCTGATGTTTCTGTCCCTTATTGATTATCCTTAGAAGTCTGTGCTGGTGCATAATGGTAGTCTATTTCTGCACACACAGCTTCCAGAACACATTTTGCATGGGAGGATGTACATTACATTCAAGTATTATCCAAGTGTCATAGAAGTAAAACTTACAAGTTTTGAAAGCTGTATCATTAATATAATTATCATGGTGGATGCGAAAATATGTTTTCAAACTTCACTTCCACTATTCAGGAAGTCTGACTTCATCCAAATTGTGTGATGACTGATTCGGAATTGGCTTTTGGGGAAGAGGTTTGAGAAACTGGGGAATGCTTTGTAAAGGCTACAGAAATCTAGGAAAACACATGGAAAATGATTGTGTATAAAAGACAGTTACCGCACTAAGCACAATGGAGCAGAGAATAGACTGTTGTTGATCCTAAGAAGCGATTTCTACTATCTAAGTATATTATAAACACATACAAACACATATGGGCGTACACACAATTTTGTTACGCTAATGACTGTCATCAAGCGGCTCCGACAGGCAAACACAATCAAGATAAACCAACTGCAAACACTCTTCCTGCCCAAACCAGTGAGGTCATCAAGCATCTTGATCAAGTAAAACTGGGTATAGATAGTGGTGCAGCTGCCCAGGGCAAAAAACCACAGGGCTAGACTCCCCCTTGCCTGCTTGAAAACACGCAGGCAAGATCATTAGTTTCCAAAATATGTATTCGTCATTCAGACTACACTTCTGCCTATTTACACTTCCAGCAAGTATTGGAGTGACTGCCCTTATATTGGGACTCTCATGCTAGAAACACCCCTCCTGACCAAATACAGATTCAAGACATTATAGTCCACCCTCTTAGGGGCACCCAGTCTAAGCCGTGCAAGAGGAAAACAGCCTTGCTAGGTCTTTCCCACCCTCCTGATCACAGCTGTGATACAGGTGATGAAAATCAAAACAAAACCATGAAAGAAGATCAGCATGAGTGGTTTTCTGTACTGTAATACTTTGAGAAGTGCAAGTTCACTATAAAACTGGTTTATTCTGGATAAGTCAGAGAAGCTTTATAAACCTGGAACTCCAAAACAACAGTTTTTTTACAAAAAAGCTAGAAAATCATACTGTTTGCAGTTCCCCAGAGGTTTTCTAGGCTCTCTTTTTTCCTCACCATGCAAGAAAATAAAAACTACATTGGTCATAATTCTGATTTCACCTTATCAGCTTTACTGACTGTTAGAATTACTCCTGCTGACACTAGTACAAAAGCATATCCTGACAGATCCAAGCAAACTCAGACTTATTAAAAGTAATAAATAATTGTTATGATCCCAGAGAAGCAACATCTACTACGTTATCTGTTTTCTGTATGACTTCAGAGATTAGGAGACCCTGCTACTTAACTGCTCAGAGGGATACTAATCTTGTAAAGCTTTTTTCCTATCAGAAGCTATCAAATAGAAGTAGGACTCCTTAATAAAATTACAGTTGTTAAATTCTCTGTTTTGCTGGGAAGTTACTAGGTCCAGAAACAATCACAAAAAACACTGTTGGAAGAATAATCAGGCTGCAGTATCAAGATCTGAAAAATTTAGATAAGCTAGAACTCAAGGTTTAGTTCACCGTCCTTTATGTGTGGTTATGTTTTCTGGCCATATATGCTTTTTCTTTCCCACAAACTAAATTCTCACACCAAGCAACAGTCATGGCAGAGAAAATTACTTATCAGCCTCAGCCATCCTGTGAAGGAGCAGGCACCGTCTCTCCAAAGTAGAGCACCAAAGGGAGGGCCAGCCATGGGGCATGCTCTAGCCAAATAAGGATTTTCAGAAACGTGGTTTCCAAAATCTCTTTTGCATATGTGAGATTTTACAGACACCAGCACGTACAATTGCTGACACCAAAGTTACTTGTCCACCGGCTCTTCAGCCTCTCTTGGAGAAATTCTGAGTGACTACAGGTTTTCAGTAAAACAGTGGCAAGAATGTGTTTTGTCTGTGTAAAAAATAAATATTTAAAACACAGTTCTCCATGAGTTTATTCTGACACATGGCTGTAGACATCTGGCCTGGAAAACATGAGGTTGAATGCACTTTGGGCAAGTCATAGGTAGCTTGAAACACGGTGTTGTAATATGTACACGAGTACATATCACACTCTCAACTCCAGGACTCGCCATTTGCAGATGATTAGAGAATAACAGGACCAGCACTTGTAACAGCCCCCCGCAAAGGCTTTCCACCTGCTTCCAGTTGAACGGCAGTAGACGTAGCTTTAACTGCCGGAGTCTATCTGTGCTGCTAACAATAACAACTGAAATAAAAGAAGGTAGCTCCTTGATCTGGTTGTGGGTTGTGCTTTTCAGGGAACGTTCTTTGAACCTGTTTGTGTAGTACTCAGAACTGGTGCTCTTGGTGCTGCCACCTTACGTGGGGTACATCAGCTAGAGATACCTGCCCAGGCTCCGCTCGGTTCAACGCAGCTCACACAGAATTTGATCCATCTGTCAAACCTAGACCAAAATGAACCATCCGACTGCTCAATCAGATGGGATGCACTATGGAAAATGGGGCTCCTGGAGGCCCCTCGTTATTAATAATTATAGCATAATAAAAAGCACGCAGCTAATTGCTGATCCTCTGCTATAACCTGTTAGATTAATAGAAACAGTTCTTTCTTCTCAGGAGAGTAGGCTCGCTTTCACATTACAAAAATAATTAAAATGTAATCAAGTGCTGAGAAGCCACCCAGGAGGTCTGTGTATAATAGCCCACGCACACATTTTGCCTTTTGTGCCAAGGCTCACAAAGGACCAAATCTGCTTTGCCATCAAGTCCTGATTTCCCCCTTGCACATGAAAAAGGAGCAGATGGACCATGATAAGACAGCTCTACCCTTTCACATGGGGTCTGGCCCTACTGCTAGCCCTCCAGAAGTAGCACAGTCCGCTATTACACTCGATCAGTTAAACAGAAAAACCTTCCCCTGTTAACCTACATCCTGCAATTGCATGCCACTGCATTCTGCTCTCGGCTTTGAACCTCAGCAAGGGGTTGCAACAGGAGGGTGCTTGTCTGTCTGTCTGTCTATCTTTCTGATGCTAAATACTGCTCCTACTACTCTTACTCAGGAAGCCCAGGCATGGAAGGGACAGAGAGGACGCCTCCCTCGTTCACAGAGGGACCCCTGGGGATGTAGTCTGGGTCCTGTAAAGGAAAACTCACGCCACTGAGCCCAGTGACGTGCTGGTGCGAAGGCAATCACACCAGCCTGTACATTCCCTGAGCATATTTCTCCCTATCCTCAGTCACCTCAGCACTACCTTCAGTTTCAGTGCACTTGCTAAAGATGCCTTCCCAGCATCTAAAATAAACCGTAAGACTGCTGCAGCTCCAACAAAAGTAGCACAAACCCAGAGCTCTAGACTCACTGAGCAATAAATCTTCTTGTGGCTTTTTTTTCCCTTCTTAATTACTGTTTTAATCTCAGAAGTAATCTGCAGAGGGAAGAACAGAGCAAAATTTCTACTCACACATGCTTACTTGTCTCTCTATAACCAATTTGCGGCTTCCTTTCACTCTGGGGTGAAAATGTACTGCAGTTCGCATCGTTTCTATTCTCTGCACCTATGCATGGAGTCCAAACTCCCCTGCAATCACCACAACACATTACAGGGTTTTAGACTGGAGAGCTTCATTATCTAAAGCATAAGGCATTAAACATTTATTCACATATTGGTCTTCTTTAAAAAAAAAGAAAAAAGAAGGAAAAAAGTAAATCAGACTTCATATCTAAAAGTTAATTATGGTCATTACAATCAGAAAGAGAAAAGAATTTTCAAACCTCTTATTTGGGATGTTCCATTCTGATTTTGGGACAAAGAAGACAATACTATAAAAATATCAACTCACCAAAAGACCAAATTCAGAGCCATTCCTTTATCATATATGACTTCTCATATTCTACATGTCTGCCGTATGTGATCCTGATCTCACACATCAGTTAGAGTTAGGCATTTCAGTTTTTGAGAGTATAAACTATTGTGTATCACAGATAAAAAAAGAAACACAAAGATAGCACTAATGCACATGGCCCATCCGTTACAAAACTGAGATCTGTTCAGTATGTGTGCCATTGATAATGAAAAAAAAAAAAAGTAATTGAAAGAACTCTTCCTCCCTCAAAAATCTGAACCCAAACCCCAGTGACCCCCAGAAACAAAGCCCATGGAAAACCTCTTTCTAGAGCTGAACCCAGCAGGGGTTTGGTTCTGGTTGTGTGGACAACAAACAGCCCAAGAATCTGAAGAAAGAGGATTCACTTTTCCATTCTTCAGTACTAACTCAACTTGGCCAATGACTCTGGTCTCCTGCTATGCTAAAGTGGTCTTCATACCCTGAATCTTCTTCTGTATTGGGTGTTGGGACTCCCAGTTGTATCTGGCTGCTTTGCTTTTGTGTCTTTACAAATCCTTTATGTTTGACATTTTTAAAATGTATTAATGCCATGCATTCTGTATGTCATTTTCCAAGTTAGCACATTGGCTTCACTATATCATGTGTCTTGTTCCTACTATAACTGTTCCAAGCACATATGTTTCATGAACATGACCCCCGGTATGAGAATCTGTTTTTTATGCCATCAGGAATTTCTTACCACGCAGAGCTCTGAGCAGGCCATTGATTCTGGCTTGAGTCAACACTCAAATGATTTTTTCCATTCCCACAAAACGAAATTAATGCATCCAGGGAAGCTCCTTCAGAAGTCTCCACAAGAAGAACGGAACTTCCATGTTTCTGACATTAGCAGTGGGGTCTAAAGACTAGGCATAGAGGATGGAAGAGGCAGCAGTGCACCTGAATACTTTTCAAAAATTCATGCCTACTTGACTTTAATTTCACAAACATTATGTCTGATTTTCACCTCTTGCACTTGAAGTAAGACAGTAGTGTCACATGTCTCTAAAACTAATAGAACAAGAATCGTGGAAAATGTGGGGATTTTTCTGTAGTCTTTTTTGATGTGGATAACATGCTGTCTTTCACATCTAATTTTTTTTTTTTTTAATTGCTACCTGGTTGGTGATTATTTACACGAGATAAAGAATTTTTGAAGGCTTCTACAGTAAATAAGTTTCATCTCTTTAGACTGTTCTTTACATGTCAAGGTAATTGTTTTCAGTTGTTATAAATCTTGTGTAAAAATCCTCATGCAATAAACACAAACTGTATCTCAGTAATTGTCTATTGACTACACTTTCTAGTATGAATTAATTTTCAATTACAAACTTCCTTTCTTACTGTATCAGATTGAACGTCTGCATTTTGAACACGTAGGTATTCTCATCTTGTGTAGATTTGTCTCACATTATACTAGAAAAAAGAGAGAGAGATTCACTGAGCAACCATCAGTCTGAATATCAATGCAGCATGACAATAACAGTGCATGCCAAAACTGAGATTTCCTCTGCAAAGTCCCAGACAGCAACAAAGAGCCATTTCCAACCCTAATTATTTTTATTGCTGCTACATTGTACTCTTCTCCACTGCTTCTTTAAAAGTTAATGACTTGATTAAGAAGGGGACTTAAACCAATGAAACTTTCACAGCAACCACAAATGAAATCTATCCCTACTAACTTTACCAGGAGCATTTTAGAGGATAAGTACCTAAGTTACCTAAGAGGCATTAAGTAGGTAGTCCTGGGCTGAGCTATTGCATCTCTTTCTGAACAAGAAGTTGGAGACTATAGCAAGACTTTCTCAAGTGTTCATCTGATGTTAGGTGCCCAACCTGCTGTTGCTTTCAGAAATGCCCCAAAGTACCTACTTGCATTTTTAGGTGTGGAATACTCTTCTAATTATAGCAGGTAAATTCAACTTCCAAAAGCTGCATGACTCATCCAGTACCACAATGTTAGGTGCGAAGCTCTGCAGGAGGTATATGCCACACTGAGGGAGGTGCCAAATATCGTCCCACATTAAATCTGGGGGAAAGCTGATGGCTTGGGGCCTGATAACAGCCAGCTGGCCTTGCGGAGAGAGTGCCAAAGCCCTGCAAGGGGAGACACAAAAGGTGCCTATTCAGATGCAGAAGAATGCTGCAATGGACTTCTGCTGCCAGAAGAGGAGGTCTCTATCCTTATTCCTTGTACCTCTCCCACAGCAATGAGGTCCCACCCTTCTTGAACTGATTCTGGACCTGTGCTGTACCATTTTAAATAATTAAAATAGCAGAAAACTATCCATTGTTCCCTCCTGCAAGACACTTGCTGCCATTTTAGTGAGCTAATCTAGCTCATGCAAAGGTCCTAAGAATGCCAAAGGGAGCACCAAACAAGAGATAGGAGAAGATACCCAGGAGGGGAAGGTGGAAGCAGCTCCTACCTCAGTGCCACATGTAGACACTGATGTGAGCAGTCTTTGCATATGTTCCCTAGAGGATTGAGGCATCCTGAGTTTACAAAGGTCTTGTAAAACTCTGGGACAGATAACTCCATGTGGTTTCCCACCCAGTGTCCATACAGTCTCCAAGGGGACCTGGGTGCCCCAGATTTCCCATGTCTTATCTGCAGTACAGAAGAGGTGTCTTGGATACGTTATAGCATCTAAAATTGCCCTGGACATCTAGGTTTAGGCACCTGAATCTCTCCGTCAGCGACCCTGAGTCATGCCACTAAAACTTCCATAGTGCCAATGGCTTTAAAGAGTTGTATTTAGTCCAAGAAAAGAGGATATATTAACTCTTCACTAACGCACAAAGTGTGAAAGAGCAAGGGCATCTTTACTGGCAGTGCCAAGTAGGAGCATACTGAACGCTTTTTAAAGTATAAAATAAGAACTAATGAATAAAAGATTTCCTCCATACATCTATGTGTTCAGCACATCTGCATTTCAGAATTCTGAATTTCTGTTTAGAACTGTTAGTAAGTTTACCTGTCTCAGTGTCACCAAATTTCTGATGCTGCAGGAAAAAAAAGTACACACACATGCATGTATCTGTAGATGGTCACATATGTGGGCATTTATTTAACAAGGGACATTTTGCTATTATTTGGTACATGCTGTAAGTGAAAAATAAGAAAAGGATTAAAAAAATCAGATACTCCTGCCTACAGGAATCCTGAGAATGAGACTGAAGAGAATGTGATGGTGCAGGCACATAAAATGAGGCTTGACCATGTCACTTGACCACTGCGACATGAATAGCTCTTGTCCTCTTCCTTCTCTTTTTCTTGTGCAAGATATGTCCTTCTGTTTGTGAAATAAAAACTTCAGCTAACAGTGCCACCAGATGGGCCCTTGGTGGTACTGTACTCCCTGAGTGATCTGATGGAAAAGACAGGAAAAAGAAAACCCCAAACTTCAGCACTTCTGTTCTTTTTTTCCTATCTTTTAATCTCTGCTTTGGAATTCTCTCTCCATCAAGAAACCTAAAGCTTTATAGTTTCTTACATAATAAGGTGAAAGGACCTTGGTTTTACTTTTCAATGCAATAACTTAATGGCTTGCAGATTTCTCAGTTGAGGTTAATTGTATCTTCAGAATGTGTGACCCACATTGCAGGCAGACAGAATAAACAGTTCTGTATATTTTAATGGATTTATTTAAAAGGATGAGCAAGCAAATACGCACTTAAAAGTGCCTATTAGTGAGCTAATATACTACATTTTTACTAGGACAATTAAGGACCAAAAAACGCGATGGTGAAATTGAGGTCACAATTAAAATTAAATCAGTAAATCAATAGACTCAGAATGATCAAATCACTGCATTAACACAATACATAATGAAATCAAATTATGAGGTTGATAGCAGATTAAATTACTAGATGATAGTCTGGCTTTAGTTGAATGTAACAGAGGTAGTTTCCTTCTGGGAAGACCCCACTGGTGTTGTACCAACATGGTGTTGACCCAGTAGGTAAAGGAAGCAAATACCTACATATGTGGCTTAGCTAGTCTCTTGGTAGCTTTTACTGGAAGAAATTTAACAAGGCAATAACGGATTCTTCGCTTAAACTAAAACATATAGCTCCTGTTCTGTGATTTTAACAGTCCTTTCTCAACTGTCACTACTATTAACACTTTGCTATGGTTGCTCTTCACTACCACCCTCTGTTTTTGCAGCATAACATAGAATCTCCCTAAGGACTCAAACCAGAACTGATGATTTAGACATATGCAACTGTGGCTTTGCAATAATAGTCTTTATCTAACACAGAAGAATCCACTCGCTAAATCACTTAAAGTTTTCTGTTTACTTTAGGGAATTTTTCAGATGTCATCAATACTACTCTCCTAATCGTATTTAAAACACTTACGAGTATGGCCTTTCTTTAAATGAACAAAAAATAAGGAATCCAGTTTCAGCCACTGGCACTATGAAAGAGCATGAGAACTGTGCCTCTTACATAAAACACTAGATTTCATTAAAGTTCTTTTTGTTGCTTTGCCTTTGGAGTCAACAGGTACATGAACTCAAGTATTATATAATATTCAACATGGCCCAATCCTTCAGTCAATACATGTTAATTTTTAAGGGTTTTTGTCATGGAGGAAAACTCACAAATCAATTTATCCATTTCTGTCTGCCACACCAGCTACAGCAGAGCTAATGCTCTAGAAGAAATGAAAGGTCTTGGATAGGAAGGTATGGTGCCAATATTTCAGCCAATACAACAGATGTGAGATCTTGAAAATTAAGTAAATAAAAACACACCTATGAGACCAACATATTATTTCCCATTCAGCTTTCTTTTCATGGCTGCTCTCGCAGTATTTTTCAGAAATCCCTATTTTTTTCTGGATTTTTATTTTCTCAGATAAAAACTCAGGAGCAGAAATTAATAACTAATTCTAATGGCTTTTGACCTCAAAACACTTACAAAAGATTTTATAATTTATCAGCATATGCTCTATATACGATTACAACATTTGGAATGCTTTCTCTTCCTCCTCCATTAAACTTACACTCCCCACAATGTTATCAAAACAAGACAAGCAGTTCCAAAAGCAGTGTTAGTGACCCCAGTTATCCTCTGAAGGCACCTCTCCACTGACTACAGGAGAATGACTACAGTCTAACTTGGCTATCTCCGTTAGGCAAGTCTAAATTATCTACCAAAAAAGACACAGTCAAACTGAACCAAAGCTGAGAAGCTTGATCTTTCAAATATAATCTCTGTTCTGTCAAAAAAAATGCCATTCTTCCCATCTTTCATCACTTCACAGTTCTGGTCTTAACTTCCAAAACTCCTTGACCAGGTAGTCTTCTGTCTTTAATCAGTTACAAAAGTTTCACAAAGAATTAAATAGGCCAAACTGCCATTCCATCAGCTGAATTAAGAGATCTACCCTATCTTAAGAGAAATGATGGAAATGTTTTGGTAAAGTAACTTTTAAGTATTTTAAATGTTATTTTTCCCAGTTAAGGATCCAATAAACGGTCCACTTAATTTGCTCTAACAGGTATTTCCTATTAAAACACTTTCAGAAAAAAAATGTAAATGTAATTTATCTTTACAATAATGAAATAACCAAATGATAAACAAAAGAATACAAATATAAATTAACAAAAATAATAAAAGTAATTTGTGTCTCAACACCACAGGATTAATGCTTGGATATTATTCAAATTGTTAAGCAATGGGCTTGGGAAGCCATTTGCTAAAGAGAGGAAACACATCTACTTCTTTGCGTCATGGTGTTATTGGATGGTGCAGACAGATTATGGTCTTGAAATGGGAGCACTGACAACCCCACATCATAGAGCACTGGGTTGGTGTTTTGTTCTGGGCGTGTTTCTGATAGCAACACAGTCCTTTGCTATATTTGTGTAAGAACAGAAAACAAGACTGACAAATTTTATTTGACAGTGGCTGCAGTGACTTCTTCTGGAGCTGTAGCACGACTTTGAGACAAATCCCCAGATGGTCTCCATTTACTGTTCACTAGTTTGGTTGTAAGAGCAGTTTAAAATCCCACTGATTTCTGTGGGACAGGGAAGGAGACAATGACCTGCTTGGTCAGACACCGGCAAGGACCTTCACTTTTCTCCAACAAGACAAGCGTTTACTGTGTGAACTTTGGGTAGACCATGCAGGTTGCAAGTCACCTCACTTAGCTCCGGTGTTGAAGTGACTTGTCCAAGATAGTCAAATGGGCTCCTGGTGCTCCTGTCTGACATCTGTTCCAAGACCACATGCCTGTTTCTCCAGTGAATGGCTAACTTTGACTAAATTCCTGGCTTTTAAGGCTGTTAACACACACCTCATCTCCCTGCCCGTTTCCCTGAAAAACAGCCCCGTCTTTCAGCGGAAAGTTACACTCCAGACTTCATTTGGGTCTGTGCCGGGGTTTTTCTTTCAGAGAGATCACAGCCTAATGAACATGCAGAAGAGACAACTATTCCCAGACAAAAATGTGCACTGCATGACAGAATTGCTATGGCTTTGCTGTGTCTCACAAGCTCTGTGCAAAGCCATCAAAGAGATTCTCCTTTATACGAGATGGGAAGGCAGTAACCTGGGCTTAAGGAGCAGGACAAGCTTAGTTGAATACCAACGGCCACAAGCACCTCAGATGGCCACCATGGCTGTGGACTGACAACCAGCAATTCCTAAGCTCTCTACGGCTTGAGCAGGTGGGTGGAGGGAGATAATAACTCATGAACTTCCTAAGTAAACATCAAAACATATTTGAATGCAAGAAGGTTTTGTACTATTATATTAAATAAAATCCATGATAAATAGCTGAGTCACAGGAGGCCAGCAGCAAGCCTTTGCTGCTGTCAAGTGATTAACTTCAGCAAGAACATCAAAGAGAGGAAACAAGGAAAACAGATGAGACGCTTGCTGCTTAGGAAGAGACATCTGTGGGGGATTTTGCCCACATTAGAACTGCAGCCCTATGCCCAGAGCTGCCATAACACATCACACTTTCCATTGCATTGGATTCATTTAATCGTCACAAGTAGTAAAGCTCACTTTTCTTCAGAGCAGCAGTAAATAGCAGGAGGCATAGGCATTTGAGAGAAGCAGGATAACAGTATTGGTCTGTCCTTAGCCACCCCAAAAATTGTGAGATCAAGTTTCAGAATCACAATGTTCAAAAAGAAAACAAAATCCTTGTGTTGTGATTTGCAGCCTGCAGCTTCCTCTCAACAGCGATCATAAACTCTTCTCTGCAATTGAGAGGGATATTTTCATCTTTAAAAAATAAATCAAAGATTCTTACACAAATAAGATGAATCCAGCTGTCAGGGCTTTATATAAAAATGGGCCAAAGGGCATAGGAGTCCATAACACTCCTGCAACATTTCTGTGGACAACACACTGTCTAGAAGACCCTTCAATGTTACTGTTGTTCATAGGAAGCTGTTAGTATGGTCTAGAGAGAGAAAGAGGGATGTACTCAATCGGTTAGTATTTCTTTCCATGGACCACTGAAACCTGGGGACAATTGTAGCACACCAGCTTAGCAGACAAGAATTTTTGAACCCTGCTTCATACTGAACTTCTGGGGAGGCTTCATGAAAAGCACAGACATCAATGAAGACGGACAACAGTGGAGAGGTTAATTTTGTAACGGAGAAAATCATGCATGTTTTTTTGGGGGGGGATTTGGTTTGTTTCTTTTTTTCTTTTCTTTTTTTTTTCCCCCTATGGCTGAAAGCTACACCTTCAGAAAGGACAGATGTTATTTGGTGCTTTGATCAGCCTTGCGGAGAGCCTAGTGCTTAGATAAACTCCAGCAACACACCTGGGTGGGGTTTGAACTCCCATTCCTAACTGAGTAATGTAACACAGAGTACCAGGTGAAAGGGTAGAAACTGCTACTTTTGGGAGGAAAGTTCTCTCTCTTTCTAGAGAGAACTCCAGAGTTGGATTTCGCATGGACATACATGCCCACTGCTTTCAGATACGTCACCTACTGTGAGTTCTTCTCTGCTCTGCTTAAACAAGTTGGACTCATGTTTTTCAGTCATTGTGTTCTCCCAGATGGGAATCCAGGCTCCCCTAGTACTGAGGCTGTGGAGTCTGTGTGATGCGGGACAAAAGCTTAAATTTGAAATAGCCCGTGTCCAATTTCCACTGCTTTATTGGAAACAGGATTTAACCCATCAATACTATAACACAAATTCTAGGTCTCTAGCAACTTGAGAGTGCCTAGATGACACTGCAGTTTTTTATTGTTTGTATTGAGGCATATATGTTCAAAGACTAGATAATTTTTGAGAGATTAATACAACTGCAACCAATTTCACATATGGGAGGTCTGGGACTTCTCTTCACATATTCAGTAAAACACATAGTTAATGGCAACCTTAAAACACCTACCAGTGGAGACTCATAGATCTTGAAAGAGAATTGATCATAGCCCTGTGCAAGCATGACCTTCTGTTTAACACAGGGCACAGGATTTCATCCACCGTGGCGGAGGGAATTATTCTTTCTTTCTTTCTAACTGAACACCATCAAGCCCAATAACTTGCTGGTGGCTGAACTATAGCTTATCATTAAGTAAGACATCCAGGCTCGGTGTAAATGCTCCACTGTGAATTTACCACCTTCTTCAGCAAGCTTACAACATGCTTAAACACCTTGACAGAGTTCATTCTTTTCCATTTGAATTTATTTGACCTAAACTTCCTGCTATCCGATTCTATTATGCTTTAGTGCACTGGATTGAATACTCCTTAATATCATTTCCCTGGTTAAGATTGTTACACAAACCACCACACGCCAGACACCAGGGACTGAAACAGGCATTTTCAGTGCTAAAATATTCCATGTCAACAGTCTGAGATAGTTCAAAGGTGCTGCTCCATGGCCGGATAAGCTAAATTGGGACTGCCACAAACAGACAACCTGCCCCACTTGCACCAGCCCTCGCTTTCCTGAGCTCGCTGAGTAAATCAGTTCAGCAAGTCCAGCCCTAAGAAATCCAGTACTATAAAAGCGATGGATCAGTGTTTTGTTGGCTTGCTCCCTGAACTGGGTAGACACACAACCCACCCAGTGTTGGGACAGGGAGGGGCAGCTCTGACATAGTGAGTTAGGCTGTCATGAACTCGCACTTTGGGAGAACTGCAGTAGATTTGCACCATTTGTGGAGCATGGTCACACAACACACAGTGACTGGTAGGTTACAGCTGATCTTCAGGAGATCTGAAGATGCAGTCCTGAACTTCACGCAGGGCTTCAAAAAAATCAAACCAAACCAAGTCAAACCTCACCTCATTGCTCTAACTGGTGATTCTTCATTTAATCTCCAGTACTGGGTCAACGCATTCACCACCATGTGCAGGATTTCTGATACCGAAAGAGTATGGGAGGAGTGACACTTCATAGATGGAGTTTGAAAACCAAGATGGAAGACCAGACCCAGAATCCATCTTGCAGACAGTATATCCTGAACAACCACTAAAAAAGGCTTTTGTGTCCGAAGTGAACTAACGCAAGACAGATTGATGGACTGGCCTAAATAAAGGCAACACATTTTTCACATTCTTTTAAAATAGTATCTTTTCTCCCTTCCTAAATAAAAGGCTGGAATGATAAAAATCAGCTAAAAGTGCATCACTGATAAAAACTATGCAAATCTTCATATATCTATAAAGGCAACATCTATTACACTGACAGTTCAGATAAAGACTTTAGTTTCAGGGTAAAATAAAAGTTTCCAGTATTGACTGTAAATGCAAACATTTGCTTTGTTTTTTTTTTTTTTTTGAAGTACTCTGTATTTTGTACTCTGACATTTACAAATTCCATGGATAATTTACTGAGCTTTCCCCACACACAGAAACCCAGCCCCTCCTTCTTGAAAAGACCCCCTAATATTATAGGAACCTGGGTAGAAATACATAACTTGAGGGGCAGTGAGAAGGAAGATAAAAAAATACAGAGAAATGACACAGATTAAAGTAAAATAAATAGCAGGCAGCAGTTCACATTATAAAGTGCTGGGGGTATTAAAAAGGAATCCATCACATGTGCCAGGAGAATGCATGCGCTGTAGAGCATCCCTATGCTGGTCCTTCCTTTCTAACCTGGGGTCACAGTCCATTTTTTTTCCCTTTCAAAGAGAACTGGCTTTTACTGAGGTGCCCAGCTCAAACCCTTGTCTATCAAGAAAGCAAACAGCAGAGCAAGTAAGGATGAAACTACATATACTTCTTCAGTTTCCTTCTCTAAAGACTTTCTAATTGCCCTTATCCTTCTCTTCCCTCCCCAGCCATTCAATCCTGCCTGCAGCTCTCCCTGCTCCTCAGCTGTACCAGCACAACAGTCCATGGTGCTGCTGCTGTGCAAAGCAAAAATGTACAAAAATGATAAAATAAACTAGATAACAAGGTTCCATTGTTCGTTTTAACCCAGATAATTTCAAAGACCTGGCTTAAACTGCAACCCCACACACAGTTGTATCAACACAGCTGACAGGACGGCAGGGAACTTGGCATGCTGCAGAAAAAATGTAGCATATAACTACTCCTGGTGGAGCCATTCAGTCAAATGGTTTGCTGTGCCCATTCTGCCTGGGGAGAACAAATTTTAGGACAGATTCACTTCAGTGTGACTGCACGGCAGTTAGGACTTTGCTCAATACCAACGTGTTGTGTAGTGAGTTTTTTCCCCCCTGAGTTAATATATATAAACGATCTTTTAAAACTACAGTCTCTAATCTAATTTTGACTTTACAGAATCTAAATGAGGAGAAGAGGAAATTATATGGGAAAAAAGGAAATCCAAGGAGTAACCTAAAGAACTGAGACAATGTGTCACAAAAATTACTGTGAATTAGATAAATGCTCAATTTATTACATGCTGGCAACAGCAGAAACAATTTTGTGTGTCTTTAAACAACAAAGTAGAAGGCAGGTTAGAACTCCTACCCTCTAAAAAACACTTGTGTATACAACAGCACAAAATTCACCTTTGCCAGTGCCTTCTATAAACTAAAACCACGGAGCCCAGAGCACTTCATAGGTCTGCAGTCATTCCAGCACCACCAAATACCTATAATAAATGAGAAGCCCAGTGTACTTCTTGGTATTTATGTCTCAGAAATCAGTTCAAGGTCCAGTTCAAAATAAGGGTCCCATCATACCCTCTACAGATTTTTTTTTTTAAACAAACCTCTGTTCAGAGAAATAAAGCACTCCTCCCCCTGCCTTTTGGATTTTTTTTTTTATCTTTTCCTTTGAAGAAGATAAAGAGCCATACAAGAGCCAGAACACAGAGGTTTAAAACATTTCATTAATTTTTGCTAGGGCATTACACAATAGTGATTACTTGATTACTTTAGGGCTTACTCTCTGCCTCTAAGATATGGACAGGATTCAAAATGTGCTTTCATCAATTTGCCTGGAAAAAGCTAAACACCAGAGAGGTGGCTTGACAAAACTATCAGTCTTTATCTCACAGCCTACAGTTTTGAAAGCAGTAATACAGACAGATGGTGGCAAAACAAGCCAAATTCCATAGGAAACTCAGAGCTGACACCGTTTTCTCATCACTGTTATGTTACGTCAGCAAGAACAAGCAGTAAAATAGCTTAATATGCACAAAGCGAACACTCAGCCTGCAAACAGCTGAAAAATATAGTGGGCAACCCCATGGACTGCAAACAAATTCTACAGCCAGATGTTACAATATCCTACATCAATGGCACCTGACGCAGTAAAGCTTTCAGGCTGCTAAACTTACCTGATTAGAAACAGGTACTACCCCTGGGTCAGGATGTATCTCACCTTAAGCTGGCAAGTCTAACATTAAGATACCTTAACCACTTAGGGGCTTTGGTCCCCCTTTGTAATCAAGTAAGAAAGAAAGAGAACTGCAGAATGCTGCTGCACGTGTCTTCCAGTTGGCCCTGGAGGCGGGAAGAGCCCAGCTTTTGGTGTGCCCAGCTCTCTGCATCCCCAATGGACAAAGGTCTGTACTGCAGCAGCCCCTCCGAGCAGCCTTCAGACAGGCTTAGACATAGAATCATATAATCATAGAATGGTAAGGGTTGGAAGCGACCTTAAAGGTCACCTGGTTCCAAGCCCCCCATGAGCAGGGACATCTTCCACCAGACCAGGATGCTCAGATCTCCATCCAACCTGGCCTTGAACACTTCCAGGGAGGGGGCAGCCACAGCTTCTGTGGGCAACCTGTTTCAGTGTTTCACCACCCTCATGGTGAAGAATTTCTTTCTAATATCTAATCTAAATCTGCCCTCCTTTAGTTTACAGCCGTTCCCCCTTGTCCTATCACTACACACCCTTGGGAAAAGTCTCTCTCCATCCTTCCTGTAAGCCCCTTCAGGTACTGGAAGGCTGCTCTAAGGTCACCCTGGAGCCTTCTCTTCTCCAGGCTGAACAGCCCCAACTCCCTCAGCCTTGTCCCCATAGAATAGGTACTCCAGCCCTCTGAACATCTTTGTGGCCCTCCTCTGGACCTACTCCAATCCCAGAACGGGGGTGTAAGAAACATTTTAGAAACCTACCTCTTTCAGAAAAGCAGGACTGATATTGCCACGTGTCTTCTCATTAAAAACTTCAGCTGGGGGTGATGGGGATTGTAGACCACACACCCTTGGGCCTCCCCAGTCCTCCCCTTCCCTCCCAGACTGCCTGTCCAGGTTCTGATGGAAGGAACTTGTTTGCAAACGCTGCCACCGAGAACCTGCCGCAGCAGCACCAACAGTACTGGGGAGCCTCAGCGAGGAACAGCCCTCCCCACATGCTGTCGATGGATTTTAATCAAATCCTACTGACTGCCCCAAAACCCAGCACTGAGCTACACGCTGTGCACATCTTCCAGCACTATCCCCCCTCCTTGCTGTGCCAAACTCCTTAATTTAATTACTCCTTTCTTTAGCTTTTTCTTCCTCCCAAGCCTCCTGCCTCCCTTGTCCGAGCCTCGTCTCGCCTTCGCTCCCTGATCTAATTAGCTCCCACAGAACACCTGGGCTCTGCGTGCCGGACTGACATCTTTCGCCATGCACCAATCTTTTGCTCAATTGCTTCAATTAGCTTCCATTGTACACCTGGGTACGGCATTAATATGACATCTGTACACTTCAGGGAACGTCTGCTCCATTATGGAGCTCTTCCATCACTTCTCAGACAGAAAGAGATTATTGTGCCCTTAGCTGTATCCCTGCCGTAGCCAGGGGGATCATTCTCTGCCTCCTCGTCTCAGATACAGCCATGCAGTCTCTCTGCAGATGTTGAAGCTTGGAAAAAATGGGTCCTCTGTGAGAGACGTGAAATCACAAACCATCAAGGCTTTGGAGACAGTAATTTACTGGAATGCTTGGAGCCAGAACTGCAAAGCTGAGTAGAGCTGTTCTAAGTGTTGCACCTTGATTGAACTCTGCTGTAATCCCAGCAAAGTGCAGCTCTTTGCCCTGTTTGAGCTGGCTATAAAGTCGAGGGGCTCCTCTAGCTGCATAACAGGACTTTAAAACTTTCACTAGGCTCAGACTGCTGAAGCTGTTTGTAATAAATTGCAGATCAGGGTGTTCAGGGGATTGGTCCAGACTTTATCACAGGTATTTTACATTTGCATCTGTGGAACTGCTGGCCAAATTTGCCCTGTACTCTACAAAAGGATATTGAAAGACAGTGGAAAGGGCATCCTCAGAAGGCAAAATTGCAGACAATGTTGATTATTTCAAATTTAACATTAATAATAATCACAGATGCAACAAAATAATTTGTTCAGTGCAGGTGAGGAGAAGTGAGGGCTAACGCTTCCTAGCAAAGATGAATGTTTTCTCCCTGGATCCAAAATGATAAAATAGCATTTTTTAACAAGTCATCACGTTGTGTTCATAAATTAAAATTTTTTATAACATCCAAGCTACTAATAGGTCTTATTTTGGGGGTTGGTAGGGAATGAATTAGCTAGTATAATCCTGTTTGACAGACATCAAAGCTAAGCACAACATTTCTAGTGACATTATGCTGAAGCTGGAAGGTTTATGTTACCACTTATCACCCGTCTGTCCATTCTTCGCATTATAACTGCTGAAGCTGTTGGCTGGTTTCAACTATATCTAGTGGACCAGGGAGGCCTCAAAGACATTATATGAACGTATGTTTTATGGAAATGAATCTTTCATCAGGAAGGGACACCTTATTAATTTTTTTGACGATTAAAACAGCTGTAGTGTGAGAGCAAGAATCATTAAACAGAGAAGCTGCACCAGAAATTTTTATGATCTCCCTAGCTTTAGGAAAAAAAAAAACCAAACAAAACCAACAAACACTGCCACTATTTGCACTTTCGCAAGCACAAGCAAATTCAGGTGAGCGACTACTCCCTAACAGAACAATCTCTTCAGCTTTTCAGAATACTTCCACGGGTCAAAGAACAGGTTGGTTCCAGTGCATTATTTTGGCTGCAGAATAGATGCCCCATTGGATTCAGTTTGCGCTTAGAAGAAAGCAAAGTTAACGCTGTAGGAAAGCAAAGGAGTGATGGGCAATCACTGTGTTGCATTCAACACGTTTGTACCAGTCTATCCATCTATCCAGTCTATGACAAGACATCATCTAAATTATAAAAATTATATATCTCAGGACCTTAGCAACAGATTCACCAAGAATCAGCATTATACATAATGTAACCTCATTTCTAAATGGTGACCCCTTTTGGATGTAGCCCAGCTTTGAGGTCATGTGAATTGTCCTAGGCATATTTTCTTCTATTCTTAGGAGAAAATGATGATGATGATAGAATAAGATTTCAGGTTTACTGTTGTTGACTAAATCGTTGCATTTTCTTCTACCATGGCTGTTTTCTTGCCTTAAATTCACAAAAAACACATCAAGTCTCTCCCTCCACAAAACAGAAACTGGGCAGTAGCATGGCTGCTTATGGAAAACAGGCCTCTTGCAGCCAGAATGTAACCCAAGAGCTCTCTTTGGATTGAGTTGCTCTTTTTCTGTCCTTCTTTCTCCTTTTGTGACTGATTCTGTGGTATTTTGCTTCTCTTTCTTCACATGTGCATATCTCCTAGAACACAACTTCAGTTCACCCAATTCAAACTCAGAGCAGTCTTTAAACAGTTTTTAACTGCTGTTAAACTCCTTGTTTCCATGAAGATTAACACATCTCATTAAAGGACTCCATGCTTTTGAGTTGTCCCACTGGATTATTTGATTATTAAAATTAAATGACTAACCGTCAGGCTGAATGGGTGCCGACCTTCTCAACCACCTTCAACCCACGATGAAATTCCTGTAAAACATTTCAGCCACTGCCAGAGAGCCTGTAGACGGCAGCAGGATAACGGGTAAAGGAGTGGACCTGTTTGGAAAGGGAGAGCTCAGCTGTCTTTAGAGGAGGGAAGCACCACATCGCTGCATTCAGTTACGTTTGCACTGGCAGGGAGAACTCAAACAATGGTGTTCCTTGGGGACTGGGCACAACGGACAGTAGATGCTCGCAGGCTGCTGCATGGCGAGAGCAGACATGTCCTTATTATTGCTAAGAAGCAATGTGTGACCAGGAACAGCTATATGCTTCGAAATTGGAGAGATGTTCCCCAAGGGCTGGGGAAGGAGCAGCTCCAAGGTCTCCTTTTTCTCCCATAGCACTGCTCAGTGGGTACCTGCACTCCTTGTCATATGGGAGCCTTCTCTGCTTGTATCACAGCTTTTTTGGGGTTCTAAGCACTGCACAGGAATTGATTCGTGTGCATTTAAATGCTAACAAGGCATGTCTTCCTTTCGACCAGAAGCACTTTAACTACGTTTCTCACCTCTCTCCATTAAATTTGTGTCTCATCCCATTACTCTATCCATTCTCCTGCCACCATTTCTTCATTTGGAAGAGTCCTGGATTTTTTATTGTGCTTTGTGTTAATTCGGACCGGTTCATCACACGCAATCTACAGTGGCTCAGATAAAGGGGCAGCACAGTATCACACACAGGTGAGAATGAGCCTGTGGGACAATGGAAAGAAAAGGGTAAACTGGATTTGTTGCTAGAGAAAACATCACATAGGAAGTCACTATGAGTAAGATTTGAAACAGGTATTCTGAGCCACAACACAGGTGTCCTCATCCTTTAGGAAGAAACAGAAATAAATGAGCCCTTTTTCTTTGTCCCCCCTGCTGAGCCAGTAAATCAGTCCCCCTGGAAGCAGCACATCATTGTTCACGTCTCCCAGACTGTGTGACCTGCAGACAGTAATTTCCTTCTGACAGGGGTCTCTCTTACGTACTGAGAGACCACAGCACGCAGTCATAGTAGATTCCCAGAATGAACTCTACTGCCTTCAGGGGGAAACTATTCCTTCCAGAGCAGCCTCTCACGTACCAGTGTGTCACTCTGGGTTTTTTACTGTAGCAGATGTTATTTCCAGATACTATAGTTAATGTGCCAAACACGACAGCTCCACCAGTTGAAGACATTTTTCTGAAAACAAAAATTAACTAAATATACATGTAAAAATGTATCTGTAGTGTTGACTTCTTTCGGGAAAGGGAGAAAACACTAACACCCTCAATTCCATTTCTAACACCCTCAATTCCATTTGTCAGCATGGCCAGCATTTGCTTTCACAGCAAGTACCTCCATGGAAGAATGGAGGGAGAACAAAATGCCAAGTTTTAGAGAAGTCTGTCCAAACTGCACAAGAGGCAATTGACTCACTGAAGTGTAGGCTTGACTTGACTGTTATGGACTAAAAGTGGTTTTTCAGAGCTCTTTGTGTTCATAAATGCTATCTACAACATCTTTCGTGGTGCCTTTTCTGCAATGTAGGATAATGTGAGCTCACACACAGTGAATAATTAGCAGTCAATGGGCTAAGAATAATGGATATGGAAGCAGTTTCCAAGAGGGGATTTCTTCTCTTCTCTCTCTTGACTTTTTAGGAGAGTATTTGACTAGTCAAAGACAGGAGGGATTACATCCTAAAGCTAATTAATGTCAATCAGTCATCAAAACTAGCTGCTAATGTGAGCTCTAATTACTGCGGAGTCCAACAGCTTGGTGGATCATGCCACACGGGAGGAGTTCTGGCCATGTCCTTGCTCTAGCCCCTGGAGCAATGGTGGACTTTCGCCTAGCCATCCAGTAGAGAGTTCTCCGAGGGAGATCACAGACCAGCCTAAAGAAACAAGCATGTCCCGGGGAAAAGACATCAGCCTCTCATTTGCAGTCTGGAATCCAGAAAGGACACAGCCTTTGGACCCCCTCCTCGTTGGAAAAGTTTTATCAGTAGCAGACAACTGCTGTGACGTGGCTGGTGTGACTCTGTGTGTTGCCCAAGTTTCCTGAAGGGCAGATTTTATATTTCCTCAGAGCAAACCCATCTGATTGAGCCAGTCACAAACTGAGAGGGTCACTTGCTCTCAGAGTCCTGATTCAAGTTTTGGCATTGTTTAAACCTAGCAAAACAGGCATGATATTGTGCTCATATTGAGGCACAAAGTTTCAGCTCAATGAGACCAGTTGAGAGATTTATTAAAGCCCTCGCCTGGCTCAGTGGGTTGTGTCAGCACCACAGACACTCAAATTCTGCATAAAAGCCATTTTAAGCACTCATGTTGCTCTTCTTAAAAGCCTTTTAAGCACCCAATTCCCCCTAACAAAGATCTCAGTATTTAAATGAAAGCATTTTTTTCCTGCATCCAGCACTGCTCTTTCATGTTTCTTTTGCATCTGATGCTTTAAATGTTCTTTTATTGTCATCACATGTGATGGAAGAATATTATCAAAGCAATCAAACTATAGACAAAGGGACTTAGAAGATTTACAGCTGCATTCAGCTCTCCAGATGAAGCTCATGACAGCCTGAAGGCACAGCAAGCACCAGGCTCAGCTGCCGGCCACAGCAGGTCAGTGCTGACCCAGGGCAGATGGGAGAGGAGGGAAGCAAAAAAAAAAAAAAAAGCTAGAGTATCCTAAATGAACTTAAGAGGAAGAAACGGATGTGATATTCCATGGGGCTTTTCCTACCCAAGCAAAACTAACAGCCTTTCCAGGTTAGTAACCTCAAGTTTCTCCTTTTTACCATCTCATACCAAAGGCTTGCAAAGCAGGCAACAGCAGGAAAAAAGCAGTCTTAAACCGATACCGACATGTAATTGATCTTGGTTCCTAATCACTGCTCCACAGGGACTAGCAGCACTTTAAAAACAAGATGTATTTAATCACAATGTCCCACTGACATCAGTTCAAAGGCAGCTTCAGCTGCTCTCATCTTCAAGAGAGAACTTTCTTGCCCAGACTTCAATTAATCCCTATGCTGTCTAATTTTTCCAATATTTTCAACCTTGTAGATTCTTTGCACAAAATCCTGTCAGTTCCACTTGTTCCTTCTTCTAAGTTTGAATACACAGGTCTTCAACCAAAAAGGAAGTCAGAAAATTCTCTTATCCAGACTTTTCCCTCTCCGCACTACAAATCAAGACGATAGCTGCTTTTTGATTTGCTTTATTTGTCATAATCAAAACTAAAAAATCACCCCCAGGGCTCAGTTTCCTCAACTGTAGTCCATTACGGAGGTTGTCGGTTTTCTACGGCTTTTGCAAATCAAGGTCTTCACTATTTTGAAGATTTTTTATGATTAGGGGACTGGAGCATCTCTCCTACGAGGAGAGGCTGAGAGAACTGGGCTTGTTCAGCCTGGAGAAGAGAAGGCGGAGAGGGGACCTTATAAATGCCTACAAATATCTGAAGGGTGGGTGTCAGGAGGATGGGGACAGACTCTTTTCAGTAGTGCCCAGTGACAGGACAAGGGGCAATGGGCACAAACTGAAGCAGAGGAAGTTCCATCTGAACATGAGGAAGAACTTCTTCCCTCTGAGGGTGATGG
>Ga0065711_1000738_pt1 | contig 56439 bp, 40 predicted proteins | sample Hoacrofraction12_FD_59098 | JGI IMG/M metagenome (GOLD analysis project Ga0065711, IMG submission 59098) | Hoatzin crop microbial communities from Cojedes, Venezuela - Epithelial fraction 12 v2 (version 2) | ecosystem: Host-associated > Birds > Digestive system > Esophagus > Crop | place...
GGGGGGGGGGGGGGGGGGGTTGTTGTGGTCTTTCCTTGGAGGCAGCTCAGTCTCCATTTAGCTGCATCCCCTGGGCTTTACTGCACAATGTGCTAATTGCAGGCTTTCCAGGGGAGCTTATTCCCAGCTCTGCATTGTAAGCACAGTGGGGCAGCAGGAGGAGGAACGCAGCAGGTGCTGGAACAGCACCTTGGCTGAGCATCCCTCTCCCCACCTCGCGCTGGGGTGGGAGGGTGGAAGGGAGCATTCTGCTCGGCTATAAACAGACTCCCTGTCATGAAAATAGGCCGCCACCAAGTGATGCCAGTAGGAGCGCTTTAGTGATTTAAATGATGTACACGGCAGAGAACAGCTTGATTAATTCATATGAATTGTAACTGCTTAGGTCTCCATTCATCTGGAATGATCCGCAGTCCTCTCTGCCACTGAAGTTACAAAAGGTCCCTGGCTTCGGTTGCAGGTGATGTATTAGTGACCCCCTCCCGAAGCCAGCCCTGCACAGGGATCTGCTTTGTTGCTACAGGCGTCTACATCGGAGTGACTGAGAGCAAGACAAGGACAAGGGATCTGCTCCTCAGCAGGCAGCGGGGCAGGATGGGGAGCCCCAGCAGGCATCTCCCAGGGTAAGGGGGTGCAGGCTGGGGGTGGCTAACCCTGGGACAGGAAGCAGCTGACTCCTCCCAGGGTGAAGGGTTTTTTGGAAACACCGGTGTCTTTATCTCAAAAATCATCTGGTGGCACGTACATAATGTGTGAGGACATCTGGCTGAGGCTGAATGCTGGGGCCAGCGGCTGCTTTGTCACAGTGGCTCATGGGGTCATTGGGTTTGCTCTCGTTGCTTCTGCATCTGATTGAAGAGATTGGCCACAGAAACCAAGTTAGACACGGGGACACAGGATGGGGCTGTTAGGTGGCAGCTGCTCTGAGTGAAGGAGCCAGGGTCACGCATAGACCCTCACCTCTGTCCAGAACCTGCTTGGCCATTTGGCTAAGTGGAGGAGATAGGGTCTTCATTCTCCTTAAACCATCCCCCTTCTCTTAGCAGCAGCAAAAGGAGCAGTGGGCAACTCCCGATCAGCTGCTGCACCCAGCATGTGCCTTGTGTCACTTGTGGCATGAGGAAGAAGTGACTCTCTTGCTGGCAGCATCAGCAGAGACAAAGCCAAGCCCTGGAGAAGGCTGGTGCTGTGGTGAAATCATAGAATCATAGAAACTTTTGGGTTGGAAGGGACCCCTAGAGGTCATCTAGTCCAATGCAGAGGTGGGAGTCCTGCTGCCTGCCACGATGCCCAGCATGGCTTGAGGCTTGTGCAGACAGGACTAAGCTGTCCCACATCAGGCCTGCTGCCGGATTTGTGCTTTCCAGCACCCAGCACCTGCCGGTCACAATCCATCCCCACTGAGATCAACAGTGGCAGTCGAGGACACTGGGTCGCAGTGCCACCATGTGGGCTCTGCCAGCTCCCCAAATATGGACGGAGGGAGCTGGGGTGCTCTGAACTGGACCTGGGTCCCTACAGCTGGTGACTGATGGATCAGAGAAATTAAAATATCAAACTGGAAGCAGACATCCCAGCTTTCCTGAGGATGCAACGCTCGTTGACTGGCACCACTTTTCTCATAGAAGTCCTGGGTGCTAAGCTAAACATTTGTTTTCCTTGCAGGCTCCTTTAGAGGGTACTTGAGGCAGGACCCTCATCAAACTCTCCCAACAGGCTGCCACCCTCTGCACCCCCTGGGCTCAGACCCTGAGGGGCAAGGGCCCTTCACCATCTTCCTTGGTCAGGATGGAGCCATACCAAAAGGCAGCATGAACCTCCTTCATCCCTTCTGGTGCGAAGACAGGGGCTTGGTCCAAGCCAGCTTGGTTTTTACGAGGTTGGGTGACTTTGCACCAGAGCAGATGAGGAGCACTTACAGAGCCCCTGACTGTCGCTGGGGTGAGAGACAACAGAGAAGTAGTTTTAAAAGGCTGGCAAGCTGAGCATTTAAATGCTCCCTGGATGTTTAAACCTCCACTGCTGCACTTGGGCTAGGACTTTGCCTACCTTATCGCACCCACAGAGTCTGTTGTGTCTCAGTCATGAGTACAGATAGCCAGGAGCAGAAGACAACTCCTGAAGGTGCATGAAGGTTACCCAGGGCATGCTAATGGCGTCAAGTGCCTCTAAAGGTGCCCCTCTGAGTTAGCTCATCCAGGACCTAGCAGCAGGACAGTGCTCCTCACAAAACCTCTGCCTTCGTGCCGTACTCTCACCAGATCACAGACTACCATGCTGCTGCATCAGACCTCTGCCCATGCCCATGGCTGTCAGTTAAACATAAGCTTGGCTGCCTCCATGCTAAGCTGTAGTTATGCTGGAAGACACCCACCTCTCAGGTTTAGATGTCTACATGGCAGCTCCTACCACCAAGCCAGTCACTCTCTGGTCACATTGTAGTCTATGTGGAAAAAGATCACACTTGGGAGCACATGACTCAGCCACTGTATTTCGGACATCGGTGTTAGTATGAATGAGCCGTGCTCTGACTGCGTCGGAGGATGCACTCCTCTGGAATCGGTGTAACTAGACATTTGATAATGTCATCTAACCCCTCCTAGCCCAGCTCTCCTGTCGCCACACCAGCTGCATGAAAATCATGCATGTTCTCACGCAAAAAATACCCCTTGCTTGGTGTATTTTAATACCAGCCAAGTAAAACCTTGTGGTAATGCCTTCAAGCTGTTGTGCTTGCTACCTAAGGAACATGCATGAGAGACTGAAAGCTGTTTTCCTCCCAAACCTTCCAACCCCATGCACACACGTAGTCGAATCCTGCTGCAAAGCTCAGCACCTCTGGATGTGCCTGAAATACCCTTCCAAGCTGACACCCGTGTTTAAAGTCCCCATGAGACCTGAGTCTGCAACAGCTATGGCTATAATTGATCATAACCAAGCAGAAGACCTGAAGTGTTTTTAGGTCTTCGTCTGGTGTTTGGTTTTGACTGTCAGGGCAGGCTGCACAGTGCCCTGGCCTGCAGCTTATCAAAGACTTGTGCTCCTTGTTTGGGGCCATCACAGTGTCAAGTTATCTGACCTGCTGCCTTTGAAGGAAGCCTTCAGCTGGGCAGGAGAGTCTGCTGTCTCTTGCCACCCTACATGTCCTTGCTGCAGCAGCTCTCTCCCGAGCCTGTCATCACTGGGTTTTTGCTGGAGGGAGTCTCTGGAGACTGGAGCAATACTTGCCATCCCACAGCACTGAGTCACCAGCAGGATTCCTAGCCAGGGCCATCCAGGGGCCATGAGGCTTTCCTCCCTCAGGGCTGCCAAACATGTGTCAGCTTCTTGGAGACTCTGAGGCCTGGAGATTTCTTGGGAATTTCCTGAGGCGCCTGGCCAGGCTGGGTGACCCAGCTCCTCCAGACTATGCTGACAGCAGAAGAGGCTCTGCAGCTCCGTCTGTGCAGCACTGAACATCAAGGTGCTCCCAGCAAAATACCACTTGTCCTCACTGCCACAGGCACCCGGATGAATGGTGTCCCTGCAACTCTCAATGAGGAAGGAGACAGCACAGCAAAGGAAGCCTTTACCTCCAACCCATCTCACCTCCACAAGAATGAAACAAGAGCCTTGTGCACCACGGCTGGCACGGCTTGCATCTGAGCTACACCTCTGAGAGATGCTACCTGGACATACTCCAGGGCACGGCTCCAGCTGTATGGTGTCTCTCGTCAGCTGGCACAGGGAAGCTGCTCTGGCCCTTCAGTGTTGCAAAGACCTGCCTGGTGCTGACACTTTGATCTCATGGACAAGTTGGTCATTCACCAGGGACCCTGTGGAGGAATGAGGAAGTGGAACTGGAGATATGTCAGCAATTACCTTGCTTTCTTACTGAAAAACAGGCCAGTAGGTAGTCTGAATGAGCACTTCTTGGAGGTTTGGCCCTAGATGGTCCAAGATGGGGCAGGAGGTGTAGGGAAGAAAGGGAGAAAAGAGGGTAAATTGAGGACTTACTGAGCTGGTAAATTGGGGATTTATACTAATACTGACTGGGTCTGGAGTGTTCAGACTGGTGACCCTGTGAAACTCAGGCCTGAGGGGGTTTCTCTTCTGGCTGTCTGTCCAGCATACCTAGGGCCACCAGCACCAAATATAGCACTCAGAATAGCTCCCATGTTCCCATTTTCTCATATTTTGGCATCAACCAAAAAATTCCCCACCAGGGAACACAGTAAGGTTTTTTAAAGCATGAAAAAGTATATTGTGGTTCCAACAGTCATGACTTAAGACCTCAACTCTTCCCCTGTGGGCACTGTGGTGAGTTGCCCTCGTGGCTGCCTTGCTGTCTACAAAGCTTTGTCATGTAAAGTGAGCTCTCATGAGCAAAGAGGTGGCCTTGATGCTCTGGTGGCCAAGCCAAATGCAGCAGCTGCCAAAGCCCTTGGCATATACAGCTGGGTCCACTGCAGGTGAGCCTGCCCTCCAGCAAGCCCAGCGGGCTCTTCTGGAAAACAAGCAAGACAAGTGAGGGATGTGGCAGAAGACCCAGAACAGAAGCAAACTCCACCAGTCCATCAGGAATGAGGGAGGACATTTATTTGACAATTGAATTCTTACTGTATTGATGAGCTCCTCTAACAAGGCACTGCCCCAGCACACCAAATCACAGCATAGGGATGAAAGGAATAACAACCTACAGATTCAGCTCTCCTTTCCAGTAACTGCCCCTGCAGACCACCATGCACAGATAAGAGCACTGTAGCTTTTTTTCTCTCTCTCCTCCAGTGTTACCTGTCCCCCCCTTACCAGCTCACAGCCTGGGGCATCAGACGCTTCTCCCTTGCTGGAAGAGGGTCACAACAGGAACAACAGGTCCGATAACACTTTCCCCACACCTCCTAGCAACAGCTATCAGAATTTATCACTTAGGATAATAAGGCTAACCATCGGTTCTTATCCTCACCTCAAGACTCCCTCTCCCTGCTAGTCCTGCCCATTTCCCTAGCTTCTGTCCACATTATTTGCTCAAGCTGGGAGTTTTGCAAGGGCTGCTCACAGCTGTACCTGTGTAGAATTCACCAGCATAAGGTTCAGGTGCTTCTCCAAAAACATGGGTGAACAATTATTTCCAAGCTACTGTCTTGTCATCATGTTTGTAACAGGCAAATAAACTTAAGAGTGAAGAACAAATAGGTTTTAAAGCCTTTACAACATTCTCCAGACATCTACTGCTCTGGCTTCTGGGTGTCCTCTTCCAGCTCGGGGCAGGACTTTAGGGAGGCTTTTCACCCGTCCAGGTGACACTGCCCTAAAGAACAGAGCAGTCACACTAAATTAGGGCTGTGCAAGAAAGTACTGCTGCAGTAACACCTTTCAAATTCCACTCCCTGGGACCTCCCGAGAGAATCTTCCACGTTTCGTGAAGACTTCCAGGCCAGGGCTGAGGAGACATCACACATGGCAGTTCCCACCGGCCCCATTCCCACCCAGGACTCATGACATCCTGCTCTCCCTCTCAGCACTCTGATCAAGAGACAAGAGTCCTGATACAGTATTTTATTAGTAGAAATATGCCTCCAGAAAACTTTCAGAAAGCTTAAGGATTTCAGATGCTAGAGAAACTATAATTCATAGGCAACAAATGCTGCAGATTGCGTGCCAGAAGTGCCATCTAACAAGAGAGTGATGGAGCGACTGCTCCCATTCCTCATCACCCGCACGCAAAGGCTGTTGTGTACTCTAATTGAAAATTTAAGTGTAGAGGAGTCTGGTCCTCTGCCCTTATTATCGGAGGGTCTGTACAACCTTCTCAAGAGCAGACTTATTAAATTTAATAGATCTCAAGTGTGCCCAAAAACTGTAAATGATGAATCTTCACTGGGGGAGAAGGGTTTCTTTAAACACTTTATTCACCAGAGCTGTAAACTATGAAACACAAATTGTGAGCAGATTATTTAATGTCACTCAACTGTTTGGTAGAAGAAGGAAACATCACTGAAAGACTCGTGCCCACAAACTTGCCTGTTTTTCCCAGCTGTATCAGATGGTGTGGGAAAAACATAATATATCACTTCCGTCTCCCAACCTGGTGCACTTTATCAGGAACAGCACAAACCAGCTCTAAGCTTCCCTTGTCTGCATCCCGACATCCTTGTGGCATACCCTGGGACCTAATCCTCCATGAGACAGTGCTTTGCACTCCCTGTGGATGCTGCAAACCTGAGAGTCTCCCAGGAGCTCAGCAGCCCTTGTTAAAAGCTCAGGCTCACATAAAGTGCAAACTTTTACCAAGGTTAGGAATGACATAAGGGTCAGGGCTGAGCAGGTAGAAGATGCTGAGCTATCCACAGCCTGGTGTCTAGACCAGCACGTGATGTATGCAACCCCGATGCAGCCAGGGGTTTTACTTTCCTCTAGTGGTTGCATCGTAAATGAGGTTGTTACAGGCTGTGAGCTTTGCTCTAGCTTTAGCTTCCTTCAAGGGCAACTGAGAAGTGCTTCGGGTCACGTGGTGGAAGAGTTAATGTAGGCTGCTTGGTAGAGTTGGCTCAGAAGGATCCTTTTCCCTGCTTCATATGGGAAAATGAGCATTTTTTCTGCTTTAAATTTCCCATTACTCTTGGAAAAAAATAAATACCCCTTCATCTAACCTACAGAAAAATGTTCACAGCCTTGCCTTGTGGGAGTAGAAAATGTACACAGAAAACTGACAGAAAATAGTTTGGCTGTGCTGAATGTGTTATTGCTTGGACTTTGATCCCTCTTCTCCACATCTCTGCCAGCACAAGGGACCTGAGTATCTTCTGATCAGCTTCATGGGGTGCTCACACCTCGGGCAAAGGTGCTTTTCACTTTGCCTGACACAGGTGCAAGGGAGCTTATGCAGGGAACCTGGAAGAGCAGGAACACCTCAGTTGGGAAGAAGCTGTCCCTAGCCTCTTACTGGGACACTTTTCCCTGGCAGGTGCAGTCCTGGCTTTTATTGACTGGGAATCAAGAGCTCAATGTGTCCTTGAGAGTCTCTCTTTTGTTACTACAACATTGCAGTTTACTGTATGAAACAGGAGGTTTTTGCAAAGGCTAAATTCAAGGGGTCAGAAAAGGAAGAACAGGGGGAAATTGCCTTATTCAGAGACATTTAAAAGAAGTAGATGCTAAAATACAAAGCGCTGTAAGGGAGCTGACAGTGTCACCTTGGCAGAGCAGGCTGGGCAGGGAGAGCTCTGCCTTTGGGAAGCCAGGTACCAGCTGCAGTGACTCTTCTCACTGTTCACAGCACCAGGAACCACGTGAGGCTGTTGCCTACACTCCTGGTGCCCCAGTGCTGGGCACATCACAGATGGAAAACAAATGGAAAGATCATTTTTTCTGCAAAGACCTCCCAGTCTAAATGCCCAGAGACACAACAGGGAAGAAATTCCTTGGCTGAGCTGTAATCCTGCATATAGGATCTGGACACACAAATACACCCCATGCGGCAATTCTGCTTATGAAAATTGTGGAAGTCACATCCTCTTCTTTGCAACACACCAGAAACAAAGCTCAGGCAGTTTTCCGTGCTGGGAAATCTGTGCCTGCTGCCCTAGCAAGGGCTGTACCTGAGCAGATGGGTTCCAGCTATCTCTCACTGTCAGTTAGATGAGAAGGAACAATGTTACGGTTGAAGTGCATTTGCAAGAGGACTTTACAGCTTGTCCCCAAAGACCCCTGTCAAGTCTTTGTGGCTTTTTCAGAGTGGGACAGTATTGTTTCTTACAGAAGGGTGTTTCACGTCTCTAGGTTCACATATGTACTGTATACTTGCTCAGCAAGCACTGACTTCAGCTTCCCAAGCCCACAAGAGCATTGAAGTCAGGGAGCTGGCAGAGAGGAGAAAAGGACTATGCAAAACCCTGCCACGGTGGGAAGCAGAGTTCACTTTACCGAAGCAAGCACAGAAGGTCTTCTCAGGCACCCAGACACTGCTGTGCACTTTCAGCGGGTGGGGACCCTGCTGCTAGCCCCCACTCTGAGACCACATCATCAACAGCTTCCACAGAAGGAGGAAAAATCTCCTGGGCTTTCATCCTCTCACTTTCAGTTCCTTTAGAATTCTATGGAAAGGGGATTTCCAAAGAAATGTTCACTCTCGGTTGTTATTATTTATCATGTCCAGCATGCAGCACTACCTCTTTTCAGCCTGTGTCAGAACCGGTGGTTCTTTTTCTTTTGTTTCCTCCAAATATGCATTCTAACATCCCTTTGCTGAAGAGAGATGAATCTGTTCGTCAGGCGAGGAGATATATATATCCAGCAACCCCCTCTTTAATAAGCATCCTTACCCTAGCGCAGCTGCTTGGACCATCACCAGTAATATGTCCCTGTCTATTTGGATCACAAGGGAACGTGATCTTTCATGTTGTAGGAGATTTACATATGGCATTTTCACTGGAGTAACATAATGAAGCCCCACCCAAAGCCTCAAAGCTTTCAGGAAGTTCAGATACAAATTTTGCAGCTTGGGACCTGGTTTTATTTGGCTTTGTTTTTAAACCCGTTTCTTTTTCCTTTGTTGGCTTTCCCTGCTGTTGTGAACAAATGAAAAGCAGAGACAGTACCAAGCAGCCTGGGATTGCTCCCCTGAACCCTGATCCAGCTGAGCACCTTGTCCACACCCTTGTTGCCTGCTGGGAGGAGACAGGAGGTGGCATGTCCCATTGCCCAGGCCACAATGGTGAGGTGCAATGTGTCCTTCCATCTGGATGATCAGGGAACCATAACTGCCCTTACTCCGTGCTCTAGACACCACCACTGTGCACGAAACCACTGCTGCAGAGGACATTACCCCACACAGGAAAGCAGAAGGGAAATTCTGGCATTTGGAGGAGAAAAGCATACTTTGCTCTGGCAGGCAAGCGCAGGTCTGAGCTCTTCTCCAAAATATGCAAGACACAATGCAAACCCCCCATCCTAGACTATGATAACAACTTCATCTCCAGAGCTCTCCAGAGAGGAAGAGCCTTGTTGTGCTAATGGTGTGACCGTGTACTCCACAAGGGTCACAAGAAGGTCAGGCCACAGTGGCAAAGCCCATCCCACCTGCAATCACTGGCTCAGCATCACCTGGGGCTTCGAAAGAGTCTTCAGGCTCAGACGCAGGTGTGTGGACAACTATCAGGAGACTGGGGCGTGCCTCAACCCGCTTCCTCCCCCACGTTGTACCTCCTGATGCAGGAACAGCCATCATCAGGGGAGCAATTTATTTGCCACAGATGAAAGAAAACAGAGAACTGTCTTATCCCATCTCCTCTTCTCCCTGGGGAACCTCAAAAACTGGGAACGTGCACAGAGGTGTCAAGAGAGGGAGCTTGTCCCTCACTGTCTGGAAGAGAGCAACCCCAGGAGAAAGAGAGGTGGACAGTCCAGGTGTCCAGCCCTTGGTTGGGCTTGGCCATTTCCTGGCCTGGAGGCCAACAAGTCTGCGTGACCCATGGAGCTGGTATACACAAGTGTCTGCTCTCAAGTGACAGGATGATAAAAATGATTCACAGGAATTTGTCAACAGTCTGTGAAATCTCAGACAAGCCCAAACCTTGGAGGCCTGACAGCTTCAAGCAATTTCCCACCATTCACAGAACCACTAGGAATAGCTCAATAACCAGACTGAACCAATCCAGAGACCTGCCTGGGCTGTATGTCTGCAGAGCTGTAAAGCAAGTGTCATAAAATGCCACAAATGCAACCAGACTGTAGAACCATCTATCTCAATGCATGCACACACCCCGACAAAAGATTTTTTTCCTTAACATTATATCTGCAGATCATCAACATTTGGCTCACAACATGATTCCTATTATCAGAATCTCACTTGTAAAGTAGTTTTTCTGATCATCAGGTTTATGTGGAAAATAAAAATGCAACCTGGGGAAATGAGAGGGAGGAAGGAAAATGTTTTTCAAGTGGTCTCAGTGGTTGGTTTTTTCCCAGCCTTGGAAATGCGTACTGCTGGGGAGACACTTTAAAGATCACATGAAAACATTAATGAAGGTTGGAATGATGTCTAGTATCCAACCCAATAATTCTCCTCCCAGTAATTTCTTTAAGCCTCATACTTGGAATTCAATCGGTCATAAATTTTGCCTGCTCTGAAGTTAACTGGGTCCACAAGATGTAAATGTATTACTCATCTACTGGTTAATTTGTATGCTCATTGCTTTCCAACCTCTCCACAAATTGATTTTTAGATTCCTTATTTAGCCAGGAAGATATTTCCTGGCTTGTCCCTCAGAAGGTCACAGAACAACATGACGCTGCTGACTGCCACGGGGAAGCAGAAAGTCAGGCAGAGTGCTGGAGAACAAGTTTCCCCATCTCAGGCTCAGTCAAAAGTCAATCAAGGTGCAAGTTGCACTTGGCAGATGCCTGTTCAAAGCCGTGCTCTGGGCAGGGAAGCAGAACAACAGGGTGATGGGCCATGGAGAATGTAGGTAGGGCAGCGAAACAGCTGAGCAGCACCGGCCTGTTCTGAAAAGGTATAAGCTCAGTTCTCTAGGTGGTCTCTTTCTTCTCACTTTCATCTCTCCATACTGTCTGGATTCATCTGCCAGCTTGAACCTCTTAGGCTGGTGGCCTCTATCCTCTTAGTAGGGCTCTGTGAGCCCCGGGGCCAACTGCAGGGCTGCCAGCTTGCTGTGCCTTTCCAAGAAAAGATGTCAGTGTTTGGAAATGTGCAAGTCCACCAACTTGGAGGCTCCATCCCAGGTCTAACATCCCTGGGTCTTAATGGTGCTTCGGGAATATTAACTTTCTCATGCAAGCAGGAGTTCTGAAAAGAAGGCACAAAGATGTGGCCCAGAGCATCACCAGACTCCATAAACTGAGTCATTAGCAGAGTTACACCTCTGATTCGCGTCAGGCACAAAGCTGCACTACAGACCTCTGGAAAGCTCTCCTGTCTGTCCCTGCATGCCACACTGTATGCTCCTAGAACAGAAGTTCCTCACCTCTTTAAGGGGCAAGTTTCACTTTTCCACAGGTGCTCATTGTATTCTCCCTTCACCCTTCTTTAGGGCGGTACATCCACGGCCGCCCGGTGTTAAATCCATGGCTTGGTCTCTGCCTTTGCTTTTTTTTTTTTCAGCTGATTACATTTTGACAGTGATTTTGTAGCCTTTATCTGCTGGCTCCCACTGTTTGTATTCTAGGAAACATTTACTGCCTGTCTGGCTTGCCAGCACTAGCATTGCTCACCATCCCTTGGGAACAATGAGAAATGATGTGTCAGAATTTACCCGCTTCCCAGCGCTCCCTGTTTACTACAAGGACCCCATGGGCAAGAGAACAAATAGATTACTACAATTTATATCTCTCTGGGTAATGTCCTGCAGTTCCTTATCTTCCCAGCTGGGATATTGTTCACTCTGTTGGGCCTCTTTCAGCTTAGGAGTTGTGTCATAGTGGCATCCATGGTGGTGAAAAATTGCCTGTCTGACAGCAAAAGCGTTATGGGAAAACCAAGATTTTTTTTTCCCCCCCTCCTTCTCCTCTCAGATGTGCTTATCGTAATGCGGTGGAAATCAGAGCTTGGTGGGAAAAGGTTTCTGAGTCTCATTAAAACTTTTTATGATTTTCAAATGTTCCCCACTCCTCAATGAGACAAAGCCCAGAGCTTCCACCTTGTAAGGAGGAAGTGAATCATCTTGACCAAACCCCGGGATGGTGGCAGGGAGCCTCTGCCCCGCTCTGGGAGGCTGGGGCTCAAGTCTCCGTTGCTGGTGTGTCCAGGCCAAATGAGAGGGTCTTTCGGCTGTCCTGAAGTGATTCTGCCTCTTAAACTCTCTACCAGAGGTGTTCCACTTTGTATTCAAATGTCTGTTTGAAACCATGATTTGATCCTGGGATTTCCAAATCCCTTGGCACTGCCCTTCCAGAAAATTATAATCTGGCCAGATGTATGCAGACCTAAGGATCCTCCTGCCTTTCCCTAAAATAATTTCAAAGACTGGCTAAATTTACGACTGGACTCCACAATCTTAAAGGTCTTTTCCAACATAAATGATTCTATGGTTCTATGATTCCAAATCTCAAGAAAAGTGTTATTTTTTTGACACATCAGCATTTTCTGCCTAAAATACATTTGTCTGAAGATTTCCCAACAAACTCCAGCAACAGTTCAGCACAGAAGCACAGCACGTATTTGGTTAATAGCGAAGAAGTCCCCCTCTCCTTCATCTTTTGCTTGCTGTCATCACTTTGCAATATCTCCCTTAATCTATATGAACAATCTCTGTCAGGGCCCTCTTTACCTCTCAAGTCACTTTCAAGATCACCCAGCAAGCATCTCCTCATGTTCTACCATAGGCCTCCATGGCAGCGGTCTCAAGAACCAGGTGGTCTCAGCTGGCCTCAGCTCTTTGCATCTCAGACCCTATTTGGGTCTCTGACGTTTGCTGTCTGCAGCGTAACTGGAGTTGGGAGCTGCTTCACTGAGGATTTTTTAATTAACTCATTGTGCTCTGCCTCCTCATGGCTCTGCCCTGCCAAGGCAGGTGGTTCGAAGGAAATGACGAGGAGGGAGTTAGTTCATCATGCCTGCAGAAACCTCTGCTACTTGTTTAACTGGTGAAACCCATAAAGTAATTTCACTGGGACAGCTCAGATTTCCATTCATGCTGAGCCTGTCCTCAGTGAATAGTGCTTACCATGTAACAGCAACACCCTCCGCGCCTCTCAGTCCACACAACGCTTCTCATTCATTCCCACAGGCATGAGCATCCTTGTCTGAAGCCTCCTGATGCAATCAGTTGGCTTAAAATCCTCACTTAACATTTCCCTTTAACCTCCCCTGCTCAAGCGGGAAGCCTGCCAGACTGACAGCACTGGAAGGAGGAGCCCTGCCTCTCACCAAAGGGCAGCAATGCTGCGGGGAAGCGGCATGAAAGGCTTCCAGCCCACTTGCTTGCCTCTCTCCCAGAAGAGCCATCTCTTCTGGCAAGCTTATTCACTCTGCGCGATCAATCCCAATCTCCTTCCCAGCAAGGAGGTCTTATTAATACTGGTTGAATGGAATGGGAGGTTTGTGGTCTAGAAGATTTTCCCGTAGGAACAGGAGGTAGACCACCAACCCTTTCACATTGACCACCCAGGTGGCAATAACCTTTGGCCAGTGCTGGCATGGGCTGAGCTTGATGCCAGACATAGTGCTGCTGAATAGATGGGTTGAAGCCATCTGGGGGTGAGGATGGGGGAGGATGCAAGGAGACTGTGGGGAATTGTTTAAAAGAGCTCTGAGAAATATTGGTCGAGTGCTTCCATTTAATTATTCACTCTGCTTAATTTGCTCTTGGACAAGATGAATCGTTCATTGACTGCGCAGTCTGGAAGCAAGTCCTTCCTGACTAAACAGACTCAGCATTAAATGGTAAAATAAATGGAGGCCAGGCAAAGAAAATTCCTCCTCTCAGACTGATCACGTCAAGGCAGGATTCTTGTAGGGAAGCCAGAGCTGATAGAAATATAAACACAAATTTTACCACTTGCCAAAATAAGTTTCTACAGTTTTCCCTTTATTCCAGCTATGATTTTTTTCAGGCAATTTAGTGTTTGCAGAAAATACTGCACTGGCAGTTTTGTCAAAGTCACTGCAGTTGGTATCGACTGGAGGTCTGGGTGGACGAGTAGCACAAGCAGAGCTGTTCTAACAATGCAGCGATTGCCCAGGGTGTCAGGAGACATGGTGGGAGCCACCTCTACCCTGTTCAAACACTTGGAAGGTAAGGTTTCAGCCTTCAACCCTGCCTGTCTTCACATTCTTTGTAACCTCTCTTCACACAGAAGTAGATACCACTACGGGGCAAATCGTCTGACAGATCCATGTCTGTTGGAGGACAGAAGGAATCACCCTCCCCAGGGAGCAAGGCTCATCTCAGTGACCCCAGCTGCAACCATACAGCTGCAAACACCTTGTCCAGTCAGCCCCATCTTGGGGCTCCCCTCCCAGGTCAGACACTGGCCACCCACTGGCAGGACATGGGCAAGTTAATTCCACTTTCTGCTCTGCCCTGTGCAGGTATGAAATATTTCAGGGCATTTACTAAACACTTAAAGGTATTTATGGGCTATCCAGCCCAGCAGGATCCCCATCTGCATTTGGCTTCAAAGGAGTAATTATATAAATAACGGATGGGTGGATTTACACAGGAGGAAAGCAGCAACATCTTCAGCTCTAGATTTTTAGCCACTGACTACAAACAAAGAGTTTTAGGCAAGGTAGAATTATTCATTTAGTAACCTCAACCCTGGAACTGAATGACTGGCAACTGCAACTCCAGTCTGAAATTGTTCAACCCTCTTTTTCAAGTTTTTAAAATAAATAGGAGCAAGTTTCACACAATAAAGATGTGAAAATTCTTCCGACACAAATGTCTGAGCCTAGCACATGCTACATTAATTTTATTTTCCTTCTTTCATCCTGATTAAACTGTCCACTAGTAATTCTTTGCCTCCGGCCGAATGCAAACACAACTCTGCCACTAATAGGAATTGAGTATGTCTGCATAAAAATGCAATTAAAGTAACAGTACACTTCACATTTCATGCCACTCAAATTCTCAAGTAAGTCTGTTATTACAGGATTTCTTGTGCATTGTTAGAATTTTTTTGCATGACACTAACCAACTGACTTTCTTCTCTGGTCAATCAGCATTAAATGCAATGCTATGCATTATCTTGGCTTGAAATAATAACAACAAAAAAATCCTGCCCCAGATGTTTGAGATGTTTTTTTCCTCTTCTGAGAAAGGTTTGGAGATGTAAATGACCATTTCCTAATGAAAAAAGTCTCTTCAGAAAACACCCACCCAGCACTACTGGAGTCAGTCAGGGCAGGCAGCACCAGCTCACCCAAACCAAGGGTCAAGTCTGTCCATCAAAGAAAACTTCATCATCCACCAGGGAGGAGAGTCAACCCTTAGGGCTCTTCTTCCTGAGCCAGTGAGGAGAATTCGGTAATCCCCAGTGCCTTTCCATCACATAACCATTTGCACTCTGCTAAAGTACTGCCACTTGGATTGGGAACACCCACGCACTCACACTTTGCAGCAGGGACAAGTCAATTTATTGTGGACAATTTTCTCTCTTGTGTGCTTCAGGCCAGAAGAAGCTGCATTTATCGAGGTTTGGGAAGGTCTCTTTTCTAAGAGACAGGACACTGAATAACTGTGAAGGACAGAGTCAGATCTGGAAAACCAAGAAAGCTCTGGGTGAATGTGTTAAGTTGTATGAAATCCTTGGCTCACATGCATGAGGATAAAGGCCAGAACCTTTGTAAAGTGTACTGTCAACCCAGCGCGGGGAACATTCAAACACTTGTGGAAAATTGCAGGTTTACCTGCATTGGTTGCATTAAAAAAATCCATAACACAGCAACCCGTCTCACAACTTTCTCTAAGCAGCCTCTGAACCTCATTCCGTAGCCAATTAATTCAATCACTTCTTTTATATCTGCTGGAATCCAACGAGCAAAAAAGCTCAGCAACCTTTTTTATCGCCTGCCAGTGCTCCAGCAGTCATCAGAGAAGGTTCCAGTAGGTCATAATTTAGTCAATATTTTACTTTGCAAAACACATGAAAACCCTTTGACATCAAAAGCAGTAGATTTACAGATGCTGGGCATTTACAGATATCATCGTTCTGCCAAAATATGAGCGTGCTCGCTATTTCAGATTAAACTATTACTTCCTCAGAATGGAAATTGGCACTCATCCATCGGCTCCCTAAATTCAGTTCAACAGCTCCTACAGATTGCAGCCATATTTCCCCTCTGGCTTGCCTATACCTGGGCTGTGGTGGGCAAATGCATGCTGGATCCCAGCATCACCCACAGCTGTGTCTGGTGTATAGCTGCTTCACAAATGCATTTATCTGTGACTTCATATGTCACAGAGTAATCCTGCAGCAGATCTAATTGTTTAACAGAACGAAAAAGGAAGCAGAGGCCTCTTTCACCTCTTGGCAATACTCAAGACAATTGCTTGGAAAGCCTCAGGAAAACTCAGGTTCTCTGCAGGTACATGGCTGTGCTTGGAAAACAGAAAGACCTTGTAGCACAAAAATCTGTTGACATGTGAGGAAACCTTGACACCAGTGTGGTGGGCAGCTCAAGCTTGGCAAGATGGAATCCTACCCATGTGCAGGCCTGATATGCCCCATGAGCATCACAGAGCCCTTAGGATGCCTCTCCATGTCATCGCTGCAGTGGCAGCATGGAGATGCCTGCACGGCTCAGCACTGCGCCATGTGGATGTTCCCAAATGGCAGAGCCATGTCAGCTTGGCACCAGAATGCCACGTGGCTTCACCACACCTGGACTCAGTGCTGCTCCCAGTTCTGGTCTGCCAAGGGACCAGTTGTGGATGTCTACCCAACTGGTAGGGTCACACCTGCCCAGTTTAGCCTCGCTGGCGGGGCAGGAGTGCAAAAGTCACCCGAGGAGCTGGGACACTCCCTGTGTGGCCAACTCTAATGCCGGGCTACCTTAGCTGGCAGCCAGTATGTCTGTATCTGTCCTCACGTCCCCAAGGACAAATCACGTATCTGACACTCGCAGCACTGACACAGCGGTGGGGAAGACTCAGGGGATGAGGATGATGGAGCTATGTTTTTCATCACAGCAGGAGCTTTTGCTCAGTGCATTTTCAGAATGACAGTCAATAGGGTTGGAGGGATATGGAAGGCCCATCAGGTGTCCCCCTATAGTTACTGCCAGTTTCCATTCAGGCACGCAATCAAAAAGGTTTGACTTTATCATATCTACATGGAGAAGAGAAAAGCTTTCCATTTCCCCTTCTTCATTGATATTTTGTCCATGAACCAAGCAGTTGCCTTAACAAGTAGGTTTTGCTGAAGATGCATCCACCAGTAAATTGCTCTGCCACAATGTGGGACTACTGTGGATGGATCTGAATTTGCAGGACTCTTGGCTCCTGTTTCAAAATCTGCATTAACTCCCAAGTTGACCCTTGGCCCATCACAATATAAAATATTCTTATTTTACTGAAGTGGATAGGCAGAAAGTGCCAGTTTCATTAGATCCTTTCTGAAGCCATTTACTTTGGGTTCTGTCTGTGATATTTCTCTTAAGTCTTTTTTTTTTTTCATTCAATTTGTCTTTGGAGGGAAAAGCTCCTTTATTCCTCACTCGGCCCAGTGTTACTGGGCTTCCTCCCCGCAAGGAGGACAGGAGACATTCCAGGTCCCTGCCCTGCTCAGTCTCACCTACCAGCTTTGTTTGGGAAATGACTTCAGCAAATGCAGCATAGACAGTGGCAGCCCAGCACTAGTCCTTGCTCACCCGGGTGTTCAGTGATGCTTCTTTGAGCCCATCTTCTTTTCTGCTTGGAAGCAATGTAGGGAAGATCCCACTAACCCACCAGCAGCACTCCAAAGTGTCTTTTTGGGTGCCTGCTCCTGGCACTGAAGAAGCAAGGCAGAAGGTTTCCTCTCTAAACACTTAAAAGGTACAGAAACTCCTGCTCCACCAACTCCAGCATGCTAAAAACCTGATGTTTCACCATCAGGTGCTATCCCCAACCAAATCCCCTCTGCCACCACTGCAGCAAGAGCAAAGGAGATGCTGCTTTCCAGAGTCAGGCTGCACCATAAGGTACAGATCTGCCCTTGAAGAGACATTTCCCTCGGCTTTCCCTGGTGTTCAGTGGTTTGCAACAGTGTATGCAATGTCACAGACATATGCTGCTGCAGAGTTTATTCTGCTCCTAGCATGTTCTCAAAGTCCTTCAGCCTCACCAAGCAGGATGTCTTCAACCTATCCTAAACCCCACATGTCCATTTTCTGCACATCCTGACAGTATCGGTTGCTGCTTAGATCCCACCTGACCCACCTCTCCACCCCTTGAAATCCTCCCAGTCCTTTAACAAGCAGTTCAAAGCCTGAGGACACTTTAAACACCCACGAAGGGAGCACATCAGAAGTGCCAGCGCGAGCAGTGGAGCAGATGTGCCGCGGGGAGCAGGAGGGAGGCAGCAGGACGCGGGGCCCTGGCAGCGGAGCGGCACGGAGGGGATGGCAGCTGCAAGACAGACGGCCTCTCTGCAGCCCATGCTGGGGAGAGGAGAACCCCTTCCAGCTTGTCCGTGCTGCCGCTGCACGCACACACCCTCATTACTAGCAGCCAGCAGATGTGATGGATAGCGCTCGGGGATGAATTACGGCCAGCTGCCTGATGCTGCCCTGTAAAAGCCTTATTTGCCCAAAAGCCAGGCAGGTTATATTCCTCCATCCTGCCAGGTTTGCAAATCCAAGGAACATCTTCAATTTGTTTGCTAAGATGAAGATTCTTGAATCACCTCCTGTTTCCCGTGGGGTGATGGTGCACTCCAGGTAGCAAAGTGGGACGCAGCTGGTGCTCAGGGAACATCGTCTGTGCTACAAAACAGGGAGCAGCTTCTCCCAAATGGATATGTTGCTGCTACTGAGGTGTTTTGTCTTCTGGTACACAAAAACACCACTTAACTGGGGAAATAAAAGGATTCAAACCAAATTCTGATATTGGGGTTTCAAAATATTTGCACCTCTGATTGTTAAGCTTCAGCTGGGTGGGTGGAAACCAAAAGAAAAAAAGGCAAAAAAGCAAATAACACACACAAACGGGAAGATGCTGGAGTGAAAAAAGAAAATAAAAACTCTGTTACAGTCCTCCTTGGTCTCACCCAGCACTGTCATATCATTGGTAACCAATAGCCAGAGATGAGTTTTCGAAACAGAGATTTTTTTAAGCTCAAAGAGTTTTGCACAGGAACTGGATGTGATGCCAACATCATGTCAAATTCAAAAGATTAATTGAAAGAGCTTTAAAAGTTTATTTGTTCCCCCGAAACAACTCTGAGAATAAGCAGAGTTATTTCTGACATGAGATTATCCTGGATTCAAGTAAATGTGGCCATGCTATAAATAAATAAATAAATAAATATGGCCAATGTATCAAAGCTCCCCTAAAACAGAAACCTTTACAGGAAATGGGCCAGATCTCTGAGTGGTGTAAATGAGTGTCTCCCCACTGAAGCAAGTCAGCCTATGCTGATCTACCTTAGCTGAGCACCTAGCTTTGATTTCAATATATTTTATACGTCTGAGTAGCAAACACTGAGAACAGCTGCCTGCCTGTGACAAGTAGTTGTCATTGACCTGAGCAGACGAGAACACACCGACCGGTGCTGCAGAGCTCGCCGATACCGTGTGGTGGGACAGGCACAGTCGGACCAACCTCACAGTCAGACACAGCTCTCGGTGTCAGCTGGGGTATCCTGGCACGCTGGGGCTTGGGTGGGAGCCCTGGAGGGTTTGTAGTAGCAAATGCATGTGAGTGGCATTAGAAATGACATGATATAAATCATCTTGTTAACAAAACTGATCTAATTGCTGCTGAGTCTCAGCATTTTCTCTCTGTTTATATTTCTGCAGCCCCTCACCAAGATACTATGACAACCTCAGCACCTCCAAAGACTATGGCATAAAAAATGGAAGAGATCAGGACATCAACTCCAGAGCTGGAAACACTTCCCTAGTGTTAGGGCATTTACAGTGCATTTGAAGCTTCAGTGCAACACTTTGGGGAAGGAAACAGTCCATTCACTCTGCAGGTGGGGAAACTGAGGTAGGGGTGTGTTATGTCTTGCAGGTTCACCCGTCAGAAACCATTTCTTCCAAGTCCCAGTGGCTCCTTGCCACTGCCGGGCAAAGTTCTGTCTTACGATGCCATCCCTGCTGTGAGCCAGACCCCGAGGGAGAGGCCAGGGGGTCATAATCACATGGGGCTTGATTTCATGGGAACATAGGATTAAAACATGCTGAGATTTGTATTTGATTCCTCCATTTGCATCTGATTTCTAGACCCTCAGAGTGATATTTCCAAGCTTTTCCGCAGACAGCAAGGCTGTGAATTTTCTTAAAATATATATTACACAAAGCAAGCAAGCTGATAGGTCTCCAAATTCTCAAGACTCCAGGAGCCAGGGATTAAAAAAACAGAGGAACACTCCCTTCCCACTTCTATCTGAAAGCTCACACTATAACCCCCCATCGGACAAAACAAGGACCCCTGCACCCCACAACACACACTCCCACCAGCCTATCTAGGGCATGGGGACAACGCCGGGTTTTTAATGCTATCCCTAAAGCCAGACGGCAGCTTTGGGACACCCACTTTGCCCAGTCAGAGGATGCCGAAGGTGACAGATTTAGTGACAGGACACACTGGATAGTCCCCTTCTTCCTCCAGAAAGATATTTTTATGGACCCACACAGCTACATCTACCTCTCCGCTGGCAGCATTGTGCGGAGAGCAATCTAAAATTAGCTGGGTGGATTTAACATCACACAGCTTCCCTCTGCTTTCGAGTGCTCAGCCTCCTGCTATATTTAAACCAAAGGCAACTGGTAAACAAAGGTTTGGTGCGCTCTGCTCTGACAGAAATAGGCACTGCATCTATTTTTATCCTGCAGACTGCACAATGTGTGTCCAAGTTACAACCAGCAGCAATAAATATATCCCAAAGAGGGTCAAGAAGCCGCTGTAAGCAGAAAGCAGTAATGAAACCTCTCTGCTCTCTGAATGTCAGTGAGGCAGCCTTATGTAGTCCCTAATTCCTCCCTTTGAGGCTCATCACACAAAAGCCTTATAGAAAGCAGATGAGGTTGTATGTCATATTTTGCACGTCTGGGTTTTTTTTCCTCCAGGTTTTGTATTTTATCTTAAGCTAAGTGGTGCACTGGAATTATCAGGGCATCTTGACCATCGTCTGGATGCATGAGGGCTAATTCAGCTCTTCCTAGTGCCAACACACGTGGGTGAGGTGCTAGACATGAAGAAAGAGGTTTTGCCTTTCAGGTGACTTTCAGGAGAGGCTCTGAGGCTCAGAGGCTCAGAGGCTGGGGCAGGGAGTGGTGTCTGTAGCACACATTTAGGGTTGATGTTGTTTGTTCTGCTACCTCTGTGTGATTGCCCTTGTGGGACAACATCACAGGCGGTGCTGAGCAGGATGCTGTGCAAGGTGTGTGCTTGTCCGGGGAGTCACACATTGTCACCCGGTACCTGCAGCAGGGATTCACACCCTCTATGAGCTGGTGCAGAGCTCTGAGTACCTGGCCAGGACTTCACACCCTTAAACCTTGCCCTCCTTTCTCAATCCCTGCAATGTATTAGTGTCGTGACAAGGTCAGGCTCATTCCTGGCCTTCAGCGGGGCTTTGTGTAACGTTACAAAGGGGTCAGACCAGACAGTGCCATGAGTGGAAGGTCTCAACAAGTCCCAGTGTCTAACCTTTCTCCATTTCACAGGGGATTTGGTGTGAGGGGCCAGGCAGCAAGGAAGTCTTCTCCTCCAGACCATGGTCTGTCTCCCATTGCTCCACAGGATCGCTCTGTAGAAAACACCAGTACCTCCCCATCCTCAAAGCCAGGCACTTCAGACTTCATTTTTGCTCAGGGACCCAGCGAAGGAAAGGCGAGAGGCACTGTGGTTTCCATCCTCGGCACCCTCCTCTTTCAGGGTACCAGCCCTTTTGGCTTTTGTCTCCCAGTCTGTGAAACCCCAAAAGCTGGGCAATGTACACCCAAGAGTTGGGTCATTTTGCAGGGGGAAAAATTTCACATCCTCCTTCTACTGGGTCTTACTCCCCTCTTCTCTGTGGGAGATACAAACCTCCATTCCACTCCATCTGCCTTGCTGCAGGGTCCAGCACTGCACCCAGCACAGATGGTGACACCCACCTTGGCTTGGACCTGCCTCTGAAGCCAGTCTGCACGTCTGCTGACCCCAGACAGAAAACCCAGAAAAGAGCAGAAGCGGCTCCTCCCTGTCCCAGCCCTTCCTTCCCACTCTGTGGACAACGCTGTGCCTGCCACGGCTGAGCAGGCAGTGGTGAAGGGGTTGTCACATCTGGCAGCAGCTGGGAGAGCGGTGCCCCACAGCTGGCACACCGGGCACAGCTCAGAGCTTGGGAAAGGAGAGACCTGGGTTAACAGACCAGCCCTGGCTTCTCCCTTGGCTCTCATTTATTACTCGCACAGGCACAGCGGGGCCCTTCTTTTTATGCAGCAAATCATTAAGAAGAAGGGAAGGGAAAAACAAAACCTTTAGTAACAACTGTAAAAAAAAGGAGTAGGGGGGAGGCAAACATGCAACCAGCAGACAGACAAATGGAGTTCAGTAACAAAATGCTGACAGTTCAGCTGGGAAAGGGGACTGCAGAGAGGGTGAGGCTTTACAAAGGCGTCCTGGTGCAGGGCTGGTCTGGAGCCAGTTGTCCGAGCAGAGTCTCCTTGTGTGAACGCAGACACAAGTGAATGTCTCAATGAAGCTTACGTGGTTGTTCACAAGGAGACCTGAGCTCACCAAGCCTTGCTGAAGGTGTATAGGGGTCAGGCAGCATGACCTACCAAGGGTGATTGGGTTAGCATTGCTGCATGACATTTCAGGTGGCTTGGGCTTGTGCCAGCAGGCTCAAGGTACGGGTGTGGGAGCCTGTGCGTGCCCATGGAATACCAAAGTAACATATCCAGGTCTATCTGTGGGAGAAAATGCTCAAGCATCTGCAGCAGGGCTGTTGCACACAGCTGTTGCACACAGCTACACATCTGCTTCACCCTCACTGAGATTCAGGAAAATCAGTGCCCTGAGAAGGGCTGGCTGGGTTGGCTTTCACAACATCCACCTCCTTGGGACTGAGGATCAGGGTCCACAACTACCAGCAACAGTCTTTACTTTCTTTCTTGCTCCTCGCCAGCTTTATTTTATATTTTTTATTCCTCGGTGTACAAGGCTTCCCTAACTAGTCATTAACCTCAGCCACAGGACACAAACGTTAAACATTATTGTGGCTGTAACATGGTACATTACTTGCCTTGCAGTCGAAAGTGTTTCCTCCAGCAAGGCAGAAAAAAAGAGACCTGCATTAAGTCAGGATTCTCCTGCACGTGTGTCTAAATCAGCATCTGGCACTGCAGACCTGTTGCAAGGAGTGTGTTTGCATGGAGGGGCCACGATACACAAAGCGTGCACCTTTCTTGATTAAACATACAAGACAGGAAAACCATCTTAGGTTTCATCTCAGACAACAACCCAGGCATTCGGATCACATACCCAGCTGCCTCCATGCCAGAACAACCCACTGCGAAGCAGATAATATGTTCCTCTGTGGGGACTGTGCTTAAACTGCTCAAGACCTTCTCCATCCTCAGAGCTGGTGCTGACCACCCCTGCCAAAGTCCTGGAAATAGCAGCTTCTACAGGAATCGACCTTGGGAATGGGACCTGGAGAGGCCCACCATGCCACATGCTGTTTGTAGACGCCAGCTGAGAGAGGGAAAACTGCTGTGGAGCTCTTAGTAGACATGACCAGTGCTGCAGACCCCCTAGGCTGGTCTTCACAGTGCCTCTAGCAGCTCCAGGGCAGGTTTTTTAGCCCTTGTCTGCCTTTCTTCCTGCATACACAAACATGCAGAGAGCAAAGCTCCTTGATAGCAGCTACAATGGTGTTTGCATTACAGTCACTGTAACAGTGGTTCTGAAACACAGATGAGGGGAGGAGGGGATGCTCACTACAACTGTTCCTTCATGAAGTGCCCTGTGCAAGCTGCTGCAGCAATCACACGCCTGGGAAATGTCCTACATTATTTGAGGAGCCTGCCTCAGAGGAAGACAAGTCTCCAGCAGCTCAGTGAGGGAGACAGCTCAGCATGTGACCTCCTGAAATGAAATCTCTGCAGATGCACCCCCAGGCTGATGGGGAGCTGTTGCGATGGGTCATGCCCATTTCCATCCAACAGAAGACCCAATGAGACATGACTGATCTAAGGAGAGCTGACAAAGGCTGAAGGCCACTTCCCCATCTGGGGACATGCCACCAGGCTAGGGGGGAAAGGCTGCCTTTTCACACTTGGGGGCTGTCTCATCCAGCAACTCCTTTTTGCCAGGGCAGGGGTCCTACAGCTGCAGCACCCGCCTCGCAGGCTTGGTACAAGCTCCCCTTCCACCTCGCTGACTCCAAGAACATATCCTAAATTGAAAGAGGCATGACATGAATAGGTCTCCCCCTGAAACCAGGCTAACCTCCTACCACAGGCTGGGGATCCCCCGGTGCTCGTTGTTATAACATCGATGCCTGACGGGGAAGCGCAGCCCCGCGGTTGACAGGTTTTAATGAAGACCTTTGATGTTCAAAGGAAGCGATGGCTGTTTGGTAGGGTTGGTTGAGTTAGAAGAAAGAAGCAGGCTGAAGCCGGCCGAGCTGAGCCCGTTACGCTAGCAGGGCCCCATCTGGAGCACTTAACTGCTGTCTGGTTTGAGCCGATCAGGTTGAAGGTAGGCAGATATGGGGGCGGCTGGTTTCACACTGAATGCTGTCTGCCTTTCCAAGTTACCATGCCCATCACTCACCTGGTGCCAGCATTGCCTGCAGGTCATAGCCTGAAGTCCAGTCTCATTCCTTGTGCCCTGGGGCTGAACTCACACCTGCTTTACAACAGAAACGGAAATATCAGTATTTAATCAGCAAGGCTCTTAACAAATAAGAAATCCACATGTAGTGACCCCAAAGGTTCAACTTCTCATCTAGGTTCTTAGCCACAATGAGGGAACAACTTACCCTTCTATAGCCCCAAAATGTGCCTCAAGCCAGTGAAATGGAGCCCAGCAGTTGAGCACCCTTCATGAGGGAGCCCAGGCCAGTGTCCATGATCCCACAGATATTTCAGTCTCTTTTGCAAACTGGAGCAGCTTCACTGGGAAAGTGGAGAAAACACCCTGTTTTGTCCAGCTGTCCAAGAGCTTTCCTGGAGATGAAAGGGAAGAGGAAAAATTCCCTTAGACAATAGGGATTTTTGCCTTTGCTTCCTTAGAGCATGAAGAGCAAGTCCATTCAGAAGTTTGAATTAGGAGATGTAGAAACAGCCAGCTGGATATTTCAGAAATTTGTTGTTTTGTTTGCCATAGGTATTTTTTCAACAAGAACAAAGGAAAGTTAACAAAACACACAAAAGAAATTTTTGTCCAGCTCTGGAGGTGACATATTTTAAATTTGTCCTCCGACAGATTGTGTCTTTGCTATCAGTTGCATCCCCGTGTCCTTCCTAAGTGGTTTTTTCTTCTATGATACAAAGACAGCTGGTCAAGGCTGCAATGAGAGTCTAGGTAGAACAGCTTGATTTTAACATGATGGGCCAAACTGCAGGCACTGCACACCAGCAGAAAAAGTTCTTTCCAGAAAGAGTAACATTTGCAAACAGAGAATTTTTTTCAGCAAACGGAAAGAAGATGAGACAAATCTGAGCAGGACTCCATGAGTGACCTGGTCAAGCCAATGACTGCAGATTTGCACTTCTGTAGCAGGAAGGAGAGAGGGCAGATGAAGACAAAAATGTTACAGGTGAGACTCAGCCTCAGCAGACAGGAAAGGACCTTGACTTTCCCTTTTATACTGTACAGTCCTCCAGTAAGTAACTAATTTTCTCACTCAGAAGGAGATTAAAATATCTCAGTTACACCTGATGTGAGTCATACAGCACCCATTTCCACGCAGACGTGTTTTGCCTGTTTCTGGAGGACAGCAGTCGCTGCTCACCACGGGTTTGGGGAGGAAGCAGGTCGGGTTTCTTCTCTGAGTCAAAACCTATGGTCCAGAGACTGTCTGCATTTGGGGGAATGACCTGGACATCGTAGCTACGTCTCCTGCCTGGTCACACACCCACAGCTCCAGGGAAAGGGCTGAATGCTGCAAAGAGCCCAAGGCACCCCTCCACTCCTACCACCAACCTTATGGGGTCGAGGCACCAATGACAATTTGGCTAGTAACTTCTGCCTTCGGAAGTCATGTCAGGGTAACGCTGTGTTAAAGCTATCCCCAAAACTCCAGTTCTGCACCTGCAGTGCAAGTCCAGAAGTACCAGCAACCAGAAGAGAAGCCTCGTGGGTGAGAGACACAAAATGCTCTGGAGACATTTCAGTCAGAGCAGATGCCTCATGAAATGCGTGATACTCCCTCCACAAGGCAAAAAGCCTTGGGAAGCCTCCACGAGAGCTGAAGCTCATATGAACATCTTGCTTGCTAAAGGAGAGTGGACCTGGCTGGTTGCTCACGGCGCTTTGGGTTCGAGTTCTGCAAAATGGTCCCACAGGCTGGTGGAGGAGCTCTGCCCTCCTCCCTGCATGTGCTGGTGGCCAAATGATTCATGTCACAAGAGGGGATACGCAAGAGCAAAGCATAAATGAATCACCCTGCGCCGCAGGTCATTTAATTCATTCTCCCTTTAGGAGGCAAGTGGTTTCGCACAGTCTAATTAGATACTTCATCCTAATGGCAGCTACATGATATTTTTTCCCCCTTCTTTACATCTTTCAGCAAAATAACAGAAAACCTGACATATACTCAAAAAAAAAAGAACCAGTGCTACCCTGGAACAAGCCTCATGTACCATATGGCTGAGACAGGGCAGTTGCAAAATCCCGCAAAACATTCGCTACATTCGTTGTCTACGCTGTAGTGCTCTCTCTGCTCGCTGCCTCCTCTGCCCTAGTTCCCAGACTTTGGGGTATAATTATAGAATAACTGCAACTGAAGGCAGTTTAAAAAAGATCGCCTTTTTCCATGGAAAAAAATATGAACGAAATAACAAAAAAACCCACATTTTTCTTGGCAATGTGTTAATTTTTTCTCTTTTTTTTTTTCAGAAAATGAGAACAGAAAATATTTCATCTTCCTCCCCCTCCTGCCCACCTGTTTTTGGAAGAAAGCAGAGAAGAAAGAGAAGGGAAAAACCCTATGTTTTTAAGCTTGTTGTTTTCAAAAGTACTAAAACATTTCTACCAAAGCTGACATTTTCTAAGGAAATTGTCATTTTACCTGTAAAGCCCCTTCAAGTTCAGGAAAGCACAACTGTGTGTCAGAACAAAAAGAAGAACAAGAACAAGAAGAAGAATAAGATCAAGAACAAGAACAAGCAAAGAAAAAACACCTCTTTATTAACTTTCCTCCCCAAAGCTATTGCAAGGTAGCAATGAAAACACAGCCGCTTCTGTGAGAGGAGGCTGGGACCCTTGGGATGCAGCCTGGGAGGTGAGGAGTATTTTCCCTATGGATAAGATGTGCTCAGATGTTAGCATCATGGTGAGACTTTTGCATTGGGGCTGGCAAGGTTTAATCTTTATGGTTTCAACCACAAGAACTGTGCTGGATAAAGTACACGGGGATTTTGGGCAGGGGGTGGGTGCTCTTGGGCTTTTGCACCTCAGACTGGGAGGCTTCAGAGCCAGCAGGCTCCATCCAGAAGCACACATGGGCTGCAGGGGCTGAAAGACACCAAGAAACACCCAGGTGTGGAGCTGGTGGGAGGAAGGAAGGTATGGTCCCACAGATATGAAAAAACACCTCCATTTTCCTGAATAAAGGGTGCCTGAGTAGTACCATACTATGCACACAAGGTCTTGATACCCCTTTGGGGAGGGCTCAATGCTGCAGAAGAGGTGAGTCACCTTGGACTCAGGTCTGTCCACCGTTAACGGTGGAAGTCGTCACACCACACACAGAGTCCATTGAAAGCCATGGGCTGTGGTGCATGGCTCTGAGACATCCACCATTCCCTTTCCAGCTGAAAACTGAAGCCTCTTGCTGGCATCTTCTCTCATGTAGGAGATCTCAGCACACCCCTGGGCTATATATACAATTCCACCAAAGTGACCTGTTTATTGCCTGGAGGGATAAAAAACGCAGATAACTGGAGGCCAAATCTTTCATGCATGAGTCATGCCCTGGTGTAAGGATGCATAATGACCCAGCCTTTCCTCAGACCTTCAGCTGGGAAACAGTGAAGTGTCAACACCACCAAACCCTACTGCTGGGAAACCCTGTTACCTCCATCCAGGTGTGGGTTGCCGGGACAAGAGCCTTGCAGTGAAAACAAGGCTTCTTGCAAATGTTTCACCCAGCAGCTCCCACACTTGCAAGCGCAATCTTGCTCACAGTGGCCTCATCTATCTACCTTGAGTCCTGCCCTGCCTATGATAGATTATTTTCATTAACATTTCCTGTGGCTACCACTACGGCTGCTGTGCCAGTGACACAGCACAAGCGCTTGTGCAGAGGTAGATGACAAGTGATGAAATGTTGGTGGTCAGGCCACATAAAAGCTTCTTTTGGGCTGCCCAGCACTGTCCTGTGCATGCTTGTGTTGGACTAACAGTCTGCCTGCAGAGGAGTCTCAGGTGGAAGAGGGAGGTGTTGTTCTGCTGCGGCTCCATCCCGACTCCATGCTTCCCTGGTTGACCCAATGCCTCTCCTTCACCACCGGGATGTGTTTGCAAATCCTCTGTGCAAGATCAATGTCCTGCTATCTGTACATGCCTTGCATTTCTAATGTCATTGCGCCCTAAACACACGGAGGATGCACTGGTGCCTGCGGGTCACTTGAAGGGCTTGTTACTCTCTGAGACATGAAGCATTTTGCAGCATTTGCATGGGATTATTCTCAGGCATTTTACATCACCAATTCATCCCAGTCCAAATTGTCCTCTTAGAAAACTCACTAAATCAAAACACTGCATCAAAATATAAATTTCTTTTTCCTCAAGGGACTGCCAAGGAAAGTCTGTATTTATTCAGGAAAAGTTTTTGGCTGAAGCATTTGGAAGTCAAAACAACCTTATCAAGAAGGTCCAGAGAATGTAGTTAAGTGTTTGGGAAATAAGGCAGAGCCTGGAAGGCCACGAAAGCCCCCTGAGCCACACCAATACATCAGAGGAGGCATAAAGGAAATGCAGCAGCAAAAATCCAGCCTGTTTTACAACACCTTCTTAAATTGCTTTGCACTCATGTCTGACATTTCACACCTGAGCTTCAGCCCTCCAGTAAAACGGGAGGTAAAAGCCTTTCAGCGGGATTACAGCTCCTAAACGGCTGATTATCTCGAGCAGGTATCAAAGGGCTCTGCTGAGACGGGAGCTGGCACCGGGCCCAGAGGGAGGACACACCACCGTGCTTTGATCAAGACCTCTGCAAAAGCTCCAGCCTCCTAGGGGACAGGCTCCCAGAAGAGCCACCTCTTCACCGCAGGGCAGCTTGCAGGTGACACGTCCTGTGTCACTAACACTGCTGTTAACATGCTGCTTGTTCCCCTACCGTGAGATCCAGAAATCCCAACACAACATCAGAAATCCCGTAGCTTGAAGCAAACACATACGGGAAGGTGCAACCTCTGTCTGAAGGAGCCCGTCGGAGCTGGATGCACCATGGAGCGATCCATGCTCCAGCCACGGTAAATACTCCCTGCTCATGGCATTGGCTTTGCAGCTTCACAACAGACCCCTAAACTTCAAAGGCTGAAGCTCTTCCCTGGGAAACTTTGGGTCCCGTTGTGTTTCTGAAACTGCAAAAAGCAGCTTCAGTTCATGTGAACCCCCGGATTTTTTCCATTTCTCTGCTACACCAGTGTCTTGGTGGCAGAGTCCCTGAATCGCTCTGGAAAAGCAAAAGGGGAGACAGGAGAGTAGAAAAAAGGGTGGCAGTAGGGCAGGAGCGTCTAATATTTTTCCATGATCCAGAAAACTCGTATTCCTCATGACCTTGTTAGGAGGCTGGAAGCTGCTGTTTAGCCAGAGCTGTCAGACAGTGGTGCTGGCGGGAGATGGATGAGCCATGGTGCAACTCTGCAGCTGGACTCATGGAGACAGGCTGTTTTAAGGAGCAGCAACGATGGGAAAAGGCAGCAGGAGAAGGCCGAGGCAGGACTGAAATGTCAGTGACCACCAGGCTGTGGGGAAGGGGACTGTCCGGCATAGCTATATGCAGGAGATACATGGAGAGGCTCCTCAAACAGCCATCAAAACAGTAGAGTTCTGGGGTATATTTAAGCTGAGCTGACAGAGAAGGGTTATGAGGGTCATGAAACCTGCCCTTGGTGCCTTAGGATCTTGACCCTGCCTCCTGCAAGGCATTGATAGGCCTTTGGTTGCAGTGCCCAGTGACTTGTTTGGGCTGTCTGAAGACAAACCAGATATGTCCTGCAGCATGTCCCAGCATGACCCCACCACACTGCCTGCTGGCAAACTTTTATCCCAAACACCAGAATCATCATGCTCCATCCCTACAAGACAAGGATGCTTGAAGTTTTGCTTTAATTTTTACTACAGAACATTAATTATGAATTTGCTTTGACATTCCCTGCCCTTGTAAAGCCAAGGATGAAATTAAGCTCTGCCCTGTCACAGAGAATGGGTTTGGGTACAATCCTGCAGCATGCTCTGATGTAAAACACAGATCTGGAGGTTGCTTTATTGCTGCCCTGTGATCACTCTGAAGACATCTGATCCTGCCATTCTCAGCTCTGCAATGATGCTGCTGTCACACTCCTGGTCCTTGCAGGGCATCTGCAGCCCTGTGCATGTCCCGATGCAAGCCCAAAAGAGTTAGCATTCATTAATTGCCACTGAAGTGCCTGGTCTGTTTATGTGGCTGGTTTTTGAACAGAAGCATGGCTTTGTTTATATCAGATGTTCACAATTCAGGTACAAGGTGAACAATGCTTTGCAGTAGCTGTATCTACAGTCTGATCTGGACAGGAGAAGACACAGCTTCAGCACGGACACTTCCTAGGGGGAAGAGGGAGTGCTAACAGGAGTGTGCTTTGGGAAATAAGAAAAGTATTCACCTCTTTTATATTCAGGGCACACATGACCCCTTTCCACCCCCTGGACGTACTGCTGCAGAGAGAACCCTCAGCCCACATCTGCGGCAACCTGCAAAGCCGAAGCTATGGTCCTGCATCAGTTCATGTGCAGGCACATCGGCAGTGCAGACTTCTCAGCTGGGAAGTAAGAGAAATGTCTGGCTAACGCCTGGGATTTCAGAGAGCTCGGCTTTGTTCTCTGCTGTGCCAAAGATTTCCAGTCACTTCACCCTTCATCTCCTGGTCTGTAGCACAGGGGTATTGGTGTGCCATTCCCTCTCTCCCTGTAAGAGCTGTGAGCTGCTGAGACAGCAGCACCATGAGAGCCACACAAGCACCCTGAGCAGTTTGACATAAAGAGACAGCACATGCCAAAGACCCCATTCCTGCAATGATCTTGTAGGGTAAAATTCAGCCCCAAATAGGTCTGAGGTGATCTAGCCTTGGCTTGAGATCATTTGATCCTCGCAGCATGCTTTGTTCACATTTTCTCTGTGGCCTCTCGCTAACCCAAATGCAGAGATTCTACCAGATGTCCCTTTAGCTGGGGAGCTGTATTTCTAAGAGGATGGGGTATGTCCCGTGATTTTACAGTGAGAAGGGGAATGGGTAGGATTTTGCTGAACAAGGAGGCTATGTCTATACCAGTAAACAAAAAAGGGCAAGAGCAGTTGTGTGGCCAGATGGCAGAACACAGACCTATAAACCAAACTCTCTTCTCCTCCCTTCCAAACCCTAAACAGAATGGCCTCAGCCATGCTGACAGCTGGGACTGGTCCCTGCCCCATGCCAGTTCCTGAAGAGCCCCCAGGCACTATCTGAGAGAGGACAAAGCCCTGCCAAGGAGCACGATGACAATTTAACATTATAGGCCATTGTGAATCGGTGCACGGCTGGTGCCTGGGTTGGCACAGTATTATGAATGTTGCCTTGGAGATTTTGGGCTGCCCGTGGATGTCTGTCCTCTCATGACACAGAGGTCTTCAACTGAGCACACCCAAGCCAGAACCAAGCATTGGAGTCCCTCCCACCTGACGCCCAGGACTTTGCGGGTCTGCATGCAGATCCCACTTTGTGGGGCAGCAGGATGCAAACCCTCTATCCTGACATACTGCAATGCAAAGAGATGGCGTATCCCCACCGGCTGGGCATTCCACTACCAGCAGGCATCTCCACCACGTGAAGCCCGTGGCACCAGGGTCTGCCACACTCAGTGAGGAGCTGGACCAAGGCTGGCAACCGCTTCCATATAAACCACTCGGCAGCTTCCCTGCCTCCTGGATCAGGGCACAGAGCTCTGTGCTGCAACTCCAGGTCTCTGCTGCTTCATATCTTGCCTGCTCTCCTTTCTGCTTGAGTGGGGGTCCTTCTCCCTACTCAGGATATCCAGCGCAGGGTTTGGAGGGGTTATCCAGTACACCCCAGATGCACAGTCTGTACAAATCACCTGAATGCGTGCAAGCTTATCCAAAACACGCCTTGTCTCTCAGGGTCATTGTACATGCACTTTGCCGTTGATCTCCATCCATTCAGCAACCGTTTTCTCCAGATGAGCCCTGAGCAGACATGGTCAGGAAAATCTGGATGGAGAGAAGACCAAACAGAGACAGACAGTCTCTTGGAGTGCTTTGCAAGCCGTTTGCACAGCTCAGAGGGGCATGCGCTGCAGCATAGCAAAGAACCAGGGACCTTGATGTCTCTCTTCGATCAGATGCAGACAGTAGCCTGTCTGGTTACAGAGAGCACTTTCTTTGATTAAAAGCTAATAAATATTCATCCCTCTCCTCCCCTGCTGTCCCTCCCAAATCCCCAGAGACAAAACTTAGACAAGTAAAACTGGTTCATTTGTGATGTATTCCAGTGTAATGCTCCAAAATACTTGGAAACATTCCAGGTAACAACACGTGGCTGCAAGGGCTATGGATCATCAAGAAAAGAGCCAATACTTTGCATTCACTTAAAACAAGACTTAGGTCATAAAGGACATGCTCATTATTAATGGTGGGTGTTGGGAAGTAAAGTATAAAGTGTACACAGATCCTTATCCCTAGCTAATTCTTCAATAAATTGGCAAAGATACATCACTGCCTGCAGAGCAGGAGACAGAGAGAAATTAGATGTTAAGGACAGCTTAGTTTCCTAGGAATACAGATGTACCATCAGTTGATGAAAACTACGGCAAGGAGCAAGGGAAGCAGATATATCAGTGGTGAAGGCTGTCTCCTTTTAAGGCAAAGAAAACTAAACTCTCACCAGGAAAGAACAGGTTTGAACAGATGGAGAGATCACAGCCAGTGTAACAGTGCAGGGACTGCGGAGCCGATCCCAGTGAAACACGGACTGTGAAACCGAGCCACTGTCACCCAAGAGAAGACTAGAGGAGCCAAGGACCTAGTCAGCAAAGAAACATTGCTGGAGAAAACCAGTGCATGTGTTTGGAAGTCTGGAGAAATATGGGATAGATGCGAGAATGTGCTGTCTCAACACAAATCCCTCTGAGGGATCTACACAGCAGGTGGTGAAAAACTTCCCATCTCTGGATGGAAGCCTATCCCATAGCTGTCTCTGCAGCTACTGTAACCCTCTGTTTTCTCACCTCTCGGCTTACAGTCTGAGTATCGAGCAATTATTTCTTGTGGAAGGACTGCCTTCAGCCTGTATTAGTAGCGGGTTCAGAGGTGATCTCACAATCCCAACAGTAGTAGTAATAGTAATAGTAATTAATAGTCAAATAGTAAGACAAATATAATAATTTATACTAGTAATCATTATTTCTTATTATCACTAGAGCCACATCCAAACACATGCATCCTCCTGCATCCTGAGAACATGATGCTGGGACACCAGGCTGGGTCTCTGCTCTGGGTGAGCAGTAGCACGTTATCCATGTTCTTCTGCAACCCACCAGCCCCACTGCCCTGTAGAACAGAGAGCTGCTGCATCACCACCAGCAGGATCCACAGTCCTCAGCAGCCCAGAGACAAAATCTCCATCCCGTGATCGCCACACTGTTTAAGCACAAAGGAGCCTGTGTCTGCTGCCCGGCCCCGTAGAAACCAAGCATTTGTATCTGTCCTCGGATACTAAGGCCTCAAGTTAGAGGCTGACAGCAGAAGTGGGTAGAAGATGAAGCATTGCAATTTTTCAGCTTTTCTAATGGCATCCTCCAGCTTTGCGGGGGCTGTTGGGCAAACAAGAAGCAAGCAGCTTAATGGCTGTATTTCAGCTGGCACGAGCACTGCGAAGCCCGTGTCGCGGGCCAGTTTCTCTGCTGAGCTGAGATTTGCTTGGCACAGCGGTGCGGTGGGTCCCGAGGGAGCCCACGGCTGCTCCCTGATCTTCCAGCTGGGTCCCAGCCAGACCCTGAGGAGTCGATGGCCACCCCTGCTGCGGGGGGAGCACGGCCGAGCAGGGGACCCTGGCCAAGCTTCATCTTAATGCCGGCTCTGCTGATCAAGGCAATGGATCAGCAAGAAAAGGAAACTGGGGATCCCCATCACCAGGAGGGAAATCCCTTCCTGGGGACCGTATCCCAACACCTGAGCGGCACCGGAGAGCACAAAGGCATTACACACATTGCAGGGGGACTCTGGCCCTCAGTTTTCTGAGGTCCAGGCTCTGGGGCAAAAGCAAGAAGTTTTTCTTTCAACAAAAGATACCTGCCCTTTTAGGCCTTTTCCCATGGAAATGGGATTCTTGCAGTGACACCCGCATGAAGACACCTGTTATCCAGCATCTTCACGTCCCCTTTGGCCATGTGAGCTGGAAAAAGTCTCAAGCAGAGCGACAGCCCCGTGCTTTTCACGAAAGCAGACAGCTGGGTGGAGGAAAAAACCTGTCGGTGCCTCTTACGCAAGTCCCACAAAGAAGAAAGCTGTGGTTGAAGCTCAAAGCTCGGGGGATGCACAGAGCTCAAAGCTCAGAGGGACCCAGCCCACAGGTACAACACCTCTCAGTGTCTGCTGTGAGCTGAAGGCAGCAGGGAGCGAGTCTTGCCTCCTTCTTGCACTCGCAGAAAGCACCAGTGGTATAAAAATGTCAAAGCGTTTGGTGCCTTGTGAAAGAGATTGCACCAACCCCTGAACACACACACAGGGTGATCTGTCCTCCACAGAAATGCATGGCCACACCATTGTTTTGTGATTTAAAAAGGGGTGGGAAAAAAACCCAAACTTGTCATTTTTGCAACATTTTATACCCTTTTTAATATTTACTTTCCTTTTCTGTGTGGTCTCAGAGTCAGATTTCAGCACTTTTAGACCTCTGGTAGCTTCAGGCTGTGTCTCTTCATAGAGATGTCCTACAGCGTGGACCTCAGGAGGCTCGGAGATGCTCTGAGTGTCACAGGCACTACTTAGGGCTAGGACAGATTCCTGCACCAGGCAGTGAGTCAGGTACATTGGGAAATTTGTGCTTTCCTTTTCCTCTGTGTATCCCAAATTAACAGGTTTGCAAACTCCCTTACTTCTTTGCAGGACTGTCCTTGCTGAGGCAGAAGAAAACTTCATAACAACTTCAAGAAAAACGCTAAAGGCCCCTGCAGGACTGCTAAAATGTGTACAGTTAAAGCTCATGCTTGACTCAATCTTCAGGGTCCTTTTGCCACGGTAGTTCAGCAGGAGATAACAAGGAAAATTCTTCAGTAAATCTGGCTGGGGCAAAAAACCAGCTGTATCCTCTCCCAGCTAACATCTTTTCTGTGGAGTCTCTAAGTCTATATGTATACATATGTAGGTGTGTATGTATGTGTGTGTATATATATATATGTCCTGTTACGTTCCCCTCTGTTAGGCAGGTCAGATTTCTTCATATAAGTAATCTGCACAGTTTTTCTTAACAGAAAATATTGTGCTTAAGCACAAGCTAAAAAACGTAGCTTGTCACAGGGAAAAATGAATCTTGGATGTGGAGAATTTGCTGAAATATTCCTTAATGCTACCAGATTAATTTTTGCATTTGTTTTTTGTTTCGCAGGACCTTAACAGTGGTCCTTTTGTGCTCCATGTTCAGAAGGGTTAGGCTTCACAAATGGCATGGTTTAATGCACAATCTTTAATGAATTTGTTCAGGATTTACACCAGCACCAGAACCTGACCCACAGCAGCTATTGTCAAATATACTCTTAAAAACACTGTGCAAAAGGTGACCTGCTTCTCCTAACGCCCAGACAATGAAGAAATGAGGACTTCTGCCACCAAAGACACCCACATCTTGGAGCACTTCTTCAGAGATATGCAGTCAAAGAGTTGCTCCCATACAGACTCCAAAAGGAAGTCCAATAGTTATAAAATGACATTTCTGTGCTGTGTGATGAATGATGATTGAGCTGGCAGCTTTCATCAAGACAGAGGACTCATCCCACCAGAGCACTGATGTCAAGGGAAACAACCCCTTTGATTTAGAGTTTGAACCAGGCTTCAAAGGCAGGGACCGAGTGCAAGAAGTTGGTTTCCAGGGAGTCCTAGGCTCTGTCATAGTACATCCTCAAAATCCTTCCACAAAGACATATCATGGCTTAACTCGTTTGGGTCTCTTTTTCCTGCTCCAGGAGCAGGTAAATTCCAGTCAATCACAAGTCCTGCAACTCCAGCAGCATCAACTTGAAAATCTGAAAACCACAAACCACCGTCCCTTTGCACGTGAACCAAGACGCTTCTTGAAGGTGGGCACTGTGGGTCAGGGCCTCCAGTTCTGTAGGTGCCTCACATTAGGCCTGGTGCATCCAGAAGGGCAGCTGTTTGATACAGATCCCAGCTAGGAAACACAATAATTCCCTAAGCCCAGACTGCTCGGGAAGTGAGGACAAGTTTATTCTTCACAAAGGAAAAAGTCGAAGCACCTTTGTGTCAGTGCTTCCCTTCAACAGCAGAGCTGGGTCTCCTACAACTGGTGAGCAGGAAACTAGAGTGGGATAGGTTTCACCTGGTTAAAGACATCTGTGATGATGTTGCCTTTCTGAACACCTCACATGGGACTCCCATTAGACACAATGGGGAAAATGGCTCTCTGCAAGGAGCATCTCACTTTCTTCTGCTTTGGTGTCTGTTTTAGACAAGAAGAGTCACACTCGGGACAGACCTTCACATAAAGAGAGCTGAGGAGACCAACTCCATTGTAGAGCTTGTACCTACCTTACAGCTGACTACATCTGGACATCCGACCCAAGCCCAGGCTGTGCAGACTCAAGTTCTGAACTCTGAACATCGTTGTCCAATTTTGGAGGCCTGTAAAGATTCACCAAAGCAAGAAACAGTTGATTCTTTTCTTGTGTTTCACCGCAGCTAGGGCCCACCAAACTTGCTTTCATCCCAGCAGTTCTTCCTTATGAGCATGCATGCTGCACAGTGCCAGCAAGCAACCACACATCAAATAGCGCTGAACATTCTAGATGCTGAGATGCTATAACCAGACCTTGTCTCATGTCCTAAACAGGACTGTTCCATCCACCCAAAGATGAAGACACATAAAAGCTCTTATAAGAGGGAAGGGAAAATCCAGCTGTACTAATTCCGGAGTGTCTGCAAAAAAATCGGAAACTGATACAACCAGATTATTTAAGACACTCTTAACCAGTTATTTGACTTCTGCTTCCCTTCCAATGGAGCTTGAGGTGCTGGATCCCATCACATTTGACAGAATGCAAAGCAGGTCTGCACAGTCCAAGGAAATCTCATTGTCATCAATATATTGCAGACCCCCTTGGAGATTCCTGGGGTCCTTAACTCAGCCAAAGAATGATGTATTCAAGAGTTCTGCATTTTCTAAATTGCAGAGCAGAAGAAAAAAAAATGTCTGTAGCCACCAAGGCTCTCGGTTACTTTGCAATGGAAAGATTTCCCCCTTCGCACAATCTCCCAAGTATGGCATGTGGCCTAATTATACAATTACACAATAGATCCATATTGCTTCAAAAGAACTATTGTGTTCCAGCAGGTACATAATAAGTTTATAATGTCAACTAATTACACTGTTATATAAGGGCTCAGAATGACTTTTAAAACCGACAGACAGCTATTCTAGGCTATCAAGCACGTATTGTTTTGTTTAGGGATTTTTTTTAATACCTCATCATGAAGGTAACCTGCGCTTTCTCCAGCCTTTCTAGAGGGGATGTAAATGTTAATACTATACAGAAAGTTCTGGGCTTAATACTGAGCTGGTGTACATCATCTCTGCTGACCTCCATGGATGATTTTAGACTCCAGCAAAATCCAACTACCGCACATAAGTAAATGGCTAAGAGTCTATCTTAGCTAAGACTGTGGAGACACAATCAAAGGGGAATTACCTTGGCTTAAGCAGCTCAGAAAACTATTGTCCATCTTGTGTCGTGCTGGTTTGAGTTCACTTGTTCAACCCTGTTGGTGGGAACACTGTAGGAGCACGCAATGATGGGATCCGCTGTCTGGTCTGTCACAGCATTTCAGTCATATCCAGTTGTGCCCTTCCCCCTCTCTACCCGCAAAAGACACGGAAATAAAGGTGGGGTTTACCACAACAAGCCTCACTCGGTGCTGACCCTTGCTGCTAGTCTCTCTCATGAGCGAGTCTCTTGAGGGCTTTAGGTCTCATAGTCAAAGAAAAAAACAGTTTCCATTTGCAAGCCAGCAACAGGGCCAGGCTCCCTCAAAGCATGGGCACCACTTCTAGAAAGTGCCCTATCCAGCAGGTACCTAGGCATTATGTTCAAAAGAGCCCATTAGAAGTCTTTCCCGAGCCTGTTCTCCTTTTGTCTCAAGTGATATGTCTCACTCAATGCACAACCATCATATAACCCCAGACAACCTCCCGTTAGCCCTTACCCCTCAACACCCCTTGGAGGACTTGCTCAATACAGCAGAGGAAAGTCAAGCTGTCTGTCTTGGCAGTAAAGGCAGGTGAAATCAGAAATTGCCCCACCAGCCTCCTCAAAGTTACTCAATGTGAAGCCAGTACGATGGGGAGGATGCTCTAACCCAGAGTCTGCAACATGCCTGCACTTTGTTATCATCTATTTGCCCTTCAGAGAGCAGATGGGATTCCCCAGCCGCAACTGGACATCCATGGAGCTGTAACTTTGTAAACTCAGCTCAGCCTTTCAGGAAGAGATTTCTAATTTTATCCAGGCCATTCATCCACCCTTAATTTGCAATGAAAAAAAGAAGCTGTTGCAGGGTTATTATTAACTATTGGCCAAGACAGAATGAACTCCAGGCTTGGCTGACTCCCTCTTTGGTAGAGAGCAAGTGCACAGACAGCAGACAAATTGCTGTTTTGCTTCCCAAGCATTTCTGGTCCTGAGTGAAGATGTTTGGTAGCCACAGTAGCAGGAGAACCTTTATTTCACAGGTGTAGCTGCGTTGTCCTGGCTCCACCTCAGCCAACTAGGCTTGGAGACTTTTGGCCAGCCTGCAGTACTTAGCCTTGCTCCCCCTCCACCCACTCGTAACTGCAGCATCTCTCAGTGTCAGGCCCTTGCTCTGCTAACGTGGGTGGGAGAAGCCCCCATTGTCCTCGCTCAGGCTCTGAGATCAGATCTCAGACACAGGGAGGTGTGTTTCACCATCAGCTTGTGAAGTTCACACGTCTCCACTCCCTTCAGCAGGGTGGTCCCTCTGAACACTGAGGACATCATTTCTTGCAATACAGAAGGCCATATTCAAACCACTCAATCCAGCACATGAGATGATCCTGGGCCTTGGTACAAGGCCAAGGAAGCAACGTGTTTGTCTTTCCCAGCATTGGTTCCCAGGTCAGAGATGTAAATGCCCTAAGCTGCAGACCTTCTGCCAGCCAGGAGAAGAGGACCTCCAGCTATACCCTTGCATCCAGCTATGCCATGCCCGTGAATCAGTCTGCCTATGACATGTTTGCAAGAGGTGATTAATGGCAAGTCTTCAGCTATGAGAAGTCTTTTTAACACAATGTGTAAAGTAACAAACAATAGAAGAAAGAAATGGCAAGAAATTCACATCCTTATTAGTTGGGCTGGTAGCCCAAGGATTCAAAAAACCACTCTTAACCAGAAATGTTGTAAAGGTTTTTACCTTTTGCTTAAAGTTTCCTAAAAATACAGTTACTTTTATGCCTGCCATTGCAGGATTTGCCACTTGCTTCGTACTACTTTTCCCCACATTCACCCTGGGAAAAATGTTCTTGCTAACCCAGCAGGTATCCCATTGCTCCACCTGCTTTTGCTTGCATCGAGAGAGGATCAATGCAGCACCAAACAGCCTTTCACCATAGACGTAAATCAGTTTGCACCCAACCTCTACCAAAGAACCTCATCCCAGAATGCCCTATCAGTTCCCTGCCAGATGAGAGGGGACAGTGGCAACAAGCCAGATCCCAGAAAAATATACCCTGGACATGTGAGTGTGTAAAGCTGTAAGGCGTGGGGACTTCCATGGTAACTCTGTGTATAAACAGCACCAAACAGCTTGAAGTAGCTGCTTTCCTTGCAAGACCGATGAACAAAGTATCTCTGTAGCGTGGCCAACACAGCAAGCTCCAGCCAAATGTAAATAGCCTGCAGGGCTTTTTGGCACTTTGCACTCTGTTTTGCATACAGCTGGTAATGTTTTAAAGGCCAGGCCCAGCCAAGGGTAATGCTTCCAAGAGCAGAGCAGGAAACACTTTGTGTACAGAAAAGGCTCTCAGGAGAAATCAGCGAAATCTTAAGACCTTTTGTGTTTCTTTCTCCCTCCAAAAATCAGCACGTTTCATTTTCACACTAAAAATTTCGAGAGCTCCAGGTAGGCCGCCTAGATGTGACTGCTGCGTTTCATGCCCCGAGCGCTCGGTAAGAAAGGTGTGAGCTTGGATCCTGCAAACACATAAACACTTGCTGTGTGGAGGCAAGTCCTGCTGAGCGCATCCACAACATCTCTCAGGGGAGAAGTTGCTGAAGCCGACTGACACGAGCACAAAGTGTGAGGGGTGGCATCAGGGGAGAATCGAGATTGTATTCAAGCATCTAGTGACATTCTTTGAATCTTCCACAGTACCAACACCAAGAAAACACCGTAATATTTTCAATTGTCTGGATATAATTCAACCTTCTGGAAGACATTAACAGGACTTCAGGCTTAGGACAGGTTGTTGTGATGGAGCGAGGCAGTCTTCACCTCAAATGCTACCAAATCCCTGCTCTCCAAGGGCTTGTCCTTGCTGGTTGGATGGGATTTCCCTCAGGACAGAAGGCTGCAGAACTGGGACTCCACTACTTTGTTCATCTTCTCACTTTAGCATCCCCATGTAGGGTATGAACAGGAGAAATTTGACTCTCCTGCAGCCTCTCCCTCTCCTGTCTGCTGGAGTAGAGGGCTGGGGAGGGGAGGCAGATGCATCGGGCCAAGCAGAGCCACACTGAGCGTGCAAGGTTGAAACAGCAAGTCACATAAGATTAATATTGCAGTAGAAACTTTGCTATGCTTTGCTATCATGTGTTTAAAAGCACAGTGTACCAGCACAGGCATTTTGCCCACCTGGCCCTGTCCTTTCAACTTCATTATGTTTGAACATGTTTGCACATCAGGACCATTGTCTCCTAGAGGGACACTGTCCTTCTGTTAGCTGCCCCAGTCACTTGATTATTCAGGGCTGAAAGATGGGCGCTGTCTGAGTTAGCAGCGACCATTGAAGCTGACAGCACTAGGGAATATGTTTCAATAACTCAGAAAAGGGAAGCAGAGACAACTTGGAGAGGAGTTATTGCTACACCCTTATGAAGTGAAACAGAAAGCTCTCTTTATCATAATTTAGTGTCCCTTACTTTGTAGCTTACAGATGTCTGACCTTCCACAGGTAATTCATATGTGCAAAGCCAAATCACTGCCCTCCAGACAGCACTGGAGCACAATGGCAGGATCACACTGCAGAGCAGCCCCTGGGGACAGATGGGGGACTGTGTGCTGCCATCCGATGTCACGAAGGACTATGCTTTCATGTCTTTGTATTGTGGCTGCACGTCATGGGAACAGAGAAACGGGGGGAAACAGAGTTGGGATCTATAATGAAAACCATGCATTTGATCCCTCTGGCTGGGACAAAGTTTAAATCTCATTATTGGCTTTAAAGATGACAGAATCAGGTCCTCTCCGCTCAGGGCTTAGTCCCCTCTGAGTGGCTTTGACATGTGTGTATTGGACCCTCCACGGGATGCAGAAAATCTGGTGCTGTCAGACGCCAAGGAGCCAAACTGCCCTTGGCCACGATGACGTGGTGATATGCAAACACGCAGTTGTCCAGTCTGCAAGTTGCAACACAACCAGCTTTATATACACTTCTTTTCACCCGTGTTTCCAAACTGAAAAGGCTTCTGGGCCTCCTGGATGAGCACCTGTCCTCCTCACCCCAAACCTTCTCCTTTCTTTTCCAGGCCAGACAGGGAACAAATTCCTGCTCCTGCTTTTGCTTTCTAGAGGGATGGCACAACCTAAACTGAGATTAGCACTCACAGGAAGAGCCTTACCTCTGCAATTCCCTTACCTCCTTGCTTGAGAGAGAGGGTGTGAGAGAGAGAGGTGGAACCACAGATCTCAAGAGGACATCCTGAAAGAAGGGAGAGAAAACACGTTCTTATCCCAAATTTCAAAATGTCCTTCTCCAGGCCCAACAAGTGTTTGGCACACATGCAAATGTGTCTAATATGTTCTTGCACCGAGTAACTTTTGAAACTGTTAGTCAGATGCAGGGGAGAATGCCTCATAGACAGCTACAGTATATGAACAAAGGCAGAGGAGAAATTAATTTCCTGGAATCAATTTGTCCTTAATAATTTTGCAACTCAAAGGGGTTGATTCCTACAGTCAAACATGGTTGCTGGCAAGCCCAGGGTGTGAGAAGAGGTGATGGGTTTATTCAAGCAAACCAGGAGCTCTAAAGACAGGCAATTAAAAAAAGAAATCTATCAGAACATACTAATCCACTGGGAAACTGGAGACAGTGGTGTTCATAAAACTGCCACTTATCAATACTTACCTTCTTGTTATACATGAAAAGTCAAATTCTGGCACTGTAACTGCAGTGGGGGGGCGGGGGAGTGGAACCTCTCAGATATGCAAGTTTCAATCAAGGAGCAAGTCCCTTGTTTAGCAGAGCAGGTACCTATGGGTTGCACCAGTTACAGTTCAAGATCTCAAAAGTCTGCTGAACAGGTCGTGTCTCACACTGTTGAGAGAGGTTGGACTCAACCCCACCAATATCCTTCAGACCCACTTGGCTTGAACCTGGAGGAAGTCAACGTCTAGGTCGGGTTGGCCCTCACTAATGCCAAACAGGACTTTAGCCTGGATGTCTCCAGGGAGCTGGCATGGAGGCACTGCTGCCCAGCATGAGCTGCAATATCAGAATTGGGCCCTTTGCTAGTCTTGGTGAATGGAGGCGGGATGGCCTTGCAAGACAAGCAAGCACAAACGACTAACAAAGCAAGATAAATATGGGCCATAAATATGTGATGGTGCAGGAGGCGGTACCATAAACTTATTTTATTGCTACTTGTCTGCAAAGGCCAACATAACTCACTCCTTTCGCCTCGCTCTGTCATTCATGAATAACGAGATTGCCCAAACACATGCCAATAAAAACCTCTTCACACTCTGCACCGAGATGTGTGAATGCTATCAGGGGTAAGGAAATAAAGGAACAGGGATTTTTAATAACGATCAATCTCCTGCTCTCCATATCCTGAATATCTGGTGTAGTGTTTGCTGATTACCAACACAATCTGATCTTCCATGTTAGTTCCTACACACCCGCTCTCTGACTTAGCCACTACCTTCAAAGGTCTTCAGGAGCTCCTTCAGGAGTGATATGAGCACAGCTGAGCCCAGCTCCTGCAGGCAGAAGCCCACAGCGTTTCGTAAGCAGCTCGCAGCAAGTGCAGCCTGTGCTCCAGGCTGGGCAGGTCTGTGCAAATGCAGTCAGCACAATGCCGTTACCCAAGCAAGCGTCCTGGGGGCTGAGCTGGTCTTATCCCTCCTCTCTGAGGGGTTAATGTGGCTTTTGACTGGTTTTGGCTTGCACCCAGCCCTGCAAGCATACTTGCAGAGCCAGGCTGTGCCCAGAGGAGCTAACAAGGGCTTGAACTGTGCCTCCAGCCAGAGCACAGAATCTGCCTTGTTGTTTTAGAGATGCATATTGAATAGCTAGCACCTAGTGCCTCGCATACCGACACATGAGAGGTTGATACTTACTACCCTTTAGCTGAACATCAGCTGCTTCTCACCCGCCCCAGAGGATTTGAGTGATGTCCCCCTCCCTCCCTGCCCTGGGCAGCCACATCCCCGCAGCCCACTCCAGCCCCTGTGTGAACCAACATCCACCAGGAAAATGACAGGGAGACGTGTGTGGGACTGACTGTGCCAGAGTCGGAGGGGAGGGAGCTGGATCAGGCTGGTGGATACGCACAGCCATGGAGAGAGGTTTCTGCTGTGCTGCCTGGCCCATCGCTCCGGCACAAGAATGTGTGGGCATGCCAGAGCCCACAGCCCACATCAAGGCAGCCTCTGCCTCCCGAGGGGAAAGCCACTTCAGAGATGGAATGGCTCTTGCCCTGCCCTTGCATCCCGAGCCCCGCCAAGCAGCCCTCATAGGAGGCAGAGACAGGGTCACGCACTCCCTGCCTCCCCCCTCTCTGCCAAAGAAGACAGTGAAATGGGGAACATGGGTCAGCAAAGAAAGCCAGAGCCTTTTTCCAGAGCCCACAAGGGCAATCTCCTATAGCCCTGTGCACAGGACATGGATGGGCAGTAGGGTGTGTGCTGGGTGATGCACAGGCAGAGGGCTGCTCCCCAGAGCTAATCCTCTTTATTCCTGTTACAGACCGGCACTTCTGTGTCACCACGGTCACAAGGAAAAAGGAAAGCAGATGATTCTAGTTGCCTTCCCATTACTGGGTGACACAGCAGCATTCCCCCAGCTTGCATGGGCTGCATCACCCGATACCATCACTGCACTGCTCCATCTGGGCTGAGAGCTGGAAGCTGTAAATCACCGTTTCCAGTGCAAGTCATAAGGGGATAAAGCACGCACAGTAAAATTTCTCTGACAAGTAGTCACAGCTGAGATACCACTTGATGAATGGCAGCAGAATTGCCAATGCAAGGCAATGGATTCTCTGTGGCTGCGAGCAGACTGAACTCTGTTGTGGCTGTCAGGGCTTTAGGACATCTGTCACTTCAGCAGGTATGTGTGAGGACATACCCAGCACTCTGTGTGCAGGAGCAGCACAGGTAGATTGCTCTTCCAGTTGCTTCCAGCTAAGGTGAGCTGACTTTGTCATTTAAGCCACCAAGAACAGAGGCATCGGTTTTAGTCCCACATTGGGCACTTTGCTCTGCTCCACCTCTTGTTCGTCACAGGTAAAAAAGAAATACATAATTGCCTTATCTATCTAGGGTGATTTCACCAGAGCAGAGCCCACAAACAGTGCCAACCACAATGAAGGCCTCAAAATGGTTTCATCTCTCTAGATAAGCATACAAAAAAATTACAGTAAGTGTCAAGAAAGAGATACAGGGACTATGACATCTACACCAGATGCCAGGATATGTGGCACTCACCTTATCAGATTATGTGCCCTAGAACTGGTGCCAACACCAATGCTGAGCTCTATTGCTTCGCTGTCCCTCAGGATGGGCTGGTTCCCTGGGCTGAGCTCAAGGGATACAGTAGAAAGCTCATGTCCTGATTAAAGCTAAGCACCCCAAGGGTTATTTTCAGGATGATGGGAATGTCCTCCATCTCCTGGGACAAGCTCTGGACAAAATACTTGTCCTCCTTTATGACATGATCATAAATGTTGCAGCAGGAGCTGTAACAGTGAAAACAGAACCAAGCCAGATATGGCTTGGGAAAAAATAATCAGGGCAGGGCTTTCCATAACTCCTTGGGTTCCTGGATATACCAGGAATTTCAAGAAATGAGGTACATCTCTAACATATCCCAGTACTCTGCATGCTGAGCGTCAGCCCTAAGAACTATTTGGGCCATGAGAACTAAGGTTGTCATGGGTAGCTTCCCTGAACTAAAGAATTGTGTCTCAAGTCCAAAACCACTTATAGTATCTCAAAAATAAAATGCAGATGCCAAAATCCACTCAACTGGAGTAGATAGTGGGTTGGGTTTACTTTGTTTGTTTGTTTTCTACCTTGAAATTTTTCAAATATAATATAAATTTTGGATTTAGTCTAAGATTTCTAGGGGAATTGTTGGGGTTTTGGAAAATGTTCCTCCTGCTTTTGAGATTTTATCAGCTCTGTACTGAGCAGGACTAACTGGTGGTTCTCACTGGCAAAAGGAAAAAATACATCAAGGAGCCCATTGCTTATGGCTCATAGTCTGGTTGGGTATCTCAGCCCAAGAGCAGGGGGAAGGAGAAAAATACAACCCTCCAAAAGCTACCACAGCTCCAGACCTGTCCAGACCTCTGCACCAAAAATGCAACTTTGAACAAGGGAGTCCTGTCAGAGGTAGACCTGTGTTTGCAATGCTACTTTTTGGTCCATTTTCTTTCCCCTCCAGCACCATATGCCACACAGAACTCATTGGCCTGACCCTTAATCCTCGATCTGGGGGACACCAGTACCTGGCACTGCCTGGACAGAAAGGTCCCGTTAGCAGCCTGTTCTCACCTGGATGCAGTACCATGACCCTGACCTAGTCATGTCACCAACATGTCAATGTTGCTCTTATCAGACCCAGCACAGAATTGTCTCACACATTGGGTAGGAATATTCCTGAATGGTGAGTAAGTCCCATTTTTCAGCTCAAGACTTCAGTGCTCAGGAGATACATTTGATGAAATACAGGATCTTATACAAAAAAAAATCCAAAGATGAAAGAAGAAATACCCAGATTAAGACAACATTTGGAACAGGTCCTATCTTAGCTTGCTTGCAGGAGCTCTTGGCTGCATGAAGATTCATCTATAGATGCACAGCCCAACATGGCACATGTCATTCTGACCATGCAGTCGCCTCGGTGGGGATACATTGAAGAAAGTCTCAGCTGCCCAGGGTTTTCTTGTCAGAGCAGCCAAAGCACACAGCGGTGAACGGAAAGGTGGCATGCATTTGCTGCACAGAGTGTCTGTGCACAGGTGGCCTGGCCAATTCACCCCAAGAGATTCTCTTTGATGGCATTTGGGTGAGGTGTTATTTTAGGTTCTGTTTGCTGGAGCAGAGATCTATGCTGCATCCTTGGCAGAGGGGACACACAGGTGAAATTCTTAGCAGGCACCAGGCAGCGTTTACAGCACCTCAGGTCCTCGAATAGTCCCTGCTGGTGTGACAGCCACCTCCTTGGTGAACACCAGGGTCTGCTCAGGGAGCCAAAATGCATGAACATCTAAACCAGGGATCAGCTCGTGCACTCAGGAGGATCTCAGCTGTGCTTCGTAGCAGGCGATGTTGGAGAACGACATCCTTTTGACAGACTTTGAGCTGGACCTGTCATCCAAAAGCTGTCACTGCTACAGAAACTGCTACACAGGAAAAAAAGCCACGCGGCTGTTACCCTTTAGCACTTTGGCTTTATCTTCACAGTAACTTGCCTTCCTGTTAAGATAGATTAGATCAACACTGACAAGGAGCATGATGGAGTCTAACAATGTCAGACAGTCAGAGAGCTGCTAAATCACCCAGCCCAATGTTTTTTGAGTTTTATTTTTGGTTGAATGCAGAGGACAGAGGCAAACCAAAGCAAATGGGAATTTCCAAGCATCTTCACCTATACCTACTTTTTCCCTTGCATTTATATATGTATTTAAAGTCTGCAGCCAAAGTGGGAAGTTCCTAGAAAGGCCTATTACCCTTTAACACCTTACAAATGCAATCACTATCTCCATGGTATTTTTGCCTGTCCAGGGTCACATCAGCAGCTGGAGTACATGGAGCTACACTTAGACATCCCACTGCAGATGCAGCCCCAAAGCCCTTCCGATCACAGAGAGATTGGCCTGTACAGTAAAATTGCACAGACTGGATACCAGAAAGGGAAGCTGGTCTTTCCTTTTGGGCATTAAAAGCATCTTGGGCTCTTTGATGGGATCTGTCTGTCCATCCTACATTAGGCCAAACCCTCTAATGAAGTTGAAGAGTTGCTGCCTTCAGAAGGGTTGACTGTAGTAACCAGCCTTGAAGAAACAGCCACTTCCCAGCTGGTAGGAGAGGTTGTCAGAGATGGCCATCTCGAAAGTATCCATTCAGTGGGATTTGTGCGAGCTGGGATTCGGAAAATGCTTCTGTGCTTTCTTTGGATTTTAGTCACTGAAGAGAAGATCCAAGCTGGCGCTACTGTACTGCATTTAGCATTATTTTCATGTCTGGCTACAGTCTGTTTCTAACAACTGTTTGTGAAAGATGCGGCTCTGATCATATATCAGAGTTATTTTGGTGTTGGCCAGTGGAAGGATCAGGACTAGCCTTGGAAACCTTGCTTTTTTATCTTTGTTTGCTGCTACCATGCCAGGTAGACTTGGTAAACTCACCCAACACTTACTCTGCCTCATCTCATTCACAAGACGAAGACTGCACTACTCCATCTTTCCAAGATGTGTCTTCTTCCTTTATTATTGTTGATGTATTTCCTGTATTGTCAGGTAAAAGGCTAAAAGGCTACATCTTGGGGAAAGAAGCGTCAAAGTGTGAGGACCTTGGTCTGCTTGGGTTCATAACCTCTTGCATACTCAACAATCGGTATAACTGAAACAAAAACATGGGCTGGAGGAGAATTCCAGGCTTATTACACATTACAATGGTGCTGTGCTTCTTCTGGGAGAGCAGCCAGGCATCTGGAAAGAGGTTCAACTCTCAGCATGGGGGAGCTCACAGGACAAAGGAGAGAAGGCTGGGGAATAAGCGGGGCAGAAAATACAACAAGAGGAGGGTGGCCCAACTTCAGCCAGGAAATGACAATATTGCCAGCATCGGGCAGTACAGACACGGCAGCCACGTGGCCAGTCTCAGAGGCAAATCTGGGTCATAGCAGTTTGAATCCAGGTGCCTCAGGTTGCCCCTTAACCTTGCTGAGAGCTTTGCATGAGGAGCACACGCAGCTCATAGCTGAGCTTCTCAGTCACCATGGTCCACCTTGGAGGTCTTTTCAAAGAATCATCCCAACACACTGCCTAAGAGATCTGATCCCGTTGGGCCACCTTGGAGGTCATTTCAAAGAGCCATCCCAACACAGTGCCTAGGAGCTGTGCTTCCTCTCCCATCGATGCAACAGCTCTGGATGTTCCATGCGAACAGGCCTTGTCAGCACCTCACTCACTTCCAAGGCACTGTTAAAGTCATGTCTCAGCTTCTTCCACTTGGACAGATCATGGCTCCTACTTGCACAGATTCCCAGGGCAGAGGTGGGACTCCAGGACAACTTCCCCCACATTTCCCCTACATCCATGAGACTTCCCTGGCTGAGAGCAGCAGCTGGGAATGGTTAGTAGATGATGAACTCATGTCCCTTGCAGACAAGGGGTGGTCTTCTCTTTCTTGGCATGCAAAGCAGCAGAGTAGGGTGCTGTTTGAAAACACTGCTTAAGTGACTGTGAAGAGCCAGATGGACTTCAGCCCTGAAGACCTGAATGCCCTATTTAGCCACAGAGTGGGGACGCAGTGAGCGACCGCAGATTTTGTGAGCAGGCTATCTCAGTATTCCTCAGCCCTGTTTTGGAGGACTCCATCCAGGCTGGATCTGCAGACCCATTCAGACTTGCCAACAAACTGCTGGAACAAGCTTGGGGAGCTGAGCAGCAAGGAGCCAATCCATTTCACCAGCCTTCAGATGGTTACAATCCTTCTCAGCCCACGAGCCTGCAACCAGGAAAGGGGAAAGGCTCCAGATTTCGTTCTTAATCCTCCAAGTTACTCACACTACCCCCACTCCCTAGCATTAGGAAGGGCAACGTTCCCTTATACGGTCAAGAAAAAGTGGAGAATATCTGCAATACATTCTCACATCTGTGCTCAGCCGATCCTGGCCAGCATGTCCCCGTGAAGGCAGAGGTCGTAACTGCCAAGAGCTGTGGAGAAAATGCCTCCGCCCTGCTGTGAAAAGGCAGGCAAGGGGGATAAACAGATATGGGTGGAAACATTGCAAAATGGATCACATTAAGCAATGCTGCTCATGGGTTTGTGGTATCTGATCTGGGATGTTTTCCCTTGTAAGCCCGGAGCCCAGTGGGAAAAGGCAACTTGCAAATGTGAAAACAACAATTTAGAAAAATCTGCAAGGCCAGGTCCTGGAGAAGTAACTAAAATGGGACATGTAGACCCCCAAAGGACCCAGAAGAAAACTAGTCTTGCTTACTAAGACAAATGGGTGCAAGTTCCCCTAATGAAATTCTCCAACATCTTCTTCCTTGATATGAAGGTCAAGGTTTTAAATTGTGAAGGCCTAGAAGAAAGAAAAAGGGTTCAAACAGGCTTTTCAGGGAAAAAGGGAAAAGACCATTGGGAAGATCCTTCCAACAGATAGAATTAGGGTTATAAGGAGGGAGTTGTTGCCACATTTCTCTGCTGATGGAGAAATAAATGTTATTTTGGAGTTTTAAATACCAATACCTGTGCTATCTCATGCACAAGAGCATGACCCATCTGAAAGATTTCCTGGGCAGTGTTTGTCTAGTGATAATGTTCCTAACCACATAGATTTCTTCCACCTAGATGTTCTACTTTCTTTCAGAAAGAATCAGATGTTCAACAGATGGGTTTCATTTTTGCAGGATGCTTGTATGCTCATTAGGAAGAACTAAGCATGTTTTTAAGTGTAATCTCGAAGTCAGAGAGGCCCCAGAGCTGATAAAATGTCAGTCTGTAGTCCTGAGATAGTGGCACGTATCGCATCCGTACAGTGAAACCCAGAGGAACGTGGCCACATCCAAAACAGACTCCAGCATTGCCTGGGGCCACATTACCCCCCAGGCAAAAACAGTGCCCGGGTGCATGGTGATAATGAAAATGTGCTTGGTAGTGACCTGCTGGTATCCAGAAAGGGTCTTACCAGGACACAAAACATCCTGCTCTGCCCTCCTACTTCCTTGGCCTTGGGTCTGCAGCCCTAATCTCCCAAAGCGATGGTGCAGGGAGAAGGCCGTTAGACACCAGGGCAGCAAGCTGGGCTCAGACACCTTGGATTTCCTTCCTGCCTCCCACCTCCAGCCCTGTCACAGGACACTCCCAGCCCAAGGACAAGGCTGGGATCAGAGGTTGCAAAGGTTGGGCTGGGGCTGAGGAAGAGGGCTCAGGTATGGAGAGGAGAAGACAGAAACAACATCATCCTGATTGCCCCAAATTTCTTTCTTCTGATGAACATTTGTATTTGGCCTGGGATGAGACAGTGGAGAAGAATTATCTGTTTAAGTGACTTGCAGCTGGCTGAAAAAGCAGCAGACAGTTTGAGAATCTGACAGTGCTGCTCACAAACCCCCTCACCAACTCCAGCCCCAAGAAGCTATGGATGCTCTGGAAATCAGAGCTTTTCTGTGTCAAGCTCCATATTTGAAGACCTAAACAGAGGCGCTCTGATTTTCAAAGTTGCCGAGCACCTTTAGTTTCTTTTTCCCCTAGTGGCTTTTGTTGCCCCTTTAAAACTAGAACACTTTAAAAAATCCTTGAACATGTAACTAGTATCTGGGGAGTATCTTATTCCAGAACACAGCTTTACACACCAGAAAATGGTCTGATTTTCAGGAAAGACCTTTCCTCTTGTACAGCAGTTTCTGCAAGACAGGCGTCTTAAAAGCATCTTGATTCAATACTCTTTTTTTAAAAAAAATACTAGGCAGTAACTCATTCAATCTCACCTATCACTCACAAAAAAAAGCTATCTCTACATCCTAGAGATGGAGTGGCCCCAGGAAAACCTAAAGCCTTACCACGTGATGAAAAATACCCCAGTGCTTGGATTTTCTCCTGAAGGTTGTATGAAGAGACATTGCTGGCAGCATGCTCTGTGCCCTGCCCCTTTCTGCCAGCTCTGTAGCAAAGCATCCCTGTCCAAACACCTGGAGGAAAAACTGCTTTCTCCACATTGAAACAGAGGTGATGGGACAAAGATGCACAGGAAAAGTTGGGCACTGGCTAATTGGGCTCTATTCATCAGTAGATGATTAGGTGCAGCTGTAGTACTCCCTGCTCTCATAGCTGCAATGAGACACACAACATGTTCCCACTGCATGGATGTCCCTTAACTCTGTGCTCCTCTGGGGACAGCCTGTCTGGAAACACCCTTACAGCATCCCTTGAAGAGGGACAGAGGAAGCAAAGCAGACTCCAACGCAGGGGACTGCACCCAGGTCCCAAGAGTGAGCTAACACGGGAAGGGGATGTCCACACTGGCTGTATACTGTCACTGCTGTGCAGCTTGGACATCCAGGCCATTGTTCAAAGACCAGACATGGAGCACTTGGGTATAGCAGTGAATAAAAGGTACCTTTTACTGCCAGTGTCACGATGTTTCTATGCACTGCAGGTCAGCCTGGAGATCAGGGGTCCTGTGGTCTCCATCTCCAGAGCACAGATGGGACACAGCCAACTGCAGGTAACAACCTTCTCATGAAAAGAACATTAGAGAGGAAATTACTTTTATTAAATGGACACAGACAAGATGGTTTCCCAACCTCTGACAGCTTTCTTACCTGTTCTGCCTCGCCCTTCGTGGTGGAAAGACCAGATGCTTGATGTGAACACTGCACCCCCTCGGGCAGGGAGTACAAAATCTGTCCCATCTCCCTTCACAGGCTCCCACCTCCTATTTTCAAACGAAATTTCCCCTGGATCTATCAATTCTGTTATAGTCAGGGAGGATCCCAGCAATGCCATTGACTTGTCTGTGTCTCTCGCAGTGAATGATCAAAACACATGAAGTATCTCAGAGCCAAGCTCCTCTGAGACATCGTCTGAAAATGTATCAGATCCTGAAGTGGACACCCTCCTGTTTTGTATACGTACATATAGTTTAATTACTCTGTGGGAGGTTCTGGAAGTCCTGCAAGGATAAAGCTCCCTTCTGCTGAGTGGCTTGCAAACACATATGGAGACAAGCTCCCCCCTTTAAAGACCTTCACCCAACCTTGTCCAGCTGATGGGGTGAAGAGGAGGCAAATGCCCGCAAAGGAGGAAAAGCTCCCCAAAAGTAAGGTGCAAGCGCCCTCTTGTGTCCGTGGAGAAGGCCAAGTGGGTTTGTTATCCGAAAAGCACGCTCCTCAGACCTTTCTGCACGTCAGGAACACCATGACTACCTGAAGGGCAGAAGGTGGAGGAACAGGGGCTTCTCCCAGTGTGACAGTGTAGTCCTAGCAGAAGCTTCATCTCTTGCTATAAATGCAGTGGAAAGGACCACGCAGAGGCAACACAATCTGCACCATCAGGAAACCCAGCACAGAGCCCACCATGCTTCACCAACGTGTCCTCAAGCAGACAGGTGCAGGGAGGAAGGTGCCAGGTGGAGGACAGCAGTGAGAGGATTTGGGAAAATAAACTGCACAGAAAGTTAAAATTAACTGCAAGATTTTTTTAAAAAGCATAATTTTGCCGTCTGGATCCTTTCCAGAATGGGATGTGGTTGAGAGATTGGCTTAGGGCATCTTTCAAGGAGCTTTTACCACCTGAATAAACTGAGGTACTTTGGTGCTTCTCACTCTCCAGATGTTTTCCCTCTGCTTGTCATGGTTCTCCTCCAAGGATGAGGACAGCAGGGAAGTATACGGCACCAACAGCACCCATCTATGGAAAAGGGCTCCAGTCAAGGTGCTTTGTCCCTGGACACACACACCTTTGCAAGCAGGACCCATGAGCCTCAACGGAAGAAATATCTCTTAGTCTCTGTCTCTTTTGCTTACCCAGCTGTGGGTCAGATGCACCAGGCAGGGGCAGGTGATGAATGCAGGTCTACATGTGTAGGCAGCTCTGGGCAGGTTGTTCAAGACAACTCCCACAGAAGCAAAATCTACTTGGAATACAACTATTTGGAAATAATAATTCAATGGCCACCCAAACCTACTATGCTCAATGGATTGCCTTCCTTGGGTGGACAAACTCCCCCAATGCACTTTGGGGGTATGCTCGGCCATTTCACAATAGACCTGCTGAAGTCAGAGGAGCAGTGAACCTCAGTCCTTCAGGATAGAGGGATTACAACAACCCATAGAGAGGAAAAATACTGATTATGGAAAATACAGGCAAACTGCTTGACAAACACCATATTTAGAGTATTTACCTTTGAAGATGTGAAGACGAAACATAGAACTGGGTTGTAAACAAAGAAATGAAGCTCAGAATTGCAAAGAGGTCACAAGCAAGGAGAGGGGAGAACACAGCAGGCTTTTGAGCCTCTGCAGCTGAGGGTTTATTCACGCAGCATCTGCTCACAGGTAATCCTGAGTTTGCTGTACAGGCAGCAAAAGTAGCTGGCGGAGCAGACAGCAGCATCACCAAACCATCCTCCCCCCCTCCATCATGCGTGTTCTGTGCTCATGGACTCCTCTCCGTCGAAAGCCTGCAGTTCCCACAGGGTTTTGTCTTGCCAGAGGCACATGAAGCTCCTCAGCACACACGCTGCACCGTGCCTGCCGACACACTCTTCCATATGCCCCCACGTTGCTGTAGACAGATGACCTCCCTCCCGGTGGGGACGTCCCCAGGGCTACACGCGTTCAACAGCTGCCTGAGAGCGTGTTCGGAGCCACAGGGAGATGATGCTCCGGGACACACATCGGCAGCCTCTGAATCCGTTAACGCACCATTTCATGGCCAGAGATCCTTTCTGTATTTTGAGTAACTGGTGGCACCACGGGCTGGGAGGTTTCGGGCTTCACAAACCTTTCTTTACAGGAAAAGAAAGGCTGGAAGAGATCTGTTTTCCAAGCACTACCTTTCCTGCCTCTCAAAGACTACCAGAAGCAAACCACTGTTAATAATAATAATAGTACTGAATAAACCTCACTCGGATCCCACTTTGGTATGCAAATGTTTCCTCCTTATTTGCATCTTTCTAAAGGATTGTGCAAGTATAAAGACTGATCTGTCTCTCAACAGACGCATCAAGCTGGCAATGTGAAGACCTTCACAACAAATACACAGGGCTTTGGAATACAGCTCCTCAGTGAGGACTTGCAGGCAATAAAGTGCAACAAATCGGATACCCATACAGTTCACCTATAGCCTACAAGCCCTTGAAGCCCACTGCAAAAAAACAGCACATATCTGCACCTTTCAACCTACAATTCATTCTGGTATCTGATCTTGAAGGTCAAACCAGGCCTGGTGGAAAAAAGCTATTTTTAAGGCTAGCGAGAAAATTTGGAGTCCTGACACATGCAAGACTGATGCAATTCTGCCCTGTTCCTGATCCCCTGGCCCAAAACCCTTTCCCGGCTCCTAACCACGCACCAGGAGGGGACTCAGCCTGGGGACAGAGAGGAGGCGATGACAGCTGCCAAGCACCCCGGCCAGCTGGAGGGAGGCGGAGGATGGAGCAGGGCTGTCTGGGCTGGCCCTTGGGGAGATGCCCCACCACCCCCCGGCACACCCAGGTCCTTATGCAGCTGTTATGCTCCAGATACATTCAGGGCCAGATGCCCCAGCTGAGAGCGATGGAGCAACACTTATTTTCCTCCGCTGAGAACCGGAGATGAGCAAAGCCAGGCTTGCCGCTTGCGTACAGCGTGGGTTTGGGCAGCAGTACAGTGATGCAGGGCTTGAGCTGCTTCTTGGCCCCTCGCCCACTCCACTGAGCCCGACGCAGGGAGCATCTCCCCCTCACTGAGATTTATGTTCGCTCACATTCCCAAGAGAGACCATAACAGGTTTCCCACGTATCTGCTGCAAGGCTCATGGTCGGGGCTGGCAGGCAGCAGCACTGCTCAGCCAGCTCCCCCCCAGCTGCTCTGCAGCGATCCCTTTCCTCTGGTTCAACACTTTCAGGTACAAAAGTTTGCAGTGCCAAGAGCCTCTAGTGCAGTCATGGGGAAAAAAAGACACCTTAATGGTCACCAAACCTTTGCACATCTTTCAAACAACCCAAAAACACACTGCAAGCTGTGTGCAAGGCTGCATTTGCAAGGGAGGAGAGGGCAGAGATGTTGTGGGGCTGCTTTTGCCTTTCCTCTTCCTTTAGCATCTGTCAGGGCAGTGTGTATTCTCCAGCTCATTAAAAAAAGGGGGAAAGCAGAAGCTTTTGCCCCTTATTATGGCCATACCCAGCTCTGCTGTATGCCCACAGGGTAGAAGAGCTCAGAATACACACACTGTGTAGCTTGCAGACACACACACACAGAGCCCCATGATGTCTTAGAGGCAGCCAGGAAATGTTTCTTTCTCATAAGAAATGTATTTTTGCTGGTTTTAATTTTCAGAGCTTCCCAGGGGGGAAAATAAGATACTTTTCAATGAGAAACTGAAGCCTGAACAATCTGCGGTTTCATATTTTGCTGAGGAGGATGGAAGAAACATCCACCTCCGAACACTTTCATAAAACCATCTCAGGCAATCACCCCCTTTTGCAGGCAAAGCCTGTGAATGAAAAACATGACCAGACTGAAGGAACACTGCAGTCCCATACAGTCAGAATAAGACTGAAAAGGCAAAGTCTTTCCTTGAGAGAATGCAGTGCACGGGGCAAGCAGAGTGTTCAGGGTGAGAAGAGCCACACATTTCTAGTTGCATGGGTTTATCTGTATTTAAAAATTAAAGGTAGCTTTAGTCGTCCCCTTCCTTCCTTCCTTCCTTCCTTCCTTCCTTCCTTCCTTCCTTCCTTCCTTCCTT